>ERZ857840.1840-NODE-1840-length-22346-cov-5.472881_pt1 | contig 22346 bp, 19 predicted proteins | sample MGYA00519760_ERZ857840 | MGnify/ENA primary metagenome ERZ857840 (study PRJEB31778, sample SAMEA3449371) | human gut metagenome | biome: human gut; feature: human-associated habitat; material: faeces | place: United Kingdom | collected 2010/2012 ... | reverse complement strand
GATCGACTTGAATAACGTAGTCTAATGAGGGGTTAAAAGTAATTGTATAAATCATTATGATCTCCTTTCAAAAAAGGTCTGTTTCATGCAACAGACCATTGTTTTTATTTCAAATTTTCATCCAACCAAGGAATAACTTTACTAATTAGTTCGTATAGCTTAGTATAGTCTTTTGTCTTCGCATTAAAAGTATGATTTGCATCTTGAATTACAATTTCATCCACATTCGGCATTCCACATTCTCTTACGAACTTATAGCTTATTTCAGGGTCTAATGTTGGGTCACTTGCACCAATACATACTAAAATTGGATTTGTGTACTCATACACATCTTCATTTAGATAAACGTCTGATTCTTCTCCAAAACGATCAAACAACAATTCAGCGCGCCCATCACTAGTATGAATGATTTGATAACCATCACCTTTTTCTGTTTTAAAAGAAGCAGGTTGTTTCATACCCATTTTTTCTTTTACATTTACTGCCCCATTTAACGAAACAAGACATTTTGATGGAAGACCTGCACTTAAAAATGTAATTCTTCCTCCTAAACTATGTCCCATAATACCAATGCGTTTCTCGTCCATTCTAGGATGACTCTGCAAATATTCGAAGGCTGTCTTTGTTTCTTCTAACATCACTTTTAAGCCATAGTTCTCTCTTGAATAACGATTTTCCCCCATACTAACAAAGTCAATACGTGCGCTAGCGATTCCATTATCTGCTAATTCCTTAGCAAATTTTGTGAACATATATCCATCGCCTTCCTTATAAGCCATATACCCATGTAACATAAGTATACAAGGAAAATTATTTCCACTTTCTGGATACGAAATAACCATTGGGATATCGTGATCATTGCATGGAATAAATAGTCTTTCTTCCACTTTTTTCACCCTCTTTCAAAACTCTATTAATAATTATTAATTTCCTCTGCTAATGTATAACATAATTCTTCGGCTTGAGGGATTGTTCCCAAAAGATCAAAGAATCCGTGATCACAACCAGCATAACGAATTGCTTTACAAGGAACACCTAATTCTGTAATTCTTTTCGTCATGTATTCATCACTAATTCTTAAGAAATCGTATTCTGAATAGGCCATGACCATAGGTGGTAATTCTTTTACCTTTTCATCCGACATATAAACCGCTGATACCATTGGATCATCTGAATTAATTTTACCTTGAAGATATAAACTCTTAGATGAATCTCCAGTAGATCCTAAACGAATACGATCAATTCTACTATGTGCAAATTCAGCATGTTCTTCAATAACTGGATATTCATCGTAAGACCAACTATATAAATCTTCATCTTTATAATATGTATGATCTACACCAGCATATATTCCAAAACCTTTCTTAATCAAATGTTCAGTATCTTTATATAGGCAAGAGAACAATAATCCTCCACCTGCACTATCACCAGCTACCATTAATTTTTCTTTATCTACACTTAATTCGTCTGCATGAGTCGAAATATATCGAATTGTTTCATAACAATCATCAATAGGTCCAGGGAAAGGACATTCTGGAGCTAGTCGATATTCAGGGAAAACACAGACGCAATTTCCTAAATCAGAAACTAATTTCATTTGATTTCTATATAGTTTCATATCGCCAGCAGTCCATCCACCACCATGAAAATAAATCATGACTGGTAACTTTTCATTTTCTGTACCTTCTGGTCTATAGATAAAGATATCAATCATATGATCATCTAGAATTTTAATTAATTTCTCTTCACAATTAATTTCTCTTGTCGTTAAATCATACGTTACTTTATCTGGTCTAAATCTTTCGTTTGCTAAACTAAAACCACTTTTTTTCTTTCTTTCAGCAAACATTTTTTTCTTTTGTTTCGCAATTTCCAATACTCTTGGATCTAGCACATGAATTCTATCATCATCAGGAATGGGCTTAATGACAGTATTAAGCCCATTGATATTTTCGATATGCTGTTTCTTGCGAATCTCATCTACAAGTTTAACATCATATTTTCTCATCTAAATCACCCCTGTGCTACAAGCTGACCATTTTCAACAGATACGACTCTATAACTTGCAGTATTTAATAAAATAGCAATTACCGTATCATTAATACCTTTTGCCTGAATTTTATCCAAATCCATAACAGCAATTGTTTGACCAGTAGCCACACGATCACCAACATTGACTTTTACATCAATATCACCATCTTCAAGTTTCATTGAATCTAAAGTCATGTGTATCATTACTTCAGCTCCTTCATCACTTAAAATTGTAATTGCATGTTTAGTAGGAGCTACAGAATTAATGACACCATTTACAGGAGAGAAAACTTCTCCACCACTTGGTTTTACAGCATAAGTTTTTCCTAAATATCCTTTAGACATTGTTGGATCTTCAATATTTTCTTGAACGATATACGCACCATGAGCAGGAGCAGATAAAGCTACATCTTTCATTACAGTATTGTTAACTTCTTCTTCACTATCTTCATCTTCTGGCCAAGTCCATTTAGTAAACATAACCGTTACAAATGTAGTAGCTGCTGCTAATGCTACAGCACCTAATGCTAAATAGAAGTTGTGATAATCCTTTTCAGGTCCTAAGAACAACAAGATGTTAGTTAAGTAGTAAGCACCATATGCACAATACGCTTTAACACCCATAATACCTAAATAAAGAGTAACGATGAATCCAGAAACTGCATTACAGAAGAATAATTTTGGAACTTTATACAAGATACCATATGTAGTTGGTTCACTAATTCCACCAAACAATGCTGAAACAGCAGCTGGGAATGCAACATTTCGACATTCAACATTTTTACATTTAATAGCTACCCATAAAGCTGTAAATCCAGGCACTGTAGTCCCTGCAAAAAACCAAAGGTTAATGAAATCATCATATCCTAATTGAGCATAAGACAATGCTGCGATTGGAACTAAAGCTAGGTGGAATCCTGGGCAGAACATACCAACTGTCATCGCAAATAGATAAATAGCAGGTACTGCAAACCAAGGAATGTTTGTTCTGAAGAAATCAATAAATGCATAAATATAATTTTGTAATAAACCACCTAATGGACCAGTAACTGTTAAAGTAATAATTGACATGATAACGATTAATACTGCAGGTTTCAAGAAGTGACGAATTACTTCTGGAATAATACGAACTAATAATTTATCAAGTTTTGACATGATCCATACAGATAAGATAATCTGTAATACAGAACCATTATATGTGATCAATAAAACAGGTAATCCAAAATATTGAGTATATCCAGTAGCGCTACCAGCATTTACCATCGTTACCCAATCAGGATATAACAAGAAACAAGCCAATAACATAGCTAATACTGGTTCCGTATTAAACTTCTTAGCTGAAGTATAAGCTACGAAAACAGGCAAGAAATAGAATACTGATTGTTCCAAGTTATTCAAAATCTTAATTGTTGGATGATCTGTAGTTAAACCAAATCCCATTTGAAGAATCAATAATACAATCGCAATAAATGATGCACAAAGTAAAGCAGGAATAACTGGAGACATAATACCAGCCATTAATTGTAAGAAATCAACGAATAATGTTTTAATATTTTTCTTTTCTTTTTCTTGTGGACCTGAAGTAACACTTCCAGCTAAAGCTTCAAATTCTTGATATAAAGATTCAATAATTTGACCAACAATTACCTGAACACTTCCTCCATCCATTACTTCAACACCAAGAACCCCTTTAATCTTTCCTAAAGCTTTCTTATCAACCTTGTTAGTATCTTTTACGACTAAACGTAAACGTGTTGCGCAGTGATTAATGTTTGTTAAGTTATCTTTTCCACCAACATTAATCAATATGTCACTTGCCATCTGTTTAAAATTTGTTGCCATTTTTCTCCCTCCGTCAGATTAATACAATTCATTTTGTACGTACATTTTGGAGTTTCGCTCCGTTATCTGTATTATATACATGTTACAATCACTTTGCAATATTAAATTCATTTAATTTTACATTTTAGGAGTTTTACTCCATTTTATAAGAAATAAAAACGAAGATTACTCTTCGCCTTTAATATATTCGTGGTGTTTAGCCGTTGCAATTGCTGTTTTCTGTTGATTCTCTAATACTTCATCTTTATGACGTTCTCTATATGTAATATATAATAACTCCGCCAAAAACTCCTGCGTCATAATGCCACGCATTCCTGCCCCAAATCGTCTATGCTCCATAGATTCGGGAGAACTATATAAAGCTATATCAGCTACTTGCGGTAAAGTTGTTGTTTTATATGTTGTCATAGATATCACCTTACATCCATTTTCTTTTGCTCTTTTCGCTGCAGAAGTAATATCTGTATTATCACCTGAATAACTAATCGCAATTAGTACATCATTTTCACCAAGCATACTTGAACGAATTTCTCCAAAATGAACATCTGTAATACATTCGTTAATTAATCCAGCACGATTAAAAATATAACTGATCACTTCCACAACATAACCTGAAGTACCATTTCCCATAAATACTACATGTTCAGCATTTTCAATATAATCCACCGCTTCTTCAATTAATTCAATTGGATTCGTCTTCAAGGTTTCTAGAGTTAATTCATTAATATCCTGCTGAAAATTCACAAATGGATGTTCTGAATATGATTTCTTTTCTTCTTCCATCATATAATTCGCCACAGAAATCTTGAATTCAGCTAAATTAGCAAATCCCAACTTTTTAATAAAACGCATTATAGTTGCTTCGCCAACGTGACAATCAGTTGCTAATGCATTTAACGTCATTGAATACACTTCATTAAGATTCTTCTTTACATAATCCGCTATTATTTTTTCTGTTTTAGTAAAGCTTTTATAATTCGTTTCTATATTAGTAATTATTGATATTTTACTTTCCATTATATCACCCATACATATTTTACCATTATCAAATCACATAAAGCAAACCAATTGGAGCACCACTCCAAAGCAAAAAAGGAGTGCCACTGACACTCCAAGATAGATTGAAATCTAACCATAAAGAAATATTAAAAAGAAGTATTCGTCTATCATAGTAGATTTGTATTCAACGTCTTAATCTAAAATGAATCACTTGTATAATCACTCATATCATCGAACAATCTTAACTGTTCTTTCATTATTTCGTCATCATTTCCAGACAAACCTTTAAATCTTTCATACAGCACTTCCAATCCGCCTCGTGAAAAACTATTCATTAGCTCAACATTATCTTTTATTCTCTGTTTGTCATTTTCAGACTTAAATGCATTTGTTATTTTCTCTTCATCATTTAAGCCTCTAACATTTTCTGTTAACATAACGATTCTATAGATATAATTAAGTCTTTCTCGATTACTATAAACAGTTTCACTACTAACATCAGATGAAGAAACTGTTTTTTCTCCACATTCTTTTGGATTATCAAATACATCTCTATAATATATAGTACTCTGGTCTAACTGAGCTGTTCGGTTATATTTCAAACCAACTAAAATAGAAATCATATATGCATCAATAACCCTTGAAAATATATTTACTCCTCCGTCTCGTTTTTGCCCTTTATCAGTTGACAAATAATGGGTATATGCAGCATGTTTGCCTCGAAATTTTACCGGTGAATTAAATAAAATCATTTATAAATCCTCCTCAATAATATTAGTATGCGTTTCAGATTCTTTTGTTAATGTGTATGATTTTCCAACTTTATCATTCAAAATACCTTTTGCATAATTCCAATCCTTTTTCATCACCACTAAAATAATTTGTTCTGCATTACTTGCAAGCAACTTACTAATTGCAGGAATATGTTTTTCATCTGCCTGAGAAAACGGTGCATCTAAAACCAAAGGATAATGATTAGGATTTGCTTCTGTTTCTGTTCCGTCGCCACCTACAATTTTTTCTTTAGCGCACTGTATCAATCCAGCTATAAAAGCAAAGTTCTTCACTGTCTCTAAACCAGGTGACGTTTCTGATTTTATCCAATTTTCTCCTACTTTGTTTAGAGCTACAGCATTATATTTGTTATCTATTTCAATTTTGCGTTTTCCACTATATACTTCACTAAAATTTGCATTCACATAAAATTCCAATCGAGATTTTAATTTTTCCTCATTGGTCTTATAGTTATTAACAAATGCTTTTAAAACAAGTTCAACTAATCTTATTGTACGCTTTTGTTTACTGTATTTTTTATTCTTTGAAATCAAATTTTCTATTTGCTTATTACAGCTTTCAACTTCACGGTGATTTTTCTCTTTATCAGACTCTAATCTTCCTAATTCTCTTTCAAAATTTGAAATTTTACTATTACACTCTTCATAGCGTTTGTGTTTTTCTTTCATATCACTTTTTCCAGTAATATTTTTCCGTAATTGTTCAACCTCATATTCAAGATCTATAATTTCATCATTTAGTTTATTCATCTCAGAATATATATCATGAATTTTTGAATGATATTGTTTATTAAAATTTTGTCTTCTTTCTGATTGTTCAACAAATGAATTAATAACACCACCAATCATATTAGGTGCCACGATTTTCTTTTGTTCAAGCAATGTTTTGTAAATATGATCTCCCTCACAAAATTCGCTGCCACAAATACATTTTCCTTTTCTTAAAATTTCATCTATGGCATGTACATCAATGGAATCCCATCCAATTACTGGTTCAGGATTGTTTTTCAATAATTCAACCGCTTGTTTTTCTTTTTTGCTAGAGAATAAATATACATAATTGCTTACATCATTAAACGTTTTGTTAAACTCATTTTTTTTATTTTCTAGCAATCTCTTATTTTCTTCTAACCATGTAGACTTTTGCTTAAATTCATTCTGTTTTGCTTGCAAGCGCTGATTTTCGCTAGTTGTTAATTCGCTATATAATTTATCACTTTTATCTTTATAATAAGAAATGTTATTATTGCAACTATTTATCTTTTCTTCTATTTCATGTCCTTTTTGTTCTAATTTTTTAATTTTTTCAGTTATATTAGAGATATCGGCATCATTTGTATTTTTACCCATATCTTTAATAAGTTTATTTTGTGCTTTTGTTAAATGTTTGATTGCCGCATCAATTGTATCAAGACCTAAGAATTGTTTAACTGCTTCCTGCAACTCTTTTTGTTCACTCAATTTTTCAATTCTCTCTCCCCAAAAGAAAAAATAATCAGATAAATTTTCAGGAAGAATGTTTTCAATAATCTTATGAAAATCATCCTTATTTAATGGAATTGTATTCTTAGATTGATCAATTTCATAAATTGAGAATTTCTTTTCCGTTGTAATTTTCATCAAATTATTTAATTCATATTCTTCTTTTCTAGTTATTAAATAATCTGTACCATTGTGTGACAATCTAACATTAACTGATGCGGATTTTTTTGAACCTATGGTTCCATTCATTAATTCATTTCTTACTTCTGCATTTAAAATTTCTTTATCTTTAAAATCTATTTTTCCATATAAACACCATATAAAAGATTGAACTAAAGTAGTCTTTCCACAAGTATTTTCTCCAGTAATTATAGTTACATTTTTTTCTGGATTAGTTGAAAATTGAATATTATTTGTCCCTTTATACTGTCTAAAATTATTTAAGGTTATTGTATCAATTAACATAATTTTACACTCCTTCCTCATCCACTGCAGATCTTATTGCTCGTATGATTTTATCAATCATATCAGAATCACTTTGAGGGGTCTTTTTTCTCATATTATCTTTTTCTAACATATAAATATATCTTCTTAACTTTTGTACTGTTGCATCCAATTGTTGTTCATCTCTTTCAATATCACTCATATTCTTCTCCTTCTGTTATATACCCATAAACATCTTCGATACGATTTATCAATTTATCTGATTCAAATTCATTTAACGATAACCTAGAAAAATCTTTCAATCTATCTAGCTCTCTTTTTATCAATCCAATGTCATATCCAAACCCATATTCTTCGCACACATCATCCAAGCAACGAGGTAAAGTAATAAAATCATAAATTGTTGCATATAATTTATTCGGATATTTCCTTAATACTCTTCCCCTTCTTTGTATATATTCTTTAGGATTTGTACTACTAGCTAAAATAATAGCTTTATCAATACTCGGAATATTTACTCCTTCATCTAAGCATCGTATAGCAACTAACGCTTGAATAACATCGCCTGAATCAAATTCTTTTTTCAACATTTCTCTAGTATTTGCATCTTCGTTCGAAGTGAACTTCGCCGAAACTATACCTACTTCATCTAGGATTTGCGTTACAGCATCTATCTGTCTTGTTTCCTCACTAGAAATTTTATTTTCCTCATAATCTGAATCTACAACTGTAGTTGCACCACAATATACTAATAAATGATTATCTCCAACAAATTTTGTTGCTACTTCTCTTAATTTTTCTAATTTCATTCTTGCGCCTGCTACTATTCGTGAACGCTTGATCAAAATCATCTCTGCATTTTTACTATATTCTATAGATCCATCAGGCTTTTTCGTTATATATTTTCTTAGTTCTTCCGATAACTTGTTATATTCATCATACTCATCTTCTTCTAAATGTACCGGTATCGGATAATAGTAATAATTACATAACATACCGGCTTCAATTGCCATTTCAAGAGTATATTCTATACATTTACTTCCAAAAAAATCATACAAACGTTCAGTGCCAACTAAATCATTATGTCTTTCTAATGTAGCAGACAGTGCTAATCTATATGTATACTTTTGATCCAACATATTAACTAATCGAGCAGTTCCAAAGTTATGAGCTTCATCAACCACTAGTAATATATCACCAATAATATCATTCAAAGTATCTTGAACAAATCTAGTTCCAAAAGATGTATTTGTTGTAATAAAGCAAAAACCTTTGCTTACTTTATGAGAATAATTAAATACCTCTTTAGTTAATCTTTTTTTCCAATTTTTAGTTTTAGAATGTGAAAACCCCATAAAATATTTGAAACCAAACTTTTCTAAATCCTCAGCCCATTGATTAACTAAATGTTGATATGGACAACATATCACAATGGCTAAGCATTGATTTTTTTCTTTTAAAATTTCACAAATTGAATAAAGTGCTGTATAGGTTTTACCAGTTCCCGTTGCCATATCATAAATCCCACGAAACTCGTTTTTCTTCCAATTTTGATATGCCTCTATTTGATAATCCCTCATAACAACATTTTCAGGTCTTTTTGGAATTATTACTTTCTTCTTTATACTTCTAGCTTCTCTTTCCTTTTCATCTACATCTAAATCCATTGATTCTCGTCTATAATTATGGATTTTTTCTAATGTTGATTCAGGAAAATCAAACACTTCAACATTTGTAGCATTATTATTCCAAAGATTATTAAAATACTCTTTTTTCTCTGCAATCCGAAGATAATCTGCACCAAAATCTGTATATACATCTACAGTTTCACCATTTTCATAAAATGCATTTACAGAATCATTCATTGAACCATTGAAGGCAATACAATTATTGTTACTATCTTTAATCAATCCAATCTTTACATGAAACATTGATTGATTTGAATCCGAGTGCATAAAGGCAATTTTTATATCCATAATCCCGTCAGCAATTAGATGTGAAAGAATATTTAACCTTTCTTTTTCAAATTCATTTTGTGGTTCTTCAAAACTATTGTTAATTGATTCTTCGATTATTTTTCTCTTTTCATAACCAAGTTTAATGGCGTTTGTATCCTCTTCTGATAATCGAGGAGAACAAACCAATTTGATTTTCCCACCATTTTTCACTAAATTCTTAATACCTATTGAAGCAGACATTAATGCAGAGGAAGAAAAAAAACCAACTGCACGATCATATTCAATTGCTTCACTTAATGCAGGTTCAAGAAAGTCTTTAATAATGTCACAGTTTTGGTTATTGTAGCTAAACTTTAAATTTAAATCCGCCAATGACATATTCGTACCCCTTATTTATAATCTGTTCAAAGCATTTATTAAAACATCTATATCGTTATTATTATTAAAATAATTTATACTTACTCTTACTGTACCATTATATTTTTTAGAATCAAGAAAATCATGCACTAAAGGTGCACAATGATAACCTGATCGTACACAAATATCATAATCTTCACTTAAAATCTCTGCTAACTCATCAGATTTATAACCGTCTAAGTTTATAGATAATATACCAAAAGGCAACTTTTCTTTTGGTTTATAAATCTCAATTCCTTCAATATCTTTTATTTTTTCATATAGATATTGCAACAACTCTTCTTCTTTACCCTCAATATCATTATTTCTCAACCAATCAATACTCTTATTTAATCCATATATAGCTACTATATTAGGACTTCCTGATTCGTATCTGTATGGTTTTTCTAATGGCATATCTAGATTTAAACTATCCGATCCTGTGCCGCCTGCTTTAACAGCTTTTAAATCATCATTCTTTAATTTAAAAAATCCAGCGATTCCAAATGAAGCGTACAATGACTTGTGTCCTGCAAAAACCAAATAACTTACTAAGTCCAAATTATTCGGATTTTTTACGCCAAAGCTTTGAGAACAATCAAGAACATTAATAGAATTCCATTGCATGCCATATTCAAAAATTTCCTTATATGGAATCACATATCCAGTTACGTTACTAATATGTGATATAAATATTGCCTTTGGATGATACAAAGCAAATTCATTCTTTATACTATCTAAATCTGGTTTCCATGTTGCCTTATCAAATGGAAGAACTTTTAGTTCAAAATTCACTTTTTCTTGTAGCAACTTCAATGGTCGCATTACGGCATTATGCTCAAAAGGGGATACATATACATGATCCCCTGATTCGATAGTTATCCCATTGATAATTAAATTTAAACTTTCTGTTGCAGACGAAGTAAAAACCACCTCATTTGCATCTCTATTAACAAAAGAAGCTAATTTTTCCCGAGTATCTTGAATCAAATTAAACGCATCCGTACTCTGTTGATATTCTCCTCTACCCGCATTAAAAGCTAAATTTCTATTTGCATAATCCAATGCTTCATAAACTTCTTCTGGCTTTGGAAATGTTGTTGCCGCATTATCTAAATATATCAAAATACTCACTCCTTATCGTTACAATAACTCTTTAATAAGACTATTTAAAATACTAATTTTTTCTTCATTTGAAACAGAATCACCGAATTCATCAAAAATATCTTCGACATTGTTTTTCAACAATTTTCCAATCTTCGAAATCTCAACATTTTGATATTCAACTGTATTCAAATTATCACTAACATTAACGCTAACTTTAGCTCTCTTTACAGAACCTTCTTTGATTAATTTTATCTGTGCTAACAATTCTTCCTTCTTATCCTTATTCCAATCTGTGATTCTAGTTCCTAAAACCACTTTAGAAATTGAATTAACCAAGTTAACATCATTATAGTTTTTAACATCAAAAATCTTTATAAATTCTTTCTCTTTGTTTTCTAATATTTTTGATTTGATTTCGTTTTTCTCTATCCAAGCATCTACTGAATTAAACAAGCTTTCTTCTCTGCTAGAATCAAATACTTCCTTAATACTATCTGCAATAGACTTCGAATATACTTCTACACATTGACTGATTTCATCTGAATAACTCTTTAGTTTATCAACTGTATTTTCAAAACTGTCATTAAATAAACCTGGAATAATTTCAAATAAAGTATCGTACTTATTCAAGTTAAAATTATTAAAAACTACGTTCAACTGTACATAACTGTTATTTAAATCAATAAAGTTATTTTTTGAATTCAAACACCTAATAATTTGTGGCTGATTCATTACCATTTTTTGTAAATATTTAATGGCAATATCCATATCTTGTTTAAAATTATTTGCACTTACTAAATCAAACACAGCTAATAAGTCATTTAAAAACTTTGTCTTTTTATTAGAACCTTTTTTTAGATTTAAATAATAGTTGTTAGGCTGTGCAATTAATTTATTAATATTATCAGCATTTAAATCTACTTCTCTAGATCCATTATACAAGATTAAATCACCATTTAATTCACTAATCGCAACACCAATATATAAAGGCAGTACACCATTTCGAATTCCATATGGAGATTTCTTCAACTTACTAACTAAATTTTCTACTGACAATTTATTTCTTTCTGTATCTCTGAAAAACGCTTTTATTACATCCAATACTTCTCTTAACTCTGAAGAATCCGAATGTTTTAAAGCTCTATAAATTGTGTTTTCTGGACTAGATAAAGAATACTCTTCCAAATGATCTAAATCCAAATCAACTTCACTATTAATGTAAAGATCAACTACTTTATTTCTAGGCTTAATATACTGTTGTGAAACACCATTTTCTTTATTAACCATTTCAACATTGAAAATTGGTGTAAGAGCATATTCTTTTTCCATTATAAAAGACAATAATTCATTATAATCAGAAACAACATACTGACTAATAATATCTACATTTTTAGTATTAAATACTAATCCCAATGCACTTTTTAATTCATTAACCTCATCATCATAAATAATCTTAGTTTGCTCTTTATCTAAATCATCTAATCTCTTATCTGACAATACTTCTTTTAGTGCATTCAAATGATAAATAGCTGATTTCACACTTTCTGAAATCGGAGAAGTCTGCATCTTTAATATCACAGTATTTGAATACTGCATATTCTTAAAATGACTTCTTACTTTATCAACATCATTCATTGTATTAATAACATTAAAAATCAATCCGTCACAGAATTCATCTTTATAAAAGACTTCAAAAGAATTTAATGCAAGAAGTTCAAAATCAGAAATATACTTTCCTTTATAGAATCGAGTCATTTTCTTTACTGCATTATATTTTCTTGGCAATACAAATTGATTCTTAAAGCTTTCATTTAAGATTGAAGACAATTTATCTATTTTAGACTTAGAAGCTAAAATTAAATCTACCCTATTCGTAATGTTTTTACTGCTTGCCAATGCAAAATCATACTGTTCTGTAGCTAAATGTTTTTTCAACATTTTCTTTTCTACAAGACTATTCAAAGCACTTAGTGCCTCTTCTCTAGAAACCTCTAAACTATGTGCTAGCATATCCACAACAGGAGTAAATAATGCATTATCTACAATCTTCATGATAGCTAGTACTTTAATAATTTTCTTCTCTAAAAGATCACCTGTCTTAGATAAATTAATTTCTGCTTTTCGCTCAATTTCTCTAATTGCTTTATCATCTGACTTTTTAAATAATTCTTTAAAATAGTCATAGATTTTATCCACATTAAATAATCCTGTCCCATTATTTCTAATAAACGTAGACAAGCTATTTGAATCATTATCAGATATAAACGTAAATAACGTTCTTTCGTTTTGAGCCACTTTTTCTGACACTTCGACAACTGCATAGGTTGTCAATGGATTCATTGGAAAACATCCTTTTCCTATGGACTTTAATGAAGTATTCGCAAATAAGTCTAGTACAGAAAGTTCATTGTAAAAATTTTTATATGCTACATAATATGCACCTATAACTTTATCAAATCCTTCTTTTTTATTAATTGCCAAAGAAATAATTTGATAACTTTGATCCATACTACGAGTAAAATTAACTTCTTTAAATCGGCCTTCTACTGTTCTAAATGCATTTACAGTAGCTTCTTTTTTATTTCCATAATAAGCATTTAAACTCTTATGAGTTATACAACATAAATGCAATTGAGAATCCTTACCTGAACGCTGAGCTGCTTCTGCTAAATCTTGTAGTATTTTCAAATCTAGAAGAAGAGAATCATTTTCTGCATCAATAAATTTGCTAAACTCATCAAATACAACAAATAATCCACTATATCCATAATCTTTCAACTTCACAGATATATCTTGATAGTTCTTAACAACATCGTCATTTGTTAATGGGTTAAATTCCAATCCATTGATTACACAATTATATAAAGTTTCGAAACTCTTCAATGCCTGAATATCATATTCTTTCAAGCCATTTTTAATGGTTTTTAAATTCATACCTAAGGTATTTAAGCATTGTTCAACGTTTTCTTTATACGTTGGATCATCGTTCCATTGTGCTAATACTTTTAAAGAAACATCAAATGCTGTATCCGGAAAAATACCATTCAATCCAGCAGTATCTAAAGCTTCTTTAAGAGCCACATTTAATGCTTGTGCTAAATGTGTGTAATTGCTATTAATAATGACCGGCAATAATTTCAATCCACTATTCTTGATTCTTATATACTGATCATACAACTCACTATTTACTTGTTTTAATTTATTTAAAAATACCGTTACATTTTCATCATCTTTATCCAACATAAAAAGTTGTAATAAAGATAGAACTAAATATGATTTTCCTTTACCATAAGGACCCACCAATATATTTGCTCTATTATTCTTATTAACTTCAGCTGCATTAAAAAAATACTGCATTACTTCACATATATCATCAGTTGGAATATATTCGGATAATTTGTGATACGAGTTCAAGTCATACTCGATATTCACTGAATTTTTAAATTGTTCATTAATACTTACTATATCTGAATATCTTCTTTTTCTCTCAGTATATTCTCTTTCTATGTCTGAACGCACCATTACTCACACTCCATAAAATATTTTTCGAACATTTGTCTTTCATTCAATTTCTCATGAATATATACCATATTCAACCCAGCCGTTCTATTGACAGTAATTAAACCTTCTCTTTTAAATTCATTTAAGTATAAATAGAATAAGTTCTTATCCATTTTCAATAATTTAGTTGGAGAATTATTTGTATTCATCAATTCACTAATATGTGCAGAATCGTTATCACCTAAACATTTTAGAACATTGTAGTAAACCACCAAATAATTCAAACGATCATGACGTGGTTGTATAAAACTATATAAACCATCTTTATCCTTTTGGATCAAATCCAATTTTCCTAGAGGTGAATTTAAATTGTCTTCTGGATCCGTTACAACTTCATTCGTATAAGTCTTTAAAAATACAGTAATATCCGAATCCACACCACTCTCACTACTATATTCAATGGCATTATCTTTTAAATATTCTAATACAAATTCATTTAAATCTTGTTTTTTAAAATTCTTAATTTTAAATTCATTAAAAATAATATTTAAAATCGGAGCATCCTTATAATTAGATGCTAATTTTTCATGAATCATCCACCATGAAAATTCATCATCTAAGTATGGATCAAATTCCAATAACAATCGACCAAATTCACTTAATCGATTTGTTCTTTCATCAATAATATCCGTTGCAATCAACCAATATTTAAGTGAAGTAACCATCATAGAACCAATTCCAAATTCTATTACTCCATTATCCTTAGAAAATAATGATTTGTTATCACCACTATTTGCGATAATATGAATTGCTTTTTCTAGCCAACCCTCACGGATTGAGAAGGTTCCATGTCTTTTTAGACGTAACTTTGCCATGCTAATTCCCTTTCTTCACTCGTAATACTTTTTTCATGTAGCATCCATTATTAAAATGTTTTACACACTCTAAACAGCCTACACATTTATTTTCATCTATCGTATATAGAATTGTATCATTAGATACATTTCCTTTTTCTAAATTCATTACCTTCAAAGCATCAAATCTACAAACACTCTGGCAGGCGCTGCACCCTATACATGTTTGATATTTTGTGATCTGATCTTTGATTAAATTTTCAGCTGTCTGTTTATTTTTAAATATTGTATTCATATTCAAGACAGACACCTTTAATTCATTTTTACCTATGCGACCTCTAAGTTTTAATAATGGTTGTTTTGTTTTTCTATCTAAAACGTAAACCTCACCTAAACGTTTGTTTCCAATATTAAAATCCAATGTTCCAAAAGGTTTGAACAATGTATATAAAGATTCGTCAATAGGTTTAGACAACATAAAATTATATGTGTTTTCTTCCAATGCACATGGTGCAAAGGAAACAACCGCATTCTTACTCATCTCTAAACCATTACCACCTTGACGAGCCTTCCATTTCCCATCATCAATATAGTCTTTCCAATCTTCTTTACCAACATTTTGAGCAAACTTGTAAAGAATATCATAGAATTTATCATATTCCTTAGGCATGTAAATGCTAGATAAAAAGCCAGACCAACTACTGTTGTTTGGACAGCACCAACATCCCACTCTTGCAAAGCCTTGTTTATATGCATCATTAAAATCAATGTTGTTAGAAAGAATATATAACCATACATCAAAATCCAACCAGTCAATAATCGGTGAAATAACTTCTTGCTTTTTAATTTTTGAATCATTCGAATCTCTATCATATTTACTTCTCGATTTTGACTCATTTCTTCGGATTCCTTGGAAAGTCAAAATACGTTTTTCATCTCTAAAAATGGATTCAATTTTTTTAGTAATGGCACCCGTTTTAAAAATCGTACAGCACCAACGCATCACCCTACTAGGAGGTCCTATAACTTCACAAAGATTATTAAAATCTTGATCTTTGTTCTTCGCAATCAACATAATGTTTGGTCCATCATCAGAAAGTTTTAGACGTTTTAAATATTCCTTAGATGCAGGATATTCTAATGTTGTATCCCCATAAATGTGTACTAAGTTTTTATTATTCAAAGCTTTCATTGCCAAATGACTGGTTACAGTAGAATCCTTTCCTCCACTGAAACTCACAAACATTTCATTTTCTTCCCATCCCTTGGATTTTTCTCGAATGTAATTACATGCCTCATCTGTAATTAAACTTAGTCTTGTCCCATTAATTCTTATGAAGTTTTTTATATAATCTTGCTCCATGAAACCATCGACATATTTTTGGTTTTCCTCACTATATTTGTTTAATTGTTTGATTATATCATCTCTATTCGAGCTTTTTATGTATTGATTAAATGGTAAAATCATCTTTTTACCATCTACAATAAATCGATTCCCACCCGAATTCCATACTGATTTTCCTGCATATGCCATTGGCTTCCCTTCAAGTATTTCAAGCAATAAACGCTCCTCTGCAAATACCGGTCTTATATCACTTGCGATTGGTTCACAATATTCGGCCGTTTCAAAACAATAATTATCAAACACTGGCGTATTCAATTGACTAGACCAAAAAACCGTAGAATTCACTAATTCTGTTCTGTTTCCACATTTAGGGCAGACACTTGTTTCACATTCTAAATCACAATTTTTGCATATATACTTAAGCATCTTAACCCTCCCAATAGTCAACTAAAACCAGATACTTTCAGAGAAAAATACCTGGTTCAATCGTAGTTTTTTCTAATTTGTATTATACTCTATATGCCCGAAAATTACTATCTGAACACATTTGAGCTAAGATTTCATTTTGATGCTTCATTGTATAAAATCCAAACTATCAAGACAAAAAAATCAAAAACACATTCCAAAACTTATTTTAGAAAGAAACTTATATACAAATAGATGACATCATGTTAGACTTAATACGTTGATTAACTCACTAATCAACATCTCCGAGAGTTGGCACCATTTCACATTTATTTAAGCCAACTCTATTTTTTTATCTAAATCAAAAGAGACTGTATTTTGACACAGCCTCTTTCTTGTTTATTCGCTTAAGAAAATATGATTGCCAAGCCTCCTAGACCTTTATTGAATGTGAGTGCTTCATTCAACCATAAGATTCCCATGATCATGGAGGTTACTGGTTCTAATAAACGTATGAAGCTAGCTCTTGTACTTCCTAATAGTAGTACGCCTTTTTGTAGTAAGACTGTTGCTAAAAAGGATGAGAATAAAGCGAGTACTAATAATAGGCCGTAAGATAAGACGTCCATTTTAAATACAACGTCTTGTATAAACAGATTCATTGTAAAGATTTCTATTGTTGTAAATAGTGCTAAATAGAAGGATAGCTTTAAAGCATTCATTTTCACTAATTCAGTCTTATCCATTTTAACCAAGTAAAAAGCAAACGTTAATCCGGATGCGATAGCTAAAAAATATTCAAATAAACTACCACATCAAAAAAGATTGTTTAATTTATTACATTGAATTTATCGGTCACACTCAAGACAATCAAATTGTGGAATACACAAAAAGCTTTATGGATATAAGTAAAATTAAATTTGAATACACTTCATCTAAAGACTAGAGAAAAAAAACAGAGGTTGTAAATCGCTACAACCTCTTTCTTATACCCTCATTTTCATTATGTTTTATTTAAAATATGAAATTCTATACCCCTCATCCAAATACTCCACATCAAGATCAGGAAGTTTATCATTAAAATAATTCACCATGTTTTTTTAACCACCAATTTCACAACCAGCATGATTTACTACAATCATAGACAAATCATTATCAATCGCATATTGAGCATCTTTGTAGTTAGTGATTCCATCATCCGCAACAATAACTACGTCTGGATTGAATTCTAACATTTCAAAGATATCCGTTCCAGCACCAGTACCAATGGCTAAATGAGATACTTCTTTATTTACATTCCCAAAAACATAAACTCCCTCTTCACCATCATCTTTTAATGCATTAGCCACATGCGCTGCTAATTCTGAAACGGTTTGTTTAGGAATATTTGCAGATTGATAATACGAATTGATCACTCTATCCTTAAAATCAAAGCCAAGCTTTTTAGCCCATACATCACTCACACCATATTCAGGAATAGAATCCCAAACATCATGACAACGATACACACAAATATTACCCTTACTTAATAAGTCTTTCTTGTGTTCAATAGACTCAACCAATTTAGTTTCCAAATGCGTACCCGTAGTATAGAAAATATTCTCATGAGAAATAATGAAGTTAATACCCTTTTTTAATGCTTGTTCAATCACTTTATTAGTAGCCACCCAACAAACACCAATCTTCTTTATTTCTTGATCAACATCACCAAATAAAACACGATCCCTTGTACAACGATTCCAACGAACCCAAGTACCCTCTTCTTTTAAAATTTCAATTACATCTTTAATCTTCATGATTTTCAATCCTCTCAATAATTTTTCCAACTGATGATTCACATCATCAAAATTATCCGCCATAGTCTCTTTATTAATTAAAGAATAGATATTTTTGTTACTGCATCAATTGACATCAAATCCTGATACAATTCATTTTTATGGTCAATCCACCTATTATTTGTATCAAAAGTCATTAAATCTAGATTCCTATCAATTTTTATTTCATTGACCTCTATACCATACTTCTCAAATATTTTATATATTTCAACTTTGTTAGAAACAATATTAGTCTGAATCAATACATTAGGTTGATCAATTTGATTGAAGAAAGGATAATGAAATATCTTTTGAAGAACGACTAGAAATAATGTCGCAAAAACACCAATAAAAATCAATCCAGCACCAATACATGCAGCTATGCCAGAAGTAGTCCACATTCCAGCTGCTGTAGTGAGCCCTTGAATCAAATCATCTTTCACAAAGATTACGCCAGCACCAAGAAATCCAATTCCACTAACAATTTGTGCTGCCACTCTAGCTCCATCCGCCGTCGACACATTAAAAAACGAATATTTAGAAATAATCATAAACATTGAAGATCCTAGTGCAATAATCGCATGTGTTCGAATGCCGCCGATTTATTTCGACTCGTCCTCTCATAACCAATAACACAACCACATAAAGTAGCCAACACGATACGAAACATCCAATTTAAATATTCTTGTTCTGAATACAAAATATCATCCCAAAAATTGACATAATTAATTTGCTTTTATTTGCTCGCTTTCTCTTTGATAAGAACAAACTCCTACCCCAAAAATTTGTCAATTCAAATTGAAAACATCTTAGAATTATAATACCATCCTAAATCAAACAAATTTTTCTCAGAATATATAAAACGTTATCATCCAACACATCAAAAACTTTGTCATTTTTTTGAATCATTCAGTCTTTTGCGATAGAACTCTTATCCATTCATTACGATCTTTTTCAAACTCACCCACTAACACTCTTACTTCTTCACAATCCAGTACTACATCACTACTATTTTAGCTTATTCAATACACATTCCAACAATTCATAATCCTCATCTGTCATCTACCTTAAGCATCATAAAAGCCGTCACATTATGCAACGGCAAGTCTTCTATGAAACTTATATATATGAATAGCTAATAAGATTATTAATACAATCGACACTGTTCTATGAAGAATTAATATCATTGGATATTCAACCATAATCAATCATAGTATCCCTAAAACAAAGGATACTATGGTTAATACAACACTTCAAATCCAATCTCTTTCTATATAGAAAAACATGAATCAAAGCCAATACTAAGAATAATGTAGAAGCCAATTTATGAACTATGATTCCAGTATTTGGAACCATAATAGTCAAAACAAAGCTAATTGCGAGTAAATAATTCAAAGCCCTTCTCATATAGTCTTTACTCCAAATGTAAAATAAACCATATGAAAAATCCAAACAATCAATAAAACAATATTGCCAACCACAATACCCTTCAATCCCATCATGATAAATCCAATGCTCATTAATAAAGTTACTGAACACATAATACGAAGCTTTGCTCGTTTCGTCATACCACTCTTAATATTATTCTCTTCATACAACTTCGTATTCTTAAACCAACCATCCTATCTTTCACTTGATTTTGCAAAACAAAAAGCTGCAAGCAACACAAGAGGAATCGTCGGAAGTATCGGTAATATGACACCAATAATTCCTAACCCTAATGATATGCATCCAATCGTGATATATAGAATCTTTCTCATTATACCTCCTAGTTAGATAAATATAACTCATATTTCATAAAGGAGGCCGCCCCTTGTTAGAGATGACTAACCAATGATTGTTCTACTGAATTTATGACTTGTTGTCAATCGGTTTGCATAATCCCCTATTTATAGCTATAATACAGATACAGAAAGACTACTAGATACAGTGGTTCCTCTGAATTAATTTAGTGAAAAGACACTAGTAATCCGTTGGGTTTGGGTGAACTAGTGTCTTTTACATTTTTCTATAATCAATAATGTAATTCTTAGTATTTCTACTAGTGCCATTAAACACATGGCAACATCAATGTACAGATAAATATACATACAACACATCCTCCTGCAAAATCGGAATCATCGAGAACTCAAGATATCATCCTTTTCATTCAGAGGGTTCACCGTTACTATATCCAGTAGCACTTCTAATTATAAAACTTCAATGTGAAAACATTATTAAATCGCGTAAATTTCTAAAAAACATTTCATATACATTAAACAAGTCACCCGGTTATCAGGTGACTTGTTGTATTCAATATTATTTTTCTGCAATATGCTTCGCATCCAAGCCATAGTAATCCAATTTAAAAATTCTAGGAAAATAGAAGCACCAATGCGTTTACCACCATCTACAAAAGGATGATCTTTGATTAAAAAGTAAAGTAGGTTTGCAGCTTTTTCTTCAATACTTGGATACAATTCAGTTCCAAAAACATATTGATAGATAGCCGATAAGATTCCATTAAGCTTTCCATACTCTTTTTCAACACTAAACACATTTGAATAGTTTCCATATTTCATAGAATCAATCAATTCACGACTTCTTCGTAGGTTAACTGATAAACAGAAGCAATGCCATCCGGTTTAGGAATCGTTCCATGATCATAATCATCTAGAAGAGTTAATGCATTCGAATAGGCATCAACAACATTCAACACTTCTTTTTCTTCAATGTTTAAAGCAGAAGCAAGCATTCTAGACTGAATTTGGATAGTTTTATCTAAAGCCTCAAGTCTCTTTTCATTAACTGTAAATCCCTTTATCATATAGTCCTTCAATATAGATGTTGCCCATTTACGAAAGATAATTCCGTTTTGTGATTTTACTCTATACCCAACGGAAATAATTACATCTAAAGAATAAAATGGAACAGATTGCTTAACTCCAACAACACGCATTTTTTGCGTGTTGTTCTCTTTTTCAACTTCTCAATCTTTAAATATGTTATTAATATGCTTACGAATTGTTTTTTCATCACGATCAAACAACAATGCCATTTGATTCGCAGATAACCACACAGTATCTTTATCTGGAGCTACCGTAACGTCTAATTCTAAATTTCCATTATTAAACTTAATTATTTTATTGTTCATATGTACTCCAATCTTTTTATATTTAAATGACCTTTATAATAATTAACAAACTCTAATCAAAAGAACTACCTCATTTGCATAATCTTCTATTTATAGCTATAATACAAGCAGAGAAAAGTTACTGGAAAAGCAGTGGCTGCTCTGAAATATAGTTAATGCTGAAGCACTAATCTATTTCCATTGCTAGTGGTGATTAGTGCTTTTTGCATTTTTCTATAATAATCAATGTTACTTTTAGTAT
>ERZ857840.1833-NODE-1833-length-22386-cov-11.363172_pt1 | contig 22386 bp, 20 predicted proteins | sample MGYA00519760_ERZ857840 | MGnify/ENA primary metagenome ERZ857840 (study PRJEB31778, sample SAMEA3449371) | human gut metagenome | biome: human gut; feature: human-associated habitat; material: faeces | place: United Kingdom | collected 2010/2012 ... | reverse complement strand
GGGCGCGTGTCGTACTTCTGGGGCGGAAAATCTTTGACGCTCGGCTGGGATGATCGCTGGGGCGTTCCAACGGAGGTCACAGCGGCGGGCAGCGGCTCCACCGGCACGGTGCGCCCGTTCGGGCTGGATTGCAGCGGTTTCGTCGATTGGACGTTCTACAATGCGACGAACGGCAGCTACTATCCGGGGCGCGGCGGCGGTGCGGCGACGCAGCACAGCTATTGCACCAACATCTCATGGAGCGAAGCGCAGCCGGGCGACCTCGTATTTTACCCGGCAGACGTACACGTTGGCATCGTCGGCGGCAAGGATGCGGACGGCAATCTTCTGATCGTCCATTGCAGCGGCGGCGCAAATGGCGTTGTCATTACCGGCTCGGCAGGCTTTACAAGCGTGGCAAGGCCGGACTGTTTTGCAGAGTGAAATACATCTCACCGTGATACGCAATTCGACAAAAACCGGGCTGAGCGCTCTGTGTTCAGTCTGGCTTTTATTCAGAAGGAGAAGTATCGTGAAAACTACTGGGCTGTAACAAGAATTTGCTTGCCAAACGGCGAAAAATCGTATATGATAATGAACGGATTACAGAAGTCCATCGGGAAGAGGGCCCTCTTCCCGTCCGTAGGTACCTACGGACGAAACCCCACTGATAAGTTCATATTGTTGATACCGTAATACACGCCGATTCCGTACACCCTCGCGCAGGATAGGCAAACAGAAGAAGGCCGCAAGACCGACACGAAACGGTGCTGTGCGCGTGAGGCCACGCCGAAGCGGAGCAATCCGCCGGAACGAAAGTTCGCCATTGCAGGGACGACCTGTGAGAAGGTAGGACGTGGGCGCAGGAATGTTATCATTCCCTAACGCAAGTCAGAAGATCTGTATTACCACGGCTTTTGCCGTGCATGGTATGTGCAGCGGTGAGCGATTTCCCGGTTGCGCCTGACAGAGCTGCTCTGTCAGCGTTTTTGCCGCTGATTTCATCTTGAAATCGGCGCATTTTGTTTTTCGGGACAATATGCGCCGCGTCAAGCCGGAATCGGCTTTTGTTTTGCCCCCTGTGCGGTGCGCCGGTCTGCGAATTGGGAACGCGCAGACCGGCATACCGCCGCTTTGAATCTGCTTTTCTTCTTTTTTCCTTCTGTGCGCCCGGTCCGTGCTTTGCAGGGCACGGATCGGGGCACAACCAACGCACAGGCGGAAAACGAAACCATAAATCCCGGAGCGGGCGCTCCGAACAATAAGGAGGAACCACAGAAGATGAAAAAGAGATTATTGTCTCTGCTTCTTGTGCTGGTGATGATCGTGGGATTGCTTCCTACCATTGCACTGGCCGCGGGCGGAGACCCTGCGACGCAGGTCCATGTGACCGTCGAGAATACGACGTTCACCGAGGCCAGCGAAGCGTCCAACTGGCTTGCCCCGGCATGGTCCGGCAAGGAAATTGATACCTGGATCACCCTGACGGACGATCTGACCATGATGGACTGCGTCCGCATGGCCATCGAAGAGATCGGTTGGACACAGAACGGCGCGGAAAGCGGCTATATCCGCGAAATCAACGGCGTTGGCGAGTTTGACAACGGCGGCGATTCCGGCTGGATGGGCACGCTGAACGACTGGTTCACGAACTATGGTTTCGACCACTATACTGTCGCTGACGGCACACTCAAGCCGGGTGACGAAATCCGCGTGATGTACACCTCCACGGGCCGCGGCGCAGACCTCGGCGCGGATTGGAGCGGCAGCGATAAGCGCGTAAAGTCGCTGGAATTCCCATTTCAGATTAAAGTTAACAATCTTTCCAAATATGCAACACTCGTACCAGCGTTTTCCCCGGATCAGCACGAGTATGACCTGATTCTGAGCACAGAGTTCGATGTTCTGGATAAATTCTGCATTGTGCCGACGGCTATGAACAAGCAGTATCAGGTTCACACCTATGTGGACGGCGTGGAGTTCCGTCGCACGGAGGAAGTCAGCATCAAGCCCGGTTCGGTCATCACCGTCAAGAGTGGAGACCCCTCGTGGGAGACGGCCAATCCGAATACCGCTCCGGCGGAGGAATACACGATCCGCGTCATTCATCCTACTGCACACCTAACTGTGGACGATCTTCACATCACGACGTACAAGCAGGATCCTGTTGCAGATCCCTCTGAACCGAAGGTATTGTTTGACCCCAAATTCAACACCTTCAAGGTAACGCTGAACACCTATACCGAGAATCCTTCCTTCAACGACGCAGGCTTCCAGGTATCGCTGAAGGTGCCGGAGGGCTCCAGCGCAGTGCTGCTGGATGAATATGGCGTTCAGCTCGGTGACTTTTCCGACGGTCCCATTACGCAGGAAAATTGCCTGATCTATTCCGGAAAAACGTATCTCATTGCCCTGACGACCGATGAAACAACGGAATACTATCCGCTTCAATTCAACAAGGGAAAGCCGATGAGCATCAGCAGCCTTACCTTTACATGCAAACCGGGCGCACCTGAGACCATCAATGGCTATCCCGAGGGAACGATGTTTGCTCTGGATGCGGACGGCAACCCGACAGGCAAGATCGGCCTGCAGGAGGAATCCAACAATTATCTGGTCTATATCAGCGAAAAGACGCAGAGCGTCAAGATTGCAGCCAAGGGTGCTGGTGTTGCACAGGTGGCGGTCTACATGAACGGCACAAAGACAGGCACCAAACCAACTGTAAATATGGCGATGATGCAGCTTGTAAACAACAAGACCATCGATGTCTCCTCCGGCAGCGGATCGCTGGTGTTGGAAGCCTCCATGAAGGCGAAGCCGTATGTCAACATGTCCTATACCTTCACGTTCCGCCGGTTCCGGGTTTCGCCGGAGGAACTGATGGAGCAGATTGAAGCGCTGCCAAATGCTGAAACTGCCTCCTATGCCACGGAGCTTTACCGAACTGTCTGCGGTATCCTCGATATTTTCAACGGCTACAGCGATGAGGAAAAGGCGCAGGTCACAAACTCTGAAAAGCTGCTTGCCGTCAAGGCGCGGCTGGACGAGCTCAAGGTTCCGTATGAGGAAAAAATCGACGCGCTGACCGGGCTGGTTTCCAGCTATGCGGGAAAAGTCACGGAAGAAAATTACAAGCAGTATCTGGACGACGTGCGCAAGGCAGAGATCGACTATCTCGCCCTGAGCGACGCGCAGCGTGCGGACTTCATGCGCACGAACGTGGCCGCCAGCTACTGGCCCGACTATTATACGGCAACGCTGGCCGCTATCAAAAACGGTGATTCCATTGGCTATCCGACGCAGTATCCCGATGACTTCATGCTGCATAACAGCTATTACAACCTTGATCTTGGGCAGGAGGTCGAGACCGGCTTCCGCGAGATCTGGACGAACCGCCCGGAGGGCTATCAAAGCGGAGAAAAGGGCCTGCCGTTCACATCTCCCGGTCTGTTGGAGTTCGACATCAAAGACGACAGTATCTTTGAAATCCGCGAGAAACAGGATGTCTACGTAGACAAGGGACTCGGCGGCACAGGTGAGCATCCCAACATGCGCTACTATCTCGTGCCCAAGAAGGCCGGTACGACCACCTTCACGGTCAAGCTGTGCGACGATAAAGGCGTGATGTATTGCCAGACGCCGGAGATCGTCGTCCATGTGAACGACCCGAAGGAAACCGAGATTGGCGAGCTACACACGAAGCTGACGAACTTTGAATCGCTGGAGAATACCTCGAAATATGCCGACTGGGGCTATGAATACGGCACGGACGGCGCGGAATTCTCCTTCCACGTCAACGGCGACAACGGCAAGGTCTATGTCTACAATTACCTCGAATATAATGCAGACGGCACACCCGTAAAAACGACCTATACCGCCGATGGAAACGGCGATGTGACGGTTCTGCTCAAGGACGGCTACAACTGCATCGAGGTCAACGCCGACTATGAGGGGCAGAACGTCACGCAGGTCTATGCCCTCAAGGGCAAGGTCGTGAAGTTCGTCGTGGAAAACGAGACACGCCCCGGCGAAAACCTGCGCATCGGCGATACGGCGGGTGTGTGGACGATTGGCAAGAACATTCCGGTTCATAAGATTCTCCGTATCTACAACAACGGCACAGGAAAAATTTGCTACATCACCGATATGCCGCGGCAGGGCTATTTGACCATTGATGCCGACGTTCGCCTGACCTATCCCGGCTTCACCAGCGCTTCCGAAGCTGGCAGCTATGCGCGTCTCAAAGTTCCGCTGACGGCCTCCGGTACCATCGTGCTCCGCGACGGCTATCAGTCTCAGGGCGGCTACGGTTCTGGTCTCGGTTCTGAGTTCACGCAGGGCAACACGGGTGGTATGGCGGCTTCGACCGGCATGGAGATCGGCCATCTGGCGGATATTACGCTGCATGTCGAGGATGACCCGAACTATACGCTGCCAGAAGCGGAAATGTCGGCGGTCGCCTCCAACAGCGGTGTGGTCAAGGCGGGCGAAAGCATCACCATCTCTGTTCCCGACCTGCCTGTGGACGCGCTGCGCAGCAAGTATGAGATCAATGCGCAGAACAAGCTCAACCGCGCGACGCTGGCTTTCTATACCCAGATTCCCGGCGTGAAGAAGATCAGCACCCGCTACCTTTCCAGCGGTGCGTTCACCGATGACGAGGGTACGAGCGTGAGCACGCTGGAAGAGATCAAAAACATCACTTTCACTGTGCCCGCAAGCACACCTGCCGGAACGTATAAAATCCACGGCGGCTATGTCGATCTGCTGGTCACGGTGGGCTTCCTTGATTCCTATCCTACGGAATATCGCGGTATGATCGACGATGTGACCATTACGGTGCTGCCCGGCGCGCAGAAGGAGGTCATGGACCTGATCGATGCCATCGGTCCGGTCACGACTTCCAGCGGCACGGCCATTACTGCCGCTCGAAATGCGTATGATGCCCTGACCGATGAGCAGAAGGCGCTGGTCACGAACTACCAGACGCTTCTGGATGCGGAGGAACGCTACGCAGAGCTGACCAAGCCGATCACGCCTGTCGTCCCCTCCACCCCGTCCAAGCCCTCGCAGAACGAGAACGCGGGGAAGGACAACCTCCCGTTCACGGATGTTGCATCCGGCAGCTGGTACTATGACGGCGTGAAGTACGTTTGCGACAATGGCCTGATGAACGGCACATCTGCAAACGAGTTTAACCCGAACGCGAACACGACCCGCAGCATGATCGTCACGATTCTGGCGCGTATGGAGGGTGTCAATACCTCCGGCGGCGCAACGTGGTACGCCGCTGGCCGCGAATGGGCGATGGGCGCCGGCATTTCGGATGGTACGAATATGACCGGCAAGATCACCCGCGAACAGCTTGCCGCCATGCTCTACCGCTATGCGAAGCTGAAAGGCTATGATGTGTCTGCATCCGCTGACATTTCCGGCTACACAGACGCTTCCAGCGTTTCGAGCTGGGCGACCGACGCGATGCGCTGGGCTGTCAGTGCTGGCCTTATCAACGGCCGCACCGCAACCACGCTTGCCCCGCAGGGCAACGCGACCCGCGCGGAAGTTGCGTCGATTCTGATGCGTTTCATGCAGAAGTACACGAAGTAACCCGTAGCGCAAGATTCCCCCCTCCAGTTCACACTGGAGGGGGGATTTTTCTGTTCTCTTTGAGCGCGGATTTCATCAAAAATAAGTTTTTTATAGGAAGTTTTTGCGCTTTGCGCGAATTTTCGGAAAAGTGGAGGTTTCATTTTGTAGTTGGTATATAGAAGCACAAATCAGAGGGATATGAAATGACAGAAGATCAAAAGCTGATAAGCAATACGCCTTTGAGGATTTTATGAAAACGGTCCTCCGAAACAAGGCACGAAACATACATAGAAAATTGGACATTCAGGAGCAGCGGGAAGCCGCGGCATCAAACTTTGACGAGAGCATTTTTGACAGCCTGATAACCGAGGACAGCTATGCACTGGAAACGATGATGCCCTTCCGCGTGAAGGAGCAGGTCTTTGTCGTAACGCCGCATATCGGGAAAGCACTGTCCTATTTGCAGCCCAAGCACAGGGATATTTTACTGTTATCGTACTTTGCTGAATGGAGCGATAGCAAAATTGCACGGTATTTGAATTTGCCCGTGTCCACGGTCAACAGCAGACGGAATCAAGCATTGCAGCAGCTCAAGCGGATCATGGAGCACGACAAGGATGCCGAAACTTTTACCTTATGAAACGATTTGCAAAGCTGTCAACGGTGATACACAGAGCATTTGCGCCGTCATGGAGCATTTTGAGGGATATATCAATCGGCTTTCCATGCGGGAGGGCACGGATCTCTACGGAGAACCGCGCACCTATCTGAACGAAGATATAAAGCGTGAGCTGATGATCGAATTGATCGTAAAGCTGCCCCTGTTTGACTGCGAAAAATAGCGGAATACGTTTCACCATGAGGCGTATTCCGCCACCCCAAAAGGAGTTTGCTATGATGTATTTTTCCGAGGAACGCTGCGTGATGTGTGGCGAAATCATTCCGGAGGGGCGCATGGTGTGCCTGCGCTGTGAACAGGCGGCTTCAGAACAACCGAAAACACCGGATTGCCGATCCGGGAAAACACAGCATCGGAAGATGCTGCGTTTTCCCCGGTTGATAATCAACCGCAACAGGTAAATAACCTGATTTACAACTGAATAGGGTCAGCAGATACGTTTTGTATATGCGAGCCAGCAATGGGCGCGCGGGGATGCGACGGAACAGGGGGTGAACCGATTCCGGCGTGGAGCGATGAACGCCGACATTGCAGACAAGCCGTGGCAGGCTTGCGGGCGACGACCATATACAAAGAATAATGATACTTGCGTTGGCTATGCGTCACAGCGTAGAACGCCCCGCCATGAGCATGGAGGGAGGTAACAGCCTATGGAGCAGCCTTGCCAGCTGCCGTCTGCGAAGCCTTTGAAAAACGATAGATGTTATTGCAGATTCGCGCGGAATATCCCACGCGAGTTTTGACGAAAAGCGTTTCACGGTGAGATTTATTTTGGAGGTGTCACGGTGAACAGAAGAACCATACCATTCCCCAAACAAAGAGAAATCAAAACAGAAACGAAGCTGGGAAATACGCGCTATGTTGTGGTAGGCTGCTATAACGATCAGGGCAGCACCATTTCTGAAAAGGTCAAACATCTTGTCAAACTGGAAGCTAAGAATATTGCTTCAAAATGTGATGAAATTTGACAAAATACCTGACATTTGATATAATATCAGTGTCAGAAAGTATGAGATGGTGACTGCCGGAACGGAGGATAATATGATTAGGCAGTCTTATAAAATTACCGCGCTTTATTGCCGCATCGACCATGGCAGCCGCAGCGCCATGTCTGCGGCCTATGCGCAGAATCAGCAAAAGCGGCTCGTTCATTATGCCAAAGAACAGGGGCTTCATAATCTGCAAGTCTTTTGTGACTGCGGCTACTCCGGGTGCAATACAGACCGTCCAGAATATCAGAAAATGCTTGCCGCCATCCGTGCAGATCAGGTCAGCAACGTTGTTGTTTTTGACCTGACACGTCTGAATCGTGGCTACGAGAATCAGCAGCAACTGCTGTTGGAGCTTGAAGCGCATCATGTTACGCTTCACAGCGTTCTGGAACAGCTTGCCGGTTCCGTCACGCCTGTGTTCAGCTCGTTTCTGAAAGCGGGGTGCAAATAATGGCCGAGTTTCTGGAAATGCTGAATGAAAAGTGGACGGCCCTCTATGTCCGCCTTTCGCGTGACGATGAGAACGAGGGCGACAGCAACAGTATTGCGCACCAAATTGAAATTCTCAGCAAATATGCACGCGACCACGGAATTCTGAATTTCAAAATCTATAAGGATGACGGCTACTCTGGCACAAATTTCAACCGTCCGGGGTTTCAAGAAATGCTTACGGATATTGAGGCCGGGTATGTCAGCACGGTCATTGTTAAGGATATGTCGCGGTTCGGTCGTAACTATCTGGAAGTTGGAATGTATACGGAAATCCGATTCCCTGAGTTGGACGTTCGCTTCATTGCAATCAATGACGGTGTGGATTCTGCTTGCGCGATGGACAATGACTTCACGCCGTTTCGGAACATCATCAAGAACATCTCCCATTCGGGAAAGGTAAGTAATGATTTCTCCCTTTTCGGACGGTTTTGACTGTATCAATCGCTGTTTTCGTTGTTCCTGCGGTAAGTTTTCCATAGTTCATGGAGTGCAAGCTGCCATTGGATTCCAGGCGGTAGCCATAGGTGAAAAAGGGGATCTACCCGAAACGCATCCGGTTCAGCCGCGGACTGAATCCAAACGCCCTTGCCGCTTAACTCGCGCAAAGCCTGCATCCAAAGGATCGGATCGCGCGCTATCCGTGTAAGATCGGCAACAAGGAGGATGTCCGCCTTTTGCTCCACCGCCTCCTGACAAGCCCTTTTCCAGCCGTCGCGGTCAAGCGTAGTTCCTTTTTCATACTCGCTGACTTCTCCCACAATTTCATAACCCAGCCGCTCGGCCTGCTCATGCAGCCGGGCGCTTTGTGCTTCCAGCGTGTGGTCGCCGTCAAGCTGCGCCTGTGTCGCTACCCGGCAATATACTACCACACGCTTGCTTTTATTGCTATCCATGATCTGACCTCCATTCAGATATTGCCGACAAAGCGGTAATAGATTTTGATGTCCCGGACGTTTTTCCCATCAATGACGGTCTTTTCTCCGACCTCAATGCGGTCGATCAGCTCGTCCACCGTTTCACGGTCAAGCTCCCGAATATGCAGGTGCTTTCGGACGACTGCCGCCCAGCTTTGAATGTCGGCGGCGCTCTGCTCATACTCCCTGACTTCCGCAAGAAGCGTATCCAGCCGGTCGGTTCGCTGGCGACGCTCCTGCTCGGTCTTTTCAAGCAGCACGGCGAAGGACGCTGCGCTGATGCTGCCGCAAACCTTGTCCTCATAGAGCTTGGCGGTCATTTGCTCCAGCTCATAGACGCGGCGGCGCAGCTTCCCAATCTCCTGCCGGACGCTTTCCAGACGCTCTGCGTCTGCGGCGGTGCGCTGCGCTTGCAGCCTGTCCAGCATGGCAGCTTCGTCCAGTTCCAGTGCCACGGCATGGGCGCGGATCTCGCTCAATACAAGCTCCGTCAGCGTCATCTCATAGATGGTGTGCCTGGAACACGCGCCGTAGCCGGAGGCCGTATAACGGGAGCAGAAATAGGAAACGTACTTTTTGGACGTGCCGTTCTTGCGGCGCTGCGTCTCCCGGTTGCCCTGAAGGGGTGCTTTGCAGTCGGCACAGATGAGCTTGCCGGTGAACAGGAAGTGCTTCGGCGGCGCGTTGTCCGCCGAGAGCCGCGTCCTTTCCCGGTTGATGGCCTGCACTTCATTCCATACCTCCGGCGAGATGATGGCTTCATGCAAAGCCTCATGCCGTATCCATTCGGATTCCGGCTTATAGATCATGGTGCTGTCCTTGTAGGAGCGCGAGCCGGTCTGATTCTGAATAAGATTTCCGGTGTAGACTTCGTTTGTCAGTATGTTCTTCACCGTGGCGTACATCCAAAGGTTCGCGTACTTGCAGGAGCCGTTGCCGTACAGCTTTGCCCAATACCAGCGTGGGGACAAAATGCCCTCGCTGTTCAGCACGGCGGCGATCTTGCCGTAGGCCATGCCTGCCCGCCGCAGCTCAAACATCCGGCGCACCACGGCGGCTGCTTCCTCGTCAATCACCAGCCGATGTCTGTCCTCATCGCTCTTGCGGTAGCCGTAGGGCGCGTAGGCGGCGATATACTGGCCGCTGCGCATTTTGGCGTGAAGGACGGATTTTACCTTATTGGAGAGGTCTTTCAAGTGGTAGTCGTTCATCAGACTGCGGAAGTGCAGCATATCCGTGTTGTCGCCCTCGGTGTCGAGGCAGTCAAGGACGGATACGAAGCGGCAGCCCAACGAGGGGAAAATAACGTCGGTATAGCGCCCGACCTCCACAAAATCACGGCCCAGCCGTGATAGGTCTTTCACAAGGATCAGGTTGATAAGGCCGTGCCGCGCGTCCTCCAGCATCTCCAGAAATCCGGGACGCTGGAAATTCCCCCCGCTATAACCGTCGTCGCGGTAGGACTTGACCTCCGTCCAGCCGTTGAGCATTACGAATTTGGAAAGCAGTTCATATTGATTCTCAATGCTGACGGATTCATCAGCGGGGATATAGTTTTTCGCCTTGGCGGAGTTGGAGGCGTCGTCCACGCTCAACCGGCAATAGATGCCGACCTTATATAGCTTTTTCATACGCTTCCTGCCTCTCCTGCGCCAGCGCGTCGTCCACGCTGCCGACGTAGCGGTAGACCACCTTGACGTCGCAGATGCGCTGTCCGTTGACCTTCCGCGCCTCGCCCACCTCGATGCGGTCCACCAGCTCAAAGAGGATGCTTTCGTCCAGCGCCGTGATCTCGGTGTAGCGGCGGATGACCTCCATCCAGCGGTTTGCGTCCTGCCGGTTCTCAAGCTGCGCCCTGACCTTCTGCTCCAGCTCCGGTATGGCGGCGGCTTTTTCCGCCCGTTCGGTTTCGTATTTCCGCATGAGCGTCTGAAAGACCGTCTGGGGGATGGTGCCGGTGCATTTGTCCTCATAGAGATTCTGCATCAGCCGTTCCAGCTCCGTCATACGCGCCGCTGCCGCTTTCAGCTCCTGCTCATAGGAGATGACGCGGCTGCGGCTTTCCTTTTCCTTCATACGGCTGATCTGCTCGGCAAGGCGCTCGCCGTCGCACTCGACGAAGCGCGCCTTTTCCCGGATGTCCGTCAGCACCAGCTCCTCCAGCACATTCTCATAGATGGAGTGGATGGTGCAGGCGCTTTTGCCGCTTCTGGCATAGTTGCCGCAGATAAAGGAGCTGTACCGCCCCGGCGTTCCGTCCTTATAGGTGAAGCGCTCGATGTGGTTGCGCATCTTGAAGCCGCAGTCTGCGCAGTAGACAAGGCCGGTGAAGATGCTGCGGATGCCGTCCGTGGGCGGCGTCTTGCGCACCTTCTTTTTGTCGATGCTGACCACGGTATCCCATATCTCGCGGGAAATAATGGGCTCGTGGGTTCCCTCCACCCGTATCCATTCCTCCTCCGGCTTGTTGATGAGCTTTCTGGACTTGTAGGACAGCGTGCCGGTTTTGCCCTGCACCATGTTCCCGATGTAGACCTCGCTGCGGATGAGGGCTTTTACGGTGGTTTCCGCCCACTTGTGGTTGACGTTGCGCGGGTCGCTGCGCCCCTTGCGCTGATAGTAGAGCGCACCGGGCGGCAGAACGCCCTCCTCGTTGAGCGTGACGGCGATGGCACGGAAGCCCATGCCGGAGGCGCGCATGGCGAAGATGCGGCGCACGGTAGGGGCGGTCTCCTCGTCGATGACAAGGTGGTGCTTATCCTCCGGGTCGCGCTTGTAGCCGTAGGCGGGGTAGGTTCCCATGAACTTGCCGCTTTCCGCGCAGGCCCGTTTGACCGCCTTGACCTTCTTGGAGGTGTCCCGGCTGTAAAACTCGTTAAATAAGTTCAAAAAGCACATGACGTCGGTGCTGCCGTTGTCACTCATGGTGTCGATGCCGTTGTTCAGCGCGATAAAACGGCAGCCCAGCGAGGGGAACAGGTAGTCCGTGTACTGTCCGAACTCGATGTAGTTACGCCCAAAGCGTGATAGGTCTTTTACCAGAATGAGGTTGATTTTCTTGGCTTTTGCATCTTCGATGAGGCGTTTGACGCCGGGTCGGTCGAAATTCGTACCTGAGTACCCGTCGTCACAGTACACCGCGATCTCGTTCCAGCCCCGCTGACGCACATAGCTTTGCAGCAGGAGCTTCTGATTTTCAATGGATACGGACTCCCCGTCGCGCTCATCGTCGTTGCTGAGCCTGCAATAGATGCCTACGTTGTATGTCTTTTCGATCATCTGTATTTTACCTCCCGATTCTCTGCGATTCATACATCCGTGCGGCGTGATGGCTCTCGCAGGTTTTCCCTGCAAGAATATGATACCGGGGATACCATTTTCGCGCAAGGATGCCGCCGCAGGGAGGCTGATTGTCTGTTACGATGCGTGACAGGGCTGTGCGGCCGCGGGAGCGTCCAGCTCTGTCATGGCGCGGCGCACCGCAAGCTGCTCCAGCGTCCTGCCAAGGTCCTTTTCGCCGGAAAACACGCTTGTCACGCGATAGAGGGTCTTGCCGATCCTGACCTCCTTATAAGAGGCGACCGGCTCTTTGGGGATGGCTTGCTTCTGCATAAACGCACCTCCGATTTATCATGTAAGTCCCGCTGCCACGATATGACAGCGGGGCTTGTTCGTATTCGTTCCGGCAGAGCAGCCGCGCCGGAGGGATTGCTGTCATGTTGCATGATACTGCACCGGCGCGGCTGTCTGCGTATGTTGTGTCATGTAGTTTTGTTCCGCCGTATTTGTCACAGCCCCCGGCGCGAGGCATATATCGCCTCTGGGACCGGTATCAGCCGCCTTTGGCAAGGCTGTCCCATTCCCGCAGCGCCGTGGCTTGTAAGGCTCACGAGCGCCGCAGGAATCCCCCTCAAGTCAGTGGGAGGCCGTAGCTGGGGTTGCGTATCGCCCGCGCTGTCATCGCGCCCGATGCTGCCGGGCATCGGGTCAAAGGCCGCGTAGATCGCTCGGACAGCCGCCCGTCCCGAAGGATGGGAGGTCTGTCGTCATGGCGGCGCGCCTTTTGTCGCTTGGCTTTTCAGCCGCGCGGGGTCTGTGCTGATACCGGTGTCTATGCGGTTGTCAAGGAGCAGAGGCGAGCGAGAATAATATCCCTCTCATATACCTCAAGAAAAATCGGGCTTTTTATAACCCCCTCAGTCGAAATTTTTCAAAATTCTCTTCAAATGGGAAAGCCCTTTGCGAACGGAATGATGCACGGCAGGCTGGGTGGTGTTTTCTCTTGCAGCGATCTGCAACTGAGACAGTCCACCAACTATGTACGCAAGGACACGCCGCCGCTGCGCGGGCGTGAGCTGCGCCAGTCCCTCTTTCAGCAGCCGCTCCAGTTCCATGCGCTCCAGCGCCTCGTCCGGCTGCTCCGGCAGATTCAGCGCCTCCGCCTCGATGCCGTCGCCTGCGTCCAGCGAGTAGAATGCCCTGTTGTCGCGGATGTACTGCGCGTAGTTGATCTGAAGCCGCTTATCTTCTTCAAGAAACGCGGCTACTTCATCGGAAACCTCGATAAAGGCATCCTCGGTGTACCACGGGTAAAGCTCCCGCAGGTTGATCGTTGTCATGTTGTATTCCTCCGTTTGGATGTTTGTGTTTGTGGTTGCGGTTGAATCCAAACGGATGGCGGCGGGGAGCGGCAGCCCACAGAGAAGAAAAACAGTGCAAACAAAAAGGCACCCGCACAGGCATAAAAGCCTGAACGAGTGCCTTGCAATTCTATTTCATAATTGGGCGGAGCTATATTGCAGATAATCTGTGATGCACAGAAAACGAGCTGCAACTCACATAGATAAGTGCAGCTCGCAAAAGTCTCTACAACACCTGCTTCTTTTTGAGATGTTCTGCATCCACTTCCTTTGCGGTGGATAGCCGCATTAGCGATACCTCCTATTGTCAGTCAATCCCATAAGACATCCTCACATATTTCGTATTTGTGATGTATAACTCATTTGACATGAGTTGGGTGTATATTTAGCTGAATTAGAACTCACCATAAAATATAGGAGAGGTGATTTCTGATGAACTTTCTTGACCTTTTTGCCCTCAAACTTCGGGAGAAGCGAATCCAGCAGAAGATAACACAGCGTGGACTGGCTGAAAAACTGAACATGTGTACGCGCACGATTATTGAGATTGAAAACTGCAAAAGCAATCCGAAGTTTGAAACCGTGGCTCTCATTTCCAAGGAGATGAGAATCAGCCTTGACGCCGTGGTGTTTCACGACGAAAAACCGCGTGAAATTCCAAAAGTTGTGGCAGATTTCTTTGCCGGAAAGAGTGATGCAGAAGCGGAGCGGTATATTGCATTGTGCCAAAGCGCAGAGAAGTTGAAAAACGGTGAGTAAAAGCGACCATCCATGCGGATAGCCGCTGTGACTTATAGAATAGCCAGCGGGCATAGACGCACAATCTTAACCCGCTGGCTGCTTTTGTCCGCGCAGTTGGAACGACGGGCAACTTTTATTCTATTTTTCCTGTTTGTGCGCATCCCTGATTTTTTCGAAGCTGTCCTGACTGACGGCGTGTTCAATCAGGCAGGCTTCGTATTCGGCGATTTCCGGGTCTACGCCCGCAGTGATCAACAGCATCGTAAAAAACTGGTGCCGCTCGTAGATCCTTTCCGCTATCTCACGTCCCTTATCGGTCATGCGCAGGCAGCCGTCTTTGTCCATAACAAGAAATCCGCCCTTGCGTAGCGCACTTGTGGCGTGGCTGATGCTGGCTTTGGAGTAGCCCATGTGCCGCGCAAGGTCAATAGAGCGCACCGCACCGGACTGCCGTTCAAGAATCAGAATGGCCTCCAGATAATCCTCGCCGGATTTACGAATTTTCATCATCGTCTCCCATCTGCCGCAGAACATTTCGGTGATAGCGCAGTTTGCCGCCCTCAATATAGAGGACGCTATCCGCAGCCTCCGCGATCAGCTCCATATCATGCGTAATCAGCAGGATGCAGCGGCCTTCTCCTGCAAGCCGTTTCAGCAGCTCGACCGTCAGGTGCATATTGAAACCGTCCAAGCCGCTGGTAGGTTCATCAAACACCAACAGGCTTCTCCCGCTTGCCGCAGCCAGCGCCAGCAACAGGCGCTGCTTCTGGCCTCCCGATAACGAAGCGGGATGCCGATCTGTAAAGACTTCCAGTCCCATCTCTCGCAACCGGGAAAGCGCAGTTTCTTTCAACTCTGCCGTTTCCTTTTTGCCGAGGGAAAACTCGTCCAGCACAGTAGGCGCATAGAGCTGATAATCGGAATCCTGCTGCACAAAAAAGGATTTTTGTGTGAGGCGCTTCCGCTTCAGGATTTCACCATCGAGGGAAACCGCACCCATTGCCCGGTATAAACCTGTGATGATGCGGCAAAGCGTGGATTTGCCTGCGCCGTTGGGTCCGGCGATGGCAAGTATCTTTCCGCTCAGTGCGGCAAAGCTCACTTCCTCCAAAATTTGCTGGCTGTCCAGCATACAGGAGATTGCGGACACCTGCAAGGCGTCGTCCTGATTCTGCCGGTATGCTCCACCTACGCGAAATGCCGGTGCGTCAAAGGGACGAAGTCCCATCGCCGTCATCTGCTCCGCTGTAAGGGACAGGGCGTCTTTCCGGTCATAGACGGCGGAAATCGCACCATCCTCCATGAAAACAAGCCGGTCAAAGGAATCCCGCACATAATGGAACCGGTGCTCCGAGAGGATTATCGTATGCCCCGCCGTTTTCAGCCGATAGAGCAGCGCGCCGAGGCGCACCATCGCTTCGCTGTCCAGATTTGCGGACGGCTCATCCAGGACGATAACCTTCGGTTCCATTGCACAGACGGAGGCAATGGCGATAAGCTGCTTTTCGCCGCTGGACAGAGGGAATATCCTTCGGCCGATCAGGCGTTCAATGTTCATCTGTTTGCAAACCGTGTTCAGACGCTCCTGCATGACTGGACGCTCCAGTGGGATGTTCTCCATCCCCAGCACAATCTCATCCGTCGTGTTGGTGGCGAAAAACTGGCTGCGAGGGTCCTGAAAGACGCTTCCCACCATCGTCCCCAAACGATGGATGGGCATTTTCAGTGCGTCCTCACCGTCAAGGGAGTAGCCGCCCTCCAGCTTTCCCGGATAAAAGCCGGGGCAAAGCCCGTTGAGAATACGGGTCAGCGTCGTCTTGCCGCAGCCGCTTCTGCCGGACAGGATCACCAACTCGCCCTTTTTTACATGAAGGTCGATACCTCTGAGCTGTCCCTTTGCTTCACTTGAGTTCTCATAGGAAAAGGAGAGGTTTTTCAGTTCAATCAAAAGACGCCCCTCCTTTCCAGCAGAAACACAGCCGCGGGAATCAAAACTGCCATCGCGCAGAGCGCAGCATCCTTTCCCGTAAAGCGCACAGGACGGTAGGAAATTGTTTCCCCCGAAAAGCGTACTCCACGCACCGTCATGGAGGCAGAGAGTTCTTCGGCGACTTTTGTCGTGCGCAGGATCAGTGGGATCAGTATGTATTCCACCGTTGAGGGGAGATGGGTAAGCGTGTGAACCACGCCTACCCCGATCCCGCGAAACCGCTGTGATGCACGGATCGCCCGATACTCGCTGCCAATCGTCGGGAAAAACCTCAACAGCACGGCAAGCCCGATTCCCACCGCCTTCGGGAGCCGCATTGCCTGTAAGGAGGCAAGCAGAGAACCGGTAGGCTCTTTCGCAAGGCAGATAGCAAAGGACAGAGGAATGATGGATTTTCTGCCAAGGACACCGAGACTTGCCAACATGGAACTGACCGAAAAGGCTACCTCACTTTCTACAAGTCTTACTCCGCCCCAAGCGATACCCGTAAAAACAAGGTAGCACACAGAATAGGGAATCGCTTTGTCTGAGTGACCTGTCAAAAGATGTATGGCAATGCAAAACACAGCAAGGCACAAGCCGCCTATTTCAGAGTGTACCAGAATAATCGACATGATTCCCGTCAAACACAGAAGCAACCATGTAAGCGGATTTGCTTGAAAACGTACCTGTCTGTATGCTCCCATCATGCGATTCCGGCAGGCTTAAAGTGCTTGCTGAACATTTTCATACCCAACGCATATCCGGCAACCGACAAGATTGCAGCGGCGGCCAGCGCAATAGCAATATTTTGCGGAGCTAACCAGAATCCCTCAACAGAAGACACCGCCGCCTCAGCATCAACTGCACTCATCCCCATTTTCACATAGGTCTGCACCATACTGTCCCGGAAGAGAAGCATAGTAAGAGTGCTGCCCATTGAATTAAGGCTCCATGTGAGGACGTGGGGAATTGCCTGACGTACTTTTTTCCCGTATCCCCCTATCATAATCAGTTCATTCGCCACTGCTAAGATTGCAAAAAACATAAACACATAGACGCTGCCGGAAAACAGGAATAACAGCCCGTAAACAAACGGAATGATAAACTGCGTCCCCACTTTTGGGCACTTTTTAATCAAAAGCACATATATAATGCCGTTAATCAAGCCCGTAAGTCCCGGAACGAGAAAATATACCAGTTGAAGACTTGCTGCAAAAGGCATCGCAGCAACAAGACCGATTACTGTTTCCAAGCAGGCCAACAGCAGAACAAGGACGAACTCCTTGAGATTCAAAAATTTTGATTTCATGTTTCTCCTCCTAAGATTGTTTGAAAGTATAGTTTCCAGCCTGATTTTGCAATTCCCACAGTCGTGAGTAGAGTCCGTCTGTCCCGACAAGCTGGTTATGGGTTCCTTTTTGTGTGATCCTTCCGTTTTCAAGAACAAGGATCTGCTGTGCGCCGCGTACGGTTTTCAGCCGATGTGCGATCATAATGATGGTGCGTTCTTTGGATATTTCATCCAACGCTCTCTGCACCATCGCTTCATTGTCCGCGTCAAGGGATGCGGTAGGCTCGTCCAGAAGCAGGATCGGGACATCTTTCAAAAACGCTCTTGCCAGCGAAATACGCTGCCGCTCGCCCCCGGACAGGGTTGCGCCGCCTTCGCCTACCACCGTATCATAGCCCTCCGGTAAGGCGGAGATGAAGTCGTGGCAGCGTGCTTTTCGGCAGGCGTCGAGCATCTGCTGTTCGGTGATGCACTCATTCCCGAAGCATAGGTTCTCCCGAATCGTACCCCGGAACAGATAGGCGTTCTGCATCACCATAGACACCTGCGAAAGTAGGCTTTCCGGTGCGATGCTGCGAAGCTCTTTTCCGGCAAACCGCACCTGCCCCTGTTGATAGTCCCAGAACCGCGCCATTAGCCGCAGAAGCGTCGATTTACCGCTGCCGGAGGGTCCTACCAGCGCAGTGAGTGCCCCTGCCGGTGTTTCAAAGCTCACGCCATGGATCACGTCGCTATCCGCTGCATAGTGGAAGGAAACGCTGTCAAACGCATAGCTGTCGCCATGGGAGATTTTGTCCTCGCCAGAAGGGTCGGGCATCGTCATCACCTTGTCCAGCCGTTCACCGGAGAGAGCCATGCCCCGCAGCGCTGAAATGCTGCTCACAAGGGTAAGCGCCGGTTCGGTCAGCTTTGTGGCAATCACAAGAAAGCCTGCGAAATCCAATATGGTAAGACTGCCGCCCATCAGCAGATACAGCCCCACTGTCGCCGTCACGGGAACAACGAATTTGACCAACGAAGCGCACAGAGTGGAAAGGCTGCCTGCAACGGCCTCGTCCAGCAGGGATTCCCTGCGCAAATCAGAAAACGCTTTTTTCAGCGCCTCGAAGCCGCTGCCGGTACGGTGGTAGGCTTTGAGATCTTTCATGCCGTGCAGGTATTCGTTGAGCTGCGTTGCAGCTCTTGTCTTGGCCTCCATAACGGAGCGGCTATGTTTTTCCTTGACCTTTGCAATTTGCAGCATCAGGATCGTGCAGATGGGCAGCATTGCAAAAATCGCAACCGCCATGCGCCAGTCAAAGAACAACATACAAACAAAGGAGAGCAGCAACAGAAAGCCTATACCGATGGGATAAGGCAGCCAGAAGCACATGGTGTACTCCACATTGGCAAAATCACTTGCAAAGGAGCTAATCAGTTCCCCTGATTCCTTCGAGGAAAAGAAGCCGAGGTTCTGACGGCGCAGCTTTTGAATATATGTAATACGCTTGTCTGCCGTGTCGTGATAAGCTCGCCCATAGGTATTGTAATAGGAGATCAGTTCCACTGCATATTGCAGGAGGACATAGGTAATCCCTATAATCGCAATTTTAATCAGCAGCGCAATATCCAGCGTATAGGGAGGGTAAAATGCCTGTCCCAAAAGATAGATCGCCATATATGCGAGGATGGCGGGAAGAATGCTGAACGCCTGCGAGAGAAACAACCACAGCGTCGGCGCGATGATCTGCTTTGGATGATGGAATGTGAACTGTCGAATCATTTTAAGCATGGGAAACCCCTCCCTTCATCTGCCAGCTTTCGGTTTCGTTCTGAATCGCCCAAAGATGTGCATACAGGCCATTTGCTTTCAGCAGCTCGGTATGTGAGCCCTGTTCCCTGAGCTGCCCGTTCTCCAATACAAAGATGCAGTCCGCATCCTGAATGGAATAGAGCCGGTGGGCGATCATCAGGACGGTTTTGCTGCACAAAAGCTCCGCCATGCCCTCTCTCAGAGCAAGCTCATTTTCCGCATCGGTAAAAGCCATCGCTTCATCTAACACGACGATGGGCGCGTCTTTTAATATTGCCCTTGCAATGGCGATACGCTGTGCCTCACCGCCCGACAGCTTATGCCCGCCGTCACCCAGTTTGGTATCATAGCCATTTGGAAGTGAGAGAATGAAATCATGGCATCTTGCCGCCTTTGCCGCCTTCTCCACATCCTCGCGGTGAACCTTGCGGTGCATGGCGATATTGTCATAAACACTCTCCGCAAAGATGTGCGTGTCCTGAAAAACAAAGGCAACGGCATTCATCAAGGCTTCCATTGAATACTCCCGGATGTCATGTCCAGCGATGGTGATAGATCCGCTCTCCACATCCCAAAAGCGGGCGATGAGTTGCCCTGCCGTGGATTTTCCTCCCCCGGATGGTCCTACCAGCGCGGCGAAGCTCCCGGCAGGAATTTTTATTGTCAGATGATCCAGCGCCATGCGGCGCAAAGGGTCGGCAGCGTTCTGATAGGAAAAGCTCACATCCTGAAACACAATTTCAGCTCCACCCTTTGGGGCAGTCTCCGTTCCCTCGGATATGGGCTGCATATTCAGCACCTCGTCAATCTGATCCATGCGTACTGCCAGGTTCCGCAAATCTGCTCCGAACTCCACAAGTTCCATCAAGGGACTGATGCAGGCGGGACCGACTATCAGGAACATCAACAGCTCCATCATAAGCTCATGGTCGCCGGGATGCAGGTACAGCAATGCGCAGCCGGAAACAAGCAGGAACGCCAGCACGGAGATTGTGATGGTCTTATATGCGCCGAAAATCGGCGTGACACGCTTCAGATAGATCTTCCAATGCTCCCTGTTCTTCTCCACCAGCCCTGTCAGGCGGCGGGCTGCCGCTTCAGGTCTGCCGAAGATTTTTTCTTCCTCCATGCCCGCCACATATTCAGAAAACGCTGCATCCAGCTCGGTGGAGGAACGGTTCAGGTCGCTCCATATCTTCTGACCCTGCTTTCCGCCGAAAGCGGAAAACTGGATGAGAAACGCAAGCATGAGAGCGATAAAGATCGTCAGTGCCAGCGGAATGTTGAGTGAGAACATCAGCACGGCCAAAGCTGCCAGCAACAGCCCCGCGCCGAAAATATTGGAAACATCGTGGGCAATGATATTTTCCATCTTTTCGATATTCTCATTCATCATCTTCTGCGTTGCGCCGGATTGACCGCCTGTGTAAAAGCCGAGGTTTAGCCGTCCCATGTGGTCGAGGAGGCGCATACGCAGGTCATAGAGTGCATTGAATGCGCAGGCATGGCAGGAAAAGCTGCCGATTACAGACAGCACGATGCCCAGCACGATACTTCCTATCGTGACTGCTGCCCACATCCATATCTCGTGGGTCGGAGCAGCCGCACCATCAAGCGATGCCAGCAGAAAAAGCCGGATGATCCGGTAGACCGTATAGAACGGTACGCCGGACAGCAGGACACTGAGCGCAGAGCAGGTCACGCCGAAGAAATACTTTCCCGGAGGGCAATGCGCCGTTCGGAACACGCGAAGAATGACATTTTTCTTTGCTTCTTGCATAGAACTCCTTTCTCAGCGGCGCAACGCTCAAGAGAAGCCACCGCAAGCAAAATGATTGTTGGTTAGACGAGCTTAACCAGTAATCATTATACGCATGGCCGCTGTATTGTCAACGGCTCGGAAAGTGCCTCAGAAATAAGCTGATGTCGTGCGAAATTTGCGGAAATCGTTGAATTACCGGCGGTTTTGTGATATAATCACATCTGCGAGTTGCCTATTGCTAACCGAAATTTGTGCCAAAACAGAAAACAGTGTGCCAAAACAGAAAGAGAGGAGCGGCAAGATGGTTACAATACACAGCATCGAGGAAATGCTGAACTACTATATATCGCTCGGTGGCCTACGAAAGGACGCAGTAAACGGCTTTCGCTATGTATTTCCGAGGCAGCACTCCAAGGTTCGCTTCTGGGGCGATCTGCACGGCTTTTCCGTAGCGGACGCGGACTTTACCTATCCGAAGGATACAATCATCCGCAGTCAGTTTAGTCAGCGCTATGTAGGAATCGGGCTGAGCGAGCAGGGGACCGTGGAAGCCTACACACAGAGAGATCAGACAATTCACTTCGGCGAGGGCGTCAACTGCTTCGTCTTTGATTCGCCAGTGCCGTTCTTTATGAAAGTTCCCGGAGGGCAGCGGTTACGTTTTCAGGGACTGTATTTTCAGGAGCAGTTTTTCGCGGAGAACAATATCCCTCTCTATGACAGCTTTTGGAGAGATGCAAAGAACACCATACATGGCGCAGACCTTCATGCGCCGGAGTTGGTGTCCATCTACCGCCGCATTGAGCAATGCCGCCTGACAGGGCTTGCCTTTGATACATGGCTGAAGGGTTTTGGGCTGGAGGCGGCCGGGTATCTGATCGACCTTGTGCAGCAGCTATCCGCACAGCCGCCGGTCTATCTCGACGAGAACGAGATTCGTGCGGTAGAAAAGGCAAAGACTATCCTGCAAGCCAGTCTTAAGCACCCGCCTGCGGTCATTGACCTTTGCAGGAAGGTCGGCGTCAACAAGAACAAGCTGCAAAAAGGCTTCCGGTTGACCGAGGGAAAAAGCGTTGCGGAATATGTCCGCACCCTGCGCATGGAGCGGGCCCTTGATCTGTTGGAGGATGATACCCTTTCTATTCAGGATGTGGCGGAGAAGGTTGGCTATAACGGCATCAGCAACTTTTATGCGGTTTTCCGGCAGACCTTCGGGGATACGCCAGCCGCAATACAAAAGCTGCTGGAAACAAAGTGATCCGTTTCCTGCGCCATATCTATATAACGCAGGAAATGGAAAAATGGGACAGGGCTTTTAAGCGGTATCATCAGATATAAAAACGGCGTGCAGAGAGTTGACTCTGAGGGAATAGCCCCCGACTACACCGGTCCGTGGGACATGACGCTGGGGTATCTGCCCTACTATATGCAGGGCATGGATAGCTGACAAAGCCGGAGCAGTCGAATGAAGTAGCGGGAGAGCTACCGCCCCAGACGTAGGGGTAGCCGAGATACTTCTCCGCCTCCTTGATGATGGCGG
>ERZ857840.1832-NODE-1832-length-22414-cov-3.555123_pt1 | contig 22414 bp, 17 predicted proteins | sample MGYA00519760_ERZ857840 | MGnify/ENA primary metagenome ERZ857840 (study PRJEB31778, sample SAMEA3449371) | human gut metagenome | biome: human gut; feature: human-associated habitat; material: faeces | place: United Kingdom | collected 2010/2012 ... | reverse complement strand
GACCCACCATGCAGACGGTAGCGTCCTTGGCGAGGGTCAGAAGGCGCGGCGCGGTCTTGTTGATGAGCGTGACGCCGGTGATGAAGGCGTAATCCGCGGTCGGCATAACGTATTCGCAGGCTGGATCGGGGGTATCCCACTCATCGCGGCAGGAACGCTCGAGCACGGTGAGCTTGGCGTATTCCGCGATGTTCTCGACGTGGGGGAAGTGCCCGACAACGACGACGTGGGCGTCGCCGCCCGCTTGCTCGATGCGAGGGCGATACGTCTCGAAGGCGTCTTTCGACGACGTGCCGCCGCGCTTCCCCTTGTCTACCTCCTCCTCGGTGTCGTATGTCGCACCCAGAGGGTCGAGCAGTTCGCGGCGAGCATACCAGGCGTTCAGGGCCGCGATGCCAAGCGTGGCCTCCTCGAAGCACCATGATTTCGACAGCTCGGCCATCTCGCGCAGCGACTTCCCGCGCAGATCGCCCTTGTACGTGCGCTTTCCGCCATTGCGTGCGGTATAGGCGACGCCGCATCCGCAATCTGCCTCAACGTAAGACCAGTTGAGCCCGAGACAGTAATCGCGCACGAAGATGTCCTCGGGGATGCCCGCGATGAGGTGGTTGTAGAGCCGCCAAGGTGAGGCTGGGTCATCGGTGCCGGGGAAGACGATGGTCGAAGGTTCCGGCGTGTGCTCCATAGCAGAACTCCTTTGATTGCATGCCGATATTTTCACCTGAATTCAGTATAAACCAGTTACTGCAATGGACAAGATGGGTCGATGCGAATCCGTGCCCTGCTGCCGTGTGCTGCTCTGCTACAATTTCGTGACGTTCAAACGAATCGCATCGAAGGGACTTGATACCATGCTCGTAGCTTCCATTGAAAACGCCGAAGCGCACGATTACCTGTCCGAACGCCTGAAGAAGGCCTATGCTTTCCTGCGCGAAAACGACCTTGGCGCACTTTCCTGTGGACGCCATGACATCGATGGGGAAGACGTGTTCGCAAACGTCATGGAGTACGACACTGTCCCCGCGGAGGCGAAGAAGCTCGAGGCCCACAAGCTCTACTACGACGTGCAGTGCGTTGCCTCCGGAATCGAACGCGTCGAAGTGGCTCCCGTCGAAGGGCTTGCTTGCGCGAAGGAATATGACGAAGCTGACGACTACGCGCTGTTCGAGTCTCCGATGCCGGCAACATCGGTTGTGCTTCATGCGGGCGAGATTGCGGTGCTTCCTCCTGAGGACGCGCACAAGCCGGGCTGCATCGCGGAGGACGAGCCTGTCCACGTGAAGAAGGTCGTCGTGAAGGTTCGCGCATAACCTGCGGGCATGGTGTATCATGGGCGCATGAAGCAAGGTGTATATGCGCTGATGGTATGGAAGTTTTGGCCACGGCCGCGCAGGCTGTGAAGGAATGAATGAAGCGCCTCGGCGATTGAGCATAAAGCGTCGAGGCGCTTGAACGTGAGGTAACGTCGCCCCATGAAACGTGAAGAGAAGACAATCGCGAAGAATCGCCGTGCGTTCCACGACTATGAGGTCGTGGAGACGTTTGAGGCGGGGGTCGAGCTTTCGGGAACGGAAGTGCGGTCGCTGCGCGAGAACAACTGCCAGTTGACCGACTGTTTTGCACTTGTGCGCAACGGGGAAGTATGGATGCACAATGTGCACATCACGCCGTTTTCCCATGGCAACATCAACAATCCCGACCCCGATCGCAAGCGAAAGCTCCTGCTCCATAAAAAGCAGATCCGCTACCTTGCGGAGGTGACGCGCGAAAAGGGCATGGCGCTCGTTCCCCTGAAGATGTACTTCAAGGAAAACGGGCTGGTCAAGGTCGAGCTTGCGATTTGCCGCGGCAAGAAGCTCTACGACAAGCGCGCGAGCATGAAAGAGCGCGACACCAAACGGGAAATCGATCGAGCGCTGAAGGCGCGCTCTCGTTAGAAAGGGTCACTGCCATGAGCGAGAATCGGATCGAAACCGCAGCTGACGAGGCTGATTCGCCATCGGAGGAGACGCAGGAAGAAGTTTGTGAGGTGCTGTCCGAGGGGGCGGGGGAAGTCGTCGACTCCGAAGGCGTCGAGGAAGCCGAGGGCGAAGACGAGCTTGCTGATTCGGAAAACGTGGTAGAAGAAGAGACCGAAGAAGCCGAAAAGTACGAAACCGTCGAGATTGAGTATTCTGAGGACGACATCGAGGCCTATATCGTCGACGAGGACGACAACGAAATCGGGTTTATCCTGCTTGACGAGGATGGCAACGAGATCGAGTACTACTACGATGACGACGAGGAAGCCGCGAAGGGGGAATCCGATGAGGACAACCCCTATGATTTGGGCATCACCCGAGAAGGCGTTGCCGAGGCGACGAGCGACATGAACGACATCTATCGCGATGGCGTCGCGATTGCGGTCGACTTGAAAGACGCGCTCTCCGAAATCAAAGAGGCGCTCGATTTCTCGGACATCCTTCCGACGAAGAAGAAATAACCTTTTCGGCGCTGACTTGACAGAGTAGGCCGCTCGGCTACAATATTTCTTCTGCAAGAGCACGTCTTGCGCACTTTGACAAGGTGGAACGCATGAGTTCCCGCCCGTCGGCGATTGGCGCCGACGAATTCGGGGGCGACTGGTTTCGACATGGTATGTTTGAACTGAGGAGCAGGTCGTGGTCTCCTCGCCACGTAAAACAGGGGTAACGTCAAGTTAATTGGCAAGAAGAACTATCAGAGCGCTCCTGCGCTCGCCATGGCTGCTTAATAGCACCTGGCACGTCAACCTCGGGTTGTCCCCGACTCGAGCGCGACGTCATTTTAGGGGACTGCTTCAAAGCACGTAGTCTGTATGGCTTTGGAAAAGAAAGAACGGGCTAGGAAGCTCGACGTTGGTTCGCGAACCGACATCTTCCGAAATTCGATCGCGAAATAAGCTTGTAGAGCCTGAGCAAGAACGTAGTATGGACCGGAGTTCGATTCTCCGCGCCTCCACCAGAATCAATAAACGCCGTTCTTTTGAGCGGCGTTTTTTGTGAATGTCCGTAAGGGTTGGGCATCTTGAAGGCTTGGCAAAAGAGGCTTCTGACGTGCGCTTTCGTGCTTTTAAGGAGGCATGCGCCCGCTTAATCGCCGTTTTGCCGCGCATTTTGGATTCCGCTATTCGCGTGCGTGCCAATGCGCGTTTTGCGGTTTGTGCGATAGGCTTTATTATGAAAATGGCAATTGCTTGGTAACGAGCGACATTGTTCAGCCCAGGGTAAATAAACCGGGCATTGATTAAAAAGAGGATGCATGATCGTTTCTTCTGACAGGGTACTATCAAACAGGCCGTTTAATGACGCCCCTATCGGCATCTTTGATTCCGGTTTTGGCGGCCTTACGGTGGCGCGCGAAATCGCCAAGGAGCTGCCCGAGGAATCCATCGTATATTTTGGCGATACGGCGCGATGCCCCTATGGCCCCCGCAGCCAAGACGAGGTCGACGGCTTCGTGCAGCAAATTTGCACATGGCTCGTTGGCCGCGACGTGAAGCTGCTCGTTATCGCGTGCAACACCGCGACCGCTGCGGGCCTTGAACACGCGCAGCAACGTTTCAGCATTCCCGTGATCGGCGCCGTTATTCCTGGCGCTCGCGCCGCCGCGCGTGCGACGAAAAACCGCCGCGTGGGCGTCATCGCCACGAAGGGCACGGTTGAATCGGGCTGCTATCCGCAGGCTATTCGCAATATCGACGCGGGCATCACGGTGTTTTCCACGGCTACGCCGAAGTTCGTCGACATCGTCGAGCAGGGAATTCGCATGTCGAGAGGCCCCATCGAAGACCTCACGAGCCTTGCGAGCAAGGTTTACATTCGCCCGGCGTTCCAGGAAATCGCCCGCGACTATCTTGAACCGCTGCGTCGCTGCGAAATCGACACGCTCGTGCTTGGCTGCACGCATTACCCCATGCTTAAAGCGCTTATCGGCGGCGTTATCGGCCACAATGTGCTGCTCGTTTCTTCCGCCGAGGAAATGGCGAAAGAGGTGCGCGAGACGTTGAGCATGCGCGGTGAGCTTGCCCATGAGGGCAATATCGCAAAACACGAGTTCTTCACCTCGGCGCCGAATCTGGATGAATTCCAATCGTTCGGGTCGCGGGTGTTCAGCGAACCCATCGAGCGCCCGACCCATATCGATCTTTCTCGCTTATAATCTGAAGGCCGACATCGCGTCGGCCTTTTCTGTATGTATGCGGGCTTGCCCGCTTGATAGGAGGAAACCATGCTTGCTAACAGGGCAAACGATCGCGACGATCGCGCGATGCGCGACGTGAAGCTTACGCGCGGCATTATGAAGAACGCCAACGGCAGCTGCCTTGCTGAATTCGGCGACACGCGTGTGCTGTGCACCGCTACCATCGAAGATCGTGCGCCGGCCTGGCGCAAAGGCTCGGGCAAAGGTTGGCTCACGGCCGAATACGCCATGCTTCCCGCTGCGGGCAATAAGCGCACGCGCCGCGAGACGAACGGCCGCAATGGTCGCAGCATGGAAATCGAGCGCCTCATTGGTCGCAGCCTGCGCAATGTGTGCGATCTGAATGCTATGGGCGGCGAGGTGACCATGACCATCGACTGCGACGTGCTGCAGGCCGATGGCGGCACGCGCACGGTCGCCATCACGGGCGCGTGGGTCGCGGCCTATGATGCGTTCGAGATGTGGAAGACCGCAGGCCGCATTAAGACGAACCCCTTGTTTGGCCAGGTTGCCGCCATCAGCGTTGGTTTGGTTGAAGGCCGCCTTATGCTCGACCTCGATTACGAGGAAGATTCGAACGCCGAAATCGACATGAACGTTGTGATGAACGCGAAAGGCGAGATTGTCGAGATTCAGGGCACCGGCGAGCAGGTGAGCTTCTCGCGCGACCGTTTGAACGAGTTCTTGGATATGGCTGAAGAAGGCATCAAGGTGCTGCTGGCCGCTCAGAAAGATGTGCTTGGCATCGAATAGCAGGAAAGCGGCCGCGTGCGGGATTTGTGGCGCACGCGTTTTTGTTCGCGGAATGGAGTAGAAGAGAAATGAAAGTCGTCATTGCAACCAACAATAAGCACAAGGTTGAAGAAATCGAGACCGCGCTCGACTTTCCGGGCTGGGAGTTTCTGACTCTGTCGCAGGTTGAGTCATATCCCGAGCCCGAGGAAGACGCCGATACGTTCGTCGGCAATGCGCTCATCAAGGCTCGCGCTGCCCATGAGGCCACGGGCATGGCCGCGCTCGCAGACGATTCGGGGCTTGTGGTCGATGCCCTCGATGGCAGGCCGGGCGTGTACTCGGCGCGCTATGCGGGCACGCATGGCGACGATGCCGCGAACAACGCCAAGGTACTCGCCGAACTTGAGGGCGTGCCCGACGAGCAGCGCACGGGGCGCTTCGTGTGTGCGCTCGCATTCATCAACGAGGCGGGAGACGAAACGACGGTCGAGGGCACGGTCGAAGGCCGCATTGGGCATGAGCTGCGCGGCAGCGAGGGCTTTGGTTACGACCCCATGTTCATGCCCGAGGAGTTTGGTTTCGAACGCTCGCTCGCTGAGGTTTCCCAAGACGAGAAAAACGCCATCAGCCATCGTGGCAACGCGCTGCGCATCCTGCGCGCAAAGCTCGCGGAGTAAGCGAGGCCGCCGACCTGTTAAATGCTCGTAGCGTTTAACAGGTTTTCGAGCCTGCGGCGGCGGCATCTTTGGCAACGGCCGAATAACGTTTCGCCAGCAGGCGTATTTGCGGGCGTGCAGCGCTATACTTGAGACGAGCGTTGGCAGGGGATTGTCGCCAGCGCACATAAGAAGGAGGCTTTTGCCATGAAGAACATTCTCGTCGCCTATGACGGCTCTGAAACCTCGAAGCGCGCAATCGACACCGCCGCCGACCTCATCGCGTCCGACGCCCGCATTCATCTCGACATCGTGAACGTGGTCTCCATTCCCATGCTTTCCGATGATCAGGCTTCGAGCTTCGCCGCGATTTTGGACCTTATGAAATCCGACGCCGAAGAGGTGCTCGCCGACGCTTTGAATCAGTTCGAAGGCAGGCATCAGCAAAACGGCGTGGACACGCTGCTTGTTTTGGGAACCGACGTCGCATCGGAAATCGCCAAGCTTATCGAAAAGAATGGCTACGACATGGTGGTTATCGGATCGCGCGGGCTTTCTGGCATGAAGCAGTATCTGGGTAGTGTGAGCCATAAGCTGCTCGGCGCAACCAAGGTGCCTGTGCTCGTTGTGAAATAACGCCGCAAATCAGGTAAAACATATCATGCGCAGGAAGGCTTCGCCTATGGCGAGGCCTTCCTCTTTTTCTGTCCCGCTGCGTTTACAATGTGCCCGCAGGCAAAGAAAGGAAGCACCATGAAGAAGTTCTTCAGCGAATTCAAGGAGTTCATCAACCGCGGCAACGTGATGGATTTGGCCGTTGCGGTCATCATCGGCGGCGCATTCACGTCCATTGTTACCGCGCTCACCACGAACATCATCAGCCCGCTCATCTCGGTTATCGCAGGCGGCGGCGCCGACACCATTTCGGGCCTCGTTGTTCCCGGCACCGACATCGACTTCGGTGCGTTCATCGGCGCCTGCATCAATTTCCTCATCGTTGCTTTCGTTGTGTTCCTGCTCGTGAAAGCGGTGAACAAGGCTCAGGATTTGGGCAGCAAGCTTACGGGCAAGGAAGAAGAGGCCCCCAAGGCTGCGCCCGTGTGCCCGTATTGCTTGGAGGAAGTCAAAGAAGGTGCCACGCGTTGCCCGCATTGCGCTGGCGCATTCGACGCGCCCGCTAAGGCCAAGTAGGCTTAATGGACTGAAAACGCCGCAAGCAAACGGTACGGAAGGCGCCTCGACGGGAGGCGGCGGCTGAAGATTGCGTTCCGTGGTGGTGATTACGCGTTGTGTCGCAGTCGGAACTAAACGCTTCGGCCGAACGCTGAAATCGAAAGCTGCGATCGATCGCCTCGATCGACGTTGAAGCTGGAAGCTGCGCCGGACGCTGGAAGCAAATGCTTCGGCTGAACGATCGAGCCGAAAATTGCGATCGACCGCTGCAGCGGAGGGCTGCGACCGCTTACCGACGCGGTTTGCAAAAACCTTGTGAAGCTGCGCATATGCGCAAAATAGTCGGTCTCGAAAACGTGCGCGTTATGGTAAACTAACCGAGCTTGTGCGCCGAAAGGTGCCAGGTCCCGTTCGGAAAACCGAGCGGGTTTGTATCTGTAGGCCCCCGAGACATGTTGAGTTCAACCACCATGACGAAGGGTCCCTGTACTTGAAAGGGGTCCGTTTTGACCGAAATCAAGAACACGAATGTCATCGATTTCGAGGACATCTCCGACGACGAGATGAACGCGATGATCGATGGCACCCTGACCGAGTTCGACGAAGGCGATCTGGTCAAGGGCACTGTCGTGAAAATCGAGCATGACGAGTGCTTGCTCGACATCGGCTTCAAGAGCGAGGGCGTTATCCCTGCTCGCGAGCTGTCTATTCGCAAGGATGCCGATCCCTCCGAGATCGTTGCCCTGGGCGACGAAATCGAGGCTCTTGTTCTTCAGAAGGAAGACAAGGACGGCCGCCTGATCCTCTCCAAGAAGCGTGCTGAGTACGAGCGCGCTTGGATCAGCGTCGAAGAGAAGTTCAAGGCCGGCGAGACCGTCACCGGCGAGGTTATCGAAGTCGTCAAGGGCGGCCTCATCCTCGACATCGGCCTGCGTGGCTTCCTGCCTGCTTCCCTCGTTGACCTTCGCCGCGTGAAAGATCTCGACGCCTATCTGGGCACCGAAATCGAAGCTCGCGTCATCGAGATGGATCGCAACCGCAACAACGTCGTGCTGTCCCGCCGCGTGCTGCTCGAGGAAGGCCGCAAGAACGAGCGCGCCGAAATCCTCTCCAAGCTCGTCAAGGGCATGCGCCTCAAGGGCACCGTTTCCTCCATTGTCGACTTCGGCGCCTTCGTTGACCTGGGCGGCATCGACGGTCTGGTTCACATCTCCGAGCTGTCTTGGAACCATGTCAACCATCCCTCCGAGGTCGTCAAAGTTGGCGACGAGGTTGAGGTTGAGGTTCTCGACGTCGACCTGCAGCGCGAGCGCATCTCGCTCGGCCTGAAGCAGACCACCGAGGATCCGTGGCTGAAGCTCATCGAGAGCTACCCCGTGGGCACCATCGTTGATGGCAAGGTCACCAAGGTTGTTCCGTTCGGCGCCTTCGTCGAGCTCGGCAACAACGTCGAGGGCCTGGTTCACATCTCCGAGATGGCTGCCAAGCACATCGACACCCCGGCGCAGGTCGTCAAGGTCGGCCAGGACGTCAAGGTCAAGGTTATGGACATCAACCCCGACCGTCGTCGCATCAGCCTGTCCATGAAGGCTGCTGCTCACGACCTGGGCTTTGAGGTTGAGGTCGACGAGACCATCCAGGCTCCCGAGCCGCGTCAGCCCAAGAAGAAGGCTGCTGCTCCCAAGGCTGAGAAGCCCGCGACCGAAGAGGCCGCTGAGTAAATCTCGCGCCGAGCACGTTCTTGATCGAAGGCTTGGGATGGTTGAACCCAAGCCCGGTTGAAACTTCGCATGGTTTTATAGAAAGCCGCTCCACGTTTGTGGGGCGGCTTTTTTCTGTCTAGGAGGGGATGCTCTCGGGATTGGATGGCGCGTAGAGCATAGGGAAATACTCTGGACAAGCATATTGGATGGCGCGTCTTCGGAATGGGCCGTTTGAGCGGGGCATTGTTGGAAGCCGCGCGTCGAGGAGAGGCTTCTTGGGTGGATATTGTTGGATGCCAGCTGATCAAGGCTTTTGTATAAAAAGGGGCTCGAATGTGGCATATTCGGCTCTTTTCTGGCGCCATGTCGCAGAACTAGCGGATACGTTTGCGCTGACGGCTCTTTGACCTGGGAAAACAGAAGGCGTGAGCGTAAGTGCGATTTGATGCTGCGGAACTATGCCACATTCGAGGGTGCTTTTGTGCGTGCGTATACGAGTCATGGTAAAATCCAGGGGTTATTGGCAAAGATGGTTGCGTCGGGCACGATGCGGGCGTGGGCGAAGAGCGTGCACGCTTGAGGGAATGCGGGTGAGAGTCCTGCGCTCTACCAGGAACCGTATACGCTGATGAACGGGTTGGCTGTTGCGCAAGAGAGCGTGCGTGCGATAGTGATGATGCGCATGCTTCATGCTGCAATGGCTTGCAAGCAAAACCGCGGGCACGCGGGCCGTTCAAGTGAGGCAAAGTCGGAACACTCATCCATCGCACTGAGCCCTGGAAGTGAGGTACCGATGAGATTCGGTCCAAGTTTGGCGCGCGATGGCGCTCGCGAAGAAGCCCGCGTCGGGACAGGCGACGTCTCGCGTGGAAATCCTGAGAAAAATCTGCTAAATACGTCACTTTGGCAACGTATGCTCTCGGTTTTTATGGCCATTGTCCTTGCGACATCCATGACTCCGAGCCGCGCGCTCGCGTCTGACGAGGATGCGACCAATTCCGTTGCCGCCGAGTCTGCAGAAGGTGTTGCAGCTTCGGGTGTCGATAGCCAATCTGGCGAAGCGGTCCCTGGTGAAGATGTATCCGATACAGTCGAAGATGTTGACACGGATTCCGTTATTGACGAATCGGTAAATGCGAATAAGACGGATGGCGGTTTAAGCCAGGCCATGGCCGAGCCGGGGCAGTCTTCGCTCGCTGGCGCTGTCTCCTCGTCGAATGATGGCGTATCGGCTTTCGAAACCGATGCTGCGGCTGGTGGAGCCCAACAAAACGATTCATTGACTCGTGCTGTAGCGTCGCTTGATTCTTCATCTGTTATCAGCGTTGGCAGCTCAAAAAATGCAGTAAGCTTTACGAATTATTCTGGATATGTAAAGACAACTACTACACTTTATGCAACCGCTTGGACGAAACGGGGCGCTTCGAAAATCCCCTCGAGCGGCTTTACGTACCAGTGGTACGCTTCCGATGCGACTAATGCGTCAGCAAAGGACATGTCCCAGTTTGAGCCGATTGCGGGTCAAACATCCTCTTCAATCGTTCTTGACGATACTCTTCGAACTCAGCTCGATGGTAAGTGCCTACGCGTTGCGATTACGAGCGGCGATACAACGGTCTATGGGCCTTCCTTGAATAAATATCGCGCCACCTTGTCTGCGGTAAAGCGTATTGATGCGCCTGTTAAGGCGAAAACTGCACTTGATGAAAAATCATATATCCTCATTCAGCCGTCAGACGCAGTAACCTCATCGACGAATATTGTTAAGCCAGAGATTCTTCGCCCAGGAAGTGTGCTTTGCGCAAATGCCTACGATAGCGAGGCAGTGCCCTCGGCTCGCATTTCCGCGCAAAACACTTGGACGTATCAATGGCTTGCTGGCGATACTCGCGATGCGGACGATTCGGCTTATCTTCCCATTGAAGGCCAAACTTCTCAAACCTTGACCATTACTGAGGATTTGGCGAAGCAGCTTGCTGGCAAATATATTCGAGTTAAAGTCACCGGAGATGGTCAAGAGCTCTATGGCCCAAGCGGTTCTTTTAATCGTCCAGCTTCTGTTAAATACAATACCCCTGGTCCAGTTGCGTCTGTTGATCAACTTGCCGTTAACCATATCGTTCTCGCCTATAATGGCGAAGAATTCGGCAATCAGGTTGAAGACGTTCCCAATGCGAACGTCGGCGACACGATTTGTGCTGCGGCGTACTACCTTAACTACGATACGCCGACCGATTTGTATGGCGAAGACAAGGTCGATTTCTCTTGGCAAGTTGCCGATGACAAAGATGGCGAATATCGCGAAGTAGCAACTGGTGCGACGTTCTCCGTTGGTGATTACGCTGGAAAATATCTCAAGGTCGTTGCAACGGCCAAGAACGGCATTGCCGGTATCGATTCGCATGAAACGGAGCCAGGCCGCATTTTGGCAAAGGGCGCGTCGACGCTTTACTACGTCGATTATGCCAATGCGTCCAAGGGCGCGAAGGATACGGGCTCCACGATCGAAGCGGTTGCCTACAAGGGCGATTATTGGGAAAACGAAACGGTTACCGAGGGCGTCACGTTCACGTGGCGTTGGTCTGAGGTCGATCCCGATTCCGCCGATTTTGACATGGGCGACTGGCATGTTGTTGATGGCCAGTCTTCTGCCTCGTTCACCATTCCGGACGATTATGCATTTCGATGGGTAAACGTTACTGCGTATGCGGGCGATAATACGGTTGTCGCCGATTCGTCCGTCAAAGTGAAACCTGCTGGTTCGCACGAGCTTTCGAGTCTCGTGTATGTTAAAAAGATTGCTGGCGATCTTGACGCGAAGTACCAGTATAAGACCGGCGAGAAAATTGGCGTAGAGGCCTTTGAGCTCACGTCGGCGGGTACCAAGGGCAGCAAGCTTTCGAACGACCAGCTTTCGTTTACGTGGCAAATTGCCGATTCCCGCAATGGTGAATACGTCGATCTGAATGACGCTAACCTGCATCGTTCGTCGTTCGTTATTCCCGAAAGCTACGAAGGAAAGTTTCTGAAATGCCTGGTTTCCGCTGGGTATAACACCGAAGTCGCATTGCTTAACAAGGCCATTGTTAAGGGTGATGGCGCTGCGACATACGGCATTACTTCGGTCGATGTCGAGCAAAGCAATAATTTGGTGCAGGTTGGCAGTACTTTAACTCCGACTGCTAACTATTTGGCCACCAATGAATACGGCGAGTATGAAACTTCGCTTCCGAGCGGTTCCGTTGTTACGTATGCGTGGTTCGCTGCCGATGATGAGAACCGCACGAACGCTGTTGAGCTGACGGGCGCAGACGATGCGACAGGCGCATTGAAGATTCCCGCTTCGGCTGAGGGCAAATATATTTATGTTGTGGCGAATGCCGGCGAAAACGATAAAGAGAGCGACCCGCTCTTTGTGGGTGCCGCTGAAGAAAAGACCATTAAGGTCAATGTCAAGATTACGGGCGTAACCGACCACAATTCGGGCGAGAGTTACTCTTTTGAGTCGTGGATTCCTCTGACCGAGTATGCATGGAGCAGCGACGAGAAGAAATCTGCTTGGGATATCTTCAAGACGGTGCTCGATAGTGCCGGCTATACGTATAACGACCAGTGGGGCACCCCTTATTCCATTACGACGCCGGATAAAAAACGAACTCTGGCTATGTCGAGCAGTGCACCGTGGAGCTATTGGTCATTCATTGTTAATGGTACGTATGCTCCCGTTATGGCAACGGGCTATTTGCCGGTTGAGGGCGATACCATTGAGCTTACTTACATAGACGCGTCGGGTACGTTTGTTCCAGGCGGTGAGCCAGAAACTAATCTTGGAACTCCTCATCCCGATATCGATGTCACGTGGAACGGTTTTGCAAATGGCAGTGCTGGTTCTGCGACGGACGCCCTTACGCCTACGACGAAGACCGATACTCCCTCATGGGCGCTCAACCTCCTGACCGAAGAGCAGCAGAAGGCGGGCGCAGGCGTCTCTGCGTCTGATCCTATTATCGCGAACGGAAAGGTGTACCTCGTCACCGGAGCTTCGGTGTGGGGCGGAAAGACGTGGAACGCTGTCCTCAACGAGATTGATTCCGAGACGGGCTCCGTTGTGCGCTCCCTTGAGCTTGGCTCCTCTATGGATAGCACGTGCCGCCCCGTTGTCGCGCAGGGCATCATTTTGATTCCGCTTTCCGGCGGCTATCTGCAGGCTGTTTCGGCGAAAACGTTTGAGACGCTTTGGTATTCCGATGCGTTTACGAATCAGAACCTGTCTTCGCTGACTGTTGACGGTGATTACGTCTATATCAATACCCTTGATTATTGGTCCGGCAACGACGTACAAAACGGCACCGTCAAGCGCCTCAATATTCATACGGGTGCCGTTGCTGGCAGCGCTTCTGTTGATGATGGCGGCTTCTACTGGTCTGGTGGTCTGATGGTCAATGGCTACTATGTCGTTGGCGGCGACTATGGCCAGGTGCGCGTATATTCTGCCGATCTGTCAAAGCTTGTTGGTTCGATTAAGCTATCTGGTGGCAATATCCGTTCGGCGCTTGTCCTTCATGACGGCTTTGTCTATGCAGTTACGCGCGACGATGGTACGTTGCATAAGCTGACCATTGGTTCCGATGGTTCCATTACTGAGGACTCGGCAGTTCAGTTTGCCCCATACTCGACTTCAACGCCCGTGTTTAGCGGCAAATATGCCTTTATTTGCGGTGCGACCGCGAACAATTGGACGGCTAAGGGTCTGCTTTCGATCATCGACCTTTCCGATATGAGCGTGAAGCAGATTACGAAAGCCAATGGCGAAGAGCTCGGCTTCGAATCGAAGAGCACGCCGCTTGTCTCAACGCATGATGGTGAAACATATGTGTACTTCACGTTGAACGGCGCCAAGGGAAACTGGCCCAACTACACTTCGGGCGGCGGCGTGTATATGTACAAGCTGGGCGATGCCGAGGCGACTGAGGTGTTTGTCCCCGGGTCCGGTTACGCCAACTACTGCATGGCGTCGGTTGTCTGCGACGAGTTCGGCAACCTTTACTACACGAACGACTCAGGTCACCTGTTCTGCGTGAAGTCTCAGGCCCATCGTGTGAAGTTCGATACGCAGGGGGGATCGTCGATTAACGACCAGACTCCCGCTTCGGGTTCGGCGGTTGCCAAGCCTGCCGACCCGACGCGCGAGGGCTACACCTTCGCTGGTTGGTATACCGACGAGGCTTGTACGGAGGCGTATGACTTTAGCGTTGCGGTGACGGCCGATATGACGCTGTATGCCAAGTGGACGAAGAACGAAGCGTCTTCGCCTGACACTGATAATGCTGGCGGCAAGAAGGACAACGCGGGCACGCAGTCGGCGTCGCAGGGCGGCTATGTGTCACCTTCTTCGCTGCCTTTGTCGCAAAGCGCGCTTTCCAAGAACGATGGTGAAAAGGCCGACGATGGCAAGAAGGCCGACGACCAGAAGAGCGCAAAGGCAAGCGATGCGAAATCTTCTTCTAAGGCCGAAAACGATGCTGCCACCAAGTCGGCGGCTGCCGCAGACGACGGCGCATCTTCAACTGAGAGCGCTCTCATCTGGCCTTACATTGTTTTGGCAGTCGGCGTTGCTGGTCTTGCTGCCGCCACTGTGTGGTTCGTCGTCGCCCGCCGCAAGCGCGATGGAGATGAATAACGAAGCATGTCTGACGAAATGAAACCCACTTCGGAAGACGCGAAAATCACGGCGGGGAACGTTCCTCGCCGTGATTCGGCGGAAGCGGCGGCCCTTACCGTGGGGTCGCCGTCTTCGTCTTCTTCATCTCAAACGGCACGTTCGGGCTCGGCGTCGAAGCGCACATCGCTCTCTTTGGCAACGCGCGTGGGCATCGCAGCTCTCGCGGTGGTGTCGGTGCTGTTCATCGGCGCTTCGGCATTCGCTTTGACGAATGGCTTTGGCCTTCCGGCCGACTCTCCTGTCGTTAAGGCCGCGGAAAGCGTTGGAATCGTGCGCTCGGCCGATGTTGAGGCCGCATCTGCCGAGGGTTCCGACCAGGCGAAAGCCGACAAGGATGAAGCGTCGAACGAAACCAATGCCGCCGATAAGGAATCCGAAGACAAGAAAGACGCGTCGAGTGACGCTTCTGGAAGCGACGAATCGAAATCGAAAGGCGATGGGTCTTCGTCTGACAACTCAGACTCCAGTGGATCTTCCGATTCGGGCTCGGGATCCTCTTCGTCTTCAAGCGCTGGTTCGGGATCGAGCTCCTCTTCCTCGGGCACCTCTTCGAGCTCGTCGGGTTCCTCAAGCTCGAGTTCTTCGGCAGGCGGTTCTTCGCAACCGGGCACTTCCGCACCTGCCGGCACGGTAACCGTGTATGTTTCCGTATCGAGCTCTGCGGTGGGCAACCCCGTTTCGGGCGGCGGAACCTTCACGTTCAACCAAGGCGCGACGGTCTACGATGCCCTGTGCGCGTGCGGCCTCTCGATGAACGCATCGAACACGGGTTACGGCATATACGTAAGTGCCATTGGCGGCCTTGCCGAAAAAGAGCACGGCGGACACAGCGGCTGGATGTACTCAGTTAACGGCGCCGTTCCCATGACGGCGTGCAGCAACTATGTGCTCTCCAACGGCGATTCCGTTTCCTGGTATTACGTGACAGGTTAGTATGACCAACGTTTTCCATACATATCACCCTGCAGTGGCGTTCGTCTTTTTGGCGAGCGCCCTTGCGCTGTCTATGGCGTGTCTGCATCCAGTGTTTACGGCCTTGTCGCTCGCGGGTGCCCTTGCGTGTTCGTGCGTGTGTCGCGGTGGGCGCGCCACGCTGCTGTCTCTTCGGTGGATTGTTCCGTTGTGCCTGGTCGTTGCCGCAGCGAACCCGTTTTTCGTTGCATCGGGCTCAACCGAGCTGTTCCGCATAGGGCAGCGCGCCATCTATGCCGAAGCGCTTTTGTACGGCCTGTGCTCGGGCGGCATGTTCGCGTCGGTGTTTCTGTGGTTCGCGTCGTATTCCTCCTGCATGGATTCCGAAAATTCGCTCGCGCTGTTCGGAAACGTCGCGCCCGTCGTTACGCTCATGGTCTCGCAGGTTTTGCGTTTGGTGCCGCAATTCGTTTCGCGCGGCCGCGCCACCGCCGACGTGCAAGACAGCATGAGCGCCGCGGCTCCTCGCACGAAGAAAGATGCCGCGCAGGGACGCATGCGCATCGTAAGCGTGCTCATGGGGTGGGGCATGGAAGACGCCCTGGAGCGAAGCTGCGCCATGCGCGCACGCGGCTACGATTGCGGTGCGCGGCGCACGACATATGCTCGTTTTCGCCTGGGCGCATCTGACGCCGCGGTACTTGCTGCGGTGGCCGCCCTCGCGCTTGCAAGCGCGGTGTGCGCGTGGCTGGCGTTTTCTGGCTTCTCGTTTTATCCCGTGGTCGCGGGCATCGCGCCGTTTTGGCTGTATCTTCCCTATGCGCTGCTCATGCTGGTGCCTCCGGCGTTGTGGCTGCGCGATTGGTTGCAATGGAGGTCGTGCGAATGACGAACGAACACAATACCGCGCCCGCCGTGGAAACGCGTGGGCTTGCGTTCGCATACCCTGTGGGCAGCGGCGAGCCCGCATTTGAGATTTCGTGGCCCGACCTGCGCATTGATCAAGGCGCTTTTTGCGTCGTGGTGGGTTCGACGGGTTCGGGCAAAACCACGCTCTTGCGCTCGTTGAAGCCCGAGCTTGTGCCTGCGGGCGCATATCGCGGCTGGGCACGCGTTTTAGGCCGTGTTGCAAGTGGGGAAGGCGTGCGGGGCGAGCAAACGTTTACGGCGCTTGAATCGGCGCAGTCGATTGGCTTCGTGATGCAAGACCCCGCCGCGCAAATCGTATGCGACACGGTATGGCATGAGCTTGCGTTCGGGCTTGAAAACGTCGGCATGTCGCAAAATGAAATGCGCAGGCGTGTGGCCGAAGTCGCGCACTTCTTTGGCATTGAACCGTGGGTGCGCAAGAAAACTGAAGACCTCTCGGGAGGCCAGAAGCAAATCGTGAACCTGGCCAGCGTGCTGGCGTTGCGTCCGCGTGTGCTGTTGCTCGACGAGCCCACGGCGCAGCTTGACCCGAATGCCGTGAAGCAGTTCTTGTTCCTGCTGGGCCGCGTGAATCGCGAGCTTGGCATTACCGTGGTCGTCGCGACGCATTCCCCTGAAGATGTTGAGGCGTATGTGACGCAGCGCATCGACCTGGATGCGTCGGGCGCTCCTGCGCCGCGCGAATTGGCAGAAGCGGCCCTTGCGCTCCGTTGGGAAGTGCGTGCGGCGGTATGTGCGCATGCCGATGCAGCGATTCGCGTTCGCGATGTGCATTTTCGTTTCGACCGCCGCGAGCAGTGGGTGCTGCGCGGCGTCGATTTGAATATCGCGCGCGGTTGTGTGCATGCGCTCGTGGGCGGCAACGGCTGCGGTAAAACCACGCTTCTGCGCTGCTTGGCGGGCGTGTTGAAGCCGCAACGCGGCCATATTGACAACGCTCTAAGGTATTCCCAGGCCTTACTTCCTCAAGATCCGAAGGCGCTGTTCGTATGCGATTCGGTGCGCGAGGAGCTTATGGAGTGGTCGACTCGCTGCGGCTATGGGCAGCATGAAGCCGCAGCTATGGCGCGGCGTTTTGGGCTTGAAAGCTTGGAAGCGCGCCACCCGTATGACCTTTCGGGCGGCCAGCAGCAAAAACTCGCGCTCGCGAAGCTTCTGCTCGCGAACCCCGAGGTGCTCTTTCTCGACGAGCCTACCAAGGGGCTCGACCCGGCGTCGTGCGCCGATTTCTCTCGAACGGTGCGCGAGCTTGCCGATGAGGGCAAAACGATCGTTTTCGTGACGCACGATCTTGATTTCGCGCTCGTCACGGCCGATTTCGTGTCGATGCCCTTCGATGGCGAAATCGCGTGCACCGAACCTGTTCAGGCGTTCTTTTCAAGCAACATCGTCTATCGCCCGAACGCCGAAAGCCGCCTTTTCGGCGAAATTGCGGCAGAAGGCGGGCGTGCATAATGGGGGCGGCGCACGGGAATGCCGGCGTTCGCACTCGCATCGCGGCTGAAATCGTCGCCATTTTCGCCACGCCTGTTGTGTTGGCGGTGTGCGCCATCGCGAATTTCAACCAGACCGCTTTGCTCACGCTCATCGTGGTGCTTGCGAGCATAGGTATCTTTTTCGCGAGCTATGAGGCGTCGCGCCCCCGTCTGCGCGACATCATGCCCACGGTGGTGTTGGCCGCCCTTGCCGCAGCGGGTCGCATTCTGTTCGCGCCCATTCCCGATTTCAAACCGGTGAGTGCCATCGCGATTATCGCCGGAGTCGCATTCGGGCGTAAAAGCGGGTTCATGGTGGGCGCTTTAGCGGCGCTCGCTTCGAATTTCTTCTTCGGCCAAGGCCCGTGGACACCGTGGCAAATGTATGCCTGGGGCTTGGTTGGCTATGGGGCCGGGTTGCTCGCGATGGTGCCTGCAAAGCGACGAGTGACAGGGTCGAAGAACTCTTGTCGGGCTCGTAGCGGGGAAGCGCACGGCATCGCGAGCGATTCAGCGTACCCTGTTTCGCCTGATGGGGAAACCGAAAGCGCCGCCTTGTTGCCACATCAGGCGCGTATCGATAAGGAAAACCGCGCCTTGGCCACTCGCCGTCTGATCGATGCGCATCCCACCATCGTGTACGCATACGGTTTTCTGGCTTGCCTCGGGTACGGCTTCATTCTGAATGCGTGGAGCGTCTTGAGCTTCTTCCACGCTCAGGCGTCAGGATGGGCGGGCATCTTGGCGGTGTATGCGACGGCCCTGCCTTTCGATATCGTGCATGGCGTAGCGACGGTTGTGTTCTTGCTCGCTCTGTATGGCCCGTGGCGTCGCAAGCTCGAGCGCGTGCGCAGGAAGTTCGGTTTGGCGTAGGAGCAGGCAATGCGGCGAATGCTCGCCACCGAAGCTCATGGCCGCCTTGCCTTGGCGTGCAAGGGGAGGCGCGTCCACGCGCCCCGTTTTCGAACGGGACTCTGAATATTCTTCTGTAATATGCATTTTCTTGAATATGCTGTTATGACGTGCCTTCTTTTTCACATTCGTGCTTTAGTGTGCTAAACTGCCCAAATTATTGCCTCGTATGGAAAGAAGGAATTACCCATGTCTTCTGAACAAGAAGCCATGAGCTTTGAGACCGAGGGCCTGTACGTTTCGGAATCGGAACGTCAGGGTTGGTGGTCAATCGCTCGCATTTGGATTGGCAACGCCTTCAATGTCTCTTCGCTTATTACTGGTGCCGCGCTCGGCGCGGGCCTCACGTTGTTCGATAGTTTCTTGGCTGCGTTTATCGGCTTTGGCATTATCGTCGCCTATATGAGCCTCGTGGCTATGGAATCGGCCGATGTGGGACTTCCCACGGCGCCCCTTTCCACGGCGGCACTCGGCAAGAAAGGCGGACGCTACATCGTTGGCTTCATCATGGGCGTGTCGCTCGTGGGCTGGTTCGGCGTGCAGGCTGCCGTGTGCGGCGCGTCATTTTCGATCGCTTTCGCCGACCTTACGGGCTTCGAGATTCCTGTATGGATTTCCGCTGTCGTGCTTGGCGCGCTCATGCTCGCATCGGCGATTTACGGCTTCGATGGCGTGAAGTGGGTGAACACGGTTTCTGCCGCGCTGCTGTTCGTCATTTGCGTGTACGGCTTGGGCATTTCTATCGCGGGTACTGGCGCCGATTCCATTTTCAACTATGTGCCCGTCGAGGGCATGGGTTTGGCTGCTGGCATTAGCATCTCCGTCGGTCTGTTTGCCGTAGGCGGTGCTAGCGTGGGCGACTTCACCCGTTACGCGAAAGACCGCAAAGCCGCCGTGGTTTCGAGCGTCGTTGGTGTGTGGCCGGTGAACATCCTTGTGCTCATGATGGGCGCTGTGCTCGCTATCGCCGTTCCTGAATCGGGCGGCGACATCACTATCGTGCTTTCGAGCATGGGCTTGGCACTTATTTCCGTGGTCGCCATCGTGGCTTCCACGTGGGCTGTAAACGTTGGTAACGCCTATTCCGCCGGCTTGGCATTTACGGCCATGGCGGGCAAGGGCGAGGAATCGTACAAGCTCACCACGATGATCGCCGGTATTGTCGGCCTCGTCGCCGCTGCTGTGGGCATCATGGATTACTTCACCACGTTCCTTACGTTCCTTTCGGCCATGGTCCCCGCGCTCGCTGGCACCATGATTGCCGACTACTTCTTCATTCGCAAAGGCCGACCCGAGAACTTCAAGCCTCTCGAGGGCATCTCGGCGCCGGGCGTCGTGAGCTTCGCGGTGGGCGCCGTGTTTGCCATGGTGACGGGCGGCACGTTCGTGGGCACGCCGCTCGAAATGCTCGATTTCCCGCTGTTTATTGGCCCTGTGAACGGCATTGTCGTTTCCATGATTTTGTACGTGATTATCTACAAAGCCATGAAGTTGCCTGCATTTGACGGTTCTATCGTGCTTTTCACGAAGAAGTCGGCTGAATAGGGTAGTCTGGAACTACTACGCTACAAGCCGCTCGCAAGGGCGGCTTTGCTTTAATCGGGGTGCCCCGCGGGGGCACCTGAAGGTAAGCGGCATATGTCGCAAAGTGCCCTGCCGCGTGCGGCGGGGCTGAACTAGGAAGGGGGCTCGCGTGAGGAAAATCGGAATCGAAGATATCGACGACATCGCGCTTGGCTCATCGCTTTTGGGTTCGGGTGGCGGCGGTGATCCATATATGGGTCGCTTGGAGGCCATCGCAGCCGTGAAGAAGTATGGTCCGGTCGAGCTGCTCGACATTGATGAAGTGCCTGACACCTGGACCGTCGCGCCTATTTGCGGCGTCGGCGCTCCGAGCGTGTCGCTCGAGAAGGGCACGAACGGAGTCGAGTATCCCAAGGTTCGCGCCATGATGGAGCGCATACTTGGTCGCAAGCTCGATGCGTTTTTGCTTTCCGAGGCGGGCGGCATGAACTCCATGGTGCCTATTTCCGCCGCCGCTCGAGCGGGCCTGCCGCTCATTAACGCCGACGGCATGGGCCGCGCGTTTCCGGGCATTCAGCAAGACACGTTCACGCTGAACGGCGTGTCCACCAACCCCTTCATCATTGCCGATGAAAAGGGCAACTGCACGGTGCTCACGACCATCAACAACGACTGGACCGAGGAAATCGGCCGTGAAATCACCACCGCATGCGGCGGCCAGGTGACCACGCTCGCATCTCCCATGAGCGGCGAGAAAATGAAGACGAGCGTCGTCGTTGGCACAGTCGATTACGCGCAGAAGCTCGGCCGCATCATTCGTACGGCGACCGACGCCGACAATCCCGAGCAGTTCTTCCTCGGCGAAAGCGGGGCTTTCCGCTTCTTCAAGGGCAAAATCACCGACGTGCTGCGAGAAACGCGCGACGGCTTCAACTTCGGCCGCGTGACGCTTGAAGGCATCGGCGAAGACAAGGGCAAGAAAGCCGTGGTCGAGTTCCAGAACGAGAACATCTACGCCGAGGTCGACGGCGAAATCGTGGCTACGGTGCCCGATCTTATTTGTCTGGTCGATTCCGAGACGTTCGTGCCCATTACCACCGAGAACCTGAAATACGGCAAGCGCGCCCTCGTCGTTGGTCTGCCGTGCGACGCCGCATGGCGCACGCCTCGCGGCTTAGAACTCGCCGGCCCCGCGTGGTTCGGCTTGAAAGACGTCGAATATCGCCCCGTTGAGGAGCGTTACGCCGAGTTTTCGAAGGAGGAGAGCCATGCGTAAAATCGGCATTTCCGATATCGAAGACATCGCTTTGGGCGCAGCGCTTTTGGGCGCGGGCGGCGGCGGCGACCCCTATATTGGCAAGCTGCTCGCCATTGGCGCCGTGAAGGAATGCGGTGAGGTGTCGCTCATCGACGTCGACGAGCTTTCTGACGACGACGTCGTTGTTCCCGTTGCAAGCGTGGGTGCTCCGACGATTCTCACCGAGAAGGGCGTGGGTTCTAACGAGTTCACCAAGCTCATCGATATGGTGGGTTCCTACTACGGCAAGAAAATCACGGCCATCATGCCCATCGAGGCTGGCGGCGTGAACTCCATGCTGCCCATTGCCGCGGCAGCGCGCCTGGGCCTTCCCATGGTCGACGTCGACGGCATGGGTCGCGCGTTCCCCGAAATTCAAATGGTCACGTTCACCATTGGCGGCGTGTCGGCAAGCCCTATGCTCTTCATTGACGAAAAGGGCAACATGGGTCTTATGGAGACCATCAACAACAAATGGGTTGAGAACATTTGCCGTGCCGGCTGCACCGCATGCGGCGGCAGCGTGGTGTCGACCGAGTACGTCATGACGGCCTCGCAGGTGCGCGAGTTCGGCGTGCGCGGCATCGTCACGCGCAGCCAGGAACTGGGCCGTGCGATTCGCGGCATCAAGAACTGCCCCGAGAATATGACGCCCGAAGAGTACTTCCTCGATTACACCGGCGGCTTCCGCCTGTTCAAGGGCAAGATTGCCGACGTGCTGCGCGAGACCCGCGGTGGCTTCAACTTCGGCAAGGTCGTGCTCGAGGGCATCGGCGAAGACAAGGGCGGCCATGCGGAAGTCGATTTCCAGAATGAGAACCTGTGTGCGACGGTGAACGGCGAAATTCTTGCCACGACGCCCGACCTCATTTGCCTGGTCGACACCGAAACGTTCACGCCCGTGCCCACCGACGCGTTGAAGTACGGCAAGCGCGTGCTGGTCGTTGCCCTTCCGTGCTACCACTTGTGGCGCACCGAGAAGGGCATTGAGCTGGTGGGACCGCGCTATTTCGGCCTGAATACCGATTACGTCCCTGTCGAAGAGAGATGCAAGGGGTAGCGAATCCCGCCCGCGTATTCGATGCCGAGGGTTCCGCAAAACGCGGTGCGCCTAACGCTCGCTTTGCTCGCTTTGCGTTGCGCCTCGTTTTCTC
>ERZ857840.1827-NODE-1827-length-22493-cov-26.294099_pt1 | contig 22493 bp, 29 predicted proteins | sample MGYA00519760_ERZ857840 | MGnify/ENA primary metagenome ERZ857840 (study PRJEB31778, sample SAMEA3449371) | human gut metagenome | biome: human gut; feature: human-associated habitat; material: faeces | place: United Kingdom | collected 2010/2012 ... | reverse complement strand
CTGCGTGATGATGTTGCCGCTGGTCGTCGTCGGTTGCACATCAAAGCAGTCTGTCCGGACAAGCATAAAACCACCGCCGCCTCCGGCGTGGATGATGCTTCCAGCCCCAGACTTACTGACACCGCTCAACGGGATTATTTCGTTCTCAGAGAGCGCATCGAAACCATAACTAACCAATTGAATGGCCTGCAAGAATATGTGAGATCACAGTGTTCATATTAGAAAAGTCTTATCATTAGATTTTTGTATATGGATGCATTATGTCTCAATACGCTCACGTTGCTTTAATCGCTTATCATTTGGTGGCTGATAGCTCAATGACTCCTCGTGATGCATGGGATGCAGCTGTCGCAGAGGTTACAGAAAGCGAATCGTCAAGAAAGAAGATATGCCCAAGGGCAACATTTCTCGCCCTGGCGGATAGCGGTTACCTCAAGAATGTAAAACCACTGCATGGGGAGAAAAAGGGCGGTAAGTTGTACCAAAGGGCAATTGAAGTTGCGAATCTGATTCTTGATTTACCCGGAATCAGTAAAGCTGAATTGGTTGATAAAACTGGTTACAAAGACAGGCAAGGGTCTTATGACCTGATTCTCGCTCTGTATCATCATGAGCAACTCCAGCGATCGGAATAATTATCCCAGCATCAGTGTCAAAAATAGGCAGTGATACGCTATTTTCCTGAAAATACTTTACTAACATTTTATGAGAATTATCCTAGTGATGTGTTTATTTAAAAGGAGTTTGGGTTTATGAAAATTCTCTGGGTCATCAGTCTTTTGTGTAGTGCTATTGGATTTATTGAAGGAATCCTCGGGGTTTTCGGTGCTCAGAGTGCTCCACAACAGGCTGCAGGTGCAGCAATGGGAGTAGCATGGGCAGTTATTCCATATTGTATTTGTCGTGCTATCCAACAATTGCGCCCTCGAGAAGTCATTATTAAAAAGGAAGAATGACCAGATCTTATCCGGTGTTTTTTCTGTCTAAGCCTCGCGTCGCGGGGCTTTTTATTGGAGCCAGCATGCCCCCACGAACCCCAAAAGCCTGCCGTGTTCGCGGCTGCCGCCATACCACCACTGACCCGTCAGGCTATTGCGAAAGCCACAAAAGCGAAGGCTGGAAGCAATACAAACCTGGACAATCCCGTCATCAGCGCGGCTACGGTTCGAAGTGGGACAGTATCCGCGCGCGTGTCCTGAAGCGTGACAAAGGCCTGTGTCAGTTATGTCTGCGTTCTGGTGTGGTGCGTGAGGCGAAAACTGTTGACCACATCATCCCTAAAGCGCATGGCGGCACTGATGCTGACAGTAATCTGCAGAGTCTGTGCTGGCCGTGCCATAAGGCGAAGACGGCCCGTGAACGGTTAAAGTGATAATAATTCTCAACTGTCTGAGGGGAGGGGCGGGTCAAATCCCTGTGACCTGACGTCTTCCGGACTGCCCGCCCCATCGTTTTTTTATACCCGCGAAAAATGAAATTTAACCAGGAGTGCCGCATATGGCTGGAACGGCGGGGCGTTCCGGGCGTCGCCCCAAGCCAACGGCGCGCAAGGCGCTGGCCGGAAACCCCGGCAAGCGAGCCCTGAATAAAGATGAACCTGTTTTTACGCCCATCAAAGGTGTTGAGCCACCGGAGTGGTTCGCTGAAGAAGATCTCCCTCTCGCTACGATCATGTGGCAACTGACAACTAAAGAACTCTGCGGTCAGGGCCTGCTGTGCGTGACTGACCTTGCGGTGCTTGAGCGGTGGTGCGTGGCCTACGAGTTCTGGCGACGTGCCGTGAAAAATATTGCCAGACAGGGCAACACCATCACCGGTGCAATGGGCGGTATGGTCAAAAATCCGGAGCTGACCGCCAAAAAAGAACAGGAGTCCGAGATGAGCAGTACGGGGGCAATGCTCGGACTCGACCCCAGCAGCCGCCAGCGTCTGATTGGCCTGGCGGGGAAGAAGAAAGCCACTAACCCGTTTCTGAAAATCATCGAATCATGAGCCGGAAATCTTACCCCAACGTAAATGCTGCCAATCAGTATGCCCGGGATGTCGTGCGCGGAAAGATTGTGGCCTGCCAGTTTGTGATTCAGGCCTGCCAGCGCCATCTTGATGACCTGATGGCGGAAAAAAGTAAGTCGTTTAGTTACCGCTTCGACAAGGACCTGGCTGAACGGGCCGCCAAATTTATTCAGCTGTTGCCGCACACCAAGGGTGAGTGGGCATTCAAGAGGATGCCCATCACGCTGGAGCCGTGGCAGCTCTTTGTGATCTGCTGCGCGTTTGGCTGGGTCAATAAAGGCTCCCGGCTGCGCCGCTTCCGGGAGGTGTATACCGAAATCCCCCGTAAGAACGGCAAATCAGCAATCTCTGCCGGTGTCGCCCTGTATTGTTTTGCCTGTGATAACGAGTTCGGCGCGGAAGTGTATTCCGGTGCCACGACGGAGAAACAGGCATGGGAAGTCTTTCGTCCGGCAAGACTGATGTGTAAACGCACACCCATGCTGACGGAAGCGTTCGGGATTGAGGTTAACGCCTCAAACATGAACCGTCCGGAGGATGGCGCGCGGTTTGAACCGCTGATCGGTAACCCTGGTGATGGTTCATCACCCCACTGTGCGGTGGTGGATGAATATCACGAGCACGCCACCGATGCGCTTTATACCACAATGCTTACCGGGATGGGGGCGCGACGTCAGCCACTGATGTGGGCCATCACCACCGCCGGGTACAACATTGAGGGGCCGTGCTACGACAAGCGGCGGGAAGTTATCGAGATGCTCAACGGTTCGGTACCCAACGATGAACTGTTCGGGATCATCTATACCGTTGATGAAGGTGACGACTGGACCGACCCGCAGGTGCTGGAAAAAGCCAATCCAAATATTGGCGTGTCGGTTTATCGCGAATTTTTGTTAAGTCAGCAGCAGCGTGCGAAAAATAACGCCCGTCTGGCAAACGTCTTTAAAACAAAACACCTCAATATCTGGGTGTCGGCGCGTTCGGCGTATTTCAACCTGGTGAGCTGGCAGAGCTGCGAGGATAAATCACTGACCCTTGAGCAGTTCGAGGGGCAGCCGTGCATTCTGGCCTTTGACCTGGCGCGTAAGCTGGATATGAACAGCATGGCGCGACTTTATACCCGCGAGATTGACGGTAAAACGCATTACTACAGTGTGGCCCCGCGTTTCTGGGTACCGTATGACACGGTGTACAGCGTCGAGAAAAATGAAGATCGCCGGACAGCCGAACGCTTTCAGAAATGGGTGGAAATGGGCGTTCTGACCGTTACCGATGGTGCGGAGGTGGATTATCGCTACATCCTCGAGGAGGCCAAAGCGGCGAACAAAATCAGCCCGGTCAGTGAGTCACCCATCGACCCCTTCGGGGCGACCGGGTTGTCACATGACCTTGCTGATGAAGACCTGAACCCCATCACTATCATTCAGAACTACACCAACATGTCCGACCCGATGAAAGAGCTGGAAGCGGCAATTGAATCGGGGCGCTTTCATCATGATGGCAATCCCATCATGACCTGGTGTATCGGCAACGTGGTCGGCAAAACCATTCCGGGTAACGATGATGTGGTGAAGCCCGTCAAAGAGCAGGCGGAAAACAAAATCGATGGTGCAGTTGCGCTGATTATGGCGGTTGGCAGAGCCATGCTGTACGAGAAAGAAGACACGCTGTCTGACCACATTGAGTCCTATGGGATCCGCTCGCTTTAACTGAGGTAATTATGATCATGCTGATTCTCGCGCCTCTGGTGGGCGTGCTGGGGGCGCTTTTGCTGGCGTATGGTGCCTGGCTGATTTATCCCCCGGCGGGGTTTGTTGTTGCCGGGGCGTTGTGCCTGTTCTGGTCGTGGCTGGTGGCGCGATATCTCGACCGTACACAGTCGTCTGTCGGCGGAGGTAAATAGTGTTCTTTTCGGGATTATTTCAACGAAAAAGTGACGCACCGGTGACCACGCCAGCAGAGCTGGCGGATGCTATCGGGTTGTCCTACGACACCTATACCGGAAAGCAGGTCAGCAGCCAGCGGGCCATGCGACTGACGGCGGTTTTTTCCTGTGTCAGGGTGCTGGCGGAGTCGGTCGGGATGTTGCCCTGCAACCTGTATCACCTGAACGGCAGCCTGAAGCAGAGAGCCACTGGCGAACGTCTGCATAAGCTGATCTCCACGCATCCCAATGGCTATATGACGCCGCAGGAGTTCTGGGAGCTGGTGGTCACCTGTCTGTGCCTGCGGGGAAACTTTTACGCCTACAAAGTGAAAGCATTTGGCGAAGTGGCTGAACTGCTGCCCGTCGATCCCGGCTGTGTGGTACCGAAGCTTAACAGTAGCTGGGAGCCGGTCTATCAGGTCACATTCCCGGATGGCTCCACGGATGTACTGAGCCAGGAGGATATCTGGCATGTGCGCACGCTGACGCTGGACGGACTGGTGGGGCTGAATCCCATCGCCTATGCCCGCGAGGCAATATCGCTGGCGGCAGCGACCGAAGAGCACGGGGCCAGACTGTTCAGCAATGGCGCGGTGACGTCGGGTGTGTTGCGTACAGAGCAGACGCTGTCAGATCAGGCTTATGAGCGCCTGAAGAAAGATTTTGAGGAGCGTCACACCGGGCTTGGCAATGCTCACCGCCCGATGATCCTTGAGATGGGACTGGACTGGAAGTCGATGGCGCTGAACGCCGAGGACAGCCAGTTCCTGGAAACCCGCAAGTTTCAGCTTGAAGAAATCTGTCGTCTGTTCCGGGTGCCGTTGCACATGGTGCAGAACACCGATCGCGCCACCTTCAACAATATCGAAGAGCTGGGGCTGGGATTTATCAACTATTCACTGGTGCCGTATCTGACCCGCATCGAACAGCGGATCAACACCGGACTGGTACGAAAAAGTAAGCAGGGCGTTTATTACGCCAAATTTAACGCCGGGGCGTTACTGCGCGGGGATATGAAGTCCCGTTTTGAAGCCTACGCCACCGGGATCAACTGGGGAATTTACTCTCCCAATGACTGCCGCGACCTGGAAGATATGAATCCGCGTCCCGGTGGTGATGTCTATCTCACACCGATGAACATGACCACGAAACCCTCCGATGGCAGTAAAGCCGGTAAGCAGAAGGATAACGCCAATGCAGACGAAACAACGTCTTGATGTACCGCTGAGTCTGAAATCTGTCAGTGACTCCGGGGAGTTTGAAGGGTATGGCTCCGTCTTTGGTGTAAAGGACAGCCACGATGATGTGGTGATGTCCGGGGCATTTGCTGCTTCCCTGCGGGCGTGGAGTGACAGAAAAGCGTTACCTGCGCTGCTCTGGCAGCACCGCATGGATGAGCCCATCGGTGTTTACACCGAAATGAAGGAAGACGATGTCGGGCTTTACGTCAGGGGGCGGTTGCTCATTGATGATGATCCCCTGGCAAAACGCGCACATGCACACATGAAGGCCGGTTCGTTAACCGGCCTTTCTATTGGGTATGTCCTGAAAGACTGGGAATACGACCGGAGCAAAGAAGCCTTTCTGCTGAAAGAAATCGACCTCTGGGAAGTCAGCCTGGTGACGTTCCCGTCTAACGACGAGGCGCGGATCAGCGACGTCAAGAACGCGCTGGCCCGCGGGGAAATCCCCGAACAGAAAAAAATCGAAAGAGTCCTGCGTGATGTCGGACTCTCCCGTACCCAGGCCAAAGCATTCATGGCCGGGGGCTATGGCGCACTGTCCCTGCGCGACGCTGAGGATGTGAGCTCTGCACTGAATGCACTGAAAAATCTGAACTTCTAATCAGGAGAAATACGATGGCGGTAGATATTAAAGATGTCGAACAGGTCGCGCAGGAGCTGCAGCAGAAGTTTGACGACTTCAAAGCAAAGAACGACAAGCGCGTGGAGGCGATTGAGCAGGAAAAAGGCAAACTTGCCGGGCAGGTGGAAACCCTGAACGGAAAACTCAGCGAGCTGGAAAATCTCAAAAGCGACCTTGAAAAAGAGCTGCTTGAGCTGAAACGTCCGGCAGGTGGTGCGCAAAATAAACTGGCCACCGAGCATAAAGAGGCGTTTGTGGGTTTTCTGCGTAAAGGCCGTGAAGACGGTCTGCGCGATCTGGAGCGTAAGGCATTGCAGGTGGGCACCGATGAAGACGGTGGCTACGCCGTGCCGGAAGCACTGGATCGCAACATTCTCAACCTGCTGAAAGATGAAGTGGTGATGCGTCAGGAAGCCACGGTGATCACCGTTGGCGGTTCCGACTACAAAAAACTGGTGAATCTGGGCGGTACGGCTTCCGGATGGGTGGGGGAAACGGATACGCGATCCCAGACTGCCACCTCCAGACTGGAGCTGATTGAACCTCTCATGGGGGAAATCTACGGTAACCCGCAGGCCACCCAGAAAATGCTGGACGATGCCTTTTTCAACGTGGAGGCCTGGATCAACAGCGAGCTGGCAACCGAATTTGCCGAACAGGAAGAAATTGCCTTTACCTCCGGCGATGGCACCAAGAAGCCAAAAGGGTTCCTGGCGTATGAATCCACCGATGAAACCGATAAGGTCCGGGCGTTCGGCAAACTTCAGCATATTGTATCCGGCGAAGCGACGGCGGTGACCGCAGACGCCATTATCAAACTGATTTACACGCTGCGTAAGGCACACCGCACTGGCGCGAAGTTCATGATGAACAACAACAGCCTGTTTGCCATCCGTCTGCTTAAAGACAGCGAGGGTAACTATCTGTGGCGTCCGGGGCTGGAACTGGGGCAGCCGTCCTCTCTGGCGGGTTACGGTATCGCTGAAAACGAACAGATGCCGGATATCGCCGCTGATGCGAAAGCCATTGCATTTGGTAACTTCAAACGGGGTTACACCATCGTTGACCGTATCGGCACCCGCATTCTGCGTGACCCGTACACCAATAAACCGTTTGTCGGTTTTTATACCACCAAGCGCACCGGCGGGATGCTGGTCGATTCGCAGGCCATCAAACTGCTGAAGATTGCAGCGGCGTAATCATTCAGGGGGCGCAGAAGTGCGCCCCTGTTCTGACGGGTGAAGAATCATGATCCTGAAACAAGATCTGAAATGGTCACCGGACGGTATGCGTGTTGAGGTCATTCGGGCCGGTGAGTATGACGACGGGGCGCTTCCTGCCCGGGTGCAGGAGATTGCACTTCAGGCCGGGTTAGCAGAGCGCGGAACCAGTGCAAAAAGCAGTAAAGCGACAAAAGAGAAAAAAGCCACGACCAGTAAAGAGGGCTGAGTATGCTTCTGACAATGGAAGAGATTAAAGCCCAACTCCGGCTGGATGAGGATTTCGATGCTGATGACCGCCATCTGCAACTGCTGGCCTGTGCGGCGCAAAAGCGGACGGAAACGTATCTGAACCGGAAGCTCTATGCACCGGATGAAACCATTCCGGACAGCGATCCGGACGGACTACACCTGCCGGATGATATTCGTCTGGGGATGCTGATGCTTATCAGCCATTTTTACGAAAACCGCTCGTCGGTTACGGAAGTGGAGAAACTCGACATGCCGCAGAGTTTTGGCTGGCTTGTCAGCCCGTACAGGTACTTTCCGCAATGAAAATTCGTCAGGCGCAGACCAGCGCAACCTACATCCTGCCGGACCCCGGCGAACTGAATAAACGCGTCCTGATCCGCCAGCGGGTGGATATGCCCGCGGATAACTTTGGCGTGGAGCCTCAATACCCGGTTACGTTCCGGACATGGGCGAAGGTTATCCAGACCAGTGCCACCACCTGGCAGGAAACCGCGCAGACCGGGGACGCCATCACCCATTACATCACCATTCGTTACCGCCGGGGGATCACCGCTGATTATGAGGTGGTCTGCGGTGACAGTGTGTACCGGGTGAAACGTCAGCGCGATCTGAACGGGGTGCGGCGCTTTCTGCTGCTGGAGTGTACGGAGCTGGGCGAATGTAGGCAGAGTCACGGAGGCAACAATGACGACTTCCTTTTTGCACGTTGATTTTCAGCAGCCCGCGGAGATGCGCTTTAACCGCGCCCGTGTCAGGCGGGCGTTTGTCACGATTGGTCAGCGTCATATGCGTGATGCCCGTCGGCTGGTGATGCGCCGTGCACGGTCGGCACCGGGTGAAAACCCCGGTTATCAGACCGGACGCCTGGCTCGTTCGATTGGTTACATGGTACCCAGAGCCAGTAAACATCGCCCTGGTTTTATGGCACGTATAGCCCCTAACCAGCGTAATGGAGAGGGAAACCGCCGTATCAACGGTGATTTTTATCCGGCTTTTTTGTTCTATGGCGTGAGGCGAGGGGCAAAGCGTCGTCGCAGCCATCATCGTGGTGCATCCGGTGGCAGCGGCTGGCGACTGGCTCCACGTAATAACTTTATGGTGGAAACGCTTGAAAAGAACCGCAGCTGGACACGCTATTTTCTGGCGCGGGAATTGCGTAAATCACTGAAGCCGGAGCGACGACACAGATGAAACTGACGCCTGTTATTGCTGCGCTGCGTGCCCGCTGCCCGTATTTTGAAAACCGGGTGGCAGGCGCGGCACAGTTCAAAAATCTGCCGGAGGTCGGAAAGCTGAGACTCCCGGCGGCGTATGTGGTACCGGGTGATGACTCTCCGGGAGAAAACAAAAGCCAGACCGACTACTGGCAGGAGCTGAAAGAGGGCTTCTCCGTGGTTGTCATACTGAGTAACGGGCGTGATGAGCGCGGTCAGTTTGCCTCGTATGATGTGGTGGACGATGTCCGGCAGATGCTCTTTAAGGCTCTGCTGGGCTGGAACCCGGAAGCGTGCGGTAACCCGATTACCTATGACGGCGGCACGCTGCTGGATCTGAATCGTCATGAGCTGATTTATCAGTTCGATTTTTCGGTCATCAGCGAGCTGACCGAAGACGATACCCGCCAGCAGGATGACCTGAACAGTCTGGATGAACTGCGAACGCTGGCGATTGATGTTGATTATCTCGATCCCGGTAACGGGCCTGACGGCGATATCGAACATCACACCGAAATAACCCTTCCTTCCTGAGGATCCTCATGTTTGTGAAACCTGTTAAAGGGCGGTCAGTGCCTGACCCTGCCCGCGGCGACCTTTTGCCCGCCGAAGGGCGAAATGTTGACGAGAACAACTACTGGCTGCGCCGTGAAGCAGCGGGTGATATCCGGCGCGTGAATAAAAAGGTGAATACCGATGACGATAAGCTTTAACACCATTCCGTCGAATACGCTGGTTCCGTTGTTTTATGCGGAAATGGATAACCAGGCGGCGAATACTGCACAGGACAGCGGAGCATCGTTGCTGATTGGTCACGCCAATAACGGTGCAGAGATTGTTGCCAACAGTCTGGTGCTGATGCCGTCGGCAGACTATGCACGCCAGATTTGTGGTGCGGGAAGTCAGCTGGCGCGTATGGTCGAGGCTTATCGCCAGACCGACCCGTTTGGCGAGCTGTATGTGATTGCCGTTCCGGAAGCCGCAGGCGCGGCGGCAACGGTTACTCTGACGGTGACCGGGGCGGCAACCGAAACCGGCACGGTGAATGTGTATGTGGGACATACCCGCGTGCAGGCACCGGTGACCAACGGCGATAACGTCGCGACCATTGCCAGCAGTATCCAGGATGCTATCAATGCCGTTCCGGCCCTGCCGTTTACGGCCTCATTTTCGGCTGGCGTGGTCACACTGACCGCGCGTCATAAGGGACTTTGCGGGAATGAAATTCCTGTCAGCCTCAATTACTACGGCTTTGGTGGGGGCGAAGTGCTGCCAGCGGGTGTACAGATTGCTGTGGCGACGGGTACCGCCGGAACGGGCGCTCCTGTTCTCACCGGTGCGGTGGCTGCAATGGCGGATGAGCCGTTTGATTATATCGGTCTGCCGTTCAACGACACGGCCTCCGTTAACACGCTGGTGACCGAGATGAACGATACCAGCGGTCGCTGGAGCTATGCGCGTCAGCTGTATGGTCATGTGTATACGTCAAAGACCGGTACGCTGTCAGAACTGGTGACCGCAGGTGACCAGTTTAACCAGCAGCACATTACCCTGGCGGGGTACGAAAAAGAAACCCAGACACCTGCCGACGAGCTGGCGGCAAGCCGTACCGCCCGCGCAGCGGTGTTTATCCGCAACGATCCGGCACGTCCCACGCAGACCGGTGAGCTGGTGGGTATGCTGCCTGCGCCGAAGGGGAAACGGTTCACGATGACCGAGCAGCAGACCCTGCTGTCTCATGGCGTGGCAACGGCGTATGTCGAAAGCGGGGTACTGCGCATTCAGCGTGATGTCACCACGTACAGGAAAAATGCTTACGGGGTTGCGGATAACAGCTACCTCGACAGCGAGACGCTGCATACCAGCGCGTATGTGCTGCGCAAACTGAAATCCGTCATTACCAGTAAGTACGGGCGTCACAAGCTTGCCAGTGACGGTACCCGCTTTGGTCCCGGTCAGGCGATTGTCACCCCGGCGGTGATCAAAGGGGAACTGCTGGCAACCTACCGTCAGCTTGAGCGTGCGGGGATCGTGGAAAACTACGAACTGTTTAAGCAGTACCTGGTTGTGGAGCGTGATGCCAGCGATCCGAACCGCCTGAACACGCTGTTCCCGCCTGACTATGTTAACTAGTTGCGTGTCTTTGCCGTGGTTAACCAGTTCCGTCTTCAGTATTCAGAGGAGTCCGCATAATGGCCCGTATCGGGGGAACCTGTTATTTCAAAATTGACGGTCAGCAGCTATCGCTGACCGGCGGCATTGAGGTGCCCATGAACAGGACGGTCAATGATGACATCATCGGCCTGGACGGTTCAGTGGACCGCAAGGAAACTCACCGTGCGCCTTATGTCAAAGGGACCTTCAAGGTGCCGAAGAATTTTCCGGTGAGCAAAATCACCTCGTCTGATGAGATGACCATCACTGCCGAGCTGGCGAACGGTCAGGTCTATGTACTGTCGTCTGCCTGGCTGCACGGCGAAGCGAACCATAATGCCGAAGAAGGCACGGTCGATCTTGAGTTCCACGGTGAAGAAGGGGATTACCAGTAATGAAAGAGCTTGAGTTAAAGAAACCGATTACCGCTCATGGCGAGACACTCTCCGTACTGGAGTTTGATGAGCCCACCGGGAAAGATGTCCGCGAGCTGGGGTATCCCTACCAGATGAATCAGGATGAGTCCGTCAGACTTCTGGCGCATGTGGTGTCGAAATACATTGTGCGGCTGGCGAAAGTGCCGCAAAGCTCTGTCGACCAGATGTCTCCGGCAGACCTGAATGCAGCGGCGTGGCTTGTGGCTGGTTTTTTCCTCCAGGCCTGACGGCTGAATACCTCACTGATCGCTTCTTTGACTGCGCCAGCTACTGGCGCATTAATCCCTTCGAATTGCTGAATATGCCGATCAGTGAAATTCCCTTGCTGGTCAGTCAGGCAAACAGGATAGAGCAGGAGAAACGCACACATGGCTGAATTTGAGCTTAAGGCGTTGATCACCGGTGTCGACAGGCTTTCTCCCGCGCTGTCGAAAATGCAAAAGAAAATCCGGGGATTTAAACGCCAGGCGGAAGAAGCGTCACAGGGTGGGCTGGCGCTTGGTGGCGGACTGGCAGCGGGTCTGACGCTTTCCCTGAAATCTTATGCCGATCAGGAAAACGCCGCCACCGGGCTGAAAGTCGCCATGATGGATGCGAACGGCGAGGTTGGAAAGCGCTTTCAGGACATCAATAAACTGGCTATTGGCCTGGGTAACCAGCTACCCGGTACAACGGCTGATTTCCAGAACATGATGCAGATGCTGGTGCGTCAGGGGATCCCGGCAGAAAACATTCTGGGTGGTGTGGGTAAAGCGACAGCTTATCTTGCGGTACAACTGAAAAAAACACCGGAAGCGGCTGCTGAGTTTGCTGCAAAGATGCAGGATGCTACCGGAACGGCGTCAGAAGACATGATGGGGCTGTTCGACACTATCCAGAAGGCGTTTTATCTGGGCGTTGACGATACCAACATGTTGTCCTTCTTCACTAAAACCAGTTCTGTTCTGAAGATGGTGAACAAGGACGGTCTTCAGGCTGCACAGAGCCTTGCCCCCATCAGCGTCATGATGGATCAGATGGGGATGAACGGGGAGTCGGCAGGTAATGCCCTGCGAAAAGTTATCCAGTCCGGATTAAGCGTTAAGAAAATCAGGGACGTCAATAAAGTCATGGCCCGCCAGAAACTCGGGGTACAGCTCGATTTTACTGACGGCAAAGGAAGTTTTGGCGGTCTTGATAACATGTTCAGGCAACTGGCAAAGCTGCGAAAACTGACCGACGTTAAGCGAACAGGTGTACTTAAGGCAATATTTGGTGATGATGCCGAAACCCTTCAGGTGGTCAATGCACTAATCGATAAAGGAAAGGATGGCTACGATCAGATCCAGCAGAAGATGAATAAACAGGCCAGCCTGAATAAACGTGTTCAGGCCCAGCTTGGTACGCTGTCCAACCTGTGGGAGGCAATGACGGGGACCGCAACTAACGGCCTTGCGGCTATTGGCGGCGCATTTTCTGGTGACGCCAAAAATATCACGCAATGGCTGGGGGAGTTAGGGGAAAAATTCACGAAGTTTGCGGATGAAAATCCCCGGGTTATTCGCGGCGTCGTCGGGCTTGCTGCCGGTCTTGCGATTCTGAAACTGGGATTGATGGGCGTTGGCGGGGCCATCAGTATTGTCAGCAGGATCATGTCGATGACGCCGATTGGAATGATTGCGACGGCGATAGCCCTGGCTGCGGGATTAATTATCACTAACTGGGATGTTGTCGGACCTTATTTCAAGAAGCTCTGGGAAACCATTGGTCCTTATTTTGAGGCTGGCTGGGAACTTCTGAAGAAGGTTTTTGCCTGGTCGCCGCTGGGGATGGTAATCAATAACTGGGGACCGGTTGTTAAGTGGTTTCAGGATATGTGGGACAAGCTGAAGCCAATTATTGAGTGGTTTACCGACAGTTCCGGTGACACGGTCGATGCCATTAACTCTGCGCAGTGGGGCGCGGGTGCTTATGATGCTTATGGGACGGGATTCCCGGCGCGGGGATACACACCTTATCCGGCGATGGATCCGGCTCAGGCAAACAACGCCTCCGATGCCACAGGCCCGAATCCCTTCATGATTAACAAAGCTTCTGCGCCAAAAGTTGACGGTGAGATCAAGGTCTCTTTTGTGAATTCGCCTCCGGGTATGCGGGTTATGGAAACGCGATCCAGCGGTATCGACGTGAATCACGACGTTGGCTACACCCGATTTGGTATGGGGGGCTGATACCCCGCTTAAACACGGGTTTTGTCGTTTAGCAGGTTCTTGGTAGGATTAGTCCGATACTTTAATGATGGGAATAGGGATATGAAAGTCTTAACAATTTATTCAGTTGTCGGCATGGCTCTTTTACTCGGGGGATGTACCTCTCCGAAGTACAATTATTTACCAAAAACAGAAAATTATAGTGAACCTCCTGTAGGAAGCATTAATACAGCTTATGTCGGTGATTCAATGATTAAGCAGGGGGTGTCACAGAGGTTTGAAGGTCTGAAGGTTAATGCTCCTGCGAGAATTTCCTGGGCGTATACGATCACTCCGGGGATGCTGAAAAAGGTTGGTGAGGATAACAAGGCTGATTATTACTTTCTCACAAACGGTGCTGATTCAGCCAATGTGGAAAAGGCAGCCCTTGCCGATATGTGGCAGGGCATCATGGTAGAAAAGAAAAAGAATGCCTTATGTGTAATAACAGTTTTCGGTGTTACCAACTGTGAAACTAACATGCCTATCGAAAAGGTTACTCTGAATATCAGTGGTGATTCATCTTTCCAGCAAGCTCTGCTTTACAACGGAAGGGTCGGAAACAAAATCAACATTGGATATCGTGAATTTTCATCGAATACAGCACGCCCGGCCTTCAACAACGATGTTGAGTATGATCTCGCGGAGTCTAAAACAATTGGCTATAAAGGGGCTAAATTCGAAGTACTTGATGCGAGTAACCAAAGCATAAGGTATCGGGTAATAAGTAACTTTAGATAAGCGATAATTTAATGAAACCCGCTTCGGCGGGTTTTTTTATATCCGGAGTTTATATGACGTGGAAAGACAGACTTCAGGACGCGTCATTTCGCGGCGTGCCGTTTAAGGTTGAAGAAGAAAGTGCGGGAACCGGTCGTCGTGTGGAAACGCACGAATACCCGAACCGCGACAAACCCTATACCGAAGACCTGGGGAAAATCACTTTCCGCCCGTCCATCACGGCTTATGTGGTGGGAGATGACTGCTTTGACCAGCGCGATCGCCTGATTGACGCGCTGAATAAACCCGGTCCCGGCACGCTTGTCCATCCGACTTACGGTGAGCTGAAAGTCTGTGTTGACGGAGAAGTTCGGGTCAGCACATCGAAGAGTGAAGGGCGTATTGTCCGCTTTGACCTGAAGTTTGTCGAAGCGGGAGAACTCTCTTACCCCACATCAGGTGCGGCGACGGCGCAGACGCTGATGTCATCCTGTTCTGCACTGGATGACTGCATCAGTGACAGTTTCAGTAGTTTCAGTATCGATGGCGTGGCAGATTTTGTGCAGAACGATGTCGTCGGTAATGCCAGCACAATGCTTGGGTATGTTTCTGATGCGATGAAAGTGGTGGATTTTGCCGTATCGGATGCCGCCAGGCTGTTGCAGGGGGATATCTCGGTACTTCTGCCGCCGCCATCGTCAGGCAAAAATTTCGTTGAGCAGGTGCAGAAAATGTGGCGTACCGGGAAACGCCTTTATGGTAACGCCAGCGACCTGGTCACCATGATCAAAACGCTTTCCGGTGTCAGCCTCGGCAGCGATCTGCAACCGCGCGGCGTCTGGAAAACGGACAGTAAAACCACCGCCACGGCGACGCAGCAGCGTAACGTGGTTGCCAGCATCCTTCGTACGACCGCAATCAGCGAAGCGGCGTATGCCGTCACCCGATTGCCTGCGCCAACAACTTCCGCGGTGATGCAGAATGCCGCAGTGGGGCAGGCAACAACACCCGCGCAGAGCTCCGGCTGGCCTGCCGTCACGCATCCGGTGCTGAACAATGCACCGGCGGTGAAAAACACGGTTGACCTGCCAACGTGGGAAGAACTGACCGACATTCGCGACACACTGAATATGGCAATTGATAAGGAGTTGTCCCGTACAACCAGTGATGCGCTGTTTCTGGCGCTGCGCCGGGTGAAAGCAGATCTGAATGCGGATATCAACACGCGCCTTGAACAGTCTGCTCGGATCATTCAGCGCACGCCGGATGAGGTTTTACCCGCGCTGGTGCTGGCGGCGGCCTGGTTTGATAACGCGGCGCGTGACGCGGACATTATCCGGCGTAATGCCATTACGCATCCCGGCTTTGTGCCGGTGATCCCTCTGAAGGTGCCAGTGCAATGAACGACAATGTCACGCTACGGGTAAATGGCCGGGAGTGGAATGGCTGGACATCGGTGCGCATCGGTGCCGGTATTGAACGGCTGGCGCGGGATTTCAGTGTGGAGATCACCCGCCAGTGGCCGGGAGATGAGGGTATCACCACGCTTCAGCCGCGCATTAAAAACGGTTCAAAAGTGGAAGTGCTGATTGGTGATGAGCTGGTGATCACCGGCTGGGTGGAGGCGACTCCCGTTCGTTACGATGCCCGTTCGGTCAGCACCGGTATTGCCGGACGTAGTCTGACCGCTGACCTGATTGACTGTGCAGCCGAACCGACACAGTTTAACGGACGATCGCTGGTACAGATTGCGCAGGCGCTTGCTGCGCCTTTCGGCATTGAGGTGGTGAACAACGGTGCACCGTCGGATGTTATTCCTGATGTCCAGCCTGATCACGGTGAAACGGTGATCGAGGTGATCAACAAAATACTCGGTCAGCAGCAGGCGCTGGCTTATGACGACCCGCACGGCAGGCTGGTGATTGGCGGTATTGGCTCAACGCGGGCACATACCGCGCTGGTACTTGGGGAAAACATCCTTTCCTGTGATACGGAGAAGAGTGTTCGGGAGCGTTTTTCAGTTTACCAGGTGGCGGGGCAGCGTGCCGGAAACGACGATGATTTCGGTGAGGCCACCACCACCGCGCTGCGGGCCCGCACAGAGGACGCATTTATTGCCCGTTACCGTCCGATGTATATCAGGCAGACAGGGCAGGCCACGGGGGCAGGCTGTATTGCCCGTGCTGACTTTGAAGCCCGGCAACGGGCGGCGCGGACGGATGAAACCACCTATGTGGTGCAGGGCTGGCGACAGGGTAACGGTACGCTGTGGCAGCCCAACCAGCGGGTGATTGTCTTTGATCCGGTCTGTGGTTTCGACAATACCGAACTGCTTGTTTCGGAAGTCACGTTTACTCAGGACCAGAACGGCACCCTGACGGAAATCCGTGTCGGCCCGCCTGATGCTTATCTGCCTGAACCCGAAGCCCCCGGCGCGCGGAAAAAGAAAAAATCCAGAGTACAGGAGGACCCGTTCTGATGAGGACGATTGAAGCCATGCAGCGACAACTCCTCGGCCTGATTGGGCGGGCCGTGGTGAAAAGCATCAGTGCCGCCACGAAATGTCAGACCGTGGATGTGTCCCTGATTGCCGGTGAACCCAAAGCCGGGGTTGAACATCTTGAACCCTACGGTTTTACCTCAAGGGCAAACAGCGGTGCGGAAGCGGTGGTGTTGTTTCCGGATGGCGACCGTTCTCATGCAGTGGTTGTTACGGTGTCGGACCGGCGCTACCGCCTGAAAGGGCTGCAGACGGGTGAGGTGGCTGTCTATGACGATCAGGGGCAGTCCGTGACGCTGACCCGGGAGGGGATCGTGGTGGACGGTGCAGGTAAAACGATCACGTTTCGCAATGCGCCTAAGGCACGTTTTGAAATGGACCTGGAAGTGACAGGACAGGTGAAAGACCTGTGCGACTCCGGCGGCACCACCATGTCAGCGATGCGGCTTGCCTATAACGGGCATCGTCACAGAGAGAACGGTCAGGGCAGTAACACCGACAAACCTGATAAAGCGATGGAGGCATGATGGAACTGTGGCTGACGGTGAACGGTAAACGCACCTGCGCCAGCGCACCGCTGGATCCGCTGACCCGCGCCGTGGTGATTTCCCTGTTTACCTGGCGGCGGGCGGAGCCTGATGACAACGCCGACGTCCCGATGGGATGGTGGGGGGATACCTGGCCTGCGGTACAGAATGACCGTTACGGCTCCCGACTGTGGCTGCTTCAGCGCAGCAAACTGACCAATCAGCTGGTGCAGACGGTAAGGGGGTATATCCGCGAATGCCTGCAATGGATGATTGATGACGGCGTGGTGTCCCGTATTGATCTGGATATCCGCCGCACCGGGATTAATGAACTGGGTAACAGTATCACTCTCTGGCGTCGTGACGGACCGGTAATGATTTCTTTTGATGATCTGTGGAGTGCGATAACGCATGGCGGACAGTGAATTTCAGCGCCCGACGCTGGCAGAAAATATCAGTATGCTCCGTAACGATTTATTCGCCAGGCTGGACGTCAGCGACACGCTCCGGCGCATGGATGAAGACGTGCGGGCAAAGGTGTATGCGGCGGCGCTGCATACGGTTTACGGGTACATCGATTATCTGGCAATGAACATGCTGCCTGACCTGTGCGATGAGTCCTGGCTGGCGCGACATGCTGCGATGAAACGGTGTCCGCGCAAGGGGGCCACGACTGCCAGCGGGTATATGCGCTGGGAAGGTGTCAGCGATGGCCTGAAGGTGACCGCCGGAAGTGTTATTCAGCGCGATGACCTGGTTCAGTACACGGCAACTGCCGATGCAACCAGCACCGGTGGTGTCCTGAGCGTGCCGATCGCCTGCTCAAGTGCAGGCGCGGTCGGTAACGCTGACGACGGTACGTCATTAATCCTGGTCACGCCGGTTAATGGTCTGCCGTCTTCCGGCGAGGCAGATACCCTGACAGGTGGATTTGATATTGAAGAGCTGGAAACGTGGCGCGCCCGCGTCATTGAGCGGTATTACTGGACGCCTCAGGGCGGGGCTGACGGGGACTATGTCGTCTGGGCTAAAGAAGTGCCCGGCATTACCCGCGCATGGACATACCGACACTGGATGGGAACGGGGACTGTCGGTGTGATGATAGCCAGCAGTGACCTGATTAACCCCATTCCGGAAGAATCAACGGAAACGGCGGCAAGACAACATATCGAGCCACTGGCCCCGGTGGCAGGCTCTGATTTGTATGTGTTCAGGCCGGTGGCACATACGGTGGATTTTCATATCCGCGTGACGCCGGACACACCGGAAATACGGGCTGCCATCACCGCGGAGTTGCGTTCGTTCCTGCTGCGTGATGGTTATCCGCAGGGAGAACTGAAGGTATCGCGTATCAGTGAAGCGATTTCCGGTGCGAACGGGGAATACAGCCATCAGTTGCTTGCACCGGCAGACAATATCTCCATTGCAAAAAATGAACTGGCGGTACTGGGGACGATTTCATGGACGTGACAAACGATGATTACATCCGTCTGTTATCGGCACTGTTGCCCTCCGGTCCGGCGTGGTCAGCCAGCGATCCGGCGATTGCCGGTGCGGCACCGTCATTAACCCGCGTTCATCAGCGTGCGGATGCCCTGATGCGGGAGCTGGATCCGCGCACCACCACTGAACTGATAAACCGCTGGGAGCGTCTGTGCGGCCTGCCGGATGAATGTATTCCGGCGGGAACGCAGACCCTTCGCCAGCGTCAGCAACGGCTGGATGCGAAGGTTAATCTGGCGGGCGGCATCAATGAGGATTTTTACCTTGCACAGCTTGCTGCCCTGGGCAGACCAGATGCCAACATCACGCGATACGACAAAAGCACGTTCACCTGCTCATCGGTCTGTACTGACGCGGTGAATGCGCCGGAATGGCGGTATTACTGGCAGGTCAACATGCCAGCTGCCACCAACACCACCTGGATGACATGTGGTGATCCCTGTGATTCCGCACTGCGTATCTGGGGCGACACCGTTGTCGAGTGTGTGCTTAACAAACTCTGCCCGTCGCATACCTACGTAATTTTTAAATATCCGGAGTAATTCATGCATCGTATAGACACGAAAACCGCGCAGAAGGATAAGTTCGGCGCGGGTAAGAACGGTTTTACCCGTGGTAACCCCCAGACCGGCACGCCTGCCACCGATCTGGATGATGACTACTTTGACATGTTGCAGGAGGAGCTTTGCAGCGTGGTGGAGGCATCCGGTGCCAGCCTGGAGAAGGGGCGGCATGACCAGCTGCTTACAGCGCTTCGTGCGCTGCTGTTAAGCCGCAAGAATCCGTTTGGTGATATCAAATCGGATGGCACGGTGAAAACGGCTCTCGAAAACCTTGGTTTGGGAGATGGCTCGGGGCGTTACAGCAAAACTGTCGTTTTTTCATCGTCGGGTTCATATACGTGGCCAGCTGACGTAAAACGAATTGACGTTATTCTGACTGCGGCGGGCGGCGGTGGCGGTGGATGTAACGCGGAGAACGCAAATCAGACATTTTCAGGGGCTGGCGGAGGAGCCGGAGGTACTGTTTTTGCCACTATTTATGCGACAGACAACGATGCCGGGCCAGGGACCTATACAGTGACAATTGGCAGCGGTGGTAGTGGTGCCAATGGGCCAGGGTCTGGAAATAATGGCGGTCATAGTTCGTTCATGACATTAACTGCGCTCGGCGGCCAGGGTGGGCAATGGGGCGGCGCTACAAATACCGCTGGCGGGCTCGGTGGTGCAGGCTCTGGCGGTTATAAAACTGAACAAGGCGGAGACGGTTCAGACGGACAGGCGGGCCAGACGCTGTTAGTAGGCAATGGGGCATCGAGCTATTGGGGTGGCGGCGGCCGCGCTGGGCAACTGAGCGGTAATCCTGGAGCTTGCTCTGGCTCCGGCGGCGGGGGTGCATACGATAATAGCTATTCACACACGTCAGGACGTGGCGGGCACGGAGCTAATGGCGTGCTGGTAATTCGGGAGTACATGTAAATGAATGATATCTATGCAGTTGTTGATAATAACGTTGTTATTAATGTCATTATCTGGGACGGAATTTCTGAATGGAAACCAGAGGCTGGTAATTTAGTTCCGTTAAACGGCGATGCTGGCATCGGTTGGTCATATTCAGACGGAGTATTTACCGCGCCACCTCCCCCAGAACGCTCTCACAACGCGTTAGTTGCGGAGGCTGAGCTGCAGAAATCAGCACTACTGACCGTAGCAAATAACACAATAGCACCGCTGCAGGATGCCGTTGATTTGGAAATGGCGACAGACGATGAACAGGCGTTACTGCTGGCGTGGAAAAAATACAGGGTGCTGCTGAACCGTGTTGATACCTCAGCGGCACCCGAAATAGAGTGGCCTACGCAACCGGGGGAGCGGGCCAGTTGATATCAGGCGCAGCGTCAGCATCAACTGCTGTCACTGCGTCGATGTAGTCGAGTACCGCATTCAGCCGCGTTTTTTCATCATCAGTCAGTTTGCGGCCTGCACTTCTCCGTTGGCATCTTTGTTATATGGTACAACTGCGCAGAGGCCTGTCTCTTCAATTGTGCCAGTTGAATACTACGATACAACGCTCGGCCTTCCTGTTTGGTGGAACATAACCACATCCACATGGAAAAGAGCTGATGGTATAGATGTATAAACTTAAAAAAGGCGCTTTTTAGCGCCTTTAAATTAAGATATTCTTTTAGCTATAGAATGACCTATATTTATAAACGGTTTTTCTATTACGTTATATATCAAGTAAGATAGGCTTATAGAAATTATGAGCGATGATATATAAATGGCAAACGATCTATGTTCAGTGCTAACACCAATGCTGGAACCGTAAAACTCAATAAACTGTATAACAGGAACATGAATCAGATAAAGTGAATATGATATTCCACCAAGAGCAACAAGTGATTTATTGAATGAAAACGCATAAACTATTTATAATAGCATTATTCATTCTTTTATGCCTAAGTAAAGGCATTGTCTCTGATATAATCATCCCTAAAATGAAATCATATACTATAGGGTTGCCTATGAATCCTATATGAGAAAACACTCCTGTTTTTGCAATATTGAATGATTGGGCGTCAATTACTACCGAGTGGTTAAAGTAAAGAGAAATAATTGTACTTACAGCAACTAGAAAACATGATGTGATTAATACCCTGTATTTTATACTTAATGACATGGATATTGCGAAAATAAAATAAAAATATATCTCGTACCCAAGTGACCATGAAACAATTAGCGTTCCCCACCCATAATATGGCGGTAGAGTTGAGCCATCTAAAGGGATGAGAAGAAATGATTTTATAATATTATTTATAGAAAAAACACCACCCCATGATACGCCTGTGTAAATATTGTGGTAAAAAAGAAAAACATAAACGCTTAATACTATTGCGTAAACAGGATAAATTCTAAAAAATCTCTTTACAAGAAATGAAGCGGTATTTCTTAAAGATGTTTTTGCTAAGTTTTTAGTTGAGTATGATATTATAAATCCGCTTATTATAAAAAACAATTCAACTCCAAATATAGCATTCGCGGTTATCTTGTCCATGAAAGAACCAGGATCTACTTGCCCGAAAAGACCTCTATTATGACCAATAGCTACAGCAAGAGCTGCAATTCCACGAAGCGCTTCTATTCCGTATAATTTATCTGTTTTCATCAAGTAATATAGTTAGTAGTTGATAAAATTGTTGCTGGAGTCTACCACCAAGAGCTTGGATGATCGACCAGTTAGCATCTCAAGCTGTATGCGTGAGACAAAAACGAGACACACAAAGCTTTGCAAGTCTTTGCGCTGTTTACCTATGATACCTTCTCCTCAATCCAATCCGCCCACCACTGCATCATTTCTCTGCGCTTATCGAGATACTGAGCATGGTTGTAAATCCCGCGCACAGATCCGCCGTTGGCATGTGCCAGTTGCACTTCAATAGCATCAGCAGGCCATTCGTGCTCGTTCATAATCGTGCTGAATTCATGCCTGAATCCGTGACCGCTTTCCAGACCTTCATAGCCGATTTGTTTGATCACAAGCAGTACAGCGTTCTCGCAAATTGGCTTCTTCTTATCGTTGCGCCCGGCAAAAACAAACTCTGATACTGGTTTGGTGATTGAACTTAGCGTAGTGAGAAGTTCAACTACCTGGTCTGACATAGGAACCACATGAATTTTGCGTCCCTTCATCACACTGGCGTCGATGGTGATAATCCTGTTTTCAAAATCGACGTTCTTCCATAGCATGGAACGAAGCTCTTTTGTTCTGAGGGCAGTGTAGCGTAAAACTTTGGTCGCAATGAGCGATACGATACTTCCTGAAAATGTTGCCAGTGCTTTGTTGAATGCCGGGATCTGGTCTGCAGGAAGAAACGGGAAGATGGTATGACCTTTATATACTCACTATAGCATTGGTGGGATATTCCAGAGGAG
>ERZ857840.1812-NODE-1812-length-22721-cov-6.593488_pt1 | contig 22721 bp, 20 predicted proteins | sample MGYA00519760_ERZ857840 | MGnify/ENA primary metagenome ERZ857840 (study PRJEB31778, sample SAMEA3449371) | human gut metagenome | biome: human gut; feature: human-associated habitat; material: faeces | place: United Kingdom | collected 2010/2012 ... | reverse complement strand
CATTATGGGAGAAAATGGAATCAGTTATACTTTAGGAGAGGACGGTCTGTATTATACAGACCTGTATCTCCCGGAAGAGACAGAGTATCCGATTGGAAAGTATGGAATGTTGAGAAAGTCATATTTGCAGGAACATCGGAAGGAATTATATCTGGAGCTGGTACTTGCCGGGAAGTTAAATGAGCATCTGCATCAGATTGATGAGGAGTGTAATCAGATGATGGACAGATTGGTGGAGCAGGTGAAAGAAAGGCAAGGCGTGACGGAAGAACTGAAGTTGCAGAATCAGATGGCATGGGTTGGGAGAATGAATGATATCCGAGCTTGTGCGGAGGAGATTGCATTGAATAAAATAGTATATAGATAAATGGAAAAGGTGGTTATAGCTGCCACCTTTTTTTATTGTAGGTGGAGCATATTTGTGAAAACATGATGGAGCAATTCTCACAATTGTGATAAAATTTGAATAGAACTATATCTGCGTTAGATATAATTCATGAGCTTTTAAAGAATGTGAAGATTGGAATTTTGAGGAAAATGGAAAAGAAAAAAATGACGCAAGAAGACATTATGAAATTATTAGACTCTTGCTATGAAAAATGTTTAAATGGAATACCGATGGTCAGTCCCGGTGTTGAAGATATGGCAAATGATTATTTGTCAAAGCATGAGACAAAGGAAAAAGCTTGTAGGGATATGCTGAAAAATCAAATTGCCAAATGTACAACATCAGGAGTTGTAACAGGACTTGGTGGCTTTATAACAATGCCAGTTGCGATACCAGCGAATATTGGAAGTGTAATTTATGTACAAATGCGGATGATAGCTTGTACAGCATATATGGCTGATTATGATTTGAATAGTGATCAGACGCAAACCTTTGTATATGCTTGTCTTGCAGGAGTTGCAGTGAATAGTTTGTTAAAACAGGCAGGAATCAAATTTAGCGTAAAATTGGCAAATGGTGTTATAAAAAAGATACCGGGAAAGGTCTTGACGAAGATTAATCAGAAGGTTGGTTTCAGATTTATTACGAAATTTGGTTCAAAAGGAATTGTAAATCTTGGAAAGATGTTACCAGGAGTAGGTGCTATTGTAGGTGGCGGACTGGATTTAGTGGAAACGAAGGTTATCGCAGATCGCGCATACAAATGGTTTATGACAGGAGACTTTTCTGTCAAAGGTGAGAGTGACGATGATGTTATAGATATAGATGATAATGATTATAATACAACGGAAATTAAAGAATAGAACATATGTTCTGCAAAAACATTGAAAAAGGGTCTGTGCTATAGTATAATAGAAAGAAATAGAAGGCTTGTAGGTAGGTGGAATATGCTAGAAAAAATTATAGAACTTACAAACGAATATATAGAGAGTATGCCGAAAAAAGAACGTAAAAAATACGGACAGTTTTTTACCAGTATGGAAACTGCCCGTTTTATGTCTGGATTATATAACTTCGATGAGAAAATAGGTAAAGTAAGTGTGCTTGATGCAGGGGCTGGCTCAGGTATATTATCATGTGCCTTTATTGAGCGATTGGAAACAATAGATTCTATTCAGGAGATTGAACTTACCTGTTATGAGAACGATGAAAATGTATTGCCATTGTTGAAACGTAATCTGGAATATTGTAAAGAAGAGACAAAGAAAAAACTTACAGTTAATATCGTTGAAGATAACTATATTCTGAGTCAGTATCTGGATTTTAATCATATGTTGGGAGGAAATGCGAAGCCTAAGAAATATGATTTTGTGATTGGAAATCCGCCGTATATGAAAATTCCGAAAGATGCGCCAGAAGCAACAGCGATGCCAGAGGTATGTTATGGTGCGCCGAATTTGTATTTTATTTTTGCATCTATGGGATTATTTAATTTATGTGAAAGTGGAGAGCTGGTTTATATCATTCCGAGGTCATGGACATCAGGGGCGTATTTTAAACGTTTCCGGGAATATTTTCTGACAGAAGGGAAATTGGAACATATTCACCTTTTTGTTAGCAGAAATAAGGTTTTCGACAAAGAAAGTGTGTTACAGGAAACAATTATTATTAAAGTAAAAAAGACAAGTGAAAAACCAGAAACCGTTACGATTACATCATCGAAATCAAATAGTGATTTTGGAGAGTTGACATCATTGACGGTTCCGTATGATCTGGTTGTAGCAGGATCAGACTATTATGTTTATCTTGTAACAGATGAAAATGAAGTGGAAGTATTAAAGAAGTTGCATAAGTTTGATAAGACGCTTCCAGCAATAGGCGTAAAAATGAAAACCGGATTGACCGTGGATTTTCGCAATCGTGAAATACTTCGTGATGAGGAAGAAGAAGGAGCAATCCCTTTATTTTATTCGCAGCATATAAAACAGGGAAAAGTAGAATTTCCAATACAGAAAGAACATGAATATGTGGTGACAGAACAAAAAGGATTGATGCAAGATAACAAAAACTATTTATTTGTAAAGCGCTTTACAGCAAAGGAAGAACCTCGAAGGTTACAGTGTGGAGTATATTTAGCCAAAAGATTTCCGCAGTACCAAAAGATAAGTACACAGAATAAAATTAATTTTGTGGACGGTGTATTAACGGAAATGTCAGAATGTCTGGTGTATGGGTTGTATGTATTATTTAACTCTACACTCTATGATGAATATTATCGTATTTTAAATGGGTCTACACAGGTTAATTCAACAGAAATTAATGCAATGCCTGTGCCAGATTTAGAGGATATTCAGGAAATGGGAAGAAAAGTGCTTAAAAGTAAGGATTATTCAGAGGCAAATTGCAATTTGATATTGGAGGGATACTGTGGATAAGAAAATAGAAGAAACAAGAGAATTTCTGCAAATAATAGGTATGCCCAAAGCACAGCAAGCGGATATATGTTGCTATGTTATTTTGGCAATGGCAGGCATAAAACCAGATATGTCATGGAGTGAAGCAACAAATGAATGGATTCGAATTCATGACATTATTCAGTTTGTTAACACATTTTATGGCATGAGTTATGCGGAAAATAGTAGAGAAACATTTAGAAAACAGGCTTTGCATAGATTTCGTACCGCAGCTTTGATAGAGGATAATGGAAAAGCAACCAACAGTCCGAACTATCGCTACAGATTGACGGAAGAAACAATTAAAATACTGAGAACGATGGAAACACCAGCGTGGAAAGAATCTATAAAGCGGTTTCTTTGTTACCATGAAAAGTTAATTGATTTGTATGCTTCTAAAAAGAAGATGACAATGATGCCGGTAAATATAAATGGTGAAAGTTTTAAATTTTCTACGGGTAAGCATAATGAGCTGCAAAAAGCCATTATCGAGGAATTTGCACCAAGATTTGCACCAAATTCTGAGTGCTTGTACGTTGGCGATACAATAGAAAAAGATCTGGTAAAGAATGTAGAAAAATTAAAAGAACTGGGATTTGAAATTACATTGCATGATAAGATGCCTGATGTAGTGCTATATCGTGAGGATAAGAATTGGATCTATTTTGTGGAATCGGTAACATCGGTCGGTCCGATGGATCCAAAGCGCATATTGGAAATTACAGAAATGACGAAAGATGTAACAGCAGGAAAAGTATTTGTAACCGCATTTCTGGATTTCAAGACATATAAGAGGTTCGCAGAGGAGCTTGCGTGGGAAACAGAGGTCTGGATTGCTGAAATGCCGGAGCATATGATACATTTAAATGGTGATAGATTTATGGGACCGAGATAGAAAGGAATCTGAATATGCATCTTCTAAAGTTAATGAGTGAATTAGTAAGTGTATCTGGATATGAAGAAACTATTAGAAATTATATTAAGCACTGTGTGAAAAAAAATAGCCCTCAAATCCAAATTGACAGAATTGGCAACCTGATTATTTATAAAAAAGGAGAAATACCTAATCCTAGAATAATGATAATTGCACATATGGATGAAGTTGGTTTCCAGGTAATGAATGTTGATAATGTGGGGAATGCAAAAGTAAAAACACTTGGTAATATTAAAACGTGGAATTCAATTAATCAGAGAGTTTCAACATGTGATGGACAAAAGAGGGGAATTGTGTATTGCGAAGATCCAGATGGAATAAAGGCGCATGATTTTGAAAAAATTTCAATTATCCCATTAATTGGAAAATTTGAGATTGGTGATGTATTATGCTTTGAATCAGAGTTAATTGAAACTGAAACACAGTATATTGGAAAGGCATTGGATAATCGTGCATCATGCCAGGTTTTATGTGAGATACTTAATGATAAAATAACATATAAAAATGACACTTATTTCGTGTTTTCAGTTCAAGAAGAGATAGGAATGCGTGGTGCAAGAGTGGCTATATCTGAATTTACGCCAGATATAATAATTGATGTGGATGTATCTCCAGTAGGGATATATAATAGTTTAAAATTGGGAGAAGGAGTTGGCATAAAGCTTTCAGACAGTATAGGTGTGTCGAGTACTAAGCTTGTAAAGCAAGTAGAAAAAATTGCACAAATACAACAGATTAAGTGTCAATATGAGGTTAGTGATTGTGGGACATCAGAACTTATCATTACAAATGAAAAGGATGTGGGGGCAGAGAGAATTGGTTTGTCGATTCCATGTCAAAACATGCATAGTCCATTAACAATAATAAATAAATATGATTTGAATACATGTAAGTTGCTTGTTGATTCAATAGTCCGATTTGGAATGGTCTAGAGATAGAGAATAAGAAAATTTAAAATTATGCATTTTGGGTGTGTACGTATGTGACAAATATTGTTTGAAAAATAATCGGAATTATGGTAAAATAGATATAGGATTTTGAATTGTTTATATAAAAATCCGAAGAAAAAACTTAGGAGGTACTTTGCAATGAAGACAATTAAGTTAACATGGAAAACAAAAAAAGCTAAAAATAGTGCGCGTGTTAACCAGATGTATTGCTTCAAGAATTGCGAAAAGAATCAGAACTAGTATATAATGACCTAACCGGTTGGTCATACGTATCGTTATGTTCTTGCGCAAGTAACTAAGGTGATATACTTACTTATTGAGCAAGTCACCTGTGAAGGATGCAGAGCAGTAGCACGACATATTTGTCGTGCTACTTTTCGTTTTAGGGAGAATTATGGAACCATTATTTGAAGAAGAGGATGTTGAAGAAGAAATTGATTGTACTAAAAGATTTCAATTTCCCAAAAATATTGTAATAAAAAAATTTGAAAATAAAAATCTTATTATTTACACAGAAGGCGTTCTTTGGTTAGTATTTGATGATGAAGAACTAGAAGTTTACAAGGCATTTGATAAAGGCAAAAGTATTCAAGAGGTTCTTGAAAATTATGATGAGGAGATTGTGATTGGGGTACTTTCTCAGATTGAAGCTAAACAATTTGAACATCCGATAGTACGTGAAGCAAACGAGAAAAACATATATATATATTTGACTAATAATTGTAATGAACGTTGTAGGCATTGCTATATGTATGCAGGGGATATTAAAATCCAAGAGTTGTCTCCAGATGTATGGAAAAGAGTCCTGTTGGAATATAAAAATCTAGGTGGGCAAGGTGTAACATTTACTGGAGGCGAGGTTACTGTTTATAAAGGGTTTGAGTCTGTGCTCGGTTATGCACATGAATTGGGATTAATCGTCACAGTTTTGACTAATGGAATTTTATGGAATGAACAATCTATAAAACGATGTGGGGTATATATTGATGAGGTTCAAATTAGCATTGATGGCTATGATAAAGAGTCATATTATAATGTTCGACAATATGATGGGTTTGATAAAGCTATTGATACACTAATTCATTTTAGCGAAGCTGGTGTGCGAACATCCATGGCGGTAACTCCATTATATGAGGATCTTGAGGAATTTGTTAATAACTTTGAACCCTTTGCGAAAAGAATAATAGAAGAGTATCCAGACATATATATTCGTTTTAATTTGGAATTACTTGATGGTAGAGAAGTAAAAAAAACACAAGTTGGAAATGTAGAATACAGGAAAACAATTAGAAGTTTGGTAGAACGCTTATACCCAGGATATTACATAGAAACATTTCCTCTCAACTATGAAGGACATATTATTCGTAGAAACTGCGGATTTGGAGAGATTGCTATAGCTGCGAATGGAGATGTTTTTTGGTGTAATAGAATCCACGAACTTTCGAGCCGTTGGAATGTAAATACTTCAAAGGTTGAAGATATAATTAATGAATCGGAAAAAATAAAAAAAGCTACCGATGTTGATCATTCATCTATGTGTAGGGATTGTGAAGTTAGATATATTTGTGGTGGAAATTGCAGAATGAATTACGTTGGAATTTCCAATGCCGATGAACATAGTGGAATTTGGGAAAATGAGTGTCCAAAAGGAACAAAAGAAACACTTTATAAAAAAATGATTTTGAGTAATGAGTATTTTTATTTAGATATTGACGAGGAGTAATAAATTGGCTGATTTAATCATTAACATTAATCTTGATGAGAGTCGAAAAAAGAATGGATTAATAATTGAAACATATGAAGGCATAATACCTCATCTTAAAAGTAAAAAGTTTTCAGGACAGTTACGAAATGTTAATTTGTCCTCGCTTTCTCATGTGGATAATTTAAGTTCAGCAGATTTGCAGAATGTCAAGAATATTTTTAATGATGAGATCAATACACAAATTAGTAAATATCAATACATTTTTTCTGTTAAGCAATTGTCTCGTTTAAAAACATTAGTTAGTAAAAACATTGTGTTTTGTAAAGACACACGAAAAAGTGCAATGTATGAAATAGAACAGCTCTTGCTAAATGTCGAAAATGATAGATTGGAATGTTTTTACAATTTTTCTGCGTTTCAAGATGTAACAACTTTATATATTAATTACGATGTAGAAGAATGCTCAAATGTTGAGAATCAAATTATTCCTTTATTTTATATAGACATTACATCAGGAAAATATACTTCTGAATTATTTTTTGACTATGGTAGGGATATGGTAAAGGCAGATGAAAAGAGTACATTTCTTCTGAATGAGAAGCGATATAGAGATTACAAATTTGAAAAAAGAGTGATTTCTATAATAAGAAACGCACATTGGAAAAGTGATGGAAATAAAAATTTTATGTATGCGGGAAAAGATATTTATGAAGATGTACATAAATTGGAGATTTCAGGTATTCATTTGTATACGAATGGTAGAAAGAAGATAAGCGTTGCTAGATTTGATAATATTAGCGTTAGTTATGGAATAGATTGGTTCGAATTGAAAGGAACAGTAACAACTGGTGATAAACAAATTAAGTTAAAGGATTTGATTGATTTAAAAAAAAGAAAAGATGCATGGAACGAGTATAATGGACAAATTATATTTACTCCAATTGCTTTAAAAAAACTTGGTAAAAGTGCTATTCAACAGGAAGACGACAATTTAAAAATTTCCAAAAAAGACATATTAATGGCATTAGAGGTAGTTGATCTTTTTGAAAGAAAAAATATATCCTCATATAATAAATTATTAAAATATCAAGATATAGAATTGCAAGTCTCAGATATGTTAAATCAGACGCTTCGAGATTATCAACGAATTGGTGTTAAATGGTTACTTTCATTGCGAAAAAACGGATTTGGTGGCTGTTTGGCAGATGATATGGGGCTTGGAAAAACACTTCAAATTATTTCGTATTTGTCAGATAAGTCACTGAAAGGAACTGGTGCATTAATTGTTGTCCCAAAAACTTTAATAGAAAATTGGAATCGTGAATTTAAAAAATTTGCATCAGAAATAACAACCTATGTATATCATGGTTATAGGAGAGATTTTAATGAAGCTTTGAAACATCAAGCGGTAATTACGACATATGGTACGTTGCTTAATGATATTGAAGAGATTAGTAAACATAAATTTGATAACCTTATAATTGATGAGGCACAGAATATTAAAAATTCGAGAAGTAAAGCTTATAGAGCAGTTAGATTAGTAAATGCAACCACAAGAATAATTATGACGGGTACTCCTCTAGAAAATAATATTCGAGAGTATTGGGGATTAATGAAAATTGTAAATCCTACCCATTTGTCATATAAAACTATTACGGAAGGACTTTCGGATAAACAAGTTATTGAAAAAATTAAGAGATTAACTAATCCATTCATATTAAGACGTTATAAGAAAGATGTATTAGATGATTTGCCGGAAAAAGAAGAACAGATAATATATTGTTCTTTCGATGAGGCACAAAGAGCACTATATAATAAGATGCTTGAATCAATCAGATATGAAGTTAATCGAAAAGCGGATAGATATGAGATGAAATCTAATTCTATTGTTTTAAATGGTTTGATGTATTTGCAAGAGATTTGTTGCCATCCCCGACTTATTCCGAAGGAATATAATAAGAATCGATGTTGTGAATCCGCAAAATTTGAGCAGTTATTACTTATGCTTGATGAACTTTATATGTCAGAACATAAGGTTGTTGTATTCAGTAGATTTACAAGGATGTTAGAAATTATCAATAAAGAGTTAACGAAGAAACATTTTAATGTATTTTATCTGGATGGAAGTACAGAAAATCGTCAGAAAGTAGTTGATGAATTTGAAAAGAGTAGAGATGGAGTGTTTCTCATAAGTTTAAAGGCGGGAGGAGTTGGTCTTAATTTAGTTTCAGCAGATACAGCAATTATTTATGATCCTTGGTGGAACCCTGCAGTTGAAAAACAGGCAGAAGATAGAATTTATCGCATTGGTCAAAAAAATAAAGTGACAGTTTTTAAATTGATTGTTGCTGATACCATTGAAGAAAAAGTACAGACATTGCAGGAAACTAAAAAGCAGTTATTCGATGAAGTAATTGAAGGGCATGAGGTTCCACATAATATAATAATGGAAGATATAAGAAATCTTTTGAAATAATGATGATATAATTTGTGAATGAAAATTAAAAAAATTCATTTGCTATGTATTGATTACAAATAACGGTTGAAAAGAGCGTGAATCTACTTTTGCTATATTATTTATGGAGAAAACGTAACAACAAATATATTAGATGCGAAAATATATGATTAGCTGTTTGTATTCTCAAATCAAATAAAGGTTGCTAAATATTCACTAGCCATTTATAATGAAGTGGCAACAAATTGGCAACAGAAAATCAGTGAGCCAAAATAATATATGCATCAGAAATAAAATAATGGCAAAAAAGATACAAAACTTAAACAAATATATTTAACAATATCTTTGGACTTGCCGAGTTTGAATAAGAGCCACAAGTCTTGGAACCCGCTAAACAAGCGGATTCCGAGACTTTTTCTTTTGCTCTGCTACTAATTTGCTACTAATAGCAACTACTCTTTTTCTATCGTTTTCAGTTGGTTGTCATTAACTTTAATAGCAAGAAACCCTGATGACTGCTGGATTTCTTTTATATGATCTTTCTTTGTGGCATCTGGATGATTTTCCCGGATGCGGTATTTGGTGGTACTAACGCAGGTCCAAACTGAGGTCGGATTGTTACATCTGAGCCGTTGTCTTGAGTCTGAGACACTTCACATGTGATACCTGCTGCTTCAAGCAGAGGGTTATCAGATGGTGGTTCAGGTGTTGGCGAATCTGTCGCCTGCAATGATTCCAGACTATGCACAAGCTCCTGCTGTTTATGTGGAAACAGATGAGAGTATGTGTTAAGTGTTGTGGATACTTTCTCGTGTCCGAGCCTGTCTGCTAACATCAGCGCATCACAGCCCTGATTAATAAGTAAGCTGGCGTGCGAATGCCTGATATCGTGGATTCGTATTTTTTTTACACCTGTGTTCTTGCAACCTCTTATCATCTCGTGTGAGAGATATGATTTTGTTACCGGGAACAGCCTTTCATCTGCGTCAAGCATATACCTTGACTGGATATAGTCTGATAGCTCCTGGCAGAGAAAATCCGGAATCGGAATCTTTCGCTTACTTTTTCTTGTCTTAGGTGATGTAAATACATCTTTTCCTTCTATCCGCTGATATGTTCTGTTGATGGATATTGTCTTGTTATCAAGGTCAATATCAGCAGGTGATAGAGCAAGCAGTTCACCTTCTCGCATACCAGTCCAGTATAGGACTTCAAAGCATATATACGATAGCGACTTGTCTTTTACACCCTCACGGAAAGCAATATATTCATCGTAAGTCCAGTAATGCATTTCCTCAGCCTTTGCTTTTCCAATGGTGCCTGCCTTGCCGCAGGGATTGGTGTTAAGGTCATAGAAACGCTTGGCGTAATTGATGATGCTGTTAAGCTCCGTGTTAATCTTTTTCAGATAGGTCTGGGAGTAATTATTCGGCGAACTCATAAGCTTCGCCTGCCATCTTCGTACATCAGAGGCTTTGATTTCATTTATCGGCTTGCTACCGAAGAATGGAAGAATATGCGTCTGTAGTACCGCCTTTTTTGTCAGAAGAGTTGACTGCTTAAGTCTTGCAGCCATATCCTCCATATAAATTTCATAAAGGTTTTGAAATGTCATGTCAGGATTGGCAGACTGCTTTTCCAGAAAATCCCTTTCAAATCCTAGGGCTTCCTTTTTGGTGGCAAAGCCTCTTTTCCACTTCTGTTTTTTGATTCCCTGCCAGTTCGTATAATAGAACTTGGCGAACCATTTACCAGTTTTTTCATCTTTGTAAGCTGGCATAAATATCATCTCCTTTTTGTAAAATTGTTGTGCAATCATCAAAAGGCTATGATATAATCTACTTGTTCAGGGTGATTATAAAGCCTTCGGGTTAATCACTTACATAGCTTCGGTTATTCCTTTTGCGAGAAGGAGTGTGCCGGAGCTTTTTCTTTACTAAAGGTGTAAGCCTGCAATTATTCAGTTTTTTAATCGGCTTCATTATCCAGTCTGGAATCCTTATAATATGCTAACATATCTGATTTCCATGAATCAAACTTTTCTTTTGAAATTTTTCCTGTCTGAAGCATATTCTTCTTTGCTATCCAGTTTTCCATAAAGAGACAGAAGTCTGCATCATATTTTCCATTGCCTTTGCCATTAACCTTGATCCCGGCAGTCCATTCAGGATTTTCAGGAGGTTTGGTGTTGGTCAGCTCAAATGAAAAATCAGTAAGTTCAGTTATGGCAAAGAGAGCGTTGATAACATCTGACATAGTGTGGAATTCATATGCCGGATATTTAGTAGTCGTATTATCTTTGGGAATATTATTATCTTCTGGAGATAAAAGCTCCTGCCATGGAACATTTAATTCATTAGCAATCTGTTTTAAAACATCTATCTTCATTAGTATTTCACCAGACTCATATTTCTGGATAGTGCGTTCTGATTTACCAAGATGCTGTGCAAACTCTTTTTGAGTAATTTTCTGTGCTCTGCGCTGTTTCTGTATTGCCTTCCCGATTTCTTCTGGAGAAGACATAGTGATTTTAATGGAATGAGAATTAGTCATTCTGTCCACCTTCCTTTATATGAAATAGTCCGTTGTAAAGATGCGTATAAGATTGATAATAAATGAAATACGTATCAGTAAGTGACTTGTTTATGATTGTAAGATTACTTTATCATAAGTAAAAACGAATTGCAAGTGCGTAATTACAAAAATTTTATTGACAAATTTTGAAAAGGATATTAAGATAAACACGAATTAAAAATACGGATTAAATAAAGAACAGGATAGTGACTTTGTGAAAAAACGTATTTAAAATAACAATTTATGAAAGGAGGAGCTGCATGAAGGGTATAAAGGAAGCATTCATAGATGCAGGTGAGATAAGCCAGATGCTTGGTATCGGGATGACAAAGGCATATGCGATTATAAAGGAATATAATGCAGAGCTTGAGGCAAAAGGTTATTTCACCATGCGGGGCAAATGTCCAAGGAAGTACTTTGAACAGAAAATCTATGGTTACGAAGATTATTACAATCCGGATTATGAGCCACAGCGTAACCGAAGCAAGGTTGTAGAAGAAATGGATTATGAAGCGGCAGTTGGGGATTCTGTGATAAGTGAACAGGATGAAGTGGATATACCGCCTGAAACAAATGAATTGTCGGAAGATGGTGCTGAGATAGCAGAAAATGTGATGTTGGATGCAGATGTAATGGTGAAAGAGACAACTGAATAGGTGAATCCAGCGAGTGGGGGCAAAAAGCGCCCCCAAAACGTGCAAATGGGGGCAGAAAGCGCCCCCAAAACCACAAAGTGGGGGCAGAAAGCGCCCCCGCACAAATCAGAGCCGAAAAAGTGTGGAGGCAAAAAGTGCCGTCAAAATGGAAAAGTGGTGGCAAAAAGCGCCGTCAAAACAGCAAAGTGACGGCAAAAAGCGCTACCACTCAGATAAGCGAGAAAAAAGTTATGGTGGCGGAAAGTGCCGTCAAAATGGAAAAGTGGTGGCGGAAAACGCCACTAAAACAGTAAAGTGATGGCAAAAAGTGCCACCACTTTTAAATCAGGTGGAACTTTAGCCACCATATCAGTAATTGTGGTGGTACATTAACCACCACATATCATATACAGGGTGCAGGTGCTCCTGCCAAGACGAAAAATTATGTAAACGCTGATGCGTTTATATTTTTTCGGGAAAAGGTCCGACCTTTTCCGCATCTTGCAAAACCTATAAGTAGAACTTTTAGAAAGGATGAAAAAAGCAATGGTACAGATAAAAAGAGATTGGTTTGATACAGAATTTGGAAATTACGAAAGGGGAAAAACGTATGGCAGATGGAAAGAGAAGATACAAGTCTGACAGGAAAGATTATAAGATATCGGTGAAGTTGTCAGAGAAAGATATGGATATTCTGAAAGCGGCACTTAAGCGAACAGGAATGACAGCAAGTGCCTATATAAGAGAATTAATTCGGACAGGAGGCAACATTGATACAAGTTATCCAGAGGACAGGGCAAAAATAATTCGTGTTATTGCAGGTATTGCAAATAATATTAATCAGGCGGTAAAGCTTGGCAATTCACAGGGAAGATTGTATTACAGCGATATTGATAAATTGCAGAACAGTCTGGATGATGTAAAGAAAACATTCGGGGAGGTGCTGGAAGTATGGCGATTACAAAGATCTTAAATATAAAAGAGTCAGAAGGTAGAAATCCAGCATCACACCTGAAGAATGCTTTGGAATATATCCAGAATCCGGATAAGACAGAAGAATGTGTACTGGTGGGCGGTATTAACTGCCTGCCGGATACGGCATTTGAGCAGATGGAGGAGACAAAGAATATATTTCATAAGACAGGTAAAAGACAAGGCTATCATGTGATTATATCGTTTTCGCCGGAAGAAAAAGTAACTGCAGAACAGGCAATGTACGTCCTGGAGCACTTTGCGAAGGATGAGCTTGGTGATGATTATGAGGCTGTGTATGCAGTCCACACAGACAGAGAGCATATGCATGGACATCTTATCTGGAACAGTGTCAGCATGACAACCGGCAAGAAATACAATTCACCGAAAAGCAACTGGAAGAATCATCTCCAGCCTATCACAAATAAATATTGTGATGAACTTGGACTTTCCATAATGCCGGCAGAGTACAGCAGGAATCCAAAGAATATCAGCAGGGACAAATGGGAAAAGGAAATGTCCATGAAAGAGATAATTCTCAGGGATGCCAAGATGTGTGCATATGCAGCCGGGAATGTGGAGCATTTTAAATATCTGATGAAAAGACTTGGATATGTATTCAAGAAAGATGCGTGGATGGAAGTGCAGGCACCGGGATTCCGATATTATCATAGTCTGGTAAAGATGGATGAAATGTTTGCAGAGGATAGGCTTAGACATCATGTAGATATGCCTTGGATGGCAAAGCCTTATTTTTATTCATCGGATATAAGAGGGTTGCATGGGGCGAAACTTTCACCATACCAGAAACGATTTTATGCAAAGCTATATAGGCTGAGAATTGTAGAACAGAAGCGATTTGTGGTTGGTGGAGCAAAGTATACGGAAGAATTGAAAAGGTTTCATCAGCTGCAGGACGAGTACCTGTTACTGGTAAATAATGATATTAGGGATGTTGTGGGACTTGTGAAGTACAGGAGTGAACAGCAGAAAAAGGTGAAGCGGATTGATGACAGGCAACAGGAGATTTATAAGGAAAACGCCAGCAGGAAACGGAAGATTAAGACGGATGAGAAGTACCGGGAATATCAACTGTGGCATGCGGGAGTGCAGGAAGAACTGGACGAACTGAAGCAGGAGAAAAGGGAAATTAAGAGGCAGATACAGCTTACTGATGACATTATAAAAGAAGATTTGTATACGGCTTATTATGCGGTGTCGGGGAAAGAGGAGATTGTTGCTGACAGGGATGTTGAGATACCGGGGATGGAAGAGGATATGTTAGTTGAGAGAACAGCGGGAGCAGTTGTTGAGTCGGAGAGAAATGTTGTTGTAATGAATCAGCCTGCTAATAACCATAATGATGGAAATGGACAAAAGGAGCAAATTAATGTTGCCGGTAAACAACAGATAGATTTAGAAGGAACAGAAATGTCAAAGGTTCACAATCTGTCTGATGAGAATGTGACAAGAATGGACGAAGGTATAACTGATGTAACAGGTAAAAGCGAATTGGTGGAACATGAAGAAAAAGAGTCTGTGGACGAAGTTGGATGGATTGTCAGGAGAATATCAGATCTTGGTGGTTTTGAGAATGTCAGTGATTCTGTTAAGGCAGATGTATTCGGATTTGATATTGCTGATATTAGTGGAAGCATAAGGTTGTTTTCGGATGTAATGAAAAGGCTGGAGATAAAGCTGGCTGGAGACGAGCTTTATGAGGAGTTCCAGAGGATTTATGATGAAGCAATTAGCAGAGATGTTGATAAAGGTAAGGCGGAAGATAAAATATGGAATAGGGACAGAGAAAGGTGATTCCTCTGCATATCTCCGATTCACTTTATGCACCCGAATTATATAATGGAAACTAGGAAACAATCGCAAGAAGTTGCGATTGTTATTGATGATGTAGTGATTCTGTGATATCATATAAAAAAGTGGTACATGAAAACGGAGGTCAAAATGAAAGTATTGATAATGAATTGTAGTCCTGTAAGAAATGGAGCAACAGCAGAAATTGTTAATATAGTTACTGCTTGTCTGGAAAAGAAACATGATGTTAAAAACATATGTATTGATGATTATGATATAAAATATTGCAAAGGATGTAGAACTTGTCATAATACAGCAAAATGTGTTCAGAATGATGATGTTGATAGGATAATTGAGCAATATGAATGGGCCGATATTGTTATATCTGTCTCTCCGTCGTATTGGGCAGATGTACCAGGACAATTTAAATCTTTTATTGATAGATGCACTCCGTGGTGTAACACACATGAACCGCATGCCAAGATAAGTAGTGGTAAGAAGGGATATGTTATCGTATTAAGAACTGGACCGGGAATGAAGGAATGTGAGAGGATTATTGCAACCATAGAACATTTTTATGGACATATGGAAATTGAATGTTGTGATAGACTTGGTTTGTGTTCGGTGGAATATAAGGAAGATTTGGAATGCAGGAGAGAAGAAATCGAGGAATTCTGTAACAGTATAGATTAAATGATTTATTATGGATATTATTCACATATAGATGGAATGTTTTTGGTTGGTATTACAAGATTTTTATATCAAAGAAGGGGTGTGATGATATTGGAGACAGGTATTATGATAGAAAATGCTATAACATATGTGAAACAAATATTTGCTGCTGATTCCAGTGGGCATGACTACCATCATACCATTAGGGTTTATCGGTTGGCGGTAGAAATTGCAAAGCAGGAAAATGCGGATATGCAGATTGTGCAGTTAGCAGCATTATTACACGATGTAGATGATGCCAAGCTTTCATCGGAAACTTATGCTTCGAAGAGAAAGGCAGTTGATTTTATGAAAGGCAACGGTGTGGATAATGAAATTATTGAAACTGTGTGTAAGATTATAGAGGAAGTATCATTTGCAGGAAACGATTCAGTTGTGCCAAGTACGATAGAAGGTAAATGCGTGCAGGATGCGGACAGGCTGGATGCAATCGGAGCAATTGGAATTGCAAGAGCATTTGCTTATGGTGGTAGTAAAGGTAGAAAGATTTATGAACCGGAGATAAAACCTTTGATTAATGTGAGTAAAAAAGAGTATCAGCAAAATCAAAATTCTACAAGCATTAATCATTTTTACGAAAAGTTACTATTGCTAAAGGATATGATGAATACGGATGCTGCAAAGAAGAAAGCTTGGCATAGACAATTTATCATGGAATCCTATCTTGAGGAATTCATGGCAGAGTGGGAAGGAGAAAGGTGATATGTTAGAAGTGAATTTTTATGATACAGTTGATGACGATTTATTGAAGTTTGCAGTGATTATTTCACAGAGTAATGGGAAGTGGGTAATGTGTAAACATAAAGAACGCGATACATATGAAGTTCCGGGTGGACATCGTGAAGAAGGGGAAGATATTTTGGAGACTGCTAAAAGAGAACTTCAAGAAGAAACAGGTGCCGTTAAGTTTGATATAGAACAGCTATGTGTATATTCTGTCACAGGTAAGAACAGTATAAATGAAAACGGAGAGGAATCATTTGGATTATTATGTTTTGCAGAAATAAGAGAATTTTCAGGTGAACTTCATTGCGAGATGGAGAAGGTGGTACTTATGGATGAATTACCAGAAAATTGGACTTATCCATTGATACAACCAAAGTTGATTGAAAAATATCTGCAAATACAAAAGCAATCTTATAGTCAGATACAGCAGACTGCAAAACAGACTATAGCATATATAAAAAAGATTATTAAGCCGGGTATGAAGTTATTTGATATTCGAAAACTATGTGAGGAAAAACTGATGGAGTTAGGTGCAGACTCTTTCTGGTATTGGGATGTTGGTGCATTTGTATTCGCAGGAGATGAAACAACGGTTTCCGTATCTGGAAAGCAATATGTAACTTCGGATAAAATTATAGAAAATAATGATATTATAACAATTGATTTAAGTCCACAGGTAGGTAATATCTGGGGAGATTATGCTAGAACTATTATTGTAGAAAATGGTGAGGTTGTAGATGATATAGAGTTAATTCAGAACCAAGAGTGGAAAAGTGGTTTGCAAATGGAAGATAAGCTACATGCAGAGTTATTTCGTTTTGTTACAAAAGGAACCACTTTTGAAGAACTATATTATCATATGAATGAGTTCATAGTTGAAAACGGATTTGTGAATCTTGATTTTATGGGTAATCTAGGACATTCCATTGCGAAAGTTAAGAGTGACAGAATTTATATTGAAAAAGGAAATAAGGCGAAACTTGTAGCGATGAATTATTTTACTTTTGAGCCACATATAGCATTTCCTGATTCAAAATATGGGTATAAGAAAGAGAATATTTATTATTTTGATGAAGATGTGTTGGTAGAATTGTAAAAGGGGATATTTGCTAATTGTCTAGTTACAAAGAAAGTGTGTGCTTTGAATTCAGGAGGCAAAAACAATGGATTGGAATGAAGTTTTAAAAGATATTGTGTCAGGAACAATACTGCTTGCTATAGGTGGTATAGGCGGATGGTTTGGTGGTGTGATTAAAGGAAAAAAACAATCATCAATGGCTGTTGAACGCAAAAATCAAATATATCAGCCATTACTTGATGAAATTAAAACATATACAACTTTTGACTGGTCAATATTGATAAATATAAAAGCGGACATTTTAAAACAAGTAGTTTGTGAATCGTATAAATTTGGATTAAATGAAGAAATACAAAATAAGTGTAATTATTTGTATGAAGTTATACAAGAGTATAATAATATAAAACCTGTTGCAGTAGCTAATCAAATTATTGTAGATATTTTTACAGAAGCTTATGAAAAAATATATGGGAATATTATTGATGGTATTGCTTATCATACTGACCGCGAAGGTAACGAATGGGAAGAGGAAGTACTAGTAGAATCGGTACAAATTATAAGAGAATTAAATCTTACTAAGGATATTGAGAACTTATTAAGAAATGAAGATATGTATTCAAGTGAAGTTTGTGTTGATTATGAAAATGGATTATATGAGCCTATCTATCTAGAATTGAAGCGCATTTATGCATCAGCACTCCATGTCATTATAAATGGAAAGCCATGCAAGCATGCTCAGCCAGTAATAGAATTAAATATGTTACCAGAGGAATATATGGCGTATTATTATGATTTCTTTGATAGATATAATAATGATAAAAGGATAAAAAGGAAGTATGAATTAAGGGAGGAGATTATATATAGTAGCCAGTCTCTTGTAGAAGATATGAAGTCAATAATTGACAAAATTGTACGTATTTATGAAATTGAAGAAGTATAAAAGCGGACAGTGTTTTAGCAAAGAGAGAGGATGTCTGTATGCAATATGCAAGAAAATTGAGAAAAGGTGACAAAGTAGCAATTGTAAGCTTGTCGAGTGGAATGCTTGGTGAAGAATTTTGCAGTCATAATATTGAGATTGGTGTAAAGAGATTAAAAGAATATGGTTTGGAGCCGGTATTTATGCCTAATGCTTTGAAGGGGATTGAATATTTGCAAACTCACCCACAAGCAAGGGCGAAAGACTTAAAAGATGCATTTCTGGATAATTCTATTGCAGGGATTATTTGTGCAATTGGTGGTGATGATACATACAGACTTTTGCCTTATCTAATGGAAGATGAAAAGTTTATAAAGGCAGTAGAGGAGCATCCAAAATTATTTACAGGATTCTCAGATACTACGATCAATCATTTGATGTTTTATAAACTGGGCTTGTCTACTTATTACGGACCAAACTTTATTTGTGATTTGGGAGAAATTGCAGATGAGATGTTACCATATACCCAAAGGGCATTTGAGAGTTATTTGGAAGGTAATGAATCTGATGAAATTATATCCAGTGATACTTGGTATGAAGAAAGAGAAGATTTTTCAAGAGCCGCAATAGGAACAGAAAGAAAAACTCATAAGGAAGAACGTGGGTTTGAACTTCTCCAGGGAAGTGAAATTTTCCAAGGAGGATTATTAGGTGGATGTTTGGAAAGCCTTTATGATGTATTGACCAATAGCAGATATGAAGATGAAAAGGAAGTTTGTGAAAGATATGATCTGTTTCCAAATAAGGAAGAGTGGATTGGGAAAATTCTATTTATAGAAACCTGCGAAGAAAAACCGACTCCTGAATTGTTTGAAAGAGAAGTGTTATTACTGAAAGAAAAGGGAGTATTCGACGTGGTAAAGGGTGTATTAGTTGGAAAACCACAGGATGAAGCTTATTATCAGGAATATAAAGATATTCTTATTAGAGTGATAGACAATGAGAAACTTCCGATTGTTTATAATGTGAATTTCGGACATGCTATGCCACGATGTGCGTTACAGTATGGTGCTGTTGCAAAGGTAGATATGAAGCAGAAAAAGATTTATGTGAATAGGTAGGAGCGAATACTATGGCTGTATCATATAACAAATTATGGAAATTATTAGTTGACAAAAAAATGAGCAAATCTGATTTGCGTAAAAAGGCAGAAATTGCCCCGAATACAATGACAAAATTGCGACGTGATGAAGAGGTAAGTCTTACAATTCTTAGCAAAATCTGTAAGACTTTAAATGCAGATTTTGGCGATATTGTGGAGTATGTACCGGATGCAGAAATTTGGGATTTGTATGATGAAAATAGGGAGCTTCTTGGGAAAGACCATGTCAGGGGTGAGCAGTTACCGATAGACGGATATCATCTGGTGGTACATGTTTGGATTCGCAATTCAAAGGGAGAGTATCTGATTGCGCAGCACTCGGCAAACAGACCAACATTTCCCTTGGTGTGGGAATGTGTGGATGGTTCAGTGATAAAAGGGGAAGATAGTTTGCAAGGTGCACTCAGAGAAGTAAAAGAAGAAGTAGGGGTAGATTTATTACCGGAAAAAGGACATGTTATTTTGTCTGATATAAAGAAAATAGAGTTCGGTAAAGTAGTTAATAAAATTGTAGATGTTTGGTTGTTCGAGTATGATGGAGAGGTTGATTTGAGCAATGCTACAACAGATGAAGTGGCGCAAGTTGCGTGGATGAACAGAAGTCAAATAAAAGAATTATTTGATGCAAATATGTTTGTGGATACATTGGAGTATTTTTTTACGGAAGTGGAGAAAGAAGGGAGATAAATGTTTAAGTTTATATTTGATTTAATAACAGAGCCATTAGGGTTACCAATTGAATGGTACTATGAATGGATTATTCTATTAGTTATTGGAGAAATGGCATATCGTGTGGCATATAATAAGGTGGGTGTTTTGTATCAAAGCGGTTCTATATCTGGAAAATCTGCAGGCTCATTTTTTCATTGGATAATTCGTACTGTTGTATTTGTGGCAATATGGGCAGTGACATATGGAGTGATTTGGATTGGCAAATTTGTTATGGCACATAAAATACAAGTCGCTATTGGTATATGTAGTATTGTGGCGGTTGTTATAGCTGTAAAAATATTTGTTTGGTTTAAAGAACAAAATGAATTAGTCAAAGTCTCAATAAAAGTTGAAGATAAGGATAACCGGTAAAATACTTTAGAAATAAAGAATGTTGGTGGATATATGAAGGAAAAAGAACATCAATCCATAGAGTGGAAGGAATCATGGCAGGATGAGTATTTAAAATGGATTTGTGGATATGCCAATGCCTACGGTGGAACAATATACATAGATACGGATGACGATGGTAATGTTGTAGGTATTGATAATGCAAGAGATTTATTAGAACGAATTCCTAATAAGATTACAGATACAATGGGAATCATTGCAGATGTGAACTTGTTATATAAAGGCGAACTTGAGTATCTGCAGATAATTGTTGATAAATATCCATCTTTAATAAGTTTTCGTGGAAAATATTATTGTCGTTCCGGAAGTACCATGCGTGAGATTACTGGAAAGGAATTGGAAAGAGCTTTGTTAAAAACGCAGGGAAGAACATGGGATGGTGTGCCTCTGCCAAAACTGTAAGTATCTGACTTAAAGCAGGATGCAATACAGTTATTTAAAGATAAGGCAGTGAAAAGAGGAAGGCTTACGAAGGAAGAAGTCAGTGTGGAAGATACTATCTTGATGGATAACCTGCACCTAATTGATGAAGATTTGAAACAAAAAATCCGGGATATAATGGTGCATACTCATATGAAGAGTTTATGAGGATTGTTAAAGAGTTGTAGTAAATAGAAAGGAAAGTACGTATTGATGCGTAGAGAAAATCCAAGATGGGAGTATAGAAGAGAAACATCAGCATACGATAAGTCTGATTATAGGAGTAAATTTTATAAGGGTAAATGGGAAAAAGCTTGGATAAAAAATAGAATCCAATATGCTTTAGATAAAAAAATAGATTTATATGAATCAATGTGGGAAGGTTATGTAGATAAAACAGAACATATGCCCAAAAGTTTGTTTAAATTTTTTCCATTTAATCATAATAGTTTAAAATGTATTGAAACCAATTCTGTTTTTATGAATAACCCTAGTAACTTTAATGATCCATTTGATTGCTTATTGTGCGCAAATGAAAATGAATTTCTTAAATACTGTTTATTGGATTATCTGAAAGAAACGGACGCTGTTGGACGAGAGATATTATCACAAGATGAATTGAATAAATTGGAACATAGTTATTGCGGTGATTGGGAACAGCATAATGGAAGTATATATAATACTTTTGATAGTGTTGTTACTCATATCTGTTATGATCCTGAATTAAGAAAAGAACGTAAAGGAAGCGATGAAATTAGTCGGAAACTATATTATGATAGGATAAAATATGAAAATGGACTAAAAGAGCTAAGAAAAAATATGATACAAGTAACTTCATTTGCTAATATTGATGATTTTAAGTTGACTTCTTATATGGAATTATGGGCACATTATGCACAAAATCATGAAGGTTTTTGTGTTGAGTACGATTTAACACGACCTATTGCAGATTCAAGAGAAAATGCAATGATTCTAGGGGGATTATTGCCTTGCGAATATGGAGCAAAACAGATTATTTTAAGTAAAAGAAAAATATACAAGTATATAAACAAAATCCCGCTTACAGCATATGAACAGATGGAACTTGATAAAAGTTTAATGCTGTCATTTATCACAAAATCTTCATCGTGGAAATATGAAAATGAATGGCGACTTTTGCTGCCTGTGGATATATGTAAAATATATGACAATATGATACCATTCTTCCCAATAAAGGCAATTTATATTGGATGCAGAATGCATAGGGATAATAGAGAGTATTTGTATTGTTTGGCAAAACATAAAGATATTAAAGTTTATGATATGTCTATGCATAAATATAATTTTGAACTTGAAGGTGAGTATTGCGAAGCCGATATAAATAATTATTTTCAATCAAAGGAAGAGAAGAGACAGAGAGAGTTAAGAGATAGTAAATATAAGTTTTGGAAATAAAAATCAAATAAGATACTAAGAAAATTAGAAATGATAATTATGTTTAGAATATAGTTGTGTAGGAATGGAGATGACACTATGGAACTTGAAATGGATGTAGAGGACTTATTAAACAAAAGAAAATTAGAATCAGACCGAATAGAGTTTAAGGCTGGGTGGAATCCTGATGATATCTACCATAGTGTCTGTGCATTTGCAAATGATTATAATAATGATGGCGGCGGTTATATTGTTGTAGGCGTTGAGGAAG
>ERZ857840.1798-NODE-1798-length-22904-cov-3.712241_pt1 | contig 22904 bp, 19 predicted proteins | sample MGYA00519760_ERZ857840 | MGnify/ENA primary metagenome ERZ857840 (study PRJEB31778, sample SAMEA3449371) | human gut metagenome | biome: human gut; feature: human-associated habitat; material: faeces | place: United Kingdom | collected 2010/2012 ... | reverse complement strand
AAAACCTGCCATGTCGCAGTTGTCGGAGAACTGCGACAGGGTGGTATAGACTGACGATGAAACGTTAATTTTGTTGACTCTGCACAGTTGCGCTAGAAATAAGAAAAAGCCTGTTGTTGGTTGTCACAACAGGCTCTTTCAGCATTTTACGGTGCAGCTGCACAGTAGTGGTCAAATGGTGGTCAAGAAAAGGCAGGCGCTGTTTTGCTATTCACCAACCAGAGCAATCGCTACATCATTTACATTGGTTCCGGTCGGACCGGTATGAACAAGACCGTTTACGGTTTGCAGAGCATGGTAGGCGTCATTTTGGCGCAGAGCATCCGCGATATTCCACCCCGCCGACGCCAGCGCGGCTTGTGTGCCGCCGTCCGCATAGCCGCCCGCTGCATCGGTGGGTCCATCTGTGCCGTCGCTGCCGACGCTTATCACAGCGGCATTTGACAGACCGCTGAGGTTTTCTGCCGCGGCAAGGGCGATTTCCTGATTGCGACCGCCGAGACCGCTGCCTGTCAGGCGCACAACGGTCTCACCGCCCGCGATGAATGCCAGCTTTTTTCCGTCATCGGCGTGGCTGCGGGCGATCGCAGCCAAAAAATGCCCGGCCTCCCGCGCTTCGCAGTTCAGGCGGTCGGTCAGATACAGCGGTTCATAGCCAAGGACGCGGCACTGCGCGGCTGCGGCAGCGCAGAGTTCCCGTACACTGCCGATGATTTGCATTTCCACGTTGTCCAGATGCCTTGGCGTTTCGGTGCCAAGACAGGTGCGGGCGGCGTGACTTAGCTGTAAATCGTATTTTTTCGCAATTTTCAACGCTTCATCGCAGCAAGATAAATCGGGAGCCGTAGGTCCCGACGCAATCATATCCGGCGGGTCACCTAAAATGTCAGACAGCACAATGGTCTGCACCTTGGCAGGGGCGCAGTGGGCGGCAAAGCGACCGCCCTTTACCGCCGAAAGCCGCTTGCGAATCGTGTTCATTTCCACAATGTCCGCGCCGCAGGCAAGCAGCTGGCGGGTGATAGCCTGCAATTCTGCGCCGGGAACCAGAGGCTTTTCAAACAGTGCGCTGCCGCCGCCGGAAAGCAAAAACAGCACGGTATCGGCAGGGGAAAGGTCGGCAGTCATATCCAGCACAGCCTGCGTTGCCGCAAAGGAGTTTTCATCCGGCACGGGATGCCCGGCCTCCAAGCAGCAAATCCCCGGCAGATCGGTCGATACATGACCGTACTTTGTCACAACAATTCCCTGCGCCGGCGGCGTGGGCAGACATTGCAGTGCGGCGTGTGCCATCTGCCACCCGGCCTTGCCGACCGCAACCAAAAACACACGCCCGGGAAAGGTCGCACCTTGCAGGGCGCGGCGCACCGCGGCATCCGGCTTGACGGCATCTATGGCGGAGGTGACGATATGCAGCGCATCTTCGTGAAGATTTGGATTCATATAGGGTTCTCCTTACATCGTCAAAAGCCTGCCGTTTTCGCGGCAGGCTTTACAGCGGGCATCAGCGACCGATCTGAATCCCGGTCAGATACTCATAATACTGGGCAATGGCGCTGTGATCCTTTTGCCCGCCCTCGTGATTGTGCAGCCATTGCAGAATTTCCTGTACCTCGGCGGTCATGGGAACGGGCGCACCTACGGAATGAGCGCAGTCCAGAACATTGTTCAGATCCTTGATGTGCAAATCAATTTTGAAGCCGGGCTTATCGTTGCCCGCGATCATCATGGGGGCTTTGGCGTTCATGACGGTGGAGCCTGCCAGCCCGCCCTTGATGGCCTGAAATACCAGATCCGGCTCGACTCCGGCCTTCTGCGCAAGGGTCAGCGCCTCCGCCAACGCCTGAATGTTGCAGGCAACGATGATCTGGTTTGCCAGTTTGGTGGTGTTGCCGGCGCCGACATCGCCGCAGCGCACAGCCGAGGAACCCATAGCATCCAGAATTGGCTTATAGGTGTCAAAAATTTCCTGCTTGCCGCCGACCATAAAACTCAAGGTGCCGTCAATGGCTTTGGGCTCACCGCCGGAAACGGGGGCATCCAGCATTTCGACACCCTTGTTCTGCAGCTCGGCGTAAATTTCCTTGGATGCGACCGGGTTGATGGAGGAGCAGTCGATAAAAACTGCGCCTGGTTTCATATGTGCGGCTACGCCGTTGTCCCCCAGCATAACTTCCTTGACCTGCGGGGAGTTGGGCAGCATAGTGATAACAACATCGCATTGCGCACCGATTTCCTGCTGGGTCGCACCCGTGGCGCCGGCTGCCTGCAGCTCCTGCACAGCGGCCTGGCTGTGGTTGTTTACCATCAGATCCGTATAGCCTGCCTTCAGCAGATTTTTAGCCATCGGCTTGCCCATAATGCCTAAACCGATAAATCCGATTTTCATATAAAGTGCTCCTTTATTGTACCGTAATGATTTCATAAGCATTCAGCTTGTCCAGTGTCAGAACCAAATCGTTGCCGGAATCCGCGCAGGAAACGCTGCCGCCATTGTGTGCGAAGGCGGTTTTTCCCGCCAATCCGGGTAGACGCAGGGTTATATCCCGCATCGGTACAGGCTCAAAATAGCTGTTGGCAAAAACGCCGCTGCCATTGACAAGCTGAACCGCCAGCATATCTGCCTTTTTGCTCAGTGTCAGCTCTACGCTGGGATGCAAACCGGGGGTCAGCTCCGGCAAGGCACAGAATTCATGCAGGACATCCTGCATAAAATGCAGGGTATTGTCATAGCCCTCATTGTAGTAGAAGCTGCCGACCGACCAAGGAATATAGATACCCTTGCCCTTGCCGTAGGGGGTGACGCCCAAACCGGGAACATCGGTAACGGCGGTGTAATAGCATAGCTCTGGCGGACCGAAAGGATGCTCCGAAATCATGCGCAGCATAGTTTTTGTGTCGGGCGTAAATTGAATCTCGGAAACACAGGCACCGGGAACAACATAATGGGCATTGGCACTGCGGGGAAATAGGGCGGACTCGGCTGCGCCAAGCTCAAATACGGTGGACATACAGTCGGTGTGCTTTGCCTGTACACGCTCCACGCCAAGGCATTGCAGCGCCGGGGCGCTGCCGCTTGCCAGCACAATGCCGCCCTGCGCGGCGTATGCATCCAGCATGGTCGTCTGCTGTGGGCTGCACTGCTTTACGTCGCCTAAGATGACCACATCCCAGCGGCGCAGCAGCTCCGGCGTCAGTTCCGCCGGTTTTACCTCGTCAAAGGGAATGTGGCTCTCGGTCAAGGCACGCACCCAGCCGTACACTTCGGGGTCACTGCGCGCCATGATGGGTTTTGTCACCAGCAACACCTTGGCAGCACTTTGCAGACCACGGTAAAGCGCCTCGTGTTTCCTGTGGAAGGCAAAGGCAGCCTTGGATGCGTTCAGTGCTGTTCGATCCTTGTGGTTGTCCAAATGCCCCATAATATACAGGCTCACGCTGCCTGCATTGGCAAGGTTCTGCCACTGGCGCAGCGCCAATTGCCCGGCACTGACCGAGGAATCCCGATAGCGGAATCCCATAAAATCCACGCTGGCGTTGTCAGCCGGGCGCAGCCGCAGCGGTCCTGCCGTGCGCCGTGCATTGCAGGAGGCACTGTACTGCCACTGCGGTACGCCGATCTCGGTGGCAGACTCGGTACGGATGTAATCCACATTGTTGATTGCCAATTCCGGGCTGATGCTGCGCACGGTTTGAACCAGACGTTCCCGCTGTGCCTTGGTGCAGGCAGACTTGAAAGCGGCATATTTGCGGTAATCCGGGCTGCGGGGGTCATCGCGGTCGGGAATATCCAGACCGTACTGCTCCATAAACAGCCGTTTGCAGTTTTCACAGTGGCAGGGTCCGTGGTACACGCCGCTGTAATCCACCACAAGAAAGCCGCTCATATTGCAGAAAACGCCATCAAAGGGGTGGGTCGTCAGAACCTCCCGCAGAATTTCCAGCGATTTCTCTTTCTGGTAAGCACCGTTGGGGCAGGTCTGGATATTGCCGTTGTAGTTGACGACCTCCCCATTTTTGTCGCGGTAAGCCCAATCGGGATGCTTGGCAAACACGCCCTCACGCAATTTGGAAAAATCCGTTCGTGCAATGACGCGGATACCGCGTTTATGGCAGGCATCTATGATTTCATGCAGACTGCTGCCGGTCAGGTAAGGGCTTTGCGTCTGGCAGTCCAGCTGTGTCTGATAGCTGGCGATGATGCCCGCTGCATTCAGCGTGACAACGGTTGCACCGTATTCTTTCAGCTGCTCGGCATAAGCATCCGCGTCGATGTCTGCCATATCGATTTCACGCAGGTTTGTCTGCAGCATACGCCACGGGTATCCCTGCCACCAATGTTTTTCTTCCATACATTCACATCCATTCTTCGGGGGTGGTCCAGTCCCGCTTGCCCAGAAACTTCTCCAGCATTTTCATCTGAATCTGCTCCTTGGGAACCTTGCTGTTCAGCATACGGGTCCAGCCGCCGGACGCTTTTTCGCCGTTCATGGCATCTGCGGGCTTCATCAGATTCAGAAGCGGCTCCCCGTTCTCAAAGCGGCGGGCATTCTCCCGAATGATTTCGATGCTGCGTGCGGCACGGTCGGGAACCTGCGGGGTAGTGTGGGGCGTGATATAGACGTTTTCCATCTTCCACAGGGGGCTTTCCGGGGAAAGAGGCTGCTCCTCAAATACATCTAACCCAGCGCCGCTTAACCTCCCGCTGCGCAGTGCGTCGATCAGATCCTCGGTGCAGACGATCCCGCCGCGCGCCATATTGACAAGAAATGCGCCGTCCTTCATCTGCGCCAGCGTATCGCGGTTGATCATATGATAGGTCTCATCGGTCAGCGACAAGGTCAGCACAACAAAATCGCTGTGCTCCAGCAGCGGCTGTAAGGTGTCGCCCTCGTCGGCACAGTATTTTGCTTCCAGATACGCATAGCCCTGGATGGGAAACTTGTCGTAGGCAAGAATTTTCATACCGAAGGCGTGCAGCCGGTCGGCCAACATTCTGCCGTTGTTGCCCATGCCGACAATGCCTACGGTGCGCCCATACAGACCGCGCCAGCGGTTCATGCCATCCACACCCCATTGGCAATTTTCCTGCGCATGAAGCAGCTCCTTGGTATGGTAGCAGCCTTGCAGCATAAAGTAGATGCAATGCTCGGCCAGCACGGGGGCGCTGCGCCCGGCAGCCCCGGTGACGGGAATCCCGCGGGCAAATACCTCGGGGCGGGCGCTTCCGTTCAGCCCGGCGTGGTCGCAGTGGATCCATTGCAGGGAATTCTCGCCCAACAGGCAGGGCTCCACATCCCCCAACAGAATGGCGACCTCGGCGTCCTTTACCTCGGCGGTCAGTTTTTCCTTGTCAAAAAAGTCTACATAGCAGAACTGCGCATCGGGAAAAACCATCCGCAGGTCGTGCATATTTTTTTTGTTGTACCAAACGGTGGTGACAACCTTATGAATTTTAGGCATAGCAGCCTCCTGATTTCACACCGTGCTGTTCTCCCGACGGTATTCGGTAGGGGACATACCGATGTGATTTTTGAATACGGTGGTAAAATAGCTTCTTGCGTTAAAGCCAAGTTCGGCACTGATATCATCCACGCTTCTGATCGTGTTGGCCAACAGGTAGCAGGCGCGTTCCAGCTTGGAGTTTTGAATGTAGGTGATGATGGAACAGCCCATTTCGCGGTAGAACTTGCGGGACAGATGGGACGGGGAGTACCCGGCCTTTGCCGCCAGCCCCTCCAGCGTCAGCTTGTCGGCGGGATGGGTATCGATATACTCACAGCAAAGGCGTATCGCGGGGGAGCACCTGACATAGCGCTTCATATTATGGACGCGGGCCGCATAATCACGCACCATCTCATTGCCGATCTGCGTGAGCTCTTTGGCGGTGCGGCTCGTTTCTAAGCGGCAGCGGTAGTCGGAACACAGCGAGAAGGCTGTGCGCTGCGGCAAAACGCCATCCACGGCTGCGCGGGATACCAACGTTAAAAGCTGATGCAGATTCAGCCGCATGGCGTACAGGTTTTGTACATTGCCAAAGGCCTGTACGGACTGCCCCGGTCCGGCGTTTGTCAGCACCTCGCCGGCAGACAGATCGCCGCGGCGGATGCGGTTCAGCAGATCCTGCTCCATCGACCATCGGCCACTGCTTTTTTCAAATTGATTGGTTTCCACGCTCTTGGAGTGCTTCCGCGTCTTGGGACGGGCTACATAGTGTACTACCTCCGACGGCGCCAATCGTTCCTGCCGGATGCAGTAATGCAGGATAACCGCATACTGCACCAGCGTTTCACTGCTCAGCACCGGCAGGGTCGGCAGGGCGGCCTGCAAAGCCGCCTGCGCCTCCTGCGTCAGGTCTGTCTGTGCCATGCGGTCGGCACTGCTCTCCGGGTCTTTGTAATCCAGAAAAAACGGTCCGACCAGATAGATGTTGTGGATTTTCCCGCCCTCCGGTGCAAAGCCGATGATCCAGGAAAGCATAGAGGGTACCGTAAAGCAAACCGGGCGATCGGTGGTGGCGATATGCGCTTCGATCGCCTCACGGCGTCCCTCCCGCAGCAGCAAACTGCGGAAAAGGGACTCGTGGGGGCAATCGCTTTGCAGCACATGGAACGCACTATCCATTTTCCAGAACCAAATCGGTTCAAACAGATTGGCAAAGCTGTGAAATGCCTTTAAAAGATTTTCTGAATCCGTCATAAAGCTCGCATCCTTTGTAAGGGCAAGACCGCATAATTCTAAGTGTCGCAGCCGCCGAAGCGGTGCTTAAGCCGTTAGGCGGGAATTGTGCGGTATTGCCTAAGGTTTGCTTTTATTATAACGGCGGCATTTTGTTTCATCAAGCGTTACTTTTTGCCTTTGCGTGCAGCCTTGCGGGCGGCTTTCCTGGCACGCTTGTCCAGAACCTTTTGGTTTTCGGCGTCGAAATTCAAGCCGTGCTTGGTGCAACGCTCTTTCAGCTCGGCAATGCGGACAGCTTCGGCTTCTTCCTTCTGCTTGGCGCGTTCCTTCTGCTCCATGACGCTCTGGGGGATGTACTCAATGCCCAGCGCCTCACATTCGGCTTTCTTCTTCTCTTCCAGTGCGTGCTGTACGGTGGGCATATCGCGCTCGATCTTGAAGAAGAAGGCGAACAGCACAAAGAACAGCACGCCCTGTGCAATCATGGCGCCTTGATAAGAAATGTTGATCCACTGGGTAGCTGCGGCGGGCTGGTCGGCGTAAAGAGCAATCTCCTTGCCTTTCTTATTTACAAAGCTGCCGATCTGCTCGGGCGTTGTGTACTTGGAAACCACAAGCCCCAGATTGAACAGCGCCTGCCCGATACCCTTGGAGAACATCTCGGCAAAGCCGACCAGTGCGGCGGTAAAGCCCTCGACGCGGATCCCCTGTGAATACTCCACATGGTCGATGCTGTCACCGATAAAGGTCATCATAGAATACAAAAAGGTCATCATGCCCAGACTGCCCAGTGCGGTACCGCCATACACCATGCCGGTGTTGCCTGCGCCGATAAAAGCGGTCGTACAGCCGAGAATTGTCATAAGGGAGCCGACAATAATAACCTTCTCGCGACCGAACTTCCTGAACAAAGGCAGCAGAACCAGCAGGGCGGGTCCCATAGGAGCCATGGCAATCATGGTGAACTTGGCCTGAATGGAAGCAAACTCGCCGTAGGCGTTTCCGTTTACGACCCAGCCTGCGTAGTAGACCTGCGAAACGCCCTTCATAGCATTCGTGATTTGATACAGAAGGATCATGATGATCAGCATGATCCAATACTTGTCCTTAATGCAGGCACGGAACTGCTGCATAAAGGTGGCTTCCTTGACCTTTACCGCTTCTGCCTGACTGGTCACGCCGTACTGGTTACGGCGTTCCTCGGTGATGCGCTCGCGGGTGTAGAAATACTGTACAAAGGTCAGCGGAACGGCAACACAGCACATAATGACCATGCACAGCAGATAGCCCTCGCGGCTGTTGCCGCCGGTCAAACGGCAGACGGCTGCCAAAATCGTGGGGAACAGAATGGAGATTATGCCGGTACCCATATTCTTGGTGATTTGCCCGGCCATAGAATTGCTTTTGCGCTGCTGGAAATTGCGGGTAGAAAGGGCGGCGCTCAGCTCATAGGCCATATACCACATGGTATAGCCGACAGAGTAGAAAAGGTTGTAGGAGATAATAATCCAGACAGCCTGCGCCTTTACATTACGGAACGGGATGCAGAACATCATCAACAGGCTGATGATGATAATGGGCAGGGATAACAGGAACCACGGGCGCAGCTTACCTTGGCGGCAGGTGGTTTTATCCAGCAATTTCGCCATTACGACATTGGTAACGGCATCCAGAATTTTGCTGAACAGCGGGAAGATGATCATAAAGCTGGCGATCCACGCGCCGCGTGAAACCGTAAAGCCCAAAACGTCTGTCAGATACTGGTTAAAGTAGCTGTTTACGATGGACTGCAGCAGCATGGCACCGAAGGGCCCTGCTACATACCCCAGTATGAGTTCTTTCTTTGTCACATTTGCAGAGGTAATGCGTGAGTTCCAAAACGGCTTTTGAAAAGCATTCGCCAACAGTCCGTCACGGGTAGAGGTGTTGCTTGGCATACATTTTCCTTCTTTCTGTATTTTGTCTTTCCGCAGCAGGATGGACAAGCGTGGGGGTATTGGGATACTTCTGCACGGCAGTGGATGGCGAAGAAATATCGAAAATACATTTTTGTCGGGGAGCCTCCCGCTGCGGCGTTTTCTGGCTATATTATACTGAAAACAGACTCGGCAAGAAAACCACAATATTGCTTAAAAGATAATAAAATTGCGCAGTTTGCGTGAAAAAGCAAGATTTTGATTCTGCAAGCAATATAATTGTTCTCTTTCGGGTGGGATGTCTGATATAGCCAAGGCAACCTGATTTACAGACAATGGGCGATAGGACGACGCTACGTCCACCGCGCCACGCTGTTTGTGGACGGCAAAGAGTTTGCCGCGCAGGATGGCGATAAGATTTTCAAGTTTACGGTGCCCATCTCCGGTACGCACGAAATCAAGGCCGTGGAGGTCGCCATGATCCAACAGCTGAACGCCGCATTGAACAAAATCAAGAAAGAGGGATGAGCCATGAAGAAGGTTACGCTTTCACTGGATAGCTCGTTAAAAGAGATTTTTACCTACGAGGAAAGCCGCACAGTGTTTGACAAATTCCTGCCCGGTATGCGCACGATGGCAGAAAAGCAGCCCGCAGCGCTGGGCTTCTCCGTTCGTAAAATCCTACAATTTTCGGGCGGAGCTATCCCCGACGAAGCTGCCGACGCGCTGGACGCAGCCCTGTGTGCGCTCGAACTGTACAGTGCCGAGCCGGAAATGTCCGACACGCCGCTGACCCCCGACGGGGCTGAGGTCGTGCCGGAACCGCCCCGTGACGCCATCTACCCCGGCAAAGTCTGGCGCGACACCAACGGTCGCCGCATCCAAGCCCACGGCGGCGCGCTGTATTACGACGACGGCGTCTACTACTGGTATGGCGAAAACAAGGATCACACCGATGGCAAATGCCCGGTCTGGACATGGGGAATGCGCGTCTACCGATCCACCGACTTGTGTAACTGGGAAGATTTGGGCTTGTTCATCCAGCCCGACCTGACCGACAAGGATGCGCCGCTGTATCCCACGTCCCGCGCTGACCGCCCGCACATTGTCAAATGCGCGTACATGGACAAGTATGTCTGTTGGATCAAGCACTGCGGTGCCGATGCCTGCTTTACGGTCTTGCAGGCCGACAAATTCTTGGGTCCCTATGAAATTGTCAAAGCCCACTACCGCCCGTTTGGCTGCGAGGTCGGTGACTTTGACATTGCCGTTTGCGGCGATACGGCGTACCTCTATATGGACGCAAACCACAACGGTCAGCTGACGATGCGCCTGACGCGGGACTTTTTGGAGGCGGAAGAAAAAATCTGCTGGCAGTACGAGGGTCTGAACGCGCCGTTCAGCCGCGAAGCGCCGGCTGTGTTTGAGCATGGCGGCAAGTGGTATATGCTGACCTCCGGCATGACCGGGTATGTGCCGAACAAGAGCGACAGCGCCGTGTCCGACGCGCCCGACAGGCCGTTTGTGAGCATCGGTGACCCGCACGCAGATGACGCGAGCCATGCGTCCTTCAACAGCCAAATCTCGCAGGTGTTCAAAGTTCCCGGTAAGCGCGACCTCTACATTGCGCTGGCTGACCGCTGGGTGCCGGACTACCCCGTGGATGCTAAACTGGCTGATCTGCTGGAGCGCTGCACCGCACAACGCTTTGACCTCGAACACTACAAGGCAACGTCCGAAGAAATGCAAACCATGATGCAAAGCCCGATGCTGACCAGCGCCAATACTTCCCGCGCCAATTACGTCTGGCTGCCCATCACATTTGAGGAAGGCAAGCCGAAGATCTACTGGCGCGACAGCTGGAAATTGAGCGATTTTGAATAAGGAGTTTTGTATGCGCAGCACATTGAATTTCAATTCCCATTGGCAGTTCACAAAACCCGGCGCGGCACCGGTGGCTGTGACCCTGCCCCACACCTGGAACGCCGCCGACGGCACCGACGGCGGCAACGATTACTTCCGCGGGACCTGCACCTATACCAAGGAATTTGCCGCCCCCGCACACGCCGACGATGAGGAAGTCTGGCTGGAATTTGAGGGTGCTGCCATGACGGCAGTCGTCACCTTGAACGACCAGGAACTGACGCGCCACGCGGGCGGCTATTCCACCTGGCCCCCGCGCTGGCTGCGCAGAACACGCTGACTGTGACCGTGGACAACAGCGCCAACCGCACGGTGTACCCGCAGAAAGCGGACTTTACCTTCTATGGCGGCATCTACCGCGATGTACATATCCTTATTGTACCGCACAGTCACTTTGCGCTGGGAAACCACGGTGCGCCCGCCCTGCGCGTGACGCCGGAGGTGTCTGACGACCTGCACAGTGCCGCCGTCACGGTGGAAGCCGCCTGCGAAAATACGCCCAACGGCACCGAGGTGCTGTTTGCCATCGAGGGTGTCGGGGAGCAGACCGCCGCCGTGCAGGGCGGCAAGGCTGTGACCGTGTTCCACATGGAAAACGTCCACCTGTGGGACGGCGTGACGGACCCGTATCTGTACAGTGTAGCTGCCTCGCTGCCCGGCGGTGACGCCGTGGCGGTCAACTTCGGCTGCCGCAAAATCGCGTTCAAACCCGACACAGGTTTCTGGCTCAACGGCAGAAATGTCCGCCTTGTGGGCGCGGCGCGGCATCAGGATCGCGCAGGGATCGGCAATGCGCTGACCGCCGCTGAGCATGAGGAAGATATGCAGCTCCTGCGGGATATGGGCGCCAACACCGTGCGCCTTGCCCACTACCAGCACGCGCAATACTTCTATGACCTATGCGACAAATACGGTCTTGTCGCGTGGGCAGAGATCCCCTACATCACCGAGCATATGCCCGAAGCCACTGCCAACACGCTGAGCCAAATGGAAGAACTGGTGCTGCAAAACTACAACCATCCGTCCATTATCTGCTGGGGCTTATCCAATGAGATTACCGTCACCACCGGCGTGACAGAAAACCTGACGGCGAACCATCGTCTTTTGAACGACCTCTGCCATCGCTTGGACGCCACCCGCCCCACCACAATGGCACACGCTTTTATGTTGGACCCCAACGACCCGTTTGTGCAGCTGCCCGACATTTGCAGTTATAATCTCTACTACGGCTGGTACTTGGGTGAATTGCAGCAGAACGATGAATTTTTTGACACGTTCCACAAAAATCACCCCGACCGCGTCATCGGTCTGTCGGAGTTCGGCGCGGACGCAAACCCCACCTACCAGAGCGCCCGCCCGGAGCGCGGCGACTGGTCGGAAAGCTACCAAGCCGTCTACCACGAGCATATGCTCAAAATGTGGTCGGAGCGCCCCTACATCTGGGCGATGCACGTCTGGAATGGGTTCGACTTCGGCGCGGACGGTCGCGGTGAGGGCGGCAAGCCCGGTCAAAACCAGAAGGGTCTTGTGACCTTCGACCGCAAGACGAAGAAGGACGCCTACTTTATCTATAAGGCATATTTGAGCAGCGACCCGTTTGTGCATCTCTGCGGACGCCGCTACGCCCACCGCACGGAGAGCCAGACGGAAATCAAGGTCTACTCCAACCAGCCCCGCGTCACGCTGTTTGTGGATGGCAAAGAATTTGCCGCGCAGGACGGCGACAAGATTTTCAAGTTTACGGTGCCCATCTCCGGCACGCACGAAATCAAGGCCGTGGCGGGCAGCTGCACCGACTGCATGACGATCACAAAGGCAGACAAACCCGACCCGACCTACCGCGCCGAGGGGCAAGTCGAAAACTGGTTCGATAAGCCGGAAGAGCTTATGAAAGAGGGCTATTACTCCATTATGGACTCAATGGAGACTCTGCAGAAATCTCCTGCTGCCAACAAACTTCTTTCTTCCCTTATGGTTAAGGCATCCAACGCCTATGGGGATGTTGCAAAAAATGTAAAAATGCCGCCGGAGATGGAAAGTCAGATGGCACGCACACCTTTGCGCTCCATTCTGAAGCAGGTCGCAAAGTCCATCACCCCCGCAGATGTGCAACAGTTGAATGCGGCACTCAATAAAATCAAAAAAGAGAGCTGATCCATGTGTGAAGTCGAACTTTCTCTAAATGGCACCCTGCGTGAGATTTTCTCTTTTGGGGAAAGCCGTGGCGCGTTTGATCGGTTTCTGCCCAGTATGTGTGTCATGGCAGAAGCGCAGCGTTACCGTCCCCCTTTGGGCATAAAGTCGATGATTTTGACATTGCCCTTGACGGCACAACGGCGGTTCATGTCTATATGGGTGCTGACCATACGAAAGCGACAGCGCCGTTTCCGATGCGCCAGATGCGCCGTTTTTCAGTATCTGTGACCACATGTAAATGATGCAAGCTGTGCATCGTTCAACAGCCAAATCTCACAGGTTTTCAAAGTTCCTCTCAAGCAAGACTAGTATATTGCATTAGCTGACCGCTGGGTACCAGATTACCCTGTTGACGCAAAGCTGGCTGATACTCTGGAGCGCTGCGCTGCGCAAAGCTTTGACCCGGAGCATTATAAGACAGCCTCGGAAGAAATGCAGAGTATGATGAACAGTCCCCTGCCGGACAGCGCCAACACTTCCCTGCCAATTACGTCTGGCTTGTCCATCACGTTTGTGGACGGCAAACCAAAGATTAGCTGGCTCGATAGCTAGGAAGTGAGTAATTTCAATTGAACAACGCCTATCATCGATTTCTATGATAGACTTAGTGATGAGCTTTCTGAAATCATTTTAGATTATCTCCATTTTGACCACCATTTGACCACTACTGTGCAGAGGTGCTGCAAAATATCGAAAAAGCCTGTTGTGACAACCAACAACGGGCTTTTTCCTGTTTTGGCGGTAAATGTGCATAACCAACGGAATCCACGTTTCAACGCCAGTCTATACCGCCGTGTCGTAGTTCTCCGACGCCAGGTGCCGGGGGTTCGAATCCCTTCGGGCGCACTTAAAAAGAGGCTGTTGCACAAGGAAAAAATCCAAGTGCAGCAGCCTCCTGTGTTGATGAAGGAGAAACGAAGGGAATATCCAGTTACAGGTTCAGTTCAAACTGTTCCACGGTAATGGTTGCCTGACCGTCTGCAGCAAAGGTGATGCCATCGGCGGATTGCGGGGTGTAGATCCACGCTGTCATCGTCTGCTCGCCATCGTTGACAAAAACCTCCACGCTGTTTTTATCCAGCAGGATGCGAAGCTTGAGAGCGCCGTTTTGGCTGCGCACCTTGCAGCTGCGGGTATGCACAATATCGGCGCGGGAACCGGCACAGCTGCGATCCAGCGTCAGCAGCGAGGTGTAGGGGTCATAGGTCAGGCAGGTGTGATACGCTGCATCGGCTGCCAGCTTAACGGTAAAGCTGCGGTATTCGCCCGCTGCCACGGTAACGGTCAGGTCGGCAATGCGCCCGCCGATGCCAGCCAGCACAGTTTCATTCTGTACAGTCACATCTTCGTGCAGAGTGCGCTTACCGTGGGCGGTATCCAGCTCCCGAACCGGGGTCTGCACAATGTGTCCGTCCTTCAGATGCAGCTCGCGCGGGCAGATGGTCTGCCCGAACCACTTGCATCCCTGCGGCTTATCCTCGGTGTCCGACCAGGTTTGCAGCCACGCCGTCATCAGGCGGCGCCCATCGGGTGCCTGTGTGGTTTGGGTGGCGTAAAAGTCGATGCCACCGTCCACCAGCTGCACCTGTTCGCTGGTAAAGGTATGGGTTTTCTCATCATAACTGCCGACAAATGCAATCACATTGTGTCCGTTGTGGAACTCACCGGACGGACGCATTTCCATCGGTCCGACCATCAGTACATGCTTGCCGTCCAGCGGGAAAAAGTCCGGGCACTCCCACATTTTGCCGTACACGTTGTTGTTGCGCGCCAGCACGGTAACAAAATGCCAGTCGAAACCGTCCTTGCTTTGGAACAGTACGGCTGCACCGCTGCCGTCCTCGGTCAGGGCAACGGTCACGGCAGAGTAGGTGCCGTCAGCTTCGCGCCAGATCTTCGGGTCACGGAAGTCGAATTTGCTGTATCCTTCAGGCAAATCTTTCTGGGTCAGCACCGGGTTGCAGGCAGGTTTTTCGTAATCCAATCCATCGCCCACAGCAACGCTCTGGGTCTGAATATCCCGCATTTCACCATTCGGCTGTTTTTCAGAAACCACGCTGGTGTACATTAAGAGCTGACGGCCGTCGTCCATTTCGGTGGCCGAGCCGGAGAAGCAGCCGGGGCCGTTATCAGACGGAGAATCCGGAGCAATGGCGCAGGGCAGATACTCCCAATGCAGCAAGTCTGTGCTGACCGCGTGTCCCCAGTGCATCGGGCCCCATTGTGTTGCGTAGGGGTTATACTGGTAAAACAGGTGGTATTTCCCATGATAGAAGGAAAAGCCGTTCGGGTCATTCATCCAGCCTACATAAGGGGTCAAGTGGTAGGCAGGGCGCTCTGCCGCAGAAATGGCAGCGCTGTGCTCTTCCTCGTAATCGCGTGCTTTCTGCAAAATTGTATTGCTCATGGATTCCTCCTGGTGAAACTTATTGCTTTGCGTAATAGGCGTCAAGATACTTCTGCATAATTGCCAGATAGTCAGACAATCCGTAGGCTTCCAGTTTGTCGAGGTACTCATTCCACTCAGCATCGGTAGTACCGTTCATGATCCAGTTTGCCTTCTGGGTGTTCATGTAGGTTTGGAGATCTGCCTGAAGGTTGGAAACCTGCTCGGTGTCCTCGGTGCTCATAAAAACATTGGGGTAAACATACTTTTTGTTCATATCCGGGGTGTAAATATCCTTGATCCAGTCCAAACGGTACTGTGCATCGTCCGGGCAGGTGACATAAACGCCGTAGTAATCATCCAGAACCGCCAGAGGACCGCCGACACACTGTGCTTCGCGGACTTCAACGGGGGACGCATCGCCGAGGGGGGCGTGCTTCAGCATCGGCTCGCCCTTATCGTTCGTGGACATTTCAAAGATATTGAAACCGGTTTCATCGCCGTAGGTACCCCAGTTGTTCTGGGGAGACTGCAGAGGTGCATACATCTGGTCGAGCCAGGCACAAACCAGCGCGGGGTTCGATGCCTTGGCGGTGACAACACACTTGCCGCGCCCAAAGCCGCTGGTGAAGGAGCCGTTCTGCGGGGTGATATTGCGGGTATCGGCAGTCAGTGCGGGCAGGGGTTCCCAATCGGTCAGGTTGTCGATGTTGGCAACATCCCAGCTAAAGCAGACGCCGTAACGACCGGCCTTGCCTTTAGAAACATAGGTGGACCATTCCTGCGTAAAGCATTCGGGGTCAATGAGGTTTTCAGAATACAGCTTGTGCAGCCAGTCAAGACCTTCACGGTAGCCCTGCTGAGTGGCCGCGCAGATAACCTTCAGGTCATCCGTGACGGCAATATGGCGGTCCTTATCGGCATCACCATAGCCCTCACCAAAGCCGTTGATCAGGATACTGGGATCCTGGTCACCGTTGTTGACAATGCAGGACATCGGGATGATATCACCCTCAATGCCAAACTCACTCTTGATGGCATCCGCGTTGTCACGGAAAGCGATCAGTACCTGTTCAAATTCATCCACCGTCGTCGGCATCTCCAAACCCAGGAAATCCAGCCACTTCTTGTTGATGAAGCTCATATTTCCCACCGTTTGGATCGCCGTCTTTTCAGCGCCCAACTGCTCGATCCACGGCAACGCCCAGATATGTCCCTCGGAATCTGTACACATGGTACGGTACTCCGGGTACATCTCAAAAACCTTCTTGAGGTTGGGCATATTGTTGTCGATGTAGTCCTCCAGATTGACAATAACGCCCTGATCTGCGTAGCGCAGCAGGTCACTGTCGCTGAAATCTGCCGTAAAGACAAAATCCGTCAGAGTGCTGGGGTTGGACATATTCAGGGTGATTTTATCGCTCCACTGGTCAGCCTGAATAGCCGTCCAGTCGATATGTACATTGGTGGCTTCCTCAAGACGTTTGAAAATGGTACGGTTGTTCGGATCGGATTCACTGCCGACCGGATAGCTTGTCATACCGGTAAAGGTTACCTGCTCCGCCAGAGGAAACGAAACGGTGCCGGTAACATCTACATTGGCACCCGAATCTTTTCCGCCTCCGGCACCGCCGCCGCAGGCGGCCAGCATCATAACAGCGCTCGCCAAGGCGCCCATTTTGAGGAAATTGCGGCGTGAAATCAATTTTTTCATTGCGTTTTTCTCCTTTTTTAATATTGCGGCCGGGAAATCCCGGTCGAGTTTTCCTAATGATCAGCCCTTGACGGAGCCCGCCATAATGCCTGCATCAAAATACTTTTGGAAGAAGGGGTACATGACCAGCAGCGGCAGGCTGGAAATGATAATGGTTGCATACTTGAGCAGCTCGGCCATTTTTGCGCGTTCAGCCGTGCTTTGAATATCGGCAATCATACCGGATTCGGGCTGGCTTTGGATCAGGATAGAGCGCAGCACCAACTGCAGGGGCTGTTTGGAGGCACTGTTCAGGTAGATCATCGCGTCAAAGTAGCTGTTCCACATAGCGACAAACTGCCAAAGAGCAAGCACCGCCACTACCGGCATACAAACCGGCAGCAAGATATTAAAGAAGTAGCGCATTTCGCTGGCACCATCCACATCGGCTGCCTCACGAAGCTCACGCGGGATCCCCTGATAGTAGGTACGGGCAATGATCATATTCCAGACGCTGAATGCACCCGGCAGGATAACCGCCCACATGGAATCCAGCAGACCGATATTGTTGATGAGCAGGTAGGTAGGGATCAGACCGCCGTTGAAGAACATCGTGATAACGAATAAGGTGTTGAAAAATTTCTTTCCCTTGAAGTCCGGCAGCGACATCGGATAGGCTGCCAGCATCGTGACGGCAACGGAAATAACGGTAAATATAACCGAATAAAGAACAGCGTTTTTGAAGCCGACCCATATCTGTTTGTCCGAGATGACGCGCTCATAGGCATCCAGGCTCCATTTGCTGAAGTCAAAGGAAATGCCCTTGTTTTGCAATGTGACGGGGTCCATGAACGAAGCGATCACAATGTAAACCATCGGCACAATAATGGCGATGAGAAACACAGCCAACAGTGCATAGCCGCAGTAGAGGATGGCTTTGTCTTGTTTGGTATAGATCTGCATTCCCGACTTTTTCTTAGACATAGCGGGCACCTCCTTACAAACCTTGCCCATCGTTCATCTTGGCAACGACTTTGTTTACAGCGATAAGCAATATGACATTGATAACTGTGTTGAACAGACCGACTGCTGTTGAAAAGCTGTAATCACCGTCTAGCAGACCTTTTTTATACACATAAGTGGCGATGATTTCTGCCGAATCCAGGTTCAGATCCGTTTGCAGGGCGTAGGCTTTTTCAAAGCCGATGCTCATAATGTTGCCTGCCTGCAGGATGAACTGAATCACGACCATATCCTTGATGGCGGGCCATTCAACGGTTCGTATTTGCTGAATCAGGTTCGCGCCGTCCAGCATGGCGGCTTCTTTCAGCTCCTGGCTGGCGTTGGAAAGCGCGGCTGTGTACATAATGGAGGACCAACCTGCGCCCTGCCAGATTCCGCTGATGATGTAAATCGGGCGGAAAGCCTCCGGCAATGTCATAAAGTTGATGCCGGTATGAAACAGCCCATTTACAGGACCTGTGACAGACAGCAGAACGCGCACGATACCGCACAGCACGATCACGGAAATAAAGTTGGGCATATACAGGACAAGCTGTACCTTCTGCTTGATCTTATTGCTTTTAATGCGGTTGAGCAGGAAGGCCAACAAAATCGGAATGGGGAAGCCCCACAGCAAGCCATAGACGCTCAGTTTCAAGGTGTTGATCAAATACCGCATGAAATCCGGCGAGGACAGGAACCGCGAAAAGTTCTTGAACCCGACCCATTCGCTGCCCCAGATGCCCTTGAACGGGTTGTATTTTTGGAAGGCGATCAGTACGCCGCCCATAGGAATGTAGCGGAATACAAGGGTCAGCAATACAGCCGGCATCAGAAATAGCAGGTAGAGCTGCCAATGACGCTTAATGTACACCCATGTATTATGCAGTTTACGGTCAACCGCCATGACCGCGCTTTGGGGTGCAACTGACTTTGGTTTCATGAATCATTCTCCTCCTTTTTGATTTCATTGTACCGTTTCTTCTTTGTTTTACATTTGCACAACATGTTCTGCTCAAGCCCCCTTGAATGGTGCATTTGTAAAACCCTGTGATTTATTTATACCATCACCAATCGCAAAAGTCAATGGCGTTTTCCTCGTTTTTAAGCGAATTACGGTACATTCGTGCAGCTGCACAAAAACCAGTGCGTGCGAATGTGCAATATGCTGATTTGCGTTTTTACATTTGACTAATTTGTGCATATGCACTATACTGGTATCAGAAACACAGGGATCTCCCGGACGGAGATACCTACAGAATATAGTAAAGTACATTTCTTACTTATAGAGTGTACAGAATCGAGGCAGGCCATGTCTACCAAAGTCACCATTCAGGATATTGCCAACGAGCTTCAGCTTTCCCGCAATACGGTTTCCAAGGCTATCAATAACACCGGCGTTCTGGCCGATGCCACACGGGAGAAGATCCTGCGCAAGGCTGCCGAAATGGGATACAAGCAATTTTCCTACCTTCCGGTATTTGATGGGAACAGCAACGCCGGGGATGCTTCCATTCTCCCCGTCGATAAGCGGGAAATTGCCATACTGACAACCCGTTTTTTGAATAACTCCCACTTTGCCGCAATGATGTTGGATCGCTTTCAATCAGAGCTTCAACATCTTCACGCCTGTATGACGATCCACCGCATTTCGCCCGCTGAGTTGGCTGCAAAGGAGCTGCCGTCTTCCTTAAACACAGAGCACACGGCAGGCATCATCTGCTTTGAAGTATTTGACTATGATTACGCCCAGATGCTTTGTACGCTGGGCATTCCGCTTCTTTTTGTGGACACACCCGTGACGGAAATGCGTCCTCCGCTGCAGGCTGATCGGCTGTATATGGAAAACCGTATCGAAATTCAGAACATGATGGCGCAGATGGCACAGCGCGGACGAAAACGTATCGCCTTTGCCGGGGATAAAGAGCACTGCCAGTCTTTTCATGAGCGTTACCTGGCTTACAAAGATGCAGCCGAGCATTTTGGTATGGCAACCGACTGGCCGACCTGCGCAACGCAGAAAACACAGACAAACTATTCGGAGTATCTGTATCAGTCGCTGCGCGGCTGCCCGACCATACCGGACGCTTTTATCTGCGCCAATGATTTTATAGCAATGGATCTTATCAATGCCTTGCATCGTCTTGGCTATTCCGTTCCGGATGACATCTGGATTTGCGGATTTGATGACAGCCAAGAGGCATCGTATTTTTCACCTCGGCTGACATCCATTCATATTCACGGGCAAATCATGGGGTATGCCGCCGCCAATCTGCTTATGACCCGTATTGAGGAGCCCTCGCTGAATTATCGGACTGTTTATACGGAAACGAATCTGATCCTGCGTGAATCCACAGGAGATTGAGAGGTACAGTATGCGTGACCTGTGGGACAAGCCGTGGTTTTCTGTGCTGACAAAGCTGACATACAGCGCCTATCTGAACATTTTGTGGCTTATATGCAGCCTGCCGATTTTTACGATTGGCGCCTCCACTACGGCGCTGTTTTACTGCACATTGAAAATGGCTGAGGATCGTGATGAGGGTCTTACCCGTATGTTCTTCCGTGCGTTTCGCAGCAATTTCAAGGCTGCCACAAAGCTGTGGCTTATCCTGCTGGCACTTGGCTGCTTTTTGGGCGTCGATGGCTTCGTGTTGAGCCGCCTTTGGAACACCAGTGCATTCTGGACGATTTTGACAGCGCTGGTGATCGGTGCTGCCGTGCTGTACGCCATTGTACTGCTCTACGCATTTCCCCTGCTGGCACGTTTTGAAAACACGACGCTTGGCATTTTAAGGACCTCCTTTGCCGTCGGGGTTCGCTATTTGTTCTGCACCCTGCTGATGGCGTTCATCTACGCTGTCATGGGTTGGATCACCGTTTGCGTATTCGCGCCCGCCTTTCTTTTGGGAATGGGCTTGTGTGCCATGCTATGCTCTTTCCTCTTGGTAAAAATCATTCATCTTATCGGCGGAGATCCCGATGCGGCAGATGAGGAATCGCACGATGAAGAGCGCTGATCTTGCCACCCTGCGCGCTCTGCATGGGCGCAAAAGATGGGAGCACATTTGGGCATACTACAAACTCCCCATCATAGGAATTTTAATCGTTTTATACATTTTCGGATATGCCGCTTATCGGCATTTCACCAAAAAAGAAGCTGTACTGTACGTTAGCCTTGTGAACATTTCAGCTGGTTCTGATTTGACCGGGCAGCTTACGGACGGCTTTGCCCAATATGCGCATCTGACAAAAAAGCAGCAGGTCAATCTGCTGACCGGGCTGATTATAAATGAAACTGCCAATGCAGATGAACAATATGTCTATGCCTCTGAGCTGAAGCTGCTGGCTGCTGTCAGCGCACAGCAATTAGATGTTATTCTAATGGACACCGCTGCGCGAGATCAGCTGCAAGACGAAGAGTATTTTCTTGACCTACGTACACTGGATGCAGATTTCAGCAGCTTGGATGAATTGTCTGCCGATGGCGTAACGCTGGATATTTCCGACACACCCCTCATAGCACAAGCCGGCTTCGAGGGATCCGTTTACCTCGGTGTCATTGCAAATGCACCGCACCCGGAGCGCGCAGCTGCCTATATTCGTTATCTTTTGAAGTAGTAAAGCTGCTTCTTTTTGTTCGATACATTCAGCAAGGAGAGATACACATGGATATTGTAACGATTGGTGAAGTTTTGATCGACCTGACCCAAACCGGCAGGGATGAACGCGGCATTCCGCAGTTTGCGGCAATCTGGCGGTTGCCGCCGCCAAGTTGGGCGCACAGACTACCTTTATCGGCAAGGTGGGCGAGGATGCCTTTGGCCGCTATCTGACCGAGGTTTTGCAGGAAAACAAGGTGGACACCCGCTATATGGTCACCGATGCCGACCACCCCACCACCATGGCCGTTGTTTCGGTGGATGCCTCCGGCGAACGCGATTTCAGCTTTTACCGCAGTGCCAACGCTGATGTGATGCTGAGCAAAGAGGATATCCCGGAGGAAGCCCTGAAAGCAGCCAAAATCGTGCATTTCGGCTCGGTCAGTCTGACCGCCGACCCCGCCCGCACCGCCACGCTGGACGCCGCCGCCCGTGCCAAAAAGCTGGGGGCAATCATCACCTACGACCCCAACTACCGCGCCAACCTTTGGCACAGCGAGGAAGAAGCGATTGCACAAATGAAAGCTCCCCTGCCGCTGGTGGATATCCTGAAGGTTTCGGACGAGGAGCTGCCCCTGCTGACCGGCACCGCCGACTGCGAAAACGGCACGGCGCAGCTGGCACAAAACGGCATTCGGCTGATTTTTGTCACCTTGGGTGCAAACGGTGTGTTCTACCGCTTTGGAGAGAAAACCGGTCATGTAGCCGGTGTTCCCTGCAAGGTGGGCGACACCAACGGTGCAGGCGACACCTTCTTTGGGGCAGCGCTGTCCAAGCTGTGCAAGGAGGATTTGAACACCCTGACGGCGGACAAACTGGAAAGCATTCTGGCTTTTGCCAACAAAGCGGCCAGCATCACCACCAGCCGCCGCGGTGCCATCCCCGCCATGCCCACCCTGACAGAAGTGGAGGGCTGACCCATGGCACAGGAATTTTCCGCACGATTTGCCCGCCATAAGGACGAGCTGGAATGGCTGTTCATGGAGCTGTACAACAACCGGGAAGGGTTGGAGGTTCTGGAACGGGAGATGGCAGACGCCTACGACGCCCGCAGCGCCGAGCTGAAGGCACTGGACAAAGCCCGTGCCGCCGACCCGAACTGGTACAAGCGGGGCAATATGTTCGGCATGACGATGTACACCGACCTGTTTGCCGGAAATTTGAAAGAATTGGCAAAGAAGCTGCCCTATTTCAAGGAGCAAAAGCTGACCTATCTGCACCTGATGCCTTTACTGCAGATGCCCCACCCGCACAACGATGGCGGCTACGCGGTGGAGGATTTCGATACCGTAGACCCGGCTCTCGGCACGAATAAAGACCTTGAAAATCTGACCCGCGAACTGCGCAAGGCCGGCATCAGCCTGTGTCTGGATTTTGTTATGAACCACACCGCCAGCACCCACCGCTGGGCCATGGCGGCCAAGGCGGGCGACCCGTGGTTTCAA
>ERZ857840.1793-NODE-1793-length-22952-cov-5.465301_pt1 | contig 22952 bp, 18 predicted proteins | sample MGYA00519760_ERZ857840 | MGnify/ENA primary metagenome ERZ857840 (study PRJEB31778, sample SAMEA3449371) | human gut metagenome | biome: human gut; feature: human-associated habitat; material: faeces | place: United Kingdom | collected 2010/2012 ... | reverse complement strand
CGCCGAACTGTTCATGTCGGAGCGCACACTATACCGCAAGATAAAGGAGTTAGGTATAGAGGAGATTTAGCTTATGAAGATCAGACTTACGATACTGGCCCTTTGCGCCACACTGCTCACGGGCTGCGGCGTGGCCATCAAATACTCGCTGTCGGGCGCTTCGATCCCGCCCGACGCCAAGACCTTTTCGGTGGCGTACTTCCCCAACAACGCGACGATGGTGTCGCCGATCCTGAGTTCGACGCTCACCGAAGCGCTGGTCGATATTTTCACGCGCCGCACGCGCCTGATGCAGGTCGATGAGGGCGGCGATTTCGCTTTCGAGGGCGAGATCGTCAACTACACCTCGACGACGGCCTCGGTGTCGAGCGACGACTACGCCCTGCTCAACCGTCTGACGATCACCGTCAAGGTGCGCTTCACGAACGCCCTCGACGAGAAGGCTTCGTGGAACAAGACCTTCAGCGCCTACGAGGACTACGAATCGACGCAGCTGCTCACGGAGGTCGAGGGGACGCTCATCCCGCAGATCGTCGATAAACTCGTGACCGACATTTTCCAGGCTTCGGCCTCCAACTGGTGATCCTGACATGACCGATCTGAAAGCATACTTCGCCGCACCGCGCACCGCCGCACGTCCCTCCGCTGCCGAGATCGGGGCGCTGGTCGCGGCCTGTCCGTGGTTCATTCCGGGGCGTATCCTGCTCGGGATCGTCACCGGGGAGGAGGACCCGCTGACGGTGCTGACGGCTCCGTGGCGGGCCGAGAGTTCGCTGCGCATGCCGGATGTCGATGCCTCGGCGCTGGACCGGCTCTCGTCCGACGAGATCATCGACCGTTTCCTGAAGGAGGAGAACTTGCGCATCGTCGCCCAAGAGGGGGAACCCGAGGAGGAGGTGCAGATCCGTCCCGAACTGGAGGATGACGACGAGGTGGTTTCCGAGGAGCTGGCCGAAATCTATCTCGCCCAGGGCCTTCGGGACCGGGCCGTGGCGATTTATCGCAAATTAAGTTTGCTAAATCCCGAAAAAAGTGTTTACTTTGCCGAGTTAATTGGAAAAATAGATAACAATAATTAAAATTTACGGATATGTTATACACGATTTGCATTGCCCTGATACTCGTTGCGAGCGTATTGGTGATCCTCGCGGTGTTGGTGCAGAACCCCAAGAGCGGCATGGCCGCCAATTTCGGCGCGTCGAACCAGGTCATGGGTGTGCGCGAGACCTCCAATTTCCTCGAAAAGTTCACCTGGGCGATGGCCATCGCCATCGTCGTGCTGAGCCTCGCCGCTACGCTGACCATGGACAAGGGCCGCGTGATCGAGAGCAATACGAAGATTTCGAACGACGCCAAGGCATTGCAGGAGCGTGTGCTCGAATCGGAGATTCCCGCCCCGATGCCGCAGGCCGAGATTCCGGCCGCCGAGCAGCCCGCTGCCGACCAGTCGGCCGAGTAGTTCCCGGAGGGGCCGGAAAGGGCGGGCCGGAGAGTCGGCCCGGACGATAAAGAGAGACCGCGGATTTTTCCGCGGTCTCTCTTGTTTTCGCCTTTGCGGCCGGAGATGCCGCCGGGCGGAATGTCCCGATGAAGCGGTCAGAGGTGTTGCGGGCTGAATGCCCCGATGGTCTTGATGCGCTCCTCGAAATTGTCCCGCGAAACGAGCGTGTGACCCTTGATCTTCGAACGGTAGTTGTAAATCGTGCTCACCGAGTAGCGCAGCAGGGCGGCGATCTTCGACGAGTCGTTGATGCCCAGCCGGATCAGCGCGAAGATGCGCAGCTCGGTGTTCAGCAGTTCGCCCTTCTTGGGCTCGATGCGTGCCTCCTTGTCCAGCAGCGAGTTGAAATCCTCGATGAACGTGGGGTAGAGTTGCAGGAACGTCGTGTCGAAATTGCGGTAGAACTCCTCCAGCTCGCGGCTGTCGCCGTCGCTCGATGCGTACTCCTTCTTCAGTTCGTCGATGCGCCCGTCGCGCAGCAGACGGCGCACCCGGCGCCGCGAGTCGATGATCTTGTCGATGTATTCCGAACACATCGTCAGGAAAATGCCGATGTACTCCTCCTTCACCTCGTTGGCTTCGGAAATCTGGCTGTTGAGGCCGGCCAGCTGTTCGTTGATCCGTTGAAGGTCGTTGTTCGAGATGTTGAGCCGGTTGTTGGCCTGTTGCAGTTCGAGCCGCGCGAGGCTGAGCTTGCGGTTCTGGCGCAGGACGAAGATCACGCCCCCGAGGGCCAGCAGCATGAAGCAGACGATCGACACCACGAAGATGTTGTACATGGCGTCCATCCGCTGCCGCCGGGCCATGTAGGCTTCCTCGATGACGTGTAGGGCCAGCGCGTCCTGCCAGGGCCGGAGCCGGGAGTTGAAGAACCGCGCGTCGTCCATGACGATCCGCATGTAGCGCATCGCCCGCTGGATGTTGTCGTCGTCGAGCAGCGTGTTGGCGAGGCTTTTCAGCGCCGCATTGTCGCGGATCGCCAGCTGGATGTCGGTCATCGCCGAGCGGGCGAACCACACCTGCGCCGTGAGGGTGTCCTTCATCAGGTCCGCCACCAGCGCCCGCATGTACGACGCCTCGGCGTAGCCGCGCGAAAGGGGCGGCAGGGTGTTGCACAGCCGTTCGGAGATCTCCACCGCCTGCTCGTAATTGCGGTCGTTGATCGCCTGCCAGAGCTTGAAATTGAGGTGCGTGGTCGATTCCGGCTCGGTGTTTTCCACGATCAGCCGGGCGTAGAGCACCGTGAGGTGCCACGATTGCGTGCCCTGCACCGAGTCGTGGGAGTAGAGTTGGAGTTCGTCGTTGAGTTTGTGGCGGGCGACATAGTAATCGACCAGCTGTTTCCGGTCGAGCTTCGCGGTGTCGATCTGTTGCAGAAGGGTGGCCGCTTCGAGGTAGATGCCCGCCGAACTGTAAAGGTAGGCCAGTTGGATGCGGCTCTCGTCGAGGCGCCGCGCGTCGTGCATCTTTTTGGCCAGATTGATGTTGCGGTAGAGGTAGTCGATCGTGGAATCGGCCTGGTAGGGGGTGTATTCGTCGATCAGTTGTTGGTTCAGGATGTAACGCTGGGCGTCCGAAAAGTCCGATTTGCCGAGGATGCTTTTCAGCGATTCGATCCGTTGTTCGCGGCCTGCGATGTAGGAGTCGCGGTGTGAGAGGGTGGCGTCGAGTTGCGAGAGCACGCTTTTCAGGTCGTTCTGTGCCAGGACGGATGGCGTTGCGGCGAGCAGCAGGGCGGTAAACAACAGGTTTTTCATGGGCAGACGGTATCTGTTAGGTCCAAACAAAGATACGAATAAGCCGAGAGAAAAAAGCAAGCTCGCTTGCATTTTTCCGAGGCAGAGTATCTAAGACAAGATCAAAGGTACGAAGAAAATCGGATAAAACGGGGGAACGGGGCGTAATAATGTAAGTTGTTGAAATGCAGAATCGCAATGGGTGGAACCTCAGTCCCTTGCCGAATGGCCGAAATGCAGGATTTCGAGGAGTCGGGTGAGATTTTCGTTACTTATCCGTTGCCTTTTTCGGGTCGGGGAAAAGGCTGTCGAAGCCTCACCTCCACCCTCCGAAAACGATTCTGCACTTCGAGGAACACCGTTTTCCTCACGAAACTCCACGACAAAGATAGTCGTTTTATTCGGAGTTTCTCAAAAAGACGGTTTCCGATGTGAGGGCATAGTATCTTATTCTATGTTTCGCTTCGTTTTTTATAGCCTCAAATAACTCTATATCAACTAATTTTGTAAACGGTTAATAGAGTTATGAATCAAGATGTGTAAAGGTTGCGTTCTACCTTAAAAAGAACGAAACGGACAGTGCGGGTCGTTGCCCCGTCATGGGTCGTTTGACTATCGGTCGTTCGGAAAGCGTATTCAGCGCCAAGATGCTCGCGCCATGTTCGCTGTGGACATCAGGTCGTGCCAAAGGCAAAAGCACCGAGACCGTCGAAATCAACCACCGATTAGATGAGCTGCGTGCTTCGGCTATCAGCATATACCGCGAGCAGTCTGCCGTCCACGAACGGGTAACGCCCGAGGAGGTCAAATGCCTGCTGTTGGGCATGGCTTTCGGGCAAGAGACGTTGCTCGATTACTTCGGCTCGTTCATCAAGCATTTCAAGCAACGGGTGGGCGTAAACCGTACTATCAAATCGGCACGCACCTATCGTTGCGTTTGCGGACTTATCGAACGGTTCCTATCGGAGCGGCTTCGGCTTTCGGATATTCCTTTTTCGGTTTTGGATCGGTCGTTCATCGACAAGTTCGACCTGTACCTGCGCACGGAGCGGCTGTTAGCTCCGAACACGATAGTGCTATATATGTCGCGCCTGCATACGGTAATCAATAAAGCCATCCAGGCATCATCACCGCTGACCCGTTCGCAGGGTACGAGCCTCCGCGTCCCGAACGCAAACGGCGTTATCTTACGCGCGAGGAGTTGCGACGGCTGATGACTACGCCGCTCCCTTCATCGAGGCTCTACCTTGTCCGCGACTTGTTTTTGTTCTCGTGCTATACGGATATCAGCTATGGTGATATGTGCCGCTTGACCGCCGTGAACCTCGAAACGGCCGAAGACGGAACTACGTGGATTAAGGCGACGCGGGAAAAGACGAACGTGGAGTTCGAGATACCGCTGCTCGACCTGCCTCGCCACATCATCAATAAGTATCGCGATATAATGCCCGATGGCAGGTTACTTCCTATGTACGGGAACTCGGAGTTGAACAGAGGATTGAAACTTCTTGCCACTGTTTGCGGCATCGACCGTAAGCTGACCTTTCATAGGGCAAGGCATAATTTCGGAACGCATATCACGCTCTCGCACGGTGTGCCGATGGAGACCGTCAGCCGCATGATGGGACACCGATGGCTGATGACTACCCAAATCTATGCCCATGTAACGGACAGAAAGGTGGACGAGGATACGAAGCAACTACGAGAACTTTCAGCGAGCCGCAAGCTCGAACTCTATGAAGAACCGCAAAACAAGAATAACCTATAAAAGAAATCGACTATGACAACTCAACCTATAACGATCAAGAACGGACAGGTAACGATTCGCCCGACCGCCAACGGAGTATGGCTCACGCAAAGTCAAATCGCCGATATGTTCGGAGTATTCACTGCTGCTGTAAACGCGAATATCCGAGTGATACTCAAAAGCGGTGTTCTGCACGAAGACCGCGTTATCCGTCGTATCCGCTGCCGAAACGGAAACATCGTCGAACGGTATAACCTCGAAATGATTACGGCACTGGCATTCCGACTGAAATCCGAGAATGCGGAAGTATTCAGACGATGGATCATAGAACGGGCAACGATACCCGCTATTGTCTGGAAGATGCCGACGAACAACAACGCCAAACTAAACTGAATTTCAGATAAAAAGCGATTCAACCGGTTTAATAAATTTTCAATTATTCTATTTGCATAATTTATGTTGAATAATTATTTTTGCAAAAACAACGACAGCATGGCAAAGACAACGAATCCCTTCATCGTAACGGGAAAGATAGAGCCGGAATATTTTTGCGATCGCGTGATGGAATCGGCAAGGCTCGTCAAATCCGTTACCAACGGGAACAACATGGTAATCATCTCTCCGCGACGCATGGGCAAGACGGGGCTGATTCAGTTCTGCTACGACAAGCCCGTAATCGCCGACGAATACTATACGTTCTTCATCGACATCCTGCACACGTCGAGCCTGCGGGAGTTTACCTATCTGCTGGGACGTGAAATATACGAAACCCTCCTCCCCCGCAGCCGCAAGATGGCCAGTCTGTTCATTCAGACCATCAAGTCTATCAGCGGCAAATTCGGCTTCGACCCTATCACGGGTATGCCGACATTTAACGTGGAGTTAGGCGATATCGACCGCCCTGAATATACGTTGGATGAAATTTTCCAATACCTTGCACATGCAGACAAGCCGTGTATCGTGGCAATTGACGAATTTCAGCAAATTGCCAAGTATCCCGAGAAGAATATCGAGGCGCAGCTGCGGACCCATATTCAGAAGTTGCGCAACTGCAACTTCATCTTCGCCGGCAGCGAGCGCCACATGATGCAGGAGATGTTCACGTCGGCAGCACGTCCGTTCTACCATAGTGCGGATATGCTGGAACTGAAAGCAATCGTTCCGGAAATCTACATTCCGTTCATCGCCGGTCATTTCGAGAAACGGAACCGACGGATCGCTTCCGACGATATAGAACGAGTTTACAATCTGTTCAAGGGACATACCTACTACGTTCAGAAGACGTTCAACGAGGCGTTCGCCGATACTCCCGAGGGCGAGGAGTGTACGTTCGAAACCCTCCGGGCGGCAATCGACAACATGGTTGCTTCGAACGACACGATTTTCCGCGAGATTCTGTCGAACATTCCCGAAAAGCAGAAAGAACTGCTCTATGCCATTGCCAAAGAGGGCGAAGCAGAACGGATTACTTCGGCAGCGTTCATCAAGCGGCATAGTTTGGCGTCAGCAAGCTCCGTTCAGTCGGCAATGAAGAAACTGCTCGAAAAGGACATCATCACCGAAATCAACAAAGTTTTTTCCGTGACGGACAAACTGTTCGCCATGTGGATGAATCGAATGTATGGAAATAAAAATTATTTAAAATGACTCAAGCTAATATTTTGTTAAATACAGAATATACCTATTACAATCCATTAACCTTTTTAAATAATTCTTTTAAATGGTGATTTGACATATCAAGAATAGGTTCATACATAAATGAATTCAAGTGGATATTTTCAGGAGTCATCAAATTAACCTGATCAAAAAGTTTAATATTATCTTGATTATCCGAAAATATTTCCTTATATTTTTCTACTAATTGATTAGTTGCGTTCTTTTTTATTCCGTTTACAAAATTCGGGTCATTAATCTCTTGAATAATATATTGTTCTGTTTTCAATCGAATAGCAATTGCCAAAACGATCTTATCTTCCAATTCCATTGTTTCGACATCCGATGCCATAATAGAATTGGCAGTCTCTAACAAAAGTTCATGAACTGTTTTTTCAGGACTTGGAAGGATTAAGTTGGGTTTATCTTTTAATATAGATTTAAAAATCGTTTCAATATCTTTAACAGTAATATTCAATGTATCGGACTTCATATGCAACAGAGATGTGAGTTTTAAGAAGTGTACTTCATCTCCTGCATATTCTGCTAAATTACGAATAAACGGGATGGATGCAATCAATAGCGATGCATTACCATCTTTGTGAAAATGCTGTTTCCAAAATGTAAAAGGATTATTCAAGTATTTCCCTGGCTTAAGGCTTAATTTATCAATCGATTTAATTGTAGTCAAACAACAAGATCGATTAATGCCTAATCGGCCACACACCGTTCTATGAAAATCAAAATTATGTGTTAATATAATTTGTTTAAAATTGGATTCTTTTGAAATGTCTTTCAAATATTCAACAATTGCATATTTATTTTTATAGTCGAAAGAATCTGCAATATCATCGACAATAAATAATGTTTCAATATCGTTTTTCTTTCGGGCTTCTACATCAAAAATAATATTCAATAAATATAGTGCACGTAACTCTCCGTTACTCAAAACAGCAAATAAGTCATCTTCATTGACTGTTTTGGCTTCATGCCTGTCTCTAAATGTAAACTTGATATTCGGTGCTTCGGCTCTTAGTATTACATCGTCTTGATTATCTACAGATAATTCAAATGGCACAGAAAATCTACGATTAAACTCTTCTATTACATCCAACCATTGTGTGTGCTCTGATTTAGCCTGCCCAATTATTTCTTCTATCTGCTTTTTACCCAATTTATACGTATTCACCAATTCATCAAATTGTTCGATATGTAGTTGGCAATATCGTATCCATAAATTTTGACGTAATACATCGAGATTATCCAATTCACTCAATATGGTTGGATTCTGCCCCAGAAATTCTCTAAAATCGCGAAGATCTTGGTTCATAGAAAGTCTCCGATCAATACTATCAAAGACCTGCTTTAAGTCTTCATTATTGATAATTGATTCTTTTTCTTTCTGGATTATTTCGATTAGATCGGCTTCATTTGTGATTAATTTTTTCTTAGCAATTCCATTTTGACTTAAATAAACGGCATGTTTCGCTTTAAAAAAGCCATTATCTTTTAGATTCTTAGCAATTGTAGCGGCATTATAATGGTTAAATACTCCTTTTTTAAAGAAAGTGGATTTTTCTAATAATGAATTATATTTTGTAATGTATTCTGTTAGTTGATTCTTAAAATCAAAATCGCTTAAAAAGTCTGCAACTTTAGAGTTGAATATTTTACTATATTGAATTCCGTCGTATTTACTTTCTTCGACATCATGAACTTCTGCATCCATTCGAAGAATAGCTTTATAAAATTCTTTATGTTGAGACGTGAAATCATATGCTAAAGTTCGAGATAATTCTTCATCCTTTTTGATGCCAGATAGGCTTTTCAAACTTTTAAGCAACGCCATTTTCTTCCCATCAATATCTGCATGGATAGCTTCATATTGTTTCTTAAGTTCTTGATTTACCAATAAAGTAGACATTCTTTGAGAATGGTATTCTCGTTCATAAGGAGAAATAACAAATATATTTTCCGATGTTATTTGAATGCCTTTTTCATCCAAAATATGGCGCTCGGTCTGACGTTCTGGAAAAATAGAATCTTTAGATTCTTGATTTTTGCTTAAATCTTTAAAAGTTTTAGCAAATGACGTTTTCATGACGCCATTAGGGGCATATATAACATAAGTCGTATGTTGCGAAAAATCAAATTCATACTCTAATGACGGAATGCCATAGCAATTTTTTAGCTTAATAGATGTTTTATTCATGTTAATATCGTATTTTCTACAACAAAAATAACATTAAACGAAAGCAAAGTCAATAAATAAGAAGATTATTTTTAGTACAGATTAACTAAAACTAATTATTAATATCAAAAAAGAGCTTTTGTTTCATTTGCGAAAATACTTTAGATAATTCGGTGTGCGCAAGATCGGGGCACTGGGCAGTTTTGTGAGAAATCTGCTTCAGGCTCTGCTGATGAGTGTATTTTCCGCAAAAATCTTGTCATGAGCTAATACCGAATCTTTTAAGCTACTGAAACAGATTACATCCATACCGGCTCCGTTACGGCATAAAAAAAGTCGAAGATTATGAGAAGTACAGAGAAAAATAAACGGAAACAGAATCCGCCACCCTTCCACTCGGCATAAACGGAGTGGAAATTTTGTTATGTTAGTACGCTGGTTATACGCATACTGTTACATGAACAAACATACGGTTATTCAGTCGGCTAACCATACAGTCAAACGTATGATCGTTTGATCGATCATACACGCATGCAGTCATCTGTATGTTCACCTATACAGTCGATTGTACATGTATTCAGTCAAGCAGCCGGCCAATAGATATTTCAGCTATCCGACCAAGCGGCCATTCGATCGTTCGGTCGGCCAAATCATCGTACGGCCGAACACTTCATCCTGTTTCGACCCATTGTTGTTTGTGGCTTTGAAACGGCAGCAAAAGGCATTGTCCCCAAAGAACCGAATCGCAGAATCGGTCGGTATCTTTGTCGCTGTAACGATTCCGACGTAGATGGAAGCCGCCTTGCCTGTTTTTACGGCGGCCGGTTCGATAGTCCGTCCGATGGGCGGACGGAACGTATTTGCAAAGGGCAAATAGCAAGCTGTGTTTTCCGTTACCCGAAACTATTTCCGTAACGGAAAACAGCTTGCCCGCAAGGGAGGGGGTGAAAGCGCCTCCAATGTCGGCGCTTTTCGACAGACGGCTCCGCCACGAACGAATCGCAATTTTCATAAACCGGCGAGGCGATGTCCTCACCTCAAAAATTCGATTATGGAGAAGAACAGACCGACCCGCAAAGGTCGAGGAGGACGCCCTGCGAAAGATAATCCAGCGATTTACCGCTTCTCGGTAAACTTCTCGGCCCAAGAACACGCCCGATTTCTGACGATGTACGAGCAATCGAGGCTGTTATCGAAGGCGGCTTTTATCAAGGCAAGGGTCTTCGAAGACGTGTTCCGAGTGATAAAAACCGACCGCGGAACACTGGAATACGTGGCCAAACTGACGCAACTGCACGCTCAATATCGGGCGCGTCAAAGAACTGCGTACCCGCTTTCCCGAACGAAAAGCATTGTCACTGCTCTACAAGCTGGAAAAAGTGACCATGCAGCTCGTCGATATCAACTCCCGGATCGTCGCGCTTTCCGAAGAGCTCCGACGTAAATATTGAGCTATTTCGTCCGACGTTGCCTTTCCCGATTCATTCGCGCCAAAAGCACCTCTCTCAATTCATCGAGATAAGGCGTTTGCTTGTTGCGGATACGCATATCGCAAAAGGTTCGTGAATAGTTGGGATCCAACTTGATATTGAAAACCGTAGCGATATAATCGAGCAGATGATTCATCGGAACGTTACCGAATGCTTTGCAGCTGTCCCAAGCGAAGATTTGTTCGAGTAAATCGGTTTTCGAGCGGCCCCACGTAAGCCGGACGCACGGTAAATTCTCGGGACGTTGCAGCTCCAACGTTTCGATCTCTTTGGAAAGATAGTCCGCCAATCGTTCGTTGGCCATGATGCGTGCCGCCATGAAATCGGCGTTCGTCGAGAATTTCGGGTCGCGTTCGTAGTGGAACGATTCGAGGTAAAGGGCCGCATCCGTTCGATTACGCAGATAATACAACGAATCCAAATGCGTCATGCCGGAACGATAGTAACGCACGAAATCGGAGTGCTTGTCGTTGTAACGGTCAATCGCCTTGATTTCGTCGTGCAAATAGGCGTATTGCGATTCAATACCCACAGGTCGATTCATCTCGATGTTATAAACTTTGCGATAATAAATCAAACGATGATACAAATGAGGTTTGATGATCTTGAAAAACTCTATTTCTTCGGCTTCATTCTTGAACGTATAGGTTGAAATAAACTCTCTTAACCGCTGAAAGGCGTCGCCCAAAACGAGCGATGCCTCCAACGATTTTTTCAAGATATTCAGATCGGAAGATTCGATCTTCCTCAAACGACCTGCAAGCTCTTTTTCGAGAGCGGAAACAAATGCCTTCATTGATTATCTGAGTTTATTTATTGCAAACAACGGAGGCTGGCGACCATCTCGCCGATAATCGGAGAGTGCCGCTCGCTCTTGCGGGAAGGGACGGTGATCTGCGAACAACGTCATCGCCCCGTCGCCTGCAAATACTCCGTTTTCTTGATTTCGTACTGCGACCACGCCTCGGCATAGCGGTCGCGGCTCTGACGGAAAAGCGTCTGGGCATCCAGCAGGTCGCTCATCGTCGAAGTCCCTGCGCTGTAATAATCCTCGTTGAGCCGCAGGTTCTCGGTCGATTGCTCGATGGAGTTGGCGGCGATCAATATCTGCTGATAGGCGTTTTCGAGGTCGTTCCACGCCTTCTGCATGCGAATGACGAGCTGTTCGCCGCCGTCGTCCAACTGCGTCAGGGCATTCTGGTAGCGATAGCGCTGTTTGCGGACGCTGTGAGGCGCTTTCCACGAAATCGGCACCGATACCGATACGAATCCCAGAAAGCGGTTTTGCGAAAAGCCCGTGAAATCGTTGTAGAGGTATCCACCGCCGACGGCCACCTTCGGCAGATGTTCGCCCAGCGCCATGCGTTTTTGCAGGCGGCCGGCCTCGACATTCTTATTCAAAAGCTGGTATTCGGGTGTCAGGCCGAGTGCCGCATCGTGATCCGTTCGCAGATAGCCGGGTGCTGCGGGCAGCTCATCTCCGATCGACGAGGCCACATCGACAGCCGATTGCTCCGCGCCGATGAACTGTGCCAGCATCATTTTGCACAAGGCGAGCGTATTGTCCAGATCCATGCGCGTACTCCGCATGTCGTTTTTCCGCAGATTGACCTGTAACAAATCATTACGGTTCGTCACGCCGGCTTCGACTGCTGCCGCGACATCCTCCGCAATGCGGGTGAGCTGCTGCTCGACGGCCTCCACCGTCCGGAGTTTCGCTTCGAGTACGACGATCTGCCAGTAGTATTGTTCGACGGTCAAACGTACCTCGTTCTCGGTCTGGCGAAGTTTCAGCTCACCGACCTCGACGCCGATTTTCGCCAGTTTGTTCCCGTTATAGACCATGCCTCCGGCATAAATCGGAAGCGTGGCAGTCACCCCGATTCCAAGCCCGTCCTCGACGAGTTTCATCCGTTGTCCGGGAGCCATCTCCATCTGCAACAGCCCGTCGTCGGCTTTCAAACCGATACCGGTGGCCGACACCTCGGGCAGGAAGTTCGCGAAAGCCTCTTTCTTCTCCTGCTCGGCGGCCGAGAGATCGCCGCGCGAAATTTTCATGCGGGCATTCTCGCGGAGCGCCATTTCGCGGCATTCGTCGAGGGTATAGACCCGCTGGGCAGCTGCCGGCACGACGGCCGCACAGCATACCGACAGCAAAATGATTTTTATCGTATTCATCGTAGATCGTTCGTTTTATTCGAGTTCGAGTTTTCGGCGCTCCTCGCGGATACTTTCCATGCCGTGGAAAAATTGCATGTAGGCGACGGGAATCACCAGCAAAATGAAGAACATCGTAATCAAGGTTCCGTAGAAAATCACCGTGCCCATCGGCATCCACAGGCCGCTGCCTCCCAGAATCATCGGGATGACACCCATCGAAGCGGCTGCCGAGGTGAGGAAAATCGGACGCATGCGCCGCTGGGCCGAGAGATAGATCGACTGCACGACGGACATGCCTTCGGCCTGCAATTCGTGCGCGTAGTCGAGCATGATGATTCCGTTGCGGACGATGATACCCATCAGGGCCACGAGTCCCATGATGCAGGTGACACCGAAATCGACACCCTGCACCAGCACGCCCAACGAGGCGCCGAAGAGGCATAACACAAGGCTCGAAAGCAGGAATCCGGCTTCGGAGATATGTTTGAAATGGGCCAACAGAATTAGGAAGATCAGCACGATGGCGATAGCAAGAGCCGCAGTGCAATCGGGCATCGTATCGTTGTTCTCTTCCAACTCGCCGCCATAGGAGAGGACGACGCCTTCGGGCAGGTCGATAGCGGACAACTGTTTCCCGACTTCGGCGGTCATCGACATGACGTTGACGCCGCGGGCTGTTTCGGCGATGATCGTCACGGTCGGAATCCCGTTGCGGCGGCCCAGCTGTCCGTCGTGCCATGCCGGCTCCAGCGATGCGATCTGCCGCAGGGGAACGGTAGCAAGACCGCCCATGACAGGTATCGGTTCGTCGAGCAAGTCGTCCGTCGAGGCGGCGTCGGCTTTAGTACTCTTCACGACGACGGGCGTGTCGTAGTCGCCGTCCCAGAGCGTAGCGACCGGCATTCCGCTTCCGTAGCGCATGGCCATCGTTATTTCGAGCGCCGTATTGCTTACGCCCAGACGGGTCGATTCCTCCTCGTCCAATCGGATGCGGGTGCCGTAGAGCGGCTCGTTCGCATTGGTACGCACCTGACGCAGTTCGGGCATCTCGCGCATCGCAGCCTCGATCGTGCGTGCTGCCGTCATCAACCGCTCGCGGTCGTCGCCGCTCACGCGCACTTCGATAGGAAAAGTCGCTTCGCTGTAACACAGTTGTTTGAACCGCACGACCGCTTCGGGGAAATAGTCGGCATAACGGGGCGTCATCTCGTCGAGCAGCTCCTCGGTCGCTTCGGCTCCGACAGTATTGACCACGAACTGCGCGAAGTTGGTTCCGGCGATCTGCGGGGCGTAGGAGGTTTGGAAACGAGGCGAGGTGCAGCCGATGAACGATGCGACCGATACGACCTGCTCGTCGCGGCGCAGCATGTGCTCCAGCGAGTCGGCGACGAGCGCCGTCTTCTCGGTCGACGAACCCGTTGGCAGGAAGATTTCCACAGCGAACTGGTTCCGCTCGGCCACGGGCAGCATTTTCTGCGGCAGTTTCGTCATCATCCAGAGCCCTGCGACGATCGACACGGCAGCAACGACTAACGTAACATACGGATGGCGGAAGCAGGCCGCCAGCGCACGATCGTAGCCCGACTGCAACGAGTCGAGGAACGAGAACGGTTTTTTCTTGCCTTCCGGCGCTCTGTTTCCGACCGGTTTGCGGATAAACCAGAACTGCATGAACGGCACGAGCATCAGCGCAATCAGCAGCGAGATCATCAGAACGATGGTCACCGCCCACGGAAAACTGTGGACGAAATCGTTGACCATGCCTTTGGTCGTCAGCAGGAAGGGGAAGAACGTGACGCTGATGGCCAGCGTAGCCGACAGAATCGAGCGGAAGAAGTGTTCGGCGCTTTCGATCGAAGCGTGCCAGCGCGACATGCCTTCAGCCAGACGCTCCATATAGCTGTCGATGATGACGATGGAGTTATCGACGATCATGCCGAGCGTCACGATCAGTGCGGCGAGCGTCACGGTGTTCAACTCGATGCCGAGGGCGTAGAACAGCCCCAGCGAGATGAATATCGTGATGGGAATGGTCGAGGCGGCGACCAGCGCCGTGCGGATCGGGAGCAGCAGCATCACCACGACGACTACGGCCACGATGGCGATCATCAACTCCTTGAGAAAGGTCGTCACGCTGGCCGAAACCACCTCGCTTTGGTCGGTGATGCGGAACGTCGTCACGTCCTGCGGCAGGGTCTTTTGAAAAGCCTCCAGCTCGGCATTGACCGCCTCGCCCATCTGCACGATATTCTGTCCTTTCTTCATCTCGACACTCAACAACAGGCATTTGCGGCCGTTGTTGCGGATATAGGAGTCCGGTTCGGGATACTCCCGTTTCACGTCGGCGACATCTTTCAGGCGGATGTTGTCGCCCGACGGAGAGGACCATACGATCAGCTCCTGCACGTCGCGCAGCGTATGGAACGACTTGGCGACATAGATCGGCGAGCGATACTCCTCGCTGTCCAGCCGGCCGCTCATCGTGGCGAAGCCCTTCGCGAAAAGAGTCGCTGCGAGTGTCTGGTCGCTCAACCCGTATTGCGACAGCCGCTCATTATCCAGGCAGACGGTGATCTGTTCTTTCTGCATGCCGCTCACGGTCATGCGGCCGACGCTCGGAATACGCCGCAGACGGTCTTTCAGTCCGTCCATGTAGTCGTCGAGTTCGCGATAGGTCTTCTCGTCGCTCTCCATCGAGATGAGCAGCGCCGACGTATCGCCGAAGTCGTCTACGACCTGCACGGCCAATACGTTCTGCGGCAGCTGCGCCTTGAAATCCGCCACGCCGTGCTTGAATTTCGACCAGAACTCGTCCTTGTTGTAGAGGTTGTCGTTCAGCTGCACCTGAATGTAGGCGATACCGTCGCGCGTGGTGGAGTAGGTCTTCTCCTTCTTGACCTCTTTCTGTTGGAAGATATAGTCTTCGAGCGGCTCGACGACCTGTTCCTCGATTTCGGCGGCGGTCTGCCCCGGACATACGGCTACGACGATTCCCTGTCGCACCGTGAAGTCGGGAAACTCGTTCTTGCGCATGTCCGAGAGGCCCCATACGCCGAATGCGCACAATACGCTGACGAGCAGGATGATGATCGACCGGTAGTGCATCGCCCATTCGACGATGCCCCGTTTTTTCTTTTCTGCGGGTTGCATGGCTTATCGGATGATTTCGACGACCGTATTTTCACTCACTTTCTGCTGGCCCTCGACCAGCACCTCGTCGCCCGGATTCAGACCGGACAGGATCGTAACGCCGTGCGCCGTGGGAGCACCGCACTCGACGAACCGCCGCACGGCACGGCCGTTGTCGGCGAGCCACACGAACGTGCGGTTCCGCTCGTCCAGCTGTACGGCACGCCCGGGAAGTACGATTGCGGCAAGCGATTCTTCGGGTGCGAACGCCGTTTTCGTCACCATCCCCGGCATCAGTTCGAAAGTCGGATTCGCGACGAGGAGCTTCACTTCGTAGGCATGGGAGAGCGGATCGGCGGCAACGCCTTTCTCGACCACACGTCCCTCGAATACCTTGTCTCCCAATGTTGCGACACGGATTTCGGCTTTCCGTCCCACTTTCATATCGGCGATTTCGGCCTCGGGAACGGCGATTTTCACCTTTACGCGGTCGATCTTCACGACCCTAACGACCGGCATACCCGGTGCGGCCTGCTGACCCACCTCCATCTCCTTGGCGGAGATCACGCCGCCGAACGGCGCGCGAATGGCGCAGTCGTCGAGATTCTTACGGGCGATCCGCTCCATCGATTCGGCCTGCTGCAACTTGCTTTGCACCTCGACCCACTGGATCTCGGGAAGGCTGCCCTTATCGTATAGTTGTTTCATACGCGCATAGGCATCCTGCGCCTGTTCGAGCGTCGCTTTCGCAGCTTCATACGAACTCTGCACGGAGGTCGGATCGACAGTAGCCAATACCTGACCCGCACCGACTCGCTGCCCTACGATGACGTCGATGCTACGGATCGTCCCGCCCGTCGGGAAACTGACGGCTGTTCCGTTTTCCTCCTCCACCGTCCCGGAAAAGGTACGGGCAGTGCCGTTTTCCGACGTGCTGACTATCCATGTCTTGACCTTGACGGGCGACTGCCCCGATTCTACGTTGCCGCTGGTACAAGCTGCGCACGAAAGCGCGGCTGCGACAATCATTACGTAATAACGTCCTTTCATTTCGCTCGATGATTTTTTATTTCCGAGGGCAAAATTGGGCATTCGCAATCGTTCGGAGGTTATCCGATTGGGATAGCAAGTGTACGATATTGCTACACCGTTCGCCAAAAGAGAATCGCAGGACACTATGTGCGTAATATCGCACACTGCCCGATGCGGATTATAGACTACCTTTGTTGTGTAATCCAAAGAAAAAAGATATGCGGCAAAGATCCGACACGGCATTTCGGTTCGTCTCCGAGAATTTCATGCTGTTCGATGATATTCACGATCTGGATATTCCGAAAAACAACGACGTATGGATCCTTCTGTTGCAATGCGAACGGGGACGGTTCGATGCGGAATTGAACGGGAAACATTTTCTGATCCGCAAAAACGACCTGCTGTTCTGTACCCCGCAGACGATCGTGAATCATTCCCGGATGAGCCCCGATTTCAAGGGACGGATCATCGGTATGTCGGAACGTCTGAACAAAGAGATTTTCCCGAATTCCGCCAAAATATGGCGGCAGGCGTTTCTTTTGCGTCAACGAGGCCGCATCTCGCTTTCTGAAGAGTTCATCGAGGATATGCAGACCGATTGGGATTATCTCAAATGCCGCATCGTGGAGCAGGACAACAACTATTATATGGATATGATGCGCTGTCTGATACAGGCTCTGATATATCGTATCTCCGACAGACTCGATGCCTTGATCGGTTCGATCGATACCCCCGACTGCATGCACTCGAAAGAGTATCTTTCCCGACAATTTTTCGATCTGCTGGCTTCGACCTCGCCGAAACAGCGCTCCGTCACGTGGTATGCGGACCGGCTTTGCAAAACACCGAAATATCTGTCGGCAGTCATCAAACAGACGAGCGGCAGAACGGTATCGGAATGGATTCACGAAACCGTTGCGGCAGAAATCGCCGACCGCCTGAAAAACTCGCCGAAGAGCATCAAAGAGATTTGCGACGAGCTGGATTTCCCCAACCTTTCGTTCTTCGGCCGTTACGTCCGCGAACACCTCGGCGTCTCCCCGACCGAATACCGCCGGCAGAAACGGAACACCCCGACGAATCGATGATTCCATAAGAATTTTTACGACGACGAGCAATCGGCACGCACGGACTGCGATATAGTATTAAAAAACAAATGGCCCCACTATTCGTGAGGTCCATTTATATTTATCGTATATCGTTGAAAATTCGAGCTACGGCTTTTCCACCCGTTTTCTTACTCCTTCCCAAATATACGTTCCCAAAAATGAATCGTCCATATTCTCGACCATTCGGGCAAAGCGCACAGCCGGCATGGAGAACGTTTGCAGTTCCGGCTTGATGCACGCACGCATCGCCGGATCCATTCCACCGAGCACGACACGCGGATTCTCTTTGCGGGCTTCGTCCAAAGCAAAAGACAGCAGCCCTTCGCAACCGGAACCGAATGGGACGATGACGTTATCTACTCGCGTGTCATCGAAGCTGGCAAGCGCATGAAGAGCCGAAATCACGTCCGGCTTGGCGAATACGAAATAAATGACAGGGGCATCCTCTTCCGTAAGTTCGGCAAACGGTTTGAAGATGATGTATCGTCCTGTCGGCCGTGCTTTCGGATTAATCCGGTGCATGGCATTGGCCTGCTCCCTGTCGATCTTGAAATGTTCGATTTCGCACAATAACCGCACGGTAGCCTCTTCCTGATACTCACCGCCGAAAAGAGCCTGCAAAGAACCGAAGCATCCCAGATTGTCCGCATCGAAGGCAAGGCTCTGTCCTTGATGCAGCCGCGCCATTTGAGCGAAGATGCAAGTATAGCCGCGTGAATTGGGAGCCGGTTTCCTGGCATATTCGGCACCATGCAAGCCATCGGAGTAGAAGACACCGATAGGAAGCGAAGTCGTAGGAAAATATTTATTCCACTTCTTTAAGACCTGTCGTTTGAAATTTGCATCCATAATATTCCATTTTATGATTCTATTGCAAAATTAGGTCGTCCGTTCAGGATTCTTCGTTTCATATATTTCGCTTTTTATTTCATTTCAGGCATAATATGCCGTTTTTTGCCATATATTCTCTATATTTGTATATCATTTATCGCAATGAAGTACACTTATTCCACATCGGATTTCGTTTATGCCGAGAGCGACCTCCGGCATTTGCGGCAGACTCCCGTCCGGGTGGAGGGATGCACGGTCATGCTTTGCACGCAAGGATACGGGAAAATAATCACGGGTATCGAAGCGATCGAACTCGTACCGAATATGACGACGATGTTTTTCTGCGGCTCTTCTCTGTCTCTGGCGGATGCAAGCGACGATTTCAAGGTAAGACAATGGAGAGTTTCTCAGGCGCTGTATAACGAAATCGTCCCTGCGATTCCGCCGTCATTGATCGATTACCTGATGCACATTCCAGCTTATCTGCATGCCTCGGACGCCGTTTCCCTGCGCTTCGTGCAGGTCTCGATGGATATGGCACAACTGCTCTGCGAAGAGTGCAGCCTGCCTTCTGCACATATCCGAATCCGCAATTTCGCGACGAACTACATTCTTTATTTGCTCGATTATATCGGTCCCTACCTGAACATATCGAAAGAGGGCCGTTCGTCGCGCGAGGATCTCTATCGTCGCTTCGTCGCGGATATTTACAACTTCTGCGAACGCGAACACGAGTTGCAGTTCTACGCTTCCCGTCTTTGCATCAGCAAGCGTTATCTCTCGCAAATCGTGCGTGAAGCATCCGGCGGCGACACGCCGAAACAGCTCATAGACAAACAACTCGTCTTCAAGATAAAATCCCTGCTCGCATCTACCGATTCAACACTTTCGCAGATTGCTTGCATGTTGCATTTCCCGGATCAATCTTATCTGAGCCGGTTTTTCAAACGGCACGCTTCGGTCTATCCTTCCGAATACCGAAAGTCATTACGCTAAATACGGAGGAATCTTCGATTTTTTCGATGCAATGTTTTCATGCGCTTTCCATAATAGCATAAATGGCTATACTACGTATGGTATTAGAATGCCTCGATTATATTCAATTTGGGAGATAGACATCTATGAGCTTTTTGCAGATCGAAAAATAATCCCTATATTTGTTTTGAGTTATTTGAGGAAATGACAACCGAAGTAGGTTCGAACATCTTACTGACTACTTATCCGTTGCCTTTTCACATATGAATTTCTTCTAATTCATTTGTAGTCAATAAATTCCCCCCCCCGGCTACATTAAAGATACGAATAAGCGAGGGCAAAAGCAAGTTCGCTTGCATTTTGCCGGGCGAAAGTATCTAAGACGCAGCCAAAGATAGAAAAAAATTCAGGAATGTCCAGCGTCCGCGGAAACCTTTTGTCCGAAACGGATGCGGAGCGGACTTTTCTGGCGCCCGCACGCTCCGAAATGAAAAGAAATTCCTATCTTTGTGGACTGTTTTCAAGCAAGACGATTTTTATTAAACGAACAACGAACCAATGGCATTACAATGCGGCATAGTCGGTTTGCCGAACGTAGGTAAATCGACCCTTTTCAACTGCCTGTCCAACGCGAAGGCGCAGGCGGCCAACTTCCCGTTCTGCACCATCGAGCCCAACGTGGGCGTCATCACGGTCCCCGACCAGCGGCTGATCCGGCTGGCCGAGATCGACAACCCCAAGCGCGTGATCCCCACGACGATCGAAATCGTCGATATCGCGGGACTGGTGAAAGGGGCGTCGAAAGGCGAGGGACTCGGCAACAAATTCCTTGGCAACATCCGCAACACCCACGCGATCATCCATGTCCTGCGCTGTTTCGACAACGGCAACATCACCCACGTCGATGGCTCGATCGACCCCGTGCGCGACAAGGGCATCATCGACACGGAATTGCAGCTGAAAGACCTCGAAACCGTCGAAGGACGTCTGGGCAAGATCCAGAAGCAGGCCACCTCGGGCGGCGACAAGAACGCCAAACGCGCCGTGGAACTGCTGCTGCAATACAAGGCGGCGCTGGAACAGGGCCTTTCGGCCCGCACGGTCGAACTGGAAAAAGAGGACCGCAAACTGGTCGCCGACCTGAATCTGCTGACCGACAAACCGGTGCTCTACGTCTGCAACGTCGATGAGAAGAGCGCCGCGACGGGCAACGTCTATACCGAGGCCGTCCGGGCCGCCATCGCCGGGGAGAAGGCCGAAATGCTCGTCATCGCCGCCGCCACGGAGGCCGACATCGCCGAGCTGGAGAGCTACGAAGAACGCCAGATGTTCCTCGAGGACCTCGGGCTGGAGGAGTCGGGCGTGGCGCGCCTGATCAAATCGGCCTACAAATTGCTTAATCTCGAAACGTTCTTCACCACCGGAGCCGACGAGACCCGTGCGTGGACCTACTCGCGCGGCATGAAAGCCCCGCAGACGGCCGGAATCATCCACACCGACTTCGAAAAGGGATTCATCCGCGCCGAGGTCATCAAGTACGACGACTACGTGACGCTGGGGTCGGAGAAAGCGTGCCGCGATGCGGGCAAGATCGGCATCGAGGGCAAAGAGTACGTCGTGCAGGACGGCGACATCATGCACTTCCTGTTCAACGTCTGACACACGGGAGAGAACCTAAAAAACATACCGTCATGAAAAATTCGAAGTACATTCTTCTGGGCATCGCAGCCGTCGTCTGCGCCATCGTACTCGCACGCGCCTATACCTATAAATATCGGTCGCAGGACACCATCGTCGTGACCGGATTGGGCGAAACCGAATTTTCTTCGGACCTGATCGTCTGGTCCGGAACCCTGACCGCCGAGGCGCAGAACGTCGCCGCAGGCTACGCCGAAATCGAACAGAGCAAGCAGAAAGTGCAGAAATACCTCGAAGACAAGGGCATACCCGCCGCAGCGGTGGTCTTCGAATTCGTGAACGTCGATAAACAGTACACCCCGGTCTACAACGCCTCGGGCAACTGGGCCGGACAGCGTTTCACGGGGTACCAGCTGCGCCAGCGCTTCACGGTGGAGTCGCCGGACGTAGAGAAGGTGGAGACCGTCTCGCGCGAAATATCGTCGCTGATCGCCCAGGGCGTGTCGATCGAGGCATACGCCCCGGACTACTACTACACGAAACTCGACGACGTGAAGATGGGGCTGATCGAGAAAGCCTCGGCCGATGCCCGTATGCGGGCCGAGAAGATCGCCGTGAACGCCGGGACGAAGATCGGCAGCGTCGCGTCGGCGCGCATGGGCGTCTTCCAGATCACGGGAGCCAACTCCAACGAGGAGTTCTCGGCCGGAGGATCGTTCAACACCGCCAACCGCAACAAGAAGGCCCGCATCACCATGCGGATCGAATACCGGATACGATGATCGCAGTCGTCATTGCGAGGCATCGCAGATGCCGCGGCAATCCGGCCGGGACGCTGTGACGTTACACATAACCATCGGATTGCCACGTCGTTTCAACGCCCGCAATGGCGGAAACACGGCAAAAACAAAACGGGAACAAACTGTCAAAAGCAAACAATATAATCATGGAAAGACCCGTTCGGGTGCGTTTCGCACCCAGCCCCACCGGGCCCCTGCACATCGGGGGCGTCCGCACGGCACTGTATAACTACCTGTTCGCCCGCCGGCACAAGGGCACGATGATCCTCCGCATCGAGGACACCGACTCGCAGCGGTTCGTGCCGGGCGCCGAGGACTACATCCTCGAATCGCTCAAATGGTGCGGCATCGAGATCGACGAGGGCGTCGGCGTCGGAGGCCCCCATGCCCCCTACCGCCAGAGCGAACGCCGCGAAATATACCTCAAATACGCCCTGCAACTCGTGGAGGCCGGGTGGGCCTACTACGCCTTCGACACCGCCGAGGAGCTCGACGCCCTGCGCAAGGAAGCCGAGGCCCGCGGCGAGGCTTTCGCCTACAACTATGCGGTGCGCGAAAAGCTGGCGACATCACTGGCCCTGCCCGCCGAGGAGGTCAAGGCCCGCATCGACCGCGGGGACCAATGGGTCATCCGCTTCAAGATGCCCGAAAACGAGGTGGTCGGGATGGACGACCTGATCCGCGGCCACGTGGAGGTCAACACCTCGACGCTGGACGACAAGGTGCTCTACAAGTCGGCCGACGCGCTGCCCACCTACCACCTCGCCAACATCGTGGACGATCACCTGATGGAGATATCGCACGTCATCCGCGGCGAAGAGTGGCTGCCCTCGCTGCCGCTGCACTACCTGCTTTACAGGGCTTTCGGCTGGGAATCCTCGCAGCCGGCTTTCGCCCACCTGCCGCTGCTGCTCAAACCCACGGGCGGCGGCAAGCTCTCGAAACGCGACGGCGACAAGA
>ERZ857840.1787-NODE-1787-length-23013-cov-2.856521_pt1 | contig 23013 bp, 18 predicted proteins | sample MGYA00519760_ERZ857840 | MGnify/ENA primary metagenome ERZ857840 (study PRJEB31778, sample SAMEA3449371) | human gut metagenome | biome: human gut; feature: human-associated habitat; material: faeces | place: United Kingdom | collected 2010/2012 ... | reverse complement strand
TGTCGGCGGTGCCCGCCCAGTTGATGGTGACGACCGCGTCCGCGCCGACCATTTCCGTGAAGTGGTGCAGTCCCCGGGCACCGCCGCTGATCATCCCCACCGCGGGGGCGTGGGTTTTGGTGTACTGGTATATTTTCTTTGCCGCGGCAATACCGGCCTGCCAGACATAGTCCTTTGGAATGTCCATGTCCCGGGCCGCCGCCGTCATATGCTCGTCAAAAATGCCCGCGATGTGGGAGAAGTAGGCCACCGGGGGCCGCTCCATTCCGGCGGTGGCCCGGGTATAGACGTCGCAGACGTCCGCGGCCTGCCGCAGGGCCATTACCTCCGTGGCATTGATGGCGTAGCCCTCCCGCAGGAGAATGTCAATGGCCTTCAGCCCCTCTTCCGTAGCCGGGACCTTCAGCATGATGTTGGGCAGATTTTCCGCGTTGAACCGCCCCCAGCGGACAATGCTCTCGCAGTCCTCGTGGAAGGGATCCCCCTGAATGCTTACATAGCCGTGTTTCCCGCCGGATTCCCGGTACAGGGGGAGAAAGGCCAGCGCAATTTCCTCCACAAGCGCCCGCTGAAGCCGGATCAGGGCGACGGAATCCTCCGGCTCCTGACGCAGGATTTCGTCCAGCACCTCTATGGCATGGGCCTTGTCCGAACCCTGAAGCATTTTCCAGGTGTAGGCGGGATTCTGGGTACAGCCAACCGCTCCGGCATCCAGAGCAAGCCGGGCCTGTTCCCGGGTCACGTTGTTGATCCAGAAGCGGGTGGGTGTCTGCCGGGCTACGCGATGAAAGTAGGTGTTCATAAATTTCTCCTTTCCGGAAAATACGGAAACTTATCTGCTCAAAAAGTTCTGCGTTTCTGCTTTTTCAATCTTGGAAGCGGTGGGATTTTCACAGCTGAATTTCGGCTGCAAGGCCATTATAACCCGGACAGAAAAAATGTCAAATCCACGTTATGCGGCGATTTCGAGATATATGTATATTATATATGCTTATATACGATAATATAATATTTTTGTACTGTAATATAAAACTATATTCTATTTTTAACAATTTGAGGCGTTACTTTTCGTAAAGTTCGACGATAAGAAAATAGTTGATTTCCGCATTCGGCAGTGTTACCATAAAAGTGCGATATGAACAAAGAAAATTCTACAATGTCGCACAGACAATTCGTAATCATGTGGTCTGAGTGCGCATACAGGACCGCGGAGAACAAGAAAACAGAAAGGTCGAGAAAAATGGCAAAGAAAAAGACAATTATCGAACTGAGGAAGATGGTTGCCGCCGGTGAGAAGATCGTCTACCTGACCGGTTATGATTACCTGACGGCCAAGTATGAGGAGCGTGCCGGTATCGACATGATCCTGGTGGGGGACTCTCTGGGCAACGTCATTTTGGGGCATGACAGCACTTTCCCTGTTACCATGGAAGATATGATCATGCACTGCAAGGCGGTCCGCAAGGGCGCGCCCAATACCTTCGTAGTCGGCGATATGCCCTTCATGTCCTATCAGCTGTCCGATGAAGAGGCAGTTGCCAACGCCGGACGCTTCATCAAAGAGGCGGGCATGGACTGCGTCAAGCTGGAGGGCATCAACGACGCCGCTATTTCCAGAGTAAAGGCAATCAATGACGCGGGCATTCTGGTAATGGGTCACATTGGTCTGACGCCCCAGTTCAGCCTGCAGATGGGCGGAAACCGGGCTCAGGGCAAGAGCTGCGAGGCGGCTCTGAAGCTGATTGACGCCGCCAGGAAGCTGGAAGAGGCCGGCGCCTGCTCCATTCTGGTGGAGGGCGTTCCCGCCATCGTTGGCAAGGCCATTACAGAGCAGGCCAATATCCCCATCCTTGGCATCGGCGCCGGTTCTTACACCGACGGCCAGCTGCTGATCTTTGCGGACATGGTGGGTTATTTCGACGATTTCACCCCCAAGTTCGTCAAGCGCTACGGCGACGTGGGCGGCGAGCTGCTTCGTTCCTTCACCGCCTACGCCCAGGAGGTACGGGCCGGTCAGTTCCCGGACGATTCGATCCATTCCTACAAGATCAGCCCCGAAGAGGCCGCCGCTCTGGAAGAGGCTCTGAAGTCCCGCTGATCCCTTCTCACGGCTCCTTCCCCGGAAAGCATCCGCTCCTCTGAGCCGGTGCGGGTCTGCGGCCCGGGGCGGGAAAAAGCCGCGTAACAAAGAGCAAGAATCTGATGTTGTTTTATATTGCCGGACGATTGGATTGCTTGCATAAAACAAAGGGTATTTTTTCGTAACAGTTCACAAACGAAAACCGTTGAAAATCAAAAATACAGATGGTAACATACAAGTATACGGCAATAGCAATGTCGGATTTGTAATATCGAACAGAAACAGGGGGATCGTTACATATGAAGATCAATAAGGAGCTTTGCGTAAACTGCGGCATGTGCATCAACCGCTGCCCGGTTTCCGCGATCCGGAAGGTGGACAAGGTCGTGGATATCGACTTTGACGCCTGTGTGGAATGCGGCGTCTGTCTGCGTTCCAATGTGTGTAAGAAAAAGGCCATCTATCAGCAGCCGCTGGAGTATCCCCGTTCCGTGCGCAGCCTGATGAGCGATGTGCTGACCATTGCCCCGGAGTCCGGCATTTCCGGCCGCGGCACCGAGGAGATGAAGACCAACGAGGTAACAGGCCGCTTCCCGGACGGCACCATCGGCATTGCCGTGGAGCTGGGCCGTCCCTGCTATGGCGCGCGGCTGTATGACGCCGAGAAGATTGCCATGGCCGTGGCCGCCAAGGGCGTGGAATTTGAGCCCTGCAACCCTGTCACCACGATGATGAGCGACCCCAAGACCGGTAAATTCAAGGAAGAGCTGCTGAACGAAAAGGTGCTGTCCGCGATCGTGGAGATGTCCGTTCCCTATGAAAAGGCGGAGGAGATCCTCTCCACCATTTATGAGACAGCCAAGACCCTGGATTGCTTCCTGAGCCTGGATATCTGCTCCAAGGTGGATAAGAACGGCAATCTGCCCAGCATGGAAATCGTGAAGAAGATGGGCGTATGGTGCTCCGAGAACGGCAAGACCAACGTCGGACTGGGCCGCCCCCTCTACAAGGGCTGATTCAAAGGAGGTAACACAATATGTCTCATACGCTTCACCGTGTCGGCACCAGAGAGAATCTGGCCCACGACTTTGTTTTTCTGTGCATGCCCAGTAAGGACATCAACCATGTGGGCTCCCATGTGCCTCTGCGCCGGTTCTTTGAGCTGTGCGAAAAGAACCACTGCGTCACCATGGGCGACTGCCGGGGCGGCAACGAATGGTACCAGAAGGAAAAGTATCATCTCAACGACAATCTGGAAGGCCGTCAGCACATGATCGAGAATGTGGAAGACCGGGCCGTTATTACCGCAACCTTCAAGAGCGAGGAAGACGTGGTCAACATGCTCAAGGATCTGAAGGAAGAGGATCTGGGCATGTCCATCGTGGTTTCCGGTCTGGTGGATCGGGTGAAGGAGTGCAGCCACAAGGCCGGTCTGGAACCCCATACCGTAGAGCACTCTCTGGGCCGTATCGGCCGCACGGATTTGCTGCCTCCCAACGAGATTCTGGAGATCGCCACCATGTGCGGCCACTCCATGGTTTCCGTAAACTTCATCAATGAGATGATCGAAAAGTGCCGCAAGGGCAAATGCACCCCCGAGCAGGCCGCCGCGGAGCTGTTCAAGCCCTGCATGTGCGGCATCTTCAACACGGACCGGGCCGCCATGCTGATCCGGACCATGATCGAAGCCGAGAAGTAAACGACACACTTACTATGATATAGAAATAGAAAGGAACTCTGACATGAAAAAGTATATTGCGTTACTCCTGTCCCTGGCCCTTGTGCTTACTGTCTTCGCAGGCTGCCAGAGTCAGTCCTCCGGCACCGCAACAACGGCGGCGGCAAACGGCGATACCGCCGCTGCTACAGGAGAGGCCGTTGCGATTCCTGATGGGAAGGTTACGCTCCGTATTGGCACTTCCGCCTCTGATACCTCTGCGATTACCCAGGGCGCTCAGTGGTTTGCGGATAAGATGAATGAGCGTACCGGTGGCCTGGTAACGGTGAAGGTTTACCCCAGCGACTCCATCTCCGGCGGTGCGCAGGCAAAGGGCATCGAAATGCTGATGGATGGCTCTGCCGACATGACATTCCATTCCAATCTGATTTACTCCACTCTGGATGAGCGTACAAATGTAATTTCCCTTCCCTGGATGTTTGATGGATACGAAGATGTGGACGCAACTCTGGCAGGCCCTGCTGGAGACGCAATTGCGGATATCTTGGATTCCTATGGGATTAAGGTACTTGGCTTTGCCCAGAACGGCTTCCGCCAGTTGACCAACAATGTTCGTGAAGTGAAAACCGTTGCTGATCTGGAGGGCTTGCAGATTCGTATCAACAACTCCCAGATTCAGCTGAACCTGTTTAAGGCGCTGGGTGCAGATCCTCTGAATATGAACTTCCCGGAAGTGTTTACCGCCTTGCAGCAGGGCTCCATTGACGGTCAGGAAACCCCCATTGACGTTACCTATTCTTCTAACATTCACGAGGTTTCCAAGTACCTGTCCGTGTGGAATTACATGTACGATGCGTTCATCCTTGGCATTAACAAGCAGACTTTTGAAGGTTTCTCTCCCGAATTGCAGGATATCATCATTCAGACGGCGGCGGAGGCCTGCGAATACCAGCGGAATCTTATCCGTACAAACGAGGAAAAGCAGCTTGAGGAAATTGAGGCAAGCGGTGTAAAGGTTACAAAGTATGAGGACATGGATATCGCCGCATTCAAGAATGCCGCGGAAGTTATCTACACTGAATATGAGCCCATCGTAACCACCGAACTGCTGAAGCTGTTCCGTGGAGAATAAGAGTAATACTCTATGAGGGCGGACAATCCGCCCTCATTCTGATTCCCGGAGGTATTTTATGAAAAAAATTGACAAATTTTTAGATCATGCGGAAGAAACCATTTTGGTGATTTCCCTTTCCATAATGCTGGCAATCACATTTGGCAATGTGCTTTCCAGAAAGATTCTGCACTTCTCGTGGGCTTTTGCCGAGGAATTGACGGTTATCCTGTTTATCTTCTCATCTCTGATTGGCGCCGCAATTGCGGCAAAAAAGGGCGGCCTCATTGGCCTGACGCTGCTGTTTGATATTTGCCCTCCCAAATTTCACAAAATCTTCCATGTTGTTCTGCTGGTAACATCAGCTTTTTTCACGTATATCATAGTTTACTACGGCATCGACATGGTGATTTCCGAGTACAAGAGCCAAATGACCACGCCCGCACTGGGGCTTCCGGAATGGATATTCGGCTTGGCAATACCCGTCGGCTGTGCTTTTCTGGGCTTCCGGCTGATGCAGTTTTCCGTTAAAGAGATTTTGAAGAAGGGAGATGCCACGTAATGGATCCGACAATCATTCTATTCGCTGTATTCCTGTTCCTGATGCTCATGAACGTTCCCATTGCGCTTTGCCTGGGCGTATCCTCTATTGTTGGCATTATCGTTATGGGTGTGCCGCTGTCTGTTGTGCCTATGCAGGTATATGCGGGTATCGGCAAGGCAACATTGCTTGCGATTCCTTTCTTTATTCTGGCTGGCGTAATTATGGACCGGTCCGGCATTTCAAAGCGCCTGATCAATCTGGCAGATGCGCTTGTTGGACATAAAACCGGTGGCCTTGCCATCGTATGCGTTATCGTTTCCTGTTTCTTTGCGGCCATTTCTGGCTCCGGCCCCGCTACGGTAGCGGCATTGGGCGCTGTGATGATTCCCGCAATGATTGAGGCAGGCTACGGAACGGAGAATTCCGCCGCGCTGATGTCTGCATCCGGTTCCATCGGAATCATCATTCCCCCGAGTATCCCCTTTGTTGTCTACAGCGGTATTTCCGGAGTATCCGTCAGTCGCATTTTTATGGCCGGTATTGTTCCCGGCATCCTCATGGGTGTGGCACTGGCTGTTACTGCCTTGATGATCCTTAAAAAGAATCATCAGAAGGTTGTCCAGCAGAAGAAAGCCAGCGGGGCGGAGAGATGGGCTGCTTTTAAGGATGCGCTCTGGGGGCTGCTGATGCCGGTAATTATCCTGGGCGGCATCTACGGTGGATTCTTTACGCCTACGGAAGCTGCCGCTGTTGCCGCGGTTTACGGACTGATCGTTGGCCTGTTTGTCTACCGGACCATCAAGCTGAAGGACCTGTTTGATATTTTCAAAGAGGCTGCAATTTCCTCCGGCGGCATTATGCTGATCGTTGGCTGCGCCGGCCTGTTTGCCTGGTTGTGCCAGTCTGAGGGCATTACCCGCGCTGTGTCCGCGGCTCTGGGTGGAATTGCGACAAATCAGTTTACGTTCCTGATTTTGGTGACAATCATCTTCCTGATTGCGGGCTTCTTCCTGGAAGCAACCTCCGCCATGTATATTCTGGTTCCGATTGTTCTTCCTGTAGCAAAGGCGCTGGGCTATGATTATACCGCATTGGGTGTTATCATTAGCATGAATATGGCAATCGGACAGATTACACCTCCTGTGGGCGTGAACCTGTATGTTGCCTGTAATATCAGCAATATTACGCTGAAGGAAATCAGTAAGAAGATCGTTCCGTATGTAATCGCGCTCTTGATTACACTCCTGCTTGTTTCCTTTATCCCCAGTATTGCGATGTTCCTGCCGACAATTCTGCATGCGTAAAGAAAAGAACATTTTTGAAAGAAGGTCCGCATATGGCATACAGAATACTTACAGCTAAAACAGTGATTACCGGTGACGAACTGAAACCGGAGAACGGATATGGTATTTTAATCCACGATTCCGCGATTGAGGAAATCGCGCCGATTGAGGCGCTGAAGAAGAAGTGCCCCAATGCTCCGATTTCTGATTATGGAGAAGCGACCATCCTTCCGGGCCTGATTGACTGCCATACCCACCTTGACTGGGATTGCCTGATCCCCAATTATGTAAATGAGTCTCAGGGGTCGGAAAGCCGATTGACCCTGATTGGAATTGAGGGTATGCGGAGAGATCTTCTCAGTGGCGTTACATCCGCTCGATACATGGGCGGCCATTATTACCTGGACGTTCAATTCCGCGAATATGTTGACAAAGGGTATGTAAAGGGTCCCAAGGTCAAGGCTGCCGGATTGGGCATGCGTTCCTCTGCCGGACATGGCTTTCTGGGGATTGCTGCGGATGGTGAGCAGCAGATTATTTCACAGGTTCGGGAAAACCTGCTGCACGGTGTGGACTGGATGAAATTTTATAGCACGGGCAGCCATTTGAATCCGTCTGGTTTTCCCAGCAGCTTCTATACCAGGCACGAAACAGAGTTGATTATCGATATGGCGCACCGGTGCGGCATTCCGGCTACATCCCACTGCGTGGGCGGCCCCGGAATGACGGATGCAATCGAAGCGGGAATTGATTGCCTGGAGCATTGCTATTTCGTGGAAGACAGCCATATTGAACAGATGCTGAAGAGGGGAACCCATGTCTGCCTGACTATGAGCGAATACTTCACGATCAAAGAGCATATGCCCCCAGCAATGGCCGCAAAATTTGAAAAATATCGTCCGATTGTACACATGGCAATGGAAAAGCTGATAAAAAGCGGCGTTCCATATGTCCTGGGAACAGACGGAATGCACGGCCATCTGTGGGAAGAGGGAAAATACCTTGTGGAACATGGTGGAACGCCCCGGGACGCAGTTCGTGCGCTTACTGTTGATGCCGCAAAGCTGATAAAAACCGACCATCAGGTGGGATCTCTGAACGCTGGTAAATTGGCAGATATTCTGGTTGTGGACGGGAACCCGCTTTCTGATGTATCCGCTTTGAGCAAGGTTATTGCCGTTTGGCAAAATGGTACGCTTATAACTGCCTGAAAAGCTAAGAAATACGGCCTTGTGTTAAAATAACGACCCGAATTCGTTGGTTTGCGCAAATGTGAATTCCCATTTGCAAATCAGTAAGCCTATAGAACAGGTGCAGCGGTTTTTGTGGACATTCTGATTTCGTGGCAGCTTGTTGACCTTAAAAATTTATTGCCTTTGGAGAATCAAAACAACCAACGGAAGGAGTCAGGTGTTTCTTTGTGAGGGGAAGGTGCCGAGCAAAGCGAGTCAGATGAGGCCGAGACTTCATAGTATGAATTACCGAGCCCGCCCGGAAAACCGCTTTCCGAGAAAATGTGGAAAAATCCGCAAAACAGACAATCTCTCTTGCAATAAAAAACGGAGTATTGTATAATCAAACGTATAAAAGGATTGGAGGCGTATTCATGGAAGAAAAAGGGAAGAAGACCGAAAAGAAAGCACCCATTCAGTCGGTGGAACGGGCGATTCGTATTCTGCAATGCTTCAAGGGCAGGCGGGATTTGTCCCTGACGGAGATCAGCCGCATTGTGGACCTGCATAAAAGCACGGTTTTCGGACTGGTCGCCTCCCTGGAGACCTTTGATCTGGTGGAACAGGACCCCGTCACCGGGCGGTACCGGCTGGGCATGGAGCTTTTTCAGCTGGGCAGCTGGGTGAACCGGGATCTGCGGCGGCTGATCGCCCCGTATATGGACGAGTTGGTGTCCCTGTCCTCCGAGACCGTGAACTTCATGGTTCCCTGCGGCACGGATGTGGTCTATATCGAGAAGAAGGAAAGTCCCTATTCCATGCGCATTTCCACGAGACTGGGGCAGCATCAGCCCTTCTACAATACCGCCGGAGGCAAGGCCATGCTGGCCTGCTACAGCAGCGAACAGCTGAATTTGATTCTTGATAATACCGTATTTGAAAAACGTACGGAAAAAACCGCCGCCAATGCCGAGGAGGTGCACGCTCGGCTGGCTGAGGTCCGGCGGAAGGGTTACGCTATTGATGATGAAGAACTGGAATACGGTTTGATCTGCGTGGGAAAGGCAATTGTGGACTGCGACGGCAACCCCATCGGCGCGGTCAGCATTTCCGGCCCCTCTTCCCGGATGTCCGAGGAGAAGATCAAGCGCTGCGCGGATTACCTGAACCAGTACTGCGCCCGCATCAGCGCCGAGCTGACCTGAGCTTATCGTCATAATTTCCGCTGCCGGCTCCCGGCAGCGGTTTTATTCCCATACGGTTGAGGCCCTTTGACAGGCGAACCCCCGGCTCGGTGTGAGCCGGGGGCTTTGATGTCGGGTTCGGGATTACTCCAGTGACTGGGGGACGGTGGCGGCTTCGGCGATGTTGATGGCGTGGCCGCCGATACGGTTCAGGGAGTTCAGAATCTCCCCAAAGAGGATTCCGGCCTCTACGCTGCACTGGCCGGTCCGCAGACGCTCCATGTGGTTGACCTGGCTCTGGCTGGTGAGCTTGCGGATCTGCCGCTGCATTTTCGCCATGCGCTTCAGCTCGTCCAGATGGACATTCTGATGATAGAAGGCGGAGACGGCCCGGTCAAAGAGCTGGCTGGCATCGTCGTTGATGACGGCAAGCTCCGCCATGGCCCCCTGGGTGTAGTTAACGCCCTTTTCATCCTGCTGCTCCGTCAGGTGCAGCAGATGCTCGGCGTAGTCGCCAATGCGCTCCAGATCGGAAAGGGCCTGGAATACGTGGTTGACGTACTGGGCGTCCCGGTCGGACATTTCCTGTACGTTGAGTTTGACCAGAAAATCGCTGATGGCGTCGGTCAGATAGTCGATGACCGACTCGTTTTCCTCAATTTGCTTGGCGTCGGCCACCCGGCCCGTCAGCAGAGCCCCGGTAGCCAGATTCAGATTCGTGCGGACCAGACCTGCCATGCGCTCCACCTCATTGCGGATCTGCAGCAGGGTGACGCTGGGAGAGCCCACCAGGTTCACGTCGATGTACTCCAGGCGGCAGGCATCCTCATGCTTCTGCTTGGGCACCAGCAGGTAGGTGAGCTTGACCACCTGATTGGTCAGAGGCAGCAGCACCGCGGCGGAGATCACCTTGAAGATGATATGCACCACGGACACCTGGAACATGGGGTCCGGCACAATGCTTTCAATAAACTGGGTATAAGGCAGGAGCAGGGTGACGGCGGTCATGATGACGGCGCCCACCAGGTTGTTGATCAGATAGATCATGGAGGCCCGCTTTGCGTTGTTCCGGGCGTTCATGGAGGCCAGAATCGTGGGCATGGCGGAGCCGATGTTGATGCCGCAGATCAGGAAGGACGCGAAATACAGCGGCATGAGCCCCTGCATGGCCAGCGCCTGCAGAATACCCACGGCGGCGGAGGAGGACTGAATCACGGCGCACAGGGCCGCGCCCACCAGAATGCCCAGAATGGGGTTCCTGGCATTCATGATAAAGTTCTGGAACCATGCCACATCCTTCAGGGGCCCCATGGCGGCGGACATGGTATGCAGTCCCTGAAACAGCAGGCCGAAGCCCAGAATGATCTGGCCGATGTGCTTGTTCTGCTTCTTCTTGGAATAGAGCATCAGAAACGCCCCGATGAAGATGCAGGCCGGGGCAATGCCGGATACATCCAGGGCGATCAGGACGCTGGTGATGGTGGTACCGATGTTGGCGCCGAAGATCACGCCGGTGGCCTGGGCCAGGTCCATGATGCCCGCGTTGATAAAGCCCATGACCATGACCGTGGTAGCGGAAGAGGACTGAATGACGACCGTCACAAAGACGCCCAGCAGAAAGCCCAGAAAACGGTTCCGGGTCAGCTTTTCCAACAGGTCCTTCATCCGGGACCCGCAGGCGATCTGCAATCCGTCGCCCATGTACTGCATGCCGAACAGGAACGCACCCAGCCCGCCCAGCAGCGAAATGATATTGGTGAAGCTCACAGTATTCCCCCTATATTCAAGTCTGTGTAAAAATCCAATTACGCATTCTTTACAAGTATACCAGTCATTCCGACGCATTGCAACATTTTTTTCAGGGGGGAGATATCAGGGGCAGTGCCTGTAATGGCTCGGTGATTCAAAAACGTCGCTTTTTAAGATTCCAACGGCAGCCCTGACCGCGTTCCGGCTGGGTGCCTCCGGCGGGGAGCTTCTTGTCCCGCCAAGAAAGGGGGAAAGAATGCGGCCTAAGGGAGGCGCTGTCGGCAAAGCCGCCCTCCCTTAGGAATCCCTCCCGGCCTCAAAACCAACGAAGTCTCTGCGCCGCCTTCCGGCGAGTACGGGGTGCAGTCCCTAAATCTTTCCTGGTTCAATTCTTTGAAAGAATCAATATTGGGGCCACTTTCTACTTGAGCATTCTGTCATCCGGGTATTCCATGCCAGTGTGCGCACTGGCGCGGAATCGAGAACCAGTTTTGGCTTTTGTAGACTGTTTTCACTGTGTGAAAACAGTAAAGAGACCCGATTGATTATAGAGTTTAAGATGCCGAACGTCTTAGATAGAATACCGCTGAAACATTGCTTTTCTAACGTAAATGCGCGCCGGAAAGGATTCTCAAGGGAGGGCGGTGCGTCGCGCAGCGAATCTAATGAATCGATTGCCGGTGGCAATCGCACCACTAATACATCGGCTCTGCGGCGGGAGCAAGCAGCGGTCAGCGCCTCCCTTAAGCCGCATTCTTTCCCCCTTTCTTGGCGGGACAAGAAAGGGGCCCCCGGAGGGACACAGCTGAAATGCGGACTGGTTTTCAGTCAAGAGAAAAAAACTAAGTTGTAGCATTCTCTTTTTCAGAACTCAATGCCTTTTCTTGCCCGCACCCCTTTGTCGAAGGGGTGCTTTTCTTTGCGCATTTCGGTGACGTAATCCGCCAATTCCACAAGCTCCGAAGCGGGGTTTCGGCCTGTAAGCACGATTTCCAGCTTCTGCCCGAAGTCACGCAGAAACACCGTGACCGGCTCCATGGGGACAATGCCCCGGTTCAGAGCGGAAATGACCTCGTCCAGCACCAGCAGGTCGGCGTTTCTTCCCCGTTCCAGCAGGGTCAGAAGGTAGGCCGTGTAATCCTTCCGGGCCTGCTCCTTCTGGATATCCGTCATGTGGACATAGCGCCCAGGAACCGTCCCGCAGTTCAGAACTTCCACCCCGGGAATGGTTTTCAGGGCCTTGATCTCTCCGGAGGAGCCATCCTTGAAGAACTGGCCGATCAGCACATTTTTCCCGGCGCCTGCCATCCGCAGAGCCAGGCCCATGGCGGCGGTGGTCTTGCCCTTGCCGTCGCCCCAGTAGATGTGAATCATGGTCACACCTGCCGATCCAGGACCTTGTAGACAAAGTCCATGTTCAGCCCGCCCCGGACGGCATCCGCAAGAATATCGTACTGCCGCTGCTTATAGGCATCCAGGTCAAAGCTCTCCGCCGCCTCCGGGCTCAGGCCCTTCCGACGGCACAGGTCCGCCACAACGGCCTGGGCAATGCCGCCCTCGTCAAAAATGCCATGGATATAGCTGCCATAGACGTTTTCCCCCACGGAAATGGGGGCAATGGGTTCCTCGCTGCGGCCCATGTGGATCTCATATCCCTTGTAGCACAGTCCGGACAGTCCGGACAGGGGGCCTCCCACCTGGGGCAGCACACCCTCGGTTTGCCGCTGGACTTTATCGCCCCGAAACACCGTGTCCATGGGCAGCAGACCCATGCCGTTGACCTTTGTAATGCCCGCTGCCTCCACCTGATCCGGGTCGGAGACGGTGGCGCCCAGCATCTGGAAGCCGCCGCAGATTCCGAAGACAATGGTGCCCCGGTCGTGGCAGTGGAGGATCACCGCCTCCAGGCCGCTCTGCCGCAGCCACAGCAGATCCGCAATGGTGCTCTTGGTGCCGGGGAGCAGGATCATATCCGGGTCCTTCAGTTCGTCAGCCCGCTCAATATACCGCACGGACACATTGGGGAACCGCTCCAGAGGACTTACGTCCGTAAAGTTGGAGATACGGGGCAGCTTGATGACCGCAATGTCGATGGCCTTGCGGGTATTCTCCCGGGTAAAGCGGGTGGACAGGCTGTCCTCATCGTCAATATCCACATGGGTATAGGGGATGACCCCCGCCACGGGCACGCCGCAGATTTTCTCCAGAATGTCGATGCCCGGCTGCAAAATGGCCCGGTCGCCCCGGAATTTATTGACGATGGTACCCTTGACGCGTTTGCGCTCGTTTTCCTCCAGCAGGGCGATGGTGCCGTAGAGCTGGGCAAACACGCCGCCCCGGTCGATATCGCCCACCAGCAGCACGGGGGCGTCCACCAGCTCGGCCATACGCGCATTGATCGCGTCCCGGCGTTTGCTGAACACGTCCGAAGCGTTCCCGAGCTCCGGCACACGCCCCTGCATGTCCAGCGTCATGCCGTGCGCGGCCATCGCGTCGCACAGGCCGGCGTCCCCGTACACCGTGGTCTCGTACACGGAACGGATGTTCTCGTACATGCCGAACAGTCGGCTGCTGTCGATGCTGTACCATTCATCGCCGACCCGCACCCGGTTGATCAGCTCCAGGTGGCGGTGCAGCTCAGGGTCGCCGGCACGGCTGGTGAAATGGGTCGCGGACACGAACATCACCTCGTCCGGCCGCACCCACCGCCGCCTGCCGTCCCCGCAGCGCAGACGCACCGTCAGCCGTTCGGCCAGGAACCTCCTGACCGCCTCCTCGCCACGCGCCTGGGCCTTCATGCGGGCCTCGCGCACGTCCCCGTACACGACCGACGCCACGTCCAGATCCTTGCTGTCGTTCAAAGGGATCTCATAGGCGCGCACGTTCCCAGCACGAAACGACTTCAACAGCTCCCCGCTGTCCGGGTCGCGCCCGTCCAGCAGCATCTCCAAACCGCCGTCACGCAACCGCTTCGAAGAACATTTCGTGCCATCCGCGTAACGATGGAAGCGCAGACCGTCAGAATGCTCGCCAAGGTACGCTTCGAGGCCCTGTCCGGCCTGATTGCAGCCTTTCAGGTACTCCTCCAGGGAACGCCCCCCGGTGGTGACCTTGACGATATGCCCACGCATGACACCAATTCTACCCCGTCGCCACGTTGGATACCGGCTTGCCCACGCAGTGGGCATAAGTACCTTGCTATTGATTAATGATTGGAGTTTTGTGGGTGAGGTATCGGGTCGGATGATGCTGCTGGAATATGGTGGGTCGTATGGATATGCGTATTGGGGTTGGTGATGGCGTGGGGGATACGGGCGGTTGATGTGTGATCATGCGGTGGATCGGCTGGCGGATGGATAGAATTGGATACGCATCGGGCATTGCATATGGAAAGGACGCATACCAATGGATGACGCGATGTACGACATGCAGACCGGCTCGCAGAACGACGGCGCGGGGCACGAGCCCGTGAAGCGCAAACCGGTCCGCCCGGCCGAGCTGCGCCTGGACGACTCCAAGGAGAACCTCGGCCTCGAACGGGTCGATTACGGCTACCTCTCCCCATACCTCGAAACCCAGGAGACACCCGCGGACAGGGTCGCGCGCCGGCTGATAGCCACCCCGTCGATGCACAGCCACAGGGACAACCCCCAATGGTGGAGCCTCCCGGTCGGCCACATCGGCAGGATCAAGGCGCAGAAGACCGCCGCACGATGGGCGAGGGCACGCACGCTCGACGGCAGAACGGTCAAATTCTCCGCCGTCGCGTTCCCGATCCGTGACAGCGACAAGAACCTCTGGGGCGTCGCCATCAGCTACGACCCCGCCGACCAACCGGCCACCGAACCGCACGAGCCGACAGCCGATCACCCCACATTCGACACCGGACATTGACCGGGAGTACGGGCGGGCACTGCAAGGGGATGCGTCTGGCGGACGTGTCCCCTTGCCCGGCTAGCCGAGGGCACATACCTACCTAAAGCCCTTGACTTGCTTAGGGTCGCCTCATGATCCTCAACGTATCCTCGACCAACAGAGTAGCCGCCGCGATGTAGATCGCCCATCGCCAGTGGACACCGATACCGACTAGCGCGGACGTACGTTCGATAAGGTTCCAAAACGGCGCAATCATTTCCATGACGGCGTCTATGCAGATAGCAAAGTTCCGTTGAAATTCCAACGATTTAACAGTGCGTTCCGTATATCTAGAACCGCCGCTCAATCCTATTCCTGCAAGGACTGGGGTCACAGCGCGTACCTAAAGCCCCTCGAATGGTGGCTAAAGCCCACGACGCATGACGGAAACCTACCTAAAGCCCCTCAGATGGCCGAAACGTCTCACGGTGGCCAAAGCCCACGTGAGTTATCCACATCCGGCAGAGGTCCTTTCAAAATTCGCTCTCTAAGTATCTGTATATCTGTATATCTGGGACCCCCGCTCAGTCCTACTGCCACAAGGGCTAATGACACATTGCGGTGGCTAAAGCCCCTCAAATGGTGGCTAAAGCCCCTCAAATGGTGGCTAAAGCCCCTCGCGGTGGCTAAAGTACACGCTCATTGGTGGCTAAAGTACACGCAGTTATCCACCGAACGTACCTAAAGTACACGCATGTCGGTGGCTAAAGTACACACCTGCCCTGCTAGCATGGTGGCTAAAGTACACACCGAAATTTGATATAAAAATGCCCCCGCGAGGCTGGCACCTCCGAAGGCATGGCAACCACGTTAACTAGGAGCGTGATTAGCAATGGTCGATGATACCCGTTCCGGGGAACTGACTCTCCCGGAGGACGAACCGTGGATGTCACACGGCTTCATTTCCAAGATCGCCGCGCAGGTCTCCCTGCCCTACAGGAGGCCCAAGGACAACGCCAGAGAGATAGTCCGGCGTAATGGCAATCTGGTGGTCCGGTTCATCAGTGGCGAGGATTGTCTGCCTTACGGTAAGTATCCGCGCCTATTCGAGCTGTGGGCGTGCACGATGATCAAGACGAATAACCCGTGCTTCGACCCGGAAACGAACGTATTACATCTGGGCACCACGTTCCGCGAGTTCCTGCGCATGATTGACGTGCAGGTCGGCGGACGGCAGCTTAAATCCATCAAACCCCAACTGGAGCGTTTGTTCGCCTGTTCCTACCACATCTCCAACAACACCGAGAACGAGACGAACATGCGCAACTTCGTCGTCGCCGAGAAATCACGCATCGATTGGCTGCGGAATGAACCGCAGTCCCACGGCCTGTTCGAGAACTGGGTGCAGCTGAGCCAAGGCTACGTGGATATGCTGCGCGACCATCCGGTGCCGGTCGACCTCAAGGTGATAGCCAGGCTCCGCAAACCGATGGCGATCGACGTGTACTGGTGGCTGACCAAGCGCGTCTACAACCTGCACGAGCCGGTCACGATCGCATGGCAGCAGCTCTACCAGCAGTTCGGCAGCGACTCAGAGCTGAAGGAGTTTAAGCGGAAGTTCAAGCTTGCTGTGGCCGAGGTCGTGGAGGTGTACCCGTGCAGGCTCACGTTGGGGCCGCAGCGGGTGACGGTGTTCCCGAACCGGACGAGCGTGCCCACGGTGACGCAGACGCGGGCCATCGAACGCAGCCGTGAGGACGACACCAAGCGGAGCGAGAGGGAGCGGAGGAACGCCGAACGCGCCGAGGAACGGCGTGCGAGGGCAGAGTCCCGTGCCGAGGAGCAACGGCAGCGCGAGGAGATCCAGCGGCGGGTGTCCGAGGAACGCAAGCGGCATGGCGGCAGCATGTTCGCCGGCTCCGCCGGCTATGTGGAAGGGGAACCGGATGAGACAGGGGCAGAGGATGACGTCTGGCATGATCCCGACGAGATGACGCTGTTCTGACTGGAGGTATTCATGAATTATTGCTCTGGCGTATAAAAAAGCAAATTCAAACGAAGAAACCGGCATACGGCCATTAGCCGTTCTATACTTAAAGAGACGGCGAATCCAACGAGGGCTTCGCGTCAGAGAAAGGGGAAATTCCGATGAAACCGCGACGGCGGCGTATCGCCGCAATGGTAACTAGTTTAGCAGCAGCGCTGGTTATGTCACTCTCATGCGTGACGACTGCATCCGCATCTTCTGTATATCTTTCTGTGCCAATTTACGTACAGGAACAAAGTAACTGGTGCTGGGCCGCGACATCGAAAAGCGTATCCGTATATCTGGGAGGCAGCAATTCTTCCCAATGCCAGTATGTGAAATGGGGAAAGAACTCGTCTTCTTGCGCCAATGTAACCGGAGATTTATCGACTGACGTGAGGCGCGCCTTGTCAAGTGCGGGCATCCGCAACACAGGTTCGATGATAAATAGTGCCGCAAGCACTGCAACCGTCAGCGGGCAAATTAACAATAGCAAACCGTTGATGGTACGTTGGGGCTGGGATAGCGGCGGTGGCCATATGCTTGTGATAAGGGGATATACCTCTGATCCGGGCTATCTTGTTGTCTCTTACATCGATCCGTTGCAGTCGTATTACAGCAGTGGAACTTACGACTGGATGAAAAGCGGAAGTGGTCATACATGGACGCACACACGATATGGCTTTAGCCGATAAAGGGGGAACAAATGAGTACATTCTATAATGTTCGTAAATCCCTGATTCAGGCGTTCCGTATATTATTCGCGGCGATGTTATTTGTCGTTGCTATAGGAACGGTCTGCCCTGATATCGCTCGCGCGGAGAATCTGCCCGAGAGCACGCAAATCAACGAGTTCGCTCAAAGCGACGAGGCGAGGACCCAAACGCTGGCGCTTATGGAAGCTGTCCAGAACGACGGAAGCCCTGAAGCATCCACGCAGATTGCAATAGGTTATGCCGATAAAGTGCATTATCTACGCTATGACGATTCAGGTGCCATAACGAACACAATCACGGACCCGCAGGATTACGACTGGGTGGCACCCGTTGAGGTTGAAGGTAGATTAGTGGGAAGGATCACGATCTGGGACAACAACGGAAGTCTGGAAGTGGGGAATTTTTCTCCCGATATAGAAGAGGCGTCCCTGCTTGATGATGATGACAGCACCACTCTCATCAGCGATGGCTTCTCCCGTGCGTATTATTCGATGGAAAACAGCAGAATCTCACCTCTCAACGAAGCTGCACGCGCTATTGTCCCCGAGTCTGTACAAGTGGAGCAGGGAGACATCGCGATCCGTAAGAACGCGCCATCTGGGTTTGACGATTCAGCCGGCGGCGGATCTATCGGCGTCGTGTCTTCCGACACCGCAACGGGCACGGATTCTTCCATGAACATATTCATGTTGATGGCTGTGTTCATTGTCGTGACAGCAGTTCTCGCCCTTATGTGCAGGATTCTGTGGCGCGGTCCGAACCGGCGGAACGATCGATGAGGAAGAGACAACCATTGTTTTCCGGCCTGTGTCTGGCGGTATTTGCGCTCATGTCGGGTTGTACCGGAGCACCGGTTCAAAGCGACGATGCCGGCGCTCATCTCGAATTTCGCGCCTATGCGGAGTCGGGGACAGTCAGGATTGAGTCGCAGAGCGAGACGGTTCTCGAAACCCGAATCAAAGGGGACTGGTTGAAAGTCGCTCCGGACGATTGGCTTGAGAACGACAGGCCGCTCACCTTCACGGTTGAACGTGATTCCGGCGGAGTGGAAGACAACGTCTCCTGCGAAATCATATTCAGTGGCCACACGATTGACGAACGACGAGTCACCGGCCCCGAAACATCGGCCACATGCCAGTATGACACATGGCGGGATGCGATTGACTACTGAAAATATTCTTAGCTGAAAGCCCGTCCGGGCGTGGAAGCTCGGACGGGCCGTGGTGCCGTTATTGGCGGCTGTGTGCGCTGATCGCGTATGCCGTGAGTGACAGCACCGCGATGTCGGCCGCGATGGGATGCATCGCGGGAGCGAGGCTGATGACGATGACCGCCATCAGCCAGACCACGAGGCCGCCGCGCGGCCCCTTTTCTGGTTTGCGCATGGCGCAATCCTTTCAGTAAGCCGCGCCGCGACTGGCGCGGCAGCGTCGTCCGGCGGTTGCCGGACGGTCGTTCTGGTCCCTGCAACAAGACCTTCTCGACATGAACGATGGTATCGGCTAACATGGAAGTGCCGGTTCGAGGCACTGCAAACTTCCTCCCATTCCAAGGCGGTGCGCAACGACTTCTTCGGGAGGATGGCCGAGACCGGTGGGTGGCCCTGATTCCACCCCCTTTCAGTAAGCGTTGGGCCGGTGTCTTCGGGCACCGGCCCTTTGCGTTGCCCGCGTTCGGGCACGCGCCTGTCCGGGACGTCGATGTCTGTTCTAGGATTCTGCGGCTATTCGTGCAGCATTCTCGCTATGGCTTGGTTGATGGTCTCGCCCATTTTCATGCCGTTGTCCGCGCAGTATCGTTTGAGTTCGGCTTTGAGGTCCGCGTCCATCTGGAACGTGGTCATGACCTTGCGGACGGTTTCGCCGTCGCCGCGGCCGGTGTTGTCCTGCACGTCCATGAGCTTGGTCACGGGTTTTCCTTCGAGTTCTCGGCGTGGCTGCATGCTCATGGTGAGTCGTCCCGAGGCCTTCTTCATCGCAGTTCCCCTCTCAGTTCGTTCCACACGTCCTCGTATCCGTTGAGGTTGCTTCTGAATGTGTGGCCGAAATCGGCCTTGAAGTCCTCACGCAGCGGGATCTCCGTGTCGAAGATGCCGGCCCCGTATTCCTCGACGGCGGTCCTGAACGCGCGCAGGGCGTTGGTGCCCTTGCGGGCCATGACGATGAGCACGGCGTAGTCCTTGCCGGCGTCCTGGCATTGGGCGGCGGTGAGCATGGTCTGCTGCAGGTCGATGGGCGAGGACAGGGTGGGGATGACCACGAAGTCGGCGGTCTTGATGACCTCGTCCACGACGGCGCCGTTCGGCGGGGTGTCGATGACGATCAGTTCGCCGTCGCGGTCCGGGCGGCGTTCGCGCATGCGCCGTATCTCGGCCTGGTTCTTCGACACGACGGGGAAGGGGAGCGGGTCGTCCGCGTCCTCGGCGGCCTGTGCCCACAATGTGGCGCTGCCTTGCGGGTCGGTGTCCACGACCGTCACGCTCAGTCCGGATCTTTGGGCCGCGGTGGCTATCGCCAGCGAGCTGGTGGTCTTGCCGACCCCGCCCTTGATGTTGGTCACGCCGATGATCATCCTGCCTCCCGGAATATTTAAATATTTATTTTTATTTATTTATTGTAGCATGGCCGATGGTCTTCGCCCCAGGGTCAGATGCCGGCCCCGTAGCCTGCGCCGTGGCCCGCGCCCGCCGACCATGTCGGCGTCGCTTGGAAGGGGTCTGCATCATACGAGATCGAGGGGTGGGAGTCGTAGCCGAGCAGGTATTCGGTCTCGCGTTCGCGGAGCATGGCGGTGTAGTCGACCCATCCGGGTCGGTGGCCGAGGGCCCGTTCGAGTTCGGCCAGGTCGTTCGTGATCTGCTCGCCGCGCGGGGCGTCCTGCCATGCCTGGTCGATGGCGGTTCTGTCGTGTTCGCGCACTTCGAGGCTCTTCCTGAGCTTCCGGGTCGCCTGGTCGATCTGGCGTGGGGTCATGGTGCGGAGCTGGTCCCGGTCCAGGCGTTGGTAGGCGGCGGTCTCGACCAGGGTGCCGAGCACGGCGTCGTCGCGGTATCGTATGTCCTCCGGTTCCTTGAAGTACGGTTCGAATTCGCCGTTGTAGTTGAACTGGTCGTTCCGCAGCACCGGCATGGCCCATCCGCCCCAGTTCGGATGTTCCTCCCGGAATCCGGTCAGCTCGTTCCAGAACCCGCGGCCCCAACCCTCTTCGAGCCGGCCGAGGACGGAGTTGTACTCATCGATCGCGTCGGGTCTGCGCATGTCGCGCAACGCGGCCAGGCGCGCCCGGTCGCCCAGGGTCTCCGCCTGCCGTATGTCCGCCATGCTCCGGCGGTCCGCGTTGGTCCGTAGGACCTCCTCGTATTCGTTGCCGAGCTCTTGGACACGGGCGCGCAGACGCTCCGGCGCACTGATCTCCGGATCACGTTCCCGCTCGTGTTCGAGGTCACGCATCCGATCGCGCAGATCGGTCACGGCCGGCGTCTCCTCCGCCTTGGCCCGGGCTGAGGCGATGCGGAGCTCATGATTGCTCCGGTATTCGCCGTAGCCGATGTGCCACCGGTCCTCGAACTCCGCCCGTGCGGCCTGGTATCGCATCAGCGACTGGTTCGCGCGTTCGGTGGCCTCTCCGGCCAGTCGGCGTCGGCCCATCACGAAGCTCCTGTATCCCGGTTCGTTCCGGTCGGTCAGGCGGAGCCTTTCGGTCTCGTCCTCGTGATGACGTTCCAGCAGCCGGTGCACGTCCCGCCAGTCGTCCGCCATGTCCCGTTCAAGCCTTGCGGTCTCGGAGTCAAGCGCCGCGCCGCATTTGTCGGATAGTTCGCGCAGGCGGTCCCGGTAATCGTCCGCGACGTGTTCGGCCCGGCTCCGCGCCGTATCGTACTGATCCCGCATGTCGCGGATGCGTTCGGACAGTTCGCCGGCGCGACGCTGCTCCCGTTCAATCTCCGCATGGAGCTCCGGCAACGGCTCCGAAGCCCATACCCTTCGATCGGCGCCCTGCAGGAGGCCGGTCTTCCGTTCTTGCAGCCATCGGTCGAGGTCACGCAGTTCGGACGACTCCTCGGCGTTCAGGCCGGCGTCGACGGGTTCGGCCATCTGCTCGATCTGCTCGCGGAGATTGTTCTCGGCGGCTTCGAGCCCCTTGTCTCCCTTGTCCCTGGCGATGATGCGGGTCAGGGTGTCGAGGGCGTCCTCGTCGCCGCCCGCGGTCATGAACACCTGGTTGCCGGTCTTACCGCGGGTCAGGGCCACATAGGCGTCGGCACCGGACGCGCCCTCGGCGGCGTAGAAGATCGCGTGCCCGCTCGTGACGCCCTGGGCGCCGTAGGTGGTGCTCGCGTATCCGAGCTGCACGGCCTCGGCCACGTATTCGGCGGGGAGCCTGTAGGTGCGTTTCCCGTCCCCGACGAGCATCCCCGACCGTTCGTCGATCCCGAGCACGGCGAACGTCTGCCGGTTCGCCACGCCTATATGGTTGTCGTTCCTGCGGGTCATGACGATGTCGCCCACATGGATCTCCTGGCCGTCGATCATGGAGGCGCAACGCTCGTCGCCCAACTGGCCGGCGTCGAGCCTCAACCGTTGGATCGCCCGGTTGACCTCGGCGGCCTGCCGGTTCGTGACGGTGCTGATCGTGGTGTCCGGGTGCTCCATCCACGCGGCGGCTATCGCGTTCACGGTCGCCTCGTCGCTGTCCCAATGCCGGACCATGCCGCGATCGAACAGTTCGCCGGCCAACCGTTCGGCGTTGGCGGGCGTCCGTTCGCGCAGGCGGATGGTGTAGGCCGCGTAGTCGGGGTCCTTGAACCGGTGCACGTCGCGCATGGCCACCACGTTGCCCGTGTACCGTTCGGCCAGTTGCATGACGCCGCCGCGGCCCACGGCATTCAGTTGCATGGTGTCGCCCACCAGCGTCAGTCTCGCCCCGGTCTCGTCGGCCACGCGCAGCAGCGCAAGCGCCTGGTCCTGGTCCATCATGCCGGCCTCGTCCACGACCAGGAACGTGTCACGGTCCAGCCGGTACTCGTCGGGCACGCCCCGGTAGGTGTTGCCGCGATGGTCGGACTGCCCCTCGGCCACGCGATACCAGGGGTGTTCGGGATCGGTCTCGTCGTTCCGCCAGCCGTATGCCTCCAGCAGACGCATCAGGGTCCCCGTCCCGGTGCCGACCTCCTCGCCCGCGACCAGCGCCGCCTTCTGGGTCGGCGTGGCGATGACCAGCCGTTTGCCGTTCTCCCGGCAATAGTCGTTGACCGCGTTGAGCATGTGGGTCTTGCCCGCGCCGGCCGCGCCCTCGACCACGGCGAGGGGATCGCCCTTGCAAATCGTTTCGACGGCCTCGCGTTGTCCGGCGTCCAGCGTGTACCGTTCCGCGAGATCGTCCAGACGCGGGTTCGCGGTCTCCTCGACGCCGCGGGCGGCCAGACGGCCCTTGAGCTCGTCCTCGCACTCGACCACGGCCCGGCACGTCAGCGACTTCACCCAACCGGCCCTCGCCCGCGGGTCCTCGCTCAGCATGACGCACAGTTCCCGGGCCCGGTCGCGTATCCCCTCGGCCAGGGCTTTCAGCTCGTCGCGCGTTCCCGTCGCCCCGGTCAGGCGCACCTGGTCGTAGGC
>ERZ857840.1780-NODE-1780-length-23079-cov-2.729065_pt1 | contig 23079 bp, 24 predicted proteins | sample MGYA00519760_ERZ857840 | MGnify/ENA primary metagenome ERZ857840 (study PRJEB31778, sample SAMEA3449371) | human gut metagenome | biome: human gut; feature: human-associated habitat; material: faeces | place: United Kingdom | collected 2010/2012 ... | reverse complement strand
TGTACGACTGTCGCTGAATTGCGGACAGAAAGCGTGCTGCGCGCGGCGCCGAGGAACGCGTCGTTCAGCACGGGCTTGCGGGTGCTTGTCGGCGTGATGAATACTATCTGCCCTTCGCCCATCGGGGCGACCCGAATGGCGTACCGCGCGCCGCCGATGCTCACCTCCGAGATGTAGCTCGCCGCCTGCGAGCCGGAGGCTTCGCTGCCGATGACGGAGCGGAGATTCTGCCCGACGCAGGCGCTGCCGACGCATGTGACCCTGCGGCAGCAGCCGTCCTACGCGATCTCGGCGGCGGCGTTCTCGGCGAGAAACCCGGTTCTCATGCTGTTCGTGCGCGATGGGCAGTCGGGCGAGGTGGAGATGCGTGCCGCTCTCGAATCGGACGGCGCCGTGGGGTCGAGATTCCAGGAATCGCTCGATGAGCTGCGAAAATCGTTGATTTCGCAACATGCGGCCTTCACGTTGGAAACGTCGAGGGACAGCGCGAGCCTCTCGGTTTCACTCGAGGGAAGGTGATCGCATGGGTTTTCTCTTCGAGCTGGATACCCCCGTGATCGTTGCGCTCGTGGTGTCGTTCTACGTCGCCGCGGGAGGGCAGCTGCTCCATGTGCTCTTCCTCTCGACGCGCCGCGGCGCGCGTCCCTTCTCTCTCGTCAAGCTCTACGAGGTGCTGCTCTTCGTGCATCTGCTGCTTGCGGCGGCTACGGCGAACAGCGTCCACAGCGGCTACGGCGTGGCGCTTTTTCGTCTGAAGGCGTTCTCGTTCCCCATTGAGTCGCTTCTGTGGATAGACGCCGTGGCGGCGCTTTTGGGGCTTGCGCTGGCGATTGCCTACCGACGCCCCATCATGACGAGCGAGATCGCCCTCATGGCGCTCATCACCCCGCCGTCCATCGATATGCTGGGTCATTTGGTGCCGTATCTCCTCATCGGCGATGCGGCGTTCTTCATCTTCCGCGTAGGGGCTGCGCTTACCCTCGATGTGCGTGCCGGGCGGCGCTCCGTTTCGCGGCTGTCGATCATCGATTCTATTCGGGCACTGCCCGAGGGCGTCATCTGCGCCGATGACGAGGGGCGCATCCTCTTCATGAACGAGTCGATGCGCTCGTGTCTGACCGCGCTCGGTTTTGCGGGCGACCTTGCCGAGACGCGCGGGGTGTGGGATGACCTCGAAGAGATGGCGAACAAGGCGGAAGGGGGGGCGGACGCGGTTTTGCCGGAAGGCATTCGTCTTGAGATATCCCCCGATGAAACGTGGCTTTTCATGCGCGACCGGGTGAGGCTCGGCCATAAGGAGTACCGCCGGATGGTGGCCTTCGACGTGACCGAGGAGGAGTCCATCAACTCCGATATCGAGCGCATGAACCATTTTCTCGACGTGGCGAACACCGAGCTTGTCGCGGCCGTCGAGAACGCGCGCGAAGTCTCGCGCAACGAGGCGATCTTGCGCATGCGCTCGCGCGTGCACGACACCGTCGGTCAGCGCCTGTCCATCCTCCACCGCTATCTGGAAGACGATGACCCCGACCCCGAGAAGCTTGCATGCGTGGTAGACCTCGCTCGCACGGTCGTGGAAGATCTCGCCGAGCCCGACGACATCGACGCCGAGGGCGCCCTTCGCGCAATTGAGAGCTCGTTTTCCCTGGTGGGAATTGTCATTTCAGTGGAAGGCCCGCTTCCCTGCCGCTCTGAGGTCGCCATCGCCTTCGTCGACGTCGTCCGCGAGGCCGCGACCAACGCCGCCAAGCACGGGCAGGCGCATCGGGTCGATGTGAGCCTGGGCGAATCATCAGGTTGCTACACGCTTTCCATTCAAAACGACGGGGCCGCCGCGCGCGGAGAGGTGCACGAGGGCACGGGTTTCCCCTCGATGCGCCGTGCGCTCGCGCGCGTGGGCGGCACGCTTTCCATCGTATCGACTTCCCCGTTCACCATCGAGGCCCAGGCGCCGTGCGCGCCGCCGCATGAAGGAGAGGACCAATGATCAAGATCGTCATCGTAGAAGACCAGACCATGCTGCGCGATTCGCTCGCCCAGACCATCGACGCACAGCCCGACATGGAGGTCGTGGCTTCCCTCGCCGATGCCGCCTTCGCGCTTGATGAAGTGGAGAAGACGGGCGCCACCTGCGCGCTTCTGGATGTGTGTACCGAAAATGACTCAAGCGGAATCGTCGCCGCGCGCCGCATCAAGGAATCCCATCCCGAGGTGCGCGTCGTCATCATGACGGGCATGCCCGAGATCACCTTCATCGAGCAGGCCCGCGCCGCGCACGTCGACAGCTTCGTGTACAAAAACGTCGGCACGAACGACCTTCTGGGTATCATTCGCTCCACGATGGAGGGCTACTCCACCTTCCCGCGCGCCCAGCAGAGCATCTTCTCGGACGCGGCTGCACTGACCGACGTGGAGGTCGATATCCTGCGCCTCGTGTGCGAGACCAAGACGCGCAAGGAAATCGCGCAAGAGCTCTTCCTGTCCGAGGGTACGGTCAAGCGCCACATCTCCGAGATTCTCGCGAAGACTGGCTACGACAACATCCTGCGCCTTGCGGTCCATGCGGTCTCAAGCGGGCTTATCGTCCCGAAAATGCGCGATGAGCAGGAGCCGCGCTAAATCGCATCCTTCCCTTTCCGCACGAAATGGCCACGCGGTCGCACTTTGCGCCGCGCTGCGGGCCATAGGGTCGTTGCCGCGGCGGCCCCTTTCCCTCACCATGAAATCAACGAAAACTTCGTTGGATGCGCGGGAAGGAGTGCGGGTATGGGATTGTTTGGAAAGATCTTCGAGAAGAAGAGCTGCGATATCTGCGGAGGGGAGATCGGCTTGCTCGGCAACAGGAAGCTTGAAGACGGCAACCTGTGCAAAGAGTGCGCCAAGAAGCTCTCCCCCTTCTTCAGCGAGCGCAGGCGCTCGACGGTCGAACAGATTCGCGAGCAGCTCGATTACCGCGAGGCGAACAAGGACCGCGTCGCGGGGTTCAACACGACGCGCACGCTCGGTGGCGACACCAAGGTGCTCCTCGACGAGGACGCGCAGTGCTTCATCGTCACCTCCTCGTCGCGGTGGCGCGATGCGAACCCGGACGTGATGGACTTCTCCCAAGTCACAGGGTGCGATTCGGAGGTTCGCGAGACCCGCACCGAAATCTATCGCGAGAACTCCGAAGGCCACCGGGAAAGCTACGACCCGCCGCGCTACGACATAGACTACGACGTGTACCTCACCATCCACGTGAACTCGCCTTACTTCGACGAGATCACGTTCAAGGTCAACGATAGCCGCATCGAGGAACGTTATTCGGTGGAATTCCGCGAGGCGGAGCGCCAGGCCAACGAGATACGCGAGGCGCTCACGAGCCTGCGCGAGACGGTGCGCGAGAACGTTGCGGCGGCAAAGGCTCCGAAGGTAGCGGTGACCTGCCCGTTCTGCGGGGCCACCACAATGCCGGATGCGAACGGGCGCTGCGAGTTCTGCGGCGGTGCGATCGGGCTTTAACACTGCGGGCGCTATCGTCGGGGCGGTTAGCTCCGGTGTGCACGATAGAGTGGTTGGAATGGGAAAGCTATTCGGGAAGGAAGTGCTACCATGAAATCGAAGTTGAAGGTATTCGGAGTTGTCGCATTCGCTATCGCGCTATGCTTCGCGCTCGTCGGCTGCGGTGGGGGTGACAAGGCCGACCCCAAGAAGGCGGTCATCGGAACGTGGGAGCTCTCCGAGCTCACGGGTGCTTCCGAAGACGATATGGCCATGATGAAGGCGTTCGGCCTCACCATCGAGGCGACCTTCGCCGAGGACGGCACGTTCAAGCTCGGTATGTTCGGCGAGACGATGGACGGCACCTGGGACGCCAAGTCGGCTGATAAGGTGTCCCTGACGATCGAGGGCGACAGCGTCGACGCGACGATTAAGGACGGTGTGCTCTCCATCGAGGTTGACGGCGAGGGCATGAAGTTCAAGAAGACGAGCGACGAGGTCAAGGACCTAGGCTCGAGCTCGAGCTCGTCCACCTCGAGCGGAGCCACCAGCGGCTCGAGCGCGACGGACGACCAGGCGATTCAGGCCATCGACAAGGAGATCTACAGCGACGACAACATCTCCGTGATGGTTGTCGACAAGAAGCAGGATTGGCTCGACTCCTGTGGCTACACCCTGGTCATCACGAACAAGAGCGCCGACACGGCGATTGACTTCAGCGGCTCTTACGGCACCTGGACGGTGAACGGCAAGATGATCAGCCCCTACATCTACGAGACGATTCAGCCGAACGCTTACGCCGAGACGTTCATGACCTTCATGGACGACAGCATCAAGAGCATCGACGATCTCGTGAACGTGCAGGGCTCTTTCGAGGTCACGAACTCCAAGACCTACGACGAGATCGTGACGTTCCAGGTTACGATGCCGTAGCGGAATAGTTCGATCTTCGGCTCGCCTGCACCTGATGCAGATGAGCTGGCGAAAAAGGCGCCGCGTCCCGAAAAAGGGCGCGGCGCTTTGCTCTGTTCGGGGTGCCGCTCTCGGAATAAAGATGTTACGAATAAGGCAATCGTGTTACTATCTGTCACAGCGATTCGATACGATTCAAAGCGAAGGGAAGAAGCTCATGTTGAAGAGAATGAGAGCATGCGGCGTGGTTGCCATAGCGGCCTGTCTGTGTGCGTGCCTGCTTGCGTTTGCGGGCTGCTCCGCACCTGCGGGCACGGATTCGTCGGAGGGGGCGCAAGACGCCGCGGCGACGAAGACGGTGGTCGACGCCTATGGTCGAAGTGTCGAGGTTCCCGCTGATGTCCAAAGCGCGGCGACCGTCGGCAGCGGCGCGCGTTTCGTCGTGTACGCGGGCGGGCAGGACAAGCTCATTGCCGCAACCGAGATGGAAACCGAGCCGGCCTTAAACCGTCCGTACACGATTGCGTACAAGGATCTTTTCGCCAACCTGCCAGCGACGAGCAACGGAAACCATCTGCTCGAGACGAACGTCAACGAGGAGCAGCTCATGGAGCTCGCGCCTGACGTGATCATCTCGAGCCGCAGCGCTGAAGAGTGCGACTCGCTCCAGGCGGACACGGGCATCCCCGTCATCGGCATCACCTACCAAAACCAGCTGTTCACCGACAACGTATACACCTCGATCACCTGCGTCGGTGAGGCCTTGGGCACGCAGGACCATGCGCAGGAAGTCGTCTCGAAGCTCAAGGAATGGGATGCCGACTTGAAGGCGCGTACTGCCGACATCCCCGATGCCGACAAGCCGAGCGTCTACGTGGGCGCAGTCAATTATAAGGGCGCTAAGAGCTTCACCGGTACGTACGCGAACTATGCCCCGCTCGTCGAGCTCGGCGCGAAAAACGTTGCCGACGAGACGGGCCAGAAAGCCGCAATAGACGTCGACCTCGAGCAGATCGGCAACTGGGACCCCGACTTCATGTTCTTGAACGCGGGCAACATGGACCTCATGAAGACCGACTACGCCAACAACAAGGCCTTCTTCGATGACCTGAAGGCGTTCAAGGAGGGCCACCTCTACACGCAGCCGTTCTTCAACTTCAACGGCACCAACATCGACACGGGCATCTGCGACACGTACTTCATCGGCGCGACCATCTACCCCGACAAGTTTGCCGACGTTGATCTTGACGCGAAGTATTCCGAGATTTACACCACGCTTCTCGGCGTCGACTTCTACCAAACCATGAAGAATGCGGGCATGGGCTTCACGACGCTTTCTTTCAGCTAGAATAGCCGCTTATGGAAGAGGACAAAATTACAACCGCGAGCTTGCCCGGCGAGGGGAAAGCACCCCGTGACGCGTATGCGGGCTATATCGGGCGCAAGCGCCTCGTGCTCGTCGTCCTCCTTGTCGCGGTTGTCGGCATCGCCGTGTTCTCGATGACTATGGGCTCGCTTCAGATCGCTCCTGCCGATGTGGTGCGCGCGGTCTTCGGGCAGGGCGATGTGCGCACCGTCGCCGCAGTTCAGAACATTCGTCTCCCCCGCGTCTTGACGGCTATCGTCGCTGGGGTGGCCCTCGCGCTTGCGGGGTGCGCCTACCAAAGCGTCCTGCGCAATCCGCTTGCCTCGGCGAGCACGCTCGGTATCTCGCAGGGGGCCGCGTTCGGTGCCTCGCTCGCAATCATCGTCTTCGCAGGTGGTGCGGGCGCGTCCGCCGCCTATGAGGGCATCTCGACCGCCGACCCCGTAACGACGGCGCTCTTCGCGTTTGCGGGCGCGATGCTCTCGACGGTGGTGATTCTGCTTTTGTCGCGCGTGCGCGAGATGACCCCTGAAAGCATCGTGCTGCTCGGCGTTGCCTTGTCGGCGCTGTTCGCCGCAGGTACCACGATCGTGCAATACTTTGCAGAAGACTCCCAGGTCGCTGCCGTGGTCTTTTGGACATTCGGCGATCTGGGCCGCGTGAGCAGAAGCCAGCTCGCCGTGATGGCGCTCGTCACGGTGGTAAGCGCCGTGTTCTTCTTCACGAACCGCTGGGCCATGAACGCGATTGAGTCCGGAGAGGGCCTCGCCCATAGCCTGGGGATATCCGTGAACGGTGTGCGTCTCGCAAACATGCTGGTCGCGAGCGCGGCGGCGTCGACGGTGATCGCCTTTTGCGGAATCGTCAACTTCGTCGGGCTGGTCGCGCCGCACGTGATGCGCCGTGTGCTTGGCGCCGATTACCGCTTCCTCCTTCCCGCCTCTGCCCTTGCGGGCGCGGGGATGTTGCTAGTATCCGACATCCTCTGCCACGTTGTCGTGGCGCCGCTGATCTTGCCGATTTCGGCGATCACGTCGTTCGTCGGCGCGCCTATCTTCATCTACCTGCTGTTTCGGGGGGTGAGCCGCTGATGCTTGCAGCCTGTGGGCTCGGCTTTTCCTACCGGGCGGGAACTCCCGTATTACGGGATGTGTCGATCGAGCTTTCGCCGGGGTCGTTCACGGCGATTCTCGGGGTGAACGGGTGCGGCAAATCGACGCTTCTGTCATGCCTGATGGGACTGCGCAAACCCGATGCGGGGCAGGTGCTCCTCGACGGCGTGCCCATGGGCGGGGTCAAGCGGCGCGCGCGGGCGCAAAAGGTCGCGCTCGTCGCCCAGCACAGCCACGCGAACCGCCTTACGGTCTACGATTCGGTGCTCGTCGGGCGCCATCCCCTCATGCAGGGCGCGCCGACGGAGGCCGACCACGTTGTTGTCCGCGAGACGCTCGAGCGGCTGGGGCTTTCCGCTTACTCGCTGCGCTATGCCGACGAGCTTTCGGGCGGAGAGTACCAGAAGATGGTTCTCGCCCGCGCGTTCGTGCAGCAGGCCGAGACGCTTCTGCTCGATGAGCCGACCAACAACCTCGACCCTGCCAACCAGCAGGAGGTCATGCGGGAGGTTCGCCGCGAGGTCGACGAGCGCGGCATTGCCGCCTGCGCGGTTATGCACGACATCAACCTGGCGATTCGCTATTGCGACTGCTTCCTCTTCCTAAAAGACGGCGCGGTTGACGCCGTAGGCGGGCGAGAATGCGTCACGCCCGAGCGCATCAAGCGGATTTACGGCATGGACGCAGACATTATCGAGCACAGCGGGAGACCGGTGGTCATTCCGCGATGAAGGGATTGTCATGGACGAGGTAGCAGCGTACTTCAACGAGCGTGCGGGCAAGTGGGACGAAAGCGGCTGTTCAGGGGAAAGTCGCGTGCAGGGGGCGGTGCTCTCGCTCGTCGATCTGAAGCCGGGCGACTCGGTGCTCGATTTAGGGTGTGGCACGGGCGTGATGATCCCCTTCTACCTTGCGGCCCAAGCGGGAAAGATTGTGGCGGTCGACATGTCGGAGAAGATGATCGAGCGCGCGAGGGAAAAGTTCGGCAACGAATCTTCCGTGGAGCTTCGTGCCTCTGACGCGCTCTCGCTCGATGAAGGCGAGCGCTTCGACGCCGTGGTCATCTACAACGCCTACCCTCACTTCTTCGAGAAGGCCGCATTGGTTGAGAAAGTGTATCGCCTGGTCAAGACAGGAGGGCGTTTCGTTATCGCCCATGGATCGGGCAAGGACGTTATCAACCGCCACCACGAGGCGGTCGCCGCGGGGGTGAGCTGCGGTCTGCGCGCAGCGAGCGAGGAGAGCGCACTTTGGGCGGACAAGTTCGAAATCGAGGCGCTGGTGGATACGCCGGGCTTCTACGCGTTCTCCGGCGTTCGAAGGTAGCCGTTCGTCTGCACCTGGCTCTTAAGGACGGCGGGTGGTGCGTGCGCACGTGAATCTCGCTGCAGCGTGTGTAATTCGCAGAAATCCACAAAGTCTTCGCTTACGAAGCGCTTTCGATTTGTGCTTAACTTGAGGTAGTCAAAAGGCGCAGTGAGACGCTGCATACGATGTGCAGAGGTGGTCGCAACGAGCATGTTGCGACCATTTTTTTATGCGTTGAATTCGCCTTTTGACCAGTGAAAACCCAAAGAAAGGAGTAACTGAAAACGTGACTTCAAACAATGTCAAACTTCCCCGCGCCCGTGTCGAGGTGGCGCATCCTTATCTTGCCCTCATGGGACTCTACTGCGGTGGCTTCGCCGGCATGTACAGCGAGACCGCGATCAATATCGCCCTGCCCCAGCTTTCCCTCGCTTTCGGCGTCGACGTGTCCGTCACGCAATGGCTCGTGGTGGGCTATATGCTCGTAATCGGCGTCGCTCTGCCGTTCGCGAGCCTGCTCATGAAATGGTTCTCCGCCCGCAAGCTCACCTTGTTCGCGCTCGGCGCCTTCTTCGTCGGCGCGGTTGCGAGTGCGGTTGCCCCCTCGTTTCCTGTAGCGCTCGCCGGCCGTGCGGTGCAGGGCATCGGCACAGGGCTTGTTCTGCCCATCATGTTCGCCATGGTGCTCGAGGTGATTCCTCCGCATAAGATCGGCGCCGCCATGGGGACGAACGCGCTTGTCATCATGTTTGCGCCGGCTATCGGCCCGACGCTTGCAGGTGCTCTTATCGGCGCCGGTTCGTGGCGCCTCGTCTTCGCGAGCTTTGCGGTGATTGCTCTTGCGGGAATCGTCTTCGCATGGAAGTTCGAGGTAAATCCCTATAAGCTGACCAGGCCTTCAATCGATGCGCCTTCCGTCGTGCTTTCGGTCGTGGGTTTCGGCGGTATTGTGCTCGGTGCGGGAATGGCGAGCTCTTGCGGATGGGCATCCCCCATCGTTTTGGGCGGGCTTGTTGCGGGCCTCGTGTGCCTTGCGCTCTATGTTCGCCGCCAGCTTTCCATGGAGGTGCCCGTCATCGATATGCGAATCTTCTCTCACCAGGGATTCCGCGTGGGTGCCGTGTGCATGGTGGTCAACTTCGGCATCACCCTTTCCGCCATGTACATCCTGCCGCAGTTCTACCAGAACGGCATGCTTTTGGCAGTGGCCGTGACCGGCGTGGTCATGCTGCCCGGCGGCATCGTGAACGCGCTCATGAGCATGATCTCCGGCCGCATCTACGACCGAATCGGCGCGCGCGGGCCGGCGGTATGCGGCTTCGGGCTGTCCATCGTCGGTGCGGCGGCGCTGCTTTTCGCGACGCCTGAGTCTCCGCTTGCCTATGTCATTGCCTGCCATGTGGTCATGATGGTTGGCGTGCCGCTCGCGATGTCGCCCTGCCAGACGCACGCGCTCTCCTCGCTGCCCCGTGAGCTGTCGACTGACGGCTCCACGGCGCTCAACACGATGCAGCAGGTGCTCGGCGCCGTGTGTACCGCGGTGGCGACGAGCCTTCTCACCGCAGGTCAGGCGAGTTATGTTGTTGCGGGCGGTGCTGACGCGACGCTCGTCTTCACGCAGGGGTCTCACTGGGGATTCGCGTTCGCGCTCGCACTTGCGGTGATCGGTTTCGCGTGTGCGCTGCGCATCAAGGTGAAGAAACGCGCGAACGTGGGAACGGGCGAGGTTGCTGCCGCCGATGCTGCCGCTCGTGCGGCTGCGAAGGCTTCGACTGCAAACGTCGCGACGGGCGATGGATCCTCGCCGCGCGACGCAGCGAAATCAGGCGCCCGCGCGTAGCGTGTCGGTTCCGGCTGGCAGGTGTTGACCTCGCCGAGGTGCATTCCGCTTGGTTTCGACTTATGAGGGGACTAATTGTAGAGGGCGAATGTTGAGCGCCCTAGAAAAACTCCCTTCTTTGGCGGTCGGGCATCGTTGTGCTCGACCGCCTTTTGCAATCGGGTCGCTCCAAGCCACCTTCCCTTCTTACGCCGCCTTCGCCGTTGGGAAGCTGGTCGCGCAGCAAATCGATTGAGAGCTGCGGTACGTGCAACTCGGGCAAGCCGGCGTTGATGGTGTACAAATCGCCGATGGTGCTCACGTTCATGCCGATCAGGGGCACCATGGTCATGCCCACGATGACGGCGACAAGCGAGCTGGGCACCTTTGCTCCCATCGCGCCCAGTCGCGGCCACAAAAACAGCACCGCCAGGCACACCGCGCCCACCACGAGCGTCTGCCTTCCCGAGGCGAGCTTTCCCATGCGTTTTCTCCCTATGCGCTCGTTCTTCGGGGCGCCCCCCTGCCCTCTTCCTCGCCATGCCATGTCCACGAGTTCTGCGGGCTGCTGTCTGCCATCTGCCGCGTTTCCCCCGTAATTTGTTGGCTGCGCGGCGTTTTGGTGACCAAATGGCAACGATGGGAAGCTCCCGGTTGCCCTTCGAATGATGCGGTCGCACAATAACATAGAAGAAATGTCCACCCGACGCGGGCGGGCGCGAACGGACAAGCTTCACGGAAGGATGCGATATGTGCACAGGAATCAGATTCAGCGACGGCGAGGGCAACATGTATCTGGCACGCAACCTCGATTGGAGCACGCGCTACGGTGAGCGTGTGGTGGTGACGCCCGCGGACTTTCCGCTCCCCTATTCCTTCCTCGATGATGCGCCGGCGGCTCACGCTGTGATCGGCATGGCGGTCGTGCTCGACAACTACCCGCTCTATTTCGATTGCGGAAACGATGCGGGCCTGGGCGTTGCCGGCTTGAACTTCCCCGGGTTCGCCGAATATTCCAAGGGGCCTATCGATGGGAAGACGAACATCGCCGCTTACGAGTTCCCCGTTTGGGTGGCCGCGAACTTCGCGTCGGTCGATGAAGTGGAGGCGGCCCTCGCGAACGCGAACATCGTTGCGAAGCCGGTGAGCGACCAGCTCGGCGTGTCGATGCTGCACTGGATTGTCGGTGATGGCACGCGCTCGATCGTGATTGAGCAGATGGCCGACGGCCTGCATGTGATGGACAACCCGGTCGATACGCTGGCGAACCAGCCCGAGTTCACCTGGCATATGACGAACCTGCGCACGTATATCACGGCAACGGGCGACTTCCCCGCTGCTGCGACCTGGGGTCGCGCCGAGCTTACCCCCTTCGGCGCAGGCGCCGGTGCGCGCGGCATCCCGGGCGATTCCTACTCCCCTTCGCGCTTCGTGAAGGCGGCGTTCTTGAACGCGAACTACCCGCAAAAGGCCAGCGAATGGGAAAACGTGCTGCGCGCGTTCCATACGCTTGGGAGCGTGGCGATGGTGGAAGGCTCGGCGGCGATGGCCGACGGCGCCTTCGAGCGCACGCTCTACACGGGATGCTTCTCCGCGCGCACGAAGACGTACTACTACTCGACCGACGACGACCCCTCCATCAAAAGCGTTGCGCTTGCCGACTGCAATGCGGGCGACGTGAGCAAACTCTTCGTTGCCTAAGTAGTGCGCGAGGCGGTGTGCCGCCTCGCGCTTTCTACCTACTCGAACGGCGAGCGATCGTGGTTGATCTCGCGGTTGAACAGGTGCTCCACCTCTGCCACGTCGCGGGTCTGCCCGAGCGCCCACATGGTCTTTGCAACGATCGCCTCGGGGGTCATGTCGGCGCCGCGCAAGATGCCCGGATGGTCCGCATACGCGCGGCCAACCTTGTAAACTCCCAGGTCAAGCCCCTCTTCGGGAACCTGCGTCGTCATGACGGCGATGCGCCCCGAATCGACCCATGAATAGATAGCGTCCTGGAAGCACGGGCCGGTCTCGCCTTGTTCGGGAATGCCCCCGATGCCGAACGTTTCTAAGATGACCGCGTCATAAGACGGCGCCAAAGCCGAGAAGATCCGCGAATCGAGCCCTGGCGTGAGTTTCAGCGCGAACACTCGCGGGTCGAGCTTGTCGTACACGACGGGGCGATCTGCTGTGTGACCTCGTGACCCTTCCGCCTTCCTTGCATGCGCGAAAGGGGCGGAGCGCACGATGCGGTCGGTGCGGATATAAGCGAGCGGAGGGAAGTTCACGCTGGTGAAGGCGTTGAAGCTCATGGTGCGCTGCTTGCGCGCGCGGGTTCCCGCGATGACGATGCCGCCGAACGCGATCGACACGTCGCACGCGTCGTCGTCGGTTGCGTACAGCACGCTTTGGTAGAGGTTGAGCTTCGCGTCGGTGAAGGCGCTCGCCATGGGGCGCTGCGACCCGGTGAGCACGATGGGCTTGGGGCTGTGCTGGATGAGATACGACAGGGCTGCCGCGGTGTATGCCATGGTGTCGGTGCCGTGCAGCACCACGAACCCGTCGTAATCGTCGTAGCTTTCCATTATGGTGCGGGCGACGCGCAGCCAGTCGCTCGGGCGCATGTTGGTCGAGTCGATGTTCATGGCCTGTTTCACGTCGAGCGTGGCGAGGTCTGCCACCTCGGGGACGTACCTCGTCAGTTCCTCGCCTGAAAGCGCAGGTGACAAGCCATTCCCCTCTTCTTTCGATGCGATAGTGCCGCCCGTGGCGACAAGCAAGATGCGTTTCTTCGTCATGGTTGCTCCCCAATCTTTCGGTGCCGGGCGCGTTTCTGGTTGTTGCTTGACGGCCGGCGCGAGCAAGGGGACCCCTCGCGATGCATTTGCTCCCAAGCCGTCCTTCGTGCTCGCCTTTGCGCCGTTTTCGAGCATGGTTTTCTAGGATTGTACCTTATGGCTTCCTCGCACGCCTGTTGCTCCCCCATTAATGCCACTCTCTGTGCTCGATTTGCGGATTCTCCTGCTCAATCGAATTCGAGCATCTACTCATTCATAGGCGCCTATCCTATAATCCTTCACGGTTTTTTGGGGCCGCACCCGCGGCGACGCTTCGGGTGCAAGATGGAGGCCGCGTCCAGGTCGGCACCTTGGGCGCGAAGTGGAGAAAGAGTTTTACGCATGCAAACCAAACAAGAACTGTTCCTCGATCTTTTGGGAACGGAAGACACCCAGTTCGTCATCCCGGTGTACCAGCGCGTGTACTCCTGGGGCTTGCAGCAGTGCAAGGGGCTGTGGCAGGACATCAATCGCTCGGGCCGTACGGGCAACGCGCACTTCATCGGCACGGTGCTCTATGCGCCCGACCGTTTCGCGAAGACGGCGCAGCATCAACTCGATGTGATCGACGGCCAGCAGCGCATGACCACGCTCACCATCGTGATCGCCGCGCTCGTGAAGTATCTACGCACGCGCGGCGCGACCGCCGATGGCCTTACTGCCGACGATATCTCCGGCACGTTCCTCCACGTGAAGACGGGCGACGGTGCGGCGGCGAAGCTCATCCTGTCGCTAAACGATTGCCCGACACTTGAGGCGGTGGTGAACGCTACGCCGATGCCCGAGCGTCCCTCCGAGCGCATCACTGAGAACCTCGACTACTTCTACGGCGAGATGGAGAAGAGCGATTTCGACGCCGACGTGCTGTGGGCGGGCATGAAGGTGCTCACGGTGATCGACGCGGAGCTCGACCGCGGCGACAACCCGCAGCTCATCTTCGAGAGCCTGAACGCGCGCGGTGTGCCGCTGACGACGGCCGACCTGGTGCGCAACTACCTGCTCATTGCGATGGACCACGATGAGCAGACGCGCCTGTACAGGGAATATTGGGAGCCGATCGAGGTCATGTTCGGCGACGACCCCGGTGCCGAGAAGCTCAACGCTGCAATCCGCACGTGGCTTTCCATCCGCTTCCCCAAGGTGCGCATCCACGATAAGAGCGAGACGTATTCCGTGTTCAAGACCTATATCGAGGACGAGCACGCGGGCACGCCCGAGGAGCTGCTCGACGAGCTGCGCGGCTTCTGCTTCATGTGGGCCGAGAACTACAACTTCCACGAGGTGAAAGAATTCCGCAGCATGAACTGGGCAAAGGGAAAGCGTCGCACGCTCGTTCCCGAGCGCGCAAGCCAAGGCGGGTTCTAGGGTAAGCGCTGCAGCCTGCGCGATCTGCCGCGTAAGATGGAAGGAGCCTCGGGCACAATGCTCGAGGCTCCTTTTGTTTTTGTCCCTAAGCTTTCGCGGGAAAAGCGCCTCCTGCGGCGGGTAGTGTTCTTTCCGCCGCAGGAGGCTCGCTACGCCGCTCGACGTTCGCTACGCCATGAGCTTCTTGATGCGCTCCATGGCCTCGACGGTGGCGTCGGCGTCGCCGAAGGCGGTCAGGCGCACGTAGCCCTCGCCCGAGGGGCCGAAGCCCGCGCCCGGCGTGGTGATGATGTTCGCTTCGGTGAGCAGCTTGTCGAAAAACTCCCAGCTCCCTACCCCTTCAGGCGTCTTGCACCAGATGTAAGGGCTGTTCACAGCACCGTACACGGTGAATCCAGCGGATTCAAGGCCCTCCTTGATCACGCGCGCGTTGTTGCGGTAGTACGCAAGCGTCTCCTCGATTTGGCGCTCGCCTTCCTCGGTGTAGATGGCCGCGGCGCCGCGCTGGATGATGTAGCTCGCGCCGTTGAACTTCGTGCACTGGCGGCGGTTCCACATGGCGTTCAGGCTCTGGCCGTCGCGCTCGAGTTCCTTAGGCACCACGGTATATCCGCAGCGCGCACCGGTAAACCCTGCCGTCTTCGAGAACGAGCGGAACTCGATGGCGCAGGTCTTGGCGCCTTCCACCTCGTAAATGGAGTGAGGCACGCCCTCTTCGGTGATGAAGCGCTCGTAAGCCGCGTCGAACATAATGATCGAGCCGTTGGCGTTCGCGTAGTCGACCCACACCTTCAGCTGCTCGGCGGTGAGCACCGTGCCCGTGGGGTTGTTCGGGCTGCACAGGTAGATGACGTCCGCACGGCCCTCGGGAAGCGCAGGGCAGAAGCCGTTTTCAGCGGTGGTGGGCATGTAGGTGATGTTCGTCCAGCGCTCGGCTTCGGCATCGTAGTCGCCCGCGCGGCCCGCCATCGCGTTGGAGTCGACGTAGACGGGGTATACCGGGTCGCAAACGGCGATGACGTTGTCGACATCAAGGATGTCGCCGATGTTGCCGCAGTCCGACTTGGCGCCATCGGAGATGAAGATCTCGTCGTCGGCGATGTCGACCCCGCGTGCGTGGAAGTCCTTCTCCGCGATGACCGATCGCAGGAAATCGTAGCCCTGCTCAGGGCCGTAGCCATGGAAGGTCTCGGAGCGAGCCATGTCGTCGACGGCGGCGTGCATCGCCTCGATGACGGCAGGTGCGAGCGGGCGCGGCACGTCGCCGATGCCCATCTTGATGAGCTTCGCCTCGGGGTGCGCCTCGGAATATGCGGTCGTGCGACGGGCGATCTCGGAGAAGAGATAGCTGCCCGGGAGTTTCTGATAGTTCGGATTGACCTTAGCCACGAAAGTGCTCCTTGTCGTTTCGTTTCCTGCATGCGGCGGATGCCGCACCGCGCGGGCCCAACTTCGTGCCCACGCTTCTGTGTCGCCCCCCATTGTGCCGCAGATTGACCGACCGCGCGCGCAATTTAACGTTAACGCCAGTGATTTAACATCAGAAGAGCGTGGAGGCGGCGCTCCATCGTGCCCTTGCGACAGCAAAAAGTCACCAGAACACGCGCAAATACAGCCACGCAAGCTGAAAGGGCTGTATTTGCGCGTGCTCTGTTTGCTATCGCGTGCGGCGGTATTCCCTCACTCGCTTGGAGAATGCGGCGAGCTCGTCGGGGGTCATCTCGTCGAGTCGCTCGAGGTTGGCGGCGAAGTTGGCGAGCGTGCCCTCTTGGCGCGCCTTGATCGCAGTCGTGCAGTAGCTCACGACAACGCCGGTTAAAAGCGCGATGTAGAAAATGCTTAGGACACTGAGCACTACGGCTGCCACGCGCGCCACCGGCCCCGTCGCGTTCACGTCGCCGAATCCGATGGTCGACACCACTTCGAAGGAGAACCATGCGCCATCGCCGAAGGTTAAGGTTTGGGGGTCGGCGAGCCATACGGCTGTCGAGCAGATGAGAAAACGCAGGTAATCGGCCCGAACCCCGAGTGTCTCAGCACGTCTACGAGCATGCGGAAGTTGATCATGCGCCGGTCTCCTTGGTTTCTCGTGGGGTGTCCCCATTCTCCTGGGCGCTCCCCTGCGGCTTGGAAGGCGCAATCGCCTTCGGAAGGGGAATCGCAGCCCCGATGGCCGCCGCCGCAATCGTGACGACGACGCCCTTCGCGGGGAAGCACATGATCAGCAGCAACGCCGTCATCACGGGCTGGCGCATGACAGCTCCCATGCATCCCGCGGTGCACGCGGCCACGCACGAGACAGGGTCTGCGCCGGTGAGCACGGAAAAGCCGTAGCCAATGCTCACGCCTGAGAAAATGAGCGGGAAGAAATGGCCTCCGCGCCAGCCCATTTGGATGCAAAACGGGGTAAGCGCGGCCTTTATGAGCCCGGTCGCGATGAGCGCGCCCGCGCCGATTGCAAGGTAGCTATCCATCAGTAGGTGCGTCTGCGCCTCGCCCGCGAACATGGTGTAGGGCAGCGTCATGCCGCATACCGCGAGGACGATCCCGCCGAGCACGGCCTTCGCGACGGGCCGCTCCCCCATGCAAGTTTCCCTGACGCCCAGGTTGATGCGTGGAAGGCCCATCCCGCGGCGCATCCGAGAAGGGCGGCGGGTATGACGAGCGCGACTTCAAGGGCGCCCACTTCCATCCCTGCAAAGCGCGGAAGGCCCATCCCTCCTCCGAACAAGTCTCCGAGCAGCAGAAACGCCGCGAGCGCACCCGCAACGGCGCACAGGTAAACAAAGGTTTTCTGCGCGCGCGGCAGCTTGATGTCGACGTCGCTTTCGCCGTCTTTCGGTGCGTCCGCCGTCCCTGCAAGCGGGGCCACGAAGCCGTACAAGGGGGCGGTGAACAGGGCGGTCAGGGCGGCTTGCGTGCCAATGGTGGTGAGTGCGCGGAAGTCGGCTCCGAAACGCCGCATCCGATCGCCGACCCAGGTGCAGAGCCCCGCGATCACGCCGGTGAGCCCGGCCTCGGGGCCGATCGACCCGCCGAACAGCAGCGGCAGAAGCGCCGCGAGCGAAAGCTTGCCGATGCCCTCGTAGCTATAGCGGCCGTCTTTCTTCACCTTGCCCATGACGGCGGTGAGCTCTTCGGGGCGCGCGCCCGTTTTCTTGTCGAAGTACCCGATGAGTAGCCCGCCGACGATGCAGACGATGAGCGGATACGGCAGAAAGTCGAATGGCCCCTCCGCAAGCCCCGGCAGATACGCATCCGCCGCCTGGCCGATGAGCGCGGGCAGCGTGGACCAGAAGAACTCGATCCCCTTGTCCATCAAGAAGAAGAACGCCCACACGAACGCGCCGGCGATGGACCCGGTCGCGATGACGCAAAGCACGAAGAGCGCGCGGTTGATGGGTTTTGAGAAGTTGGTCATGCGGCTCCGATTTGTCGAGGGGCGTCAAGGGCGAACGCGTGCCATTGTAGCATCCTCGCGGTTTTGAGGAGAGGGGGACCGCCTGGGAAGAGTATGCCTGCCCAGGGATTGCTCTAGGCGCCCGATTTCGGGGCGAGGCTCGGGCGGCTCGCTCGTGTTGAAGAGACCCTCTGCGGCTCGTTTGCCCCCGTATAACGGGAAGACCGCTCGAGGCGGTCTTCCCGATTGGCGTCATTTTGCTGCACGCAGTGCGCTAGACGATTTTCTTCCCGAAGACGGCGGCGAGTTCGCGCAGCTCGGCAATAAGGTCGGTGAACTGGGCGGGCGTCAGCTGCTGCGGACCGTCGGAGAGGGCCGCGGGCGGGTTCGGGTGCACCTCGATCATGATCGAGTCGGCGCCGACCGCCACTGCCGCCCTTGCAAGTGCGGGCACGAGGTCGCGCACTCCGGCCGGGTGAGACACGTCCACGCAGATGGGATAGAGGCTCTGCTTGTGGATGACGGGCACGGCCGAGATGTCGAGCGTGAAGCGCGTCGCGGTCTCGAAGGTGCGCAGACCTCGCTCGCAGAGCACGACATTGTCGTTACCCGCCATGGTGATGTAGTCGGTCGCGGCGAGCCATTCGGCAATCGTCCCGGCGAAACCGCGCTTGAACAGCACCATCTTGTGCGAGTCTTTCGTCACCTTACCGATGTTCTTCAGCAGGCTGAAATTCTGGAAGTTGCGCGCTCCCACCTGCAGGCCGTCGACGTAGGAGTGGACCATCTCGCAGTGCTCGGAGTCCATGACCTCCGTCAGAGTCTTCAGGCTGTACTTGTCTCCCCCAGCCTTCATGATCTGCAGCGCTTCCTCGCCGAGGCCCTGGAAGCTGTGGGGGTTGGTGCGGGGCTTGAATGCGCCGCCGCGGATCCAATGCAGGCCGAGGCTTGCGATACATTCGGCGACTTCGTTGAACTGCTCTTCGCTCTCGACTGAACACGGGCCGGCGAAAATGGTGATCTCGTCGGTCAACGTTCCGTAATCGGGTAGTTTTTGGGACACGGGTTTCACTTCGCTCATACGGACGGGGTCTCCTTCATAACCTTGAGAATTGCCTCGTAGATTTCTCGGAGGTTCTCGTTATACAAAGGTCCCTCGTTATAAGAATTGACGCGAGCGAAGATTTCCTCCTCGCGCTTGGGGTCGTAAAGCCCCATGCGGGCTCCTGGTTTGAGTCCGCGGATTACGAGCGAATGACCTGCGCGCTTGTTCAGAAGCGCAACGATTTGCTGGTCGATTTCGTCGATCTTGGCGCGGTGCGCTTCGATTTCAGCAAGCGACTTGCTTTCTTCTGGCATCGATAGTTCCTCTCATGCCTCAATGCTTTAACGAGAATCTGCCCTGATAGGGCTACTCGTGTGCTTGACATGATAGCAAAAGAGAAGCCGCGGCTAACCCGAAAGCGGGTGAAATGGGGTGGCGAGCAGAAAATCCTAGCATTTTGATAGGCCTCGGCAACCCGACGCCCTCGGCCGCACGCAGGCTCTCCGTCTTATCATGCACTTCTGCTACAGTGTACGGAAGCGGCTTCGAAGGAGCCTCATGTGCTCTTCGCTCATGATCTCGGCGCGTTGCTCCAGGTAGAGGACCATCTTTTCCTGGTCGCGCGGCAGCACGCCGTCGAAATGCACCATGTTGGTATCGTGCCCGGCCTCGATGAAGGACGTGCATCCCGAAAGGCCTGCGATGAAGTCGCGGATTTCCAGGACGATTTCACGTTCTGCCGCCGGGATGAAGGCGCCCGACGCCACATCCTGTGCGAGGTCAGCATTGTCGAATACGGTGAGCGTCATGATGTTGATGCGCAGCGGGTTGATGCGCGAGAAGACCTCGGCCGACGCGCGTGCCGCCTCGGAGCACTTCTCAGCGCCTGCCATGCCCGCCAGGTAGAACAGCGTGTAGTCGATGCCGACCTTGTTGAGCCGCGCGCATTGCTGCTCCAGGTCAGCCGCGGTATGTGGCTTGCGCATGAACTTGAGCGCGGGATCGTAGGCGCTCTCGGCGCCGATGGAGAGCCCCTGCACCCCGAGCCGCGCCCAGGTTGCGAGGTCCTCGTCAGTCGTAGCTTTCACGTCAGCCACGCGGCAAAAGCCGCCGATTGTCTTCACTTCGGGCAGCTTCTCGTGAATGTGCTCGAGCAGCGGTATAAGGATGTCGCGCGGCATGCCGAAGGGGTTGCCGCCGTAGAGGTAGATGCGCGAGGGTCTGCGCACGTAGGAAGCGAGCTCGTCGAGGTCGGCTTCCACTTCTTCGCGCGGCGCGGGTCGATAGTCCTTCCCCGGCTTGCGGCACAGCGAGCAGAAGCGGCAGCGGTTGTACGAGCAGCCGATTTCCGCCTGAAGGATTCCCGATGCCATCTCGTAGGGCAAACGATGCGGCGATTCGACGTAATGCATAAGGTCCTCCCTGCTCTTGAGGTTGTCCTGCGACTTTCTCGCAGTCGACTCATGGCCTTTTCGGCTTTCCGGCCATTCGGTCCCCTATGGCCGTCATGTTTCATTGTGCCCCTTGTTCGTGGTCGCGCGCAAGGAACAATAAGCTCACCGCCCTTTTTCGACTCGCATATCGGCGTCCGTGAAGAGTCGATTCCGAGTAAGAAGACGTCCGGAGTGGGCGGTCGCGGGCGGCAGAATGGAACAGACCTCCTAGTTCGTGGTCAGTTGGGAGAGTTGTGCGCTGCCATATTCGAGAATAATTAAAATCGCTTTTCGTTGACCTGGGTTTTAATTTCAGAGAGTGTTCCAAGCAGTCGTAAAGGGCTCCATCGAGCAAAATAACGCCGCACAACTCGCTCAGTTGACCGCCAACTAAGGGTTTCGCTCCATCCCGCAGCCAACTAAGGGTGTGCTACAAACTCCACGACCTGATGCCGCGCACCGTGATGTCTTTCGCACCGAAAAAGCTGCGAAGCCCCAGTTCAACCGAATTATCATATTCCATCCCGCGAGCTACGAGCACGCTTCCCAGCTCACCGTGCAGCTCGACGCAGCCCTTCGCGCGCAGCTTGTCCGCCGTCGCGTCATCGACGAACCGCGTGGCCACCTCCGACAGGTCGACGCAGCAGCCGCATGCGCTCGCTTGTTCGATGGCTATATGCCGCCAGCCCTTTTTGCGCATGTACGTCGCGAGTTTGGGCGTGTAGGTGACGCGAGGGATGTTCAGCTGGGATTGCATTGCGACTCTACGGAAGCATGCCCATGGTCTCGAACGCGAAGTAGGCAAGGACGAGCACGCCCACGATAATGCGGTAGATGCCGAAGGCGGTGAAGTCGTTCTTCTTGATGTAGCCCATGAGGAACTTGATGGACACGACCGACATGACGAACGCGGTCACGATGCCCACCACCAGCACCATGATCTCGGTCTGGGTCATGACCAGGCCTTCCATCATGAACTTCGCCGCTTTCACTGCGCCCCAGCCAAGCATTACGGGGATGGCCAGGAAGAACGTGAACTCCGCCGCCGCGGTGCGCGAGCAGCCGGTGAGCATGCCGCCGATGATTGTGGCCCCCGAGCGGCTTGTTCCCGGAATGATCGCGAGCACCTGGAAGAGGCCGATCTTGAGCGCGGTCTTCCAGTCGATGTCGTCGACGTCGGTGATCTTGAACAGCTGCTCTTCTGCGCGGGCATCGAGCTGCTCGCTTGTTGCGTGCGCCTGAGCGTCGACGCGGGCATGTTTGCCGCGCAGGCGCGGCCCGGAAAGCGCGAGTCCTGCGCGGGCCTCCTGAAAGCGACGATGGTTGCGGCGTTCGAGCACGATGAAGATGATGCCGTACAAAATGAGCATCGCGGCAACGCAGACCTTGTTGTAAAAATGCTCATTTACCCAATCGTCAAGCGCGAATCCGAACACCGCCGCTGGAATGCACCCGATGACGACCATGCCCCACAGCCGCCAGGTGCTTTTGCGCTGCGCCGGCGTCTTCTTGAAGCTGAAGGGGTTGAGCTTGTGGAAGTACATGATGATGACGGCGAGGATTGCACCGATCTGGATGACTACGAGGAACAGGGCGAGGAATTGGTCGGACACCTGCAGTTTCACGAACTCGTCAATCAAGATCATGTGGCCGGTTGACGAGATGGGCAGCCATTCAGTGATGCCCTCGACAATACCCTCGAGCAGGGCTTTCAGGATTTCGATAATCATGTATGAGCTTTCGTGCGTGCGCGATGCGCTATTTGTCGCGCTCGGATAGGACTTATCGATTCTACCGAAGGTTGCCCTGCGTGCGGCGAAACAGCAAGAAGCGCACACACTGGCGAGCCCCGGGTCCTACCCCATCACGCGGTAGAAGCAGGTGGTGTTGCCCGTGTGGCAGGCGGGGCCTGCGGGCTCCACCAGTGCGAGCAGGCAGTCGGCGTCGCAGTCGTAGCGCAGCTCGATGAGCTCTTGCGTGTTTCCGGACGTGCCGCCCTTGTGCCAAAGCTCCTGGCGGCTGCGCGAGAAGAACCAAGTCGTGCGCTCCTCCAGCGTGAGGCGCACGGACTCTTCGTTCATCCACGCCATCATGAGGACCTCGCGGGTCTTCGCGTCCTGCACGATGCAAGGAATGAGGCCGGCTTCGTTGTAGGCGAGCTCGGGAATGCTGTCAATCACTGCCATGTATGTTAGTGTCCTTTCGGTTCGTGCGACACGCTTGCGACAAACACGTTACAGACGCACGGGAATGCCCTGCGAGCGCATGTATTCCTTCACCTGGCGTACGGTCATCTCGCCGAAATGGAATACGCTTGCGGCAAGTACAGCGTCGGCTTCGCCCTCCAAAATACCCTCGGCGAAGTGCTCGATCTTGCCGACGCCGCCGCTCGCGATAACGGGAATGTTCACTGCGCGCGCCACGGCCCGCGTAAGGGCGCAGTCGAACCCGTCGCGGCTGCCGTCGCGGTCCATGCTCGTGAGCAGAATCTCGCCCGCGCCGCGCCGCGCCGCCTCTTGCGCCCACTCGACGGCGTCGATTCCCGTTGCCTTGCGGCCGCCGTGGACATAGACCTCCCACTTGTTGGGGTTGTCTGCCCGCTGCTTCGCGTCGATCGCACAGAGGATCGCCTGCGTGCCGAACGCAGTCGCTGCCTGCGTGATGAGCTCGGGGTTCGCAACAGCGGCAGAGTTCACCGACACCTTGTCGGCGCCCGCCGCGATCATCTTGCGGATATCGGCGACGCTTCGAAACCCGCCGCCGACGCAATAGGGCAAGTGCAGCTGCTCGGACGCGCGGCTCGCAAGCTCGACGGTGGTGGCGCGATCGTCGCTCGTCGCCGTGATGTCGAGGAATATGACCTCGTCGGCGCGCTGCTCGTCATAGCGCTGCGCAAGCTCGATCGGGTCGCCCGCATCGCGCAGGTTCACGAAGTTCACGCCCTTGACGACGCGCCCGTCCTTTACGTCCATGCAGGGAATCACTCGCTTGGCAAGCATGGCCTACTCCTTCGTGGC
>ERZ857840.1778-NODE-1778-length-23161-cov-13.188306_pt1 | contig 23161 bp, 25 predicted proteins | sample MGYA00519760_ERZ857840 | MGnify/ENA primary metagenome ERZ857840 (study PRJEB31778, sample SAMEA3449371) | human gut metagenome | biome: human gut; feature: human-associated habitat; material: faeces | place: United Kingdom | collected 2010/2012 ... | reverse complement strand
AATCCGGTTACGGTATTGCACTTTCGTGGAATCCTGCTTTGATTGCCAAGTCCGGATATATCATGCCCGGCACAGATGCCTATACGGAAGCACAGGAAGTATATGCCACTTTCCCGGAATTCGGCTTCTCAATGGCAAACGAAAAGTACCGCACTCTTGAAAAAGTCGGAGGTGCTTATGGGTTTATTGCGAACCCCAACGCGGACAAGAATGAGCGTGTGCATTTCATTCCCGTGTATGTGCAGGATGGCAGTTATACCGTTTCGGTAACGGCAACACAGATCTGGACTCCTGCCGGAATGATTGCAGCAGTCCGTAACTCTAATACGCTGACAATTAACGGTACCATCTACGACGACTACTATGTCGGCAATTAAGCAAAGAAAGGACGGATTCAAATGAAACAGAAAACAAAAAAGATTCTTCTCACGGTGTTTGCGGTGCTTATGCTTGTCAGCGTGATGAGCGTAACCGCTTTTGCGGCGGAAGGTGATGTTGCGGGTGCTGTGGAAGATACCTGGATTGCGGCACGCGGACAGATCAAGTCGGTTGTCAACAAGGTCATTTTCCCGATCATCGACCTCGTCCTCGCCGTGCTGTTCTTCGTAAAGGTTTCGACTGCATACCTCGACTACCGCAAGCACGGGCAGTTCGAATGGACAGCTCCGGCAATTCTTCTCGCCACCCTGGTCTTCTCTCTGACCTGTCCACTCTACATTTGGAAAATTCTTGGAATGTAAACAACACCGTACAAACGGGAGGGGCTTCTCGCCTCTCCCACATTTTTTGAAAGGAGGAACGCGTGATTGTTTGACTGGATATCAGACCTCATCAGCGGCATCGGCAATGCCATCAGCTCCGCGTTGTCCGGCGTATGGGAAACCGTATCGGGAAGCATCTGGGGCGTGTTCATGAATTGGCTCTATACCTCCGTGTATAACGCCCTGGCAGACTTCTTCACGATGATGACCGAGCTTGGCGCAAACCTGTTCGATCTGTCATGGGTGCAGGCCGCCCTGAAATTCTTCTCTTTGTTCGGCTGGGGACTCTTTATTGCGGGGCTGGCGGTTGCCATCTTTGATATCGCCATTGAATATCAATCCATGGGACGCATCAACATCAAGCGTCAGATTCTCCCGTTTTTATACGGACTTCTCGCCGTAAACCTTTTCACGGTCGTACCGGTGCAGCTCTTCCGCTTTGCGGTCAATTTGCAGAATACCTTTGCCAAAGACCTCGTCGGTGAGGTTGTCGGTATGAATGTTAACTTTGATCTGCTCAGTCATCAGGCTCTTACGATCATAGGGGTGCCCGGAATATCAACGAAAAACTCATTGCTGGCACTTCTGATGCTGATCTGCCTTGGCTACTGTGTCATCAAATGTTTCTTTTCCAACATTAAGCGAGGCGGTATTCTCCTGACGCAGATTGCGGTCGGGAGCCTGTATCTATTCAGCCTTCCGAGAGGCTACAGCGAAGGCTTTACAGGATGGTGCAAGCAGATTATTGCGATCTGCTTTACGGCATTCATGCAGACGACGCTTCTGTTACTCGGCATGATTACCATGCAGACGCACGCACTTCTCGGTCTTGGCGTTATGCTGGCGGCAAACGGAGTGCCTCGTATCGCACAGCAGTTCGGTTTGGACACAAGCATGAGAGTCAACATGATGAGTGCAGTGCATACGACGACAACGGCGATCAACCTCGGACGGGCGATTGCAAAGAAATAATACAGAGAGGAAAACAGAAAAGAAATGCAAAAACAGTATATCTACCCGCAGAATATGCGGACTCAGGCAAAGCTGTGGTTCTGGAATCTGAAGGATGTCATCATCCTTGCCATCGCTCTCACCATATCGGTGGTTTCATGGGCAAAGCTCGGATTTATCCTTCCTGCCGCCCTGACGCTCGGGTATGCGTTCCTCTCCATACGGATGGACGAGTATTCGGTGCTGGATTTTATCAGGCGCGCATGGCGGTACTTTGTTTCCACACAGCAATATTTCAGTTGGAAGGAGCGCGAAGATGGCTAAACGAAAACAATCCACCGCCGAGCTGATCGGCATCAGCAACTTTTCCCGTAACGGGCTTCAGACCAAATCGCAAGGTGAAATCGTATATTTCCTTGTACAGCCGACAAACATCTCGGTACTCTCGGAACAGAGTGTCGCCATCAAGATTCAGCATCTGATGCAGCTGCTGTCGGTGCAACCCGACATAGAGATCATCTGCTCGGATGCCCGTGAGAATTTTGAGTACAACAAGCTCTCCCTTGCACGAAGGGCAGAAAAAGAAACCAATCTCAAAGTACAGCTTCTGCTCCGCAAGGATATGAAGTTCCTCGACGACATTCAGCTGCAGATGTCCACCGCGCGGGAATTCATGTTCGCCTACCGAGTGCAGAACGCAAACGATCAGTCCTTTGCAACACTGAATCGGCTCGAAAAGCAGATCAACGATCAGGGCTTCGACTGCCGCAGAGCAACCAAGGACGATATCAAGCGTATCCTCTCGAGGTACTTCGGTCACATGACCGAGGATGCTATCGATGATGTGGACGGCGAAAGAATGATTAAAAAGTGGATTATCCCGGACTAATTTTTTTGATGCCGTATTATTAACATCATTTCTCTTGCAATTCCAAGAGAAAAATGGTATAATAAAAAATAATAATCACAAGGAAAGGAGGAATTCTCATGCTGTATACCCTTATGCACCGCGACATCCCGGTCATGGATCTGGAACTTGACGAATATTCCAACATCGTCTCTCTCGGCAAAATTCATCACGCAGAGCATCTGCCGCTCGGCACTTACAATAAAATCGGCGTGGAAAGGAAAGCTCTCAACCGCTGGTGGACAAAGCGTTCCATTCCCGCAAGCCGGAAAGGTATCCGCGATGTGCTGGAGGAGCTGGAGTTGTCCTCCCCGCAGGAGCTGATCGAAAAGTGCTTCGGACTTAGCCTGTCCGATCAATACTGGATTTCTCCGACCGATAAACCGCTGGATTGGCACCGGGTAAACTTCTTTGAAAATGCCTTCTCGGAGGACATCGGCAATATCCTGTTCGGCAAAGGCACAGGCTCCGATAGCACAAGCCTTGTATCCCCCGACAACACGGCAAACGGAAACCTCAAAAAGAAATGGAAGATCATCGACGGTAAGCGGGTGCTTCTTAAGGACTCCAGTGCGCCCTATCGCCAGGAAGCCTACAACGAGGTGCTTGCGTCCGAGATTGCCAATCGGCTCGGCATCCCGCATGTACCGTATACACTGATAGCGGAACACGGCGAGCTCTGCTCCGGGTGCGAAGATTTTATCACGCCCGAAACCGACCTTGTTGCGGCGGCACAGGTTATGAGCGCGTTCAAAAAACGGAACGAGCAATCGGAATATGAATTTTATATCGAATGCTGCGAAAAGCTCGGCATTGCCGATGCACGCGAAAAGCTGGAACAGATGCTTGTGCTGGATTATCTGATCGTCAACGAAGACCGGCACCTGAACAACTTCGGACTGATCCGCAATGCGGTCACACTGGAATGGGTCGGCGTTGCACCGCTTTACGACAACGGCAATTCCATGTGGTTCAACCGTGTCGTGGGTGAGATGCACGCAGACGATGACAGCAATATCAAAACTCCGCTGTGGAAGAAGAATCCCACAGAGAATCTGGAACTTGTGACCGACTTCTCATGGCTGGACTTGTCCGCTCTCGACGGCATTGAAGACTACGCAAGAGAGCTGTATGGGAAGTCCGAGTATATGGAACCGATACGGGTTGATACACTGGCAAATGCACTCAGGACGCGCGTTGACCTGCTGGACGATATTGTACAGACACAATCCGGCGGGCAGACCATGCTCTGATCAACCAAATAACTACGATAACCGCACTTCAGCAGAGGTGCGGTTTTTCTTTATGAAAGGAACTCTTATGGCAAAGAAAAAACAACTTCCCGAAGAAGTCGCGCACAGCGAAGCCTATGTAAAAGACTTCTTCGACATGGCGGTTCCATCTGCCATCCGCTTCAATGTGGATCACTTCATCTGCGGGGACAGTTATCGCTCTGTCTGGGCGATACGTGAGTACCCGCCGCAGACAAGCGACCAGGCGCTCCTCGCCCGTTTCGGTGACAAAGAAGCAGTGACCGTTCACCTGTACACCCGATTGGTAGACGGTGTGGAGCAACGAAAGATTCTGCAAAACGCAAGCCGCAAAAATAAGCTCCTTGCAAACTCCAATGACCTCGAAGATTCGGTCACGGGAGAAGGTAACCTCGGTGATGTTGTGGAGCTGCTCGGAGAACTGCGAAAGAACCGTGAGCCTCTTCTGCATTGCGCTGTTTTTCTCGAGCTGTCTGCCGGGAATCTGGATAAGCTCCGCGAACTGCAATCGGATGTCTCCATGGAGATGACGCGCGAAAAGATTTCGGTCGATCATCTGTCCATGCGGCAGAAGGAAGGCTTCATTGCCTGTATGCCGTGTGGCTATAACATCTTCGGCACGCAGTATGAGCGCGTCCTTCCGGCATCGGCAGTCGCAAACCTGTTTCCGTTCAACTACTCCGGTAAGACTGACAAAAACGGCTTCTATCTCGGCAAGGATAAATTCGGTACCAACATCATAGCGGATTTTGATCAGCGTGCCGACGACAAGACCAACTCCAATGTTCTCATTCTCGGTAACTCCGGTCAGGGCAAATCCTATTTGCTCAAACTAATCCTTGTCAATCTGCGGATGTCGGGGAAATCGGTCATCAGCCTGGATGCCGAGCAGGAATACAAAGACCTCTGTGACAACCTCGGCGGTTGCTATGTAGACCTTATGACCGGTGAATATATCATAAACCCGCTCGAACCAAAAGAATGGTCGGACAACGGGGGCGAAGCCGATGCGGACTCGCCCGAAGCATTCTGCAAAGCCACCCGACTCTCGCAGCATATTTCCTATCTCAAGGACTTTTTCAGAGTCTATAAAGATTTCGATGACGCACAGATCGACGCGCTTGAAATTCTGCTCTCCCGCCTCTATGCCAAATTCGGCATCACAGACAATACCGACTACGATAAGCTGAAAGCCGATGACTATCCTGTGATGGCGGATCTGTACGCCATGGTGGAGAGCGAGTACCAGAGGTATGAGAAAGGATCGAAATCGCTGTTCACGGAAGACCTGCTCCGCGAGCTTTGCCTCGGACTGAACTCCATGTGTGTGGGTGCGGAAAGCAAGTTTTTCAATGGGCATACCAACATAAGCGACGACCGTTTCATCGTGTTCGGGGTCAAAGGACTCATGGAAGCCAATATGAAGCTCAAGAATGCGATGCTGTTCAATATCCTCTCGTATATGAACCATAAGCTCCTCACGAAAGGCAATACGGCAGCTTCAATCGACGAGCTGTATCTTTTTCTGACCAACCTTACTGCAATTGAATATATCCGCAACGCATCAAAGCGCGTGCGCAAAAAAGATTCCTCGATCCTTCTGGCGTCTCAGAACATCGAGGACTTTTTATTGCCCGAAATAAAGGAGATGACAAAGCCCCTCTTTTCCATTCCGACGCATCAGTTCCTCTTCAACGGCGGCAATGTCAATCCCCGTGATTATATGGACGCTCTGCAGCTCGAGGAATCGGAATACGATCTCATCAAGTACCCGGAGCGCGGCACCTGCCTTTTCAAATGCGGAAACGAAAGATACCTTCTGCAGGTCATCGCTCCCGAATACAAGGCAAAACTGTTCGGCAATGCGGGCGGAAGATAATCGCATTTCCGATATCGGCAAAAACCAATAAAATTATTGCGAATATATTCTTGATTTCTTGCCGATAATGTGATATAATATCTATGGATAATATCACACGGAGGTGGCGTGTATGAAATATGTATCGGTTGCCCGGATCGCAAAAAAATGGGGTGTATCCGAAAGAACGGTACGCAACTACTGTGCAGAGGGCAAGATTCCCGAAGCATTCCTGACGGGAAAGACCTGGAATATCCCGGAGGACGCGCAAAGACCGGATCGGATCAATAAAAAAAGTGTTGAGCCGGAAACCCTTCTGGAAGTTTTGCGGACGGAAAAAGCAAGCGGGACAAAAGGCGGTATCTATCATAAAGTGCAGATCGAACTGACCTACAATTCCAATCACATGGAAGGGAGTCGCCTGACGCACGATCAGACACGGTATATCTATGAAACCAATACCATCGGTGTTGAATCCGGTACGGTTAATGTTGACGATATTGTGGAAACGGCAAATCACTTTAGGTGCATTGATCTGGTCATCGATTCCGCCGGTCAGATGCTGAGTGAGCCATTCATCAAAACACTGCATCGAACCCTGAAAAGCGGAACGAGTGATTCCCGCAAGGATTGGCTTGCCGTCGGAGATTATAAGAAAATCCCCAACGAGGTCGGCGGGCGTGATACGACAGCCCCGGAAGAAGTGTCGACCGAAATGAAGCAATTGCTTGTTTCATACAACCGCAAGCCGGATAAGACGCTCGAAGACCTGATCGCCTTTCATGTAGCCTTCGAATCCATTCATCCGTTTCAGGACGGAAACGGTCGTGTCGGACGGCTGATACTTTTCAAAGAGTGCCTCAAGAATGATATTGTTCCGTTCATCATCGACGAAGACCTGAAACTGTTCTATTATCGTGGCTTACACGAATGGAACACGGAACGGGGATATCTGATTGACACCTGCCTTTCAGCGCAGGACAAATTCAAGAAGTATCTGGATTATTTCCGGATTCCATATCGGAAATAACGACTCTGCGAAACGCATAGATGCAAACTCTACGGAGCGTGGGTGGTTTTCTTGTTTGAAAAGTCTTATACTGGTGACAGGAGGTAAAGCAAATGGATCAGAAACGAATCGGAAAATTTATATCGGAGCGGCGTCGCGCACGGAATCTAACGCAAAGGCAACTTGCAGATGTACTCTCCATCAGTGATAAGACCATATCGAAATGGGAATGCGGAAACGGAATGCCGGAGGTCAGTCTGATGCTGCCGTTGTGCAAAGCACTCGGCATCAATGTCAATGAATTGCTATCGGGCGAATGCCTTGGTGAGGCGCAGTATTTTGAAAAAGCAGAGAACAATATGCTTGACCTTGTGAAAGACCGCACAAGCGCAAGAACCAAAATCATGGTAGCCGCTGTTTCAGCAACGATAACTGTTCTGTCAGCTTTGGCATTGATTCTGACTGCGGGTTTCGCGTCAATACCGATTGGAGTGCGCCTTCTGTTGGTTGCAATTGCTTTAATGGTGATTGTTTCCGATGTGGCGGTGATTGTGCTGATTGCCGTCAATACTGAAATCTATGAATGTGCAGCTTGCGGCGAAAAGTTTGTTCCAACCCTGTCAGCCTATATATGGGGACCGCATACCATGAAACGCAGACGGCTGAAATGCCCGTACTGCGGCAAGAGATGCTGGAACGAAAGTCATATCCGAAAATAAAAGCAGAATAATTATTTGGAGCAATCGAAAATCGGTTGCTCCTTTTTCTATGAAAAAAATGAAAGAAGGTGATTGTCGCAGTAGGCGTAGTAGTGGCAAAGGTCGCAAAGAAGGTGCTTGCGATCCTTGCCGGAGATAAAAACGGACGGAAGTTCCTCGGTTATGTGATCGGCATCGTGCTGTTCATTGTCCTGCTTCCCGTGATTGCCGTGTACGGACTGTTCGGCTGGATGGCAGGTGGCGGTGCCGCAGAAATCGTCAGCCCCGATATGGTGTACTCGGCAATGCCCGCAGAATACCAGGAACGCATGGAACAGTACAATGCGGAGCTTTCCATAATCGAAACAACCTTTGCCGAATGCGGTGTGTCCGGGACGGACACCTCACTGGCAAAGACAATCTACATCTCCTGCCTCATCGGTAAGGAGAGCGAGGAAAACTTCTACAGGACCTATGCGGACTGCTTCCTCAATGCAGATGAGGAACACGATCCACTACAGAATATTTCTTCTGCATTCGGCGTTACCTTCACCGATGCGGACAAAGAACGACTAAAACAACTATACGGAGGTTATACATGAACTTCAAAGCAAGATTTGAGCGCAAAGCAAATGCGCCCGAAGTCACCGATGCCGACATTGTCGGAGTGGTGACACTCAACCAAGAACAATTCGCTTGGTTCAGCGAACGGCTCCTGGACGATTATGATTTCATCGCTGACTATGCCAAAGAAACCTATGATGACGGTGAAAGGAAACACTGTCTTCTTGTCCTCGGTGAAGGTGAGGATGACGGAATCCTTGTCTGCTCCGAAGGTTCCTTCTATGCCAGATATTCCGCCTACCTGCCGAAGGCACGGCAAATTCTCCGTGACGAGGTTCACCGCGTTGCCGAGCTTATGATCAAAGGCAGGTTCGGTGAAACCGAAAATGGCTCCTGGGTGATTGGGTTTGACGACATCAAGGAACATTTCGATCTGACCGTCTCTCCCACCAACGGCATTGGTGAAATGCTTCTCGGAGAGCTGGAAGCGCAGGAGGAAGTCGGCGCGGTCATTGCCACCGAGGACTGCTTCGAGATTTCGGAGTACCTGCAAAATGCGCCGGAGGATGCGTCTGCATCCGAAAAGCTTCTGACCGTTTTCTCTCTCATGGGTTGCAACCTCGAAGATGTGCATCTGCTGGATGCGGACGAAGAACACGAGGTTGCCACCATCGTGGAGCTGAACCGTAACACACTGACCGATGAAGGTAAGCGGGACTGGTCGGATGTACTTGCCGCAAAGGTCGAGCGTATCTATGACGGTGCGTATGGGACACAGATCGAAGTATCGGGATGCCCGGCACACCGTCTCCGGGATTTCTCCTTCGCGCTTGCCGGGTACTGCAGTGAGGAACAGTGGTCGAGATGGTTCAATGAACCGACGACAAATACCGAAACCCTGACGATGGGAGGACAGGCATAATGAAACAGGTATCCATTCAGATTCCGTTTGATGACGAAAAACTCGAAGCCCTGAAAATCTTTCTCTCGCAGAAGGATCAGACGGCGGAAGCCGTCATTGTTGAACTTATCGACGGTCTGTATCGGAAGACCGTCCCGCTGAAGGTGCGGGAGTATATAGATAGGCGGTCTCCCGCCAACATGGAAAAGCCGAAGAATACAGCAAAGCCGAAGCCCGCCGTTTCAGGCGGTTGTGCGGCTTCCGGTGAGGATGCGGGAAAACACCCGACCGACATCTGATACGACGATTGTGGGCGGTTCTTGCGAGCGTGTGAGCCTCGTGCCGGGATCGCCCACTATTGTCGCCTTCCGTCTCTTTGGTACGCAGGTATTTACGGGAGTTCCGATGGTTATATTGAGGGGTTCAGCGGGTATTTGCGAGGGTCGATTTTCAAGCGGGAGAAAGGCAGTGCGTCAAACGCCCTGCCGGATTCACAGCGGACGGCAGAGCCGACCGCATTTCCTCGCATTTTGACCGCAGTTGCTTCCTTTTCCACGCCTATCGGTAAAGAAGCAGCAGTGTGTCAAAAGGGCGATTTGACCGCAAAACAGTGTGTCAGGCGGCGGAATCCTTCTAATGCTTACGCCATAATACCCGTGTGTCAAAGACAGAAAACAAAGAAAGGAGCAACGACGATGGAAAACGACGAAAGTGCCGGCAACGGCAAAAAGCGATTCTCAATCTACATTCCCGAAGCCACCATCGACATGGCAAAAAAGTGGCACGAGGCAGACAACTGCGGCAGCGTGTCCGAGTATGTCAGGCGGGCGATTGAATTCTACTCCGGCTATGTGGCAAGCGAACATAACCCAAGCTACCTGCCGAGAATTGTCATCTCCACGCTGAAAAATATCATACGGGACAGTGAAAATCGCCAATGCGCTCAGTTGTACCGTGTGGCAGTGGAGCTTGCGGTGCTGATGAATGTCATCGCCGCATCGAACGGTTTCTCGGGTGAGGATGTAAGGAAACTGCGCGAGAGCTGTGAAGAACAGGTCAAGCGAATCAACGGCACCATTCGTCTTGACGATGCAGTCCGATGGCAAAACTCGTAACCAAGTTCCGTTACTACAAGCCCGGCGGTCGAAAAAAGATCGGCGGGTACGCAAAATATATTGCACTCCGCGATGGTGTGGAACGGTGCGACGATTCCAAAAAGTATGCGCCCGTATCATATAATCAGAAACAACTGATTGCAAAAATCCTGCGGGACTATCCCGACAGTGCGGAAATGCTGGAGTATGACGATTACAAACAGCACCCGACAGTCGGAAATGCTTCGGAATTCATCTCACGCGCCATTGAGGATAACGCGCACTCTGCTATGCGTCAGAAGACCTATGCCGACTACATTGCCACCCGTCCCCGTGCGGAAAAAGTCGGCTCACACGGACTCTTTTCCGATGAGGACGACGAGATTGTTCTCTCGGAGGTTGCTGCGGATCTCAATACGCACGAAGGAAATGTGTGGACAATGATTGTCTCTCTGCGCCGAGAGGACGCGGAACGGCTCGGGTATAACAACGCCCGTGCTTGGCAGATGCTCCTTCGTTCTCACACGCAGGAGCTGGCGGACGCACTGCGGATTCCCCTGGAAGACCTGAAATGGTACGGTGCTTTTCATAATGAATCACACCACCCGCACATTCATGTCATCGCCTACACCGACGACCCGAAGGTCGGATATCTTTCCAAAAACGGTGTGGAGCAGATGCGTTCTGCACTCGGCAATCATATTTTTCGGGACGACCTGCAACATATTTTTCGTAAGCAGACAGAAAAAAGGAACGAGCTGAAAAAAGATTGGCACACGCTCCTTGAAAAAATACTCGCAGACATGGCAGAAAATCCGAACACGCATCCCGAAATTGAAGCCAGGCTCGCAGAGCTTTTTCTCCGTCTCTCACGCACAAAAGGCAAGAAGGTGTACGGTTATCTTAAACGGAATATAAAGGATCTGATTGATGAAATCGTCGATCTGCTTGCCGAAGATGAGAATATTGCAAAGCTCTATGACTTCTGGTATGAGAAAAAGTATGAAGCTCTGCGCACCTACACCTCCGAGATGCCGCCGAAGATTCCACTGTCGCAGAACAAAGAATTCAAATCCATCAAGAACGATATCATACGGGAAGCGATACGGATGAATCAGTCGGGAGAACAAAAGCATGAGTCACGGACGGACAGCAACACGACCTCACATCATGGTTCAGAGAAAAAAACTGCACCGCATCATCAGACAAACTCCGTCCGCGCGACAGCAGTCACAGGGCTTCTCAAAAATCTCGCGAATACTTTCCGGGACAAAATCCTCGGGGACGACGCGAAAAAACTCCCGACCATTGACAAACGCCAACGCCGGGAGATTGAAGAAAAGAAAAATGCCGAGATCGGTTATACAATGTGAAAGGAGCTTTATGCCATACATTCATTTTTCAGAACAGGAAAAGGAGCTTGCAAAACAGGCAGACATCGTTCAGTTTTTGCAAACTCACGGCGAGCAGGTAAAGCGCACTGGCAAGGAATTTGCGTGGGACTCCCCTGCGGGAAAGGTCACGATCCGGGAGAATCAATGGTACAGCCAATACGAACAAACGGGCGGCGGTGCTGTAAAATTCCTTCGCAAGTTCTTCGGAATGACCTATCCCGAAGCGGTGCGCAGTCTGCTCGGCGAGAGTGCGGGACAGGAAATCCTCTCGGCAGCGAAAGAAAAACCGAAGCCCGAGCCGAAAAACTTCTCGCTGCCCCCTCCGCATTCGGATATGCGCAGACTGTATGCGTATCTTCTTAGCGAGCGCGGTATCGACCGAGATATCATTCATGCTTTCACTCATGAGGGACTGCTGTATGAGGATGCGGACAATCACAATGTCTGTTTTGTCGGCAAGGATGATACCGGAACCGTCCGGCATCTTCATAAACGCGCGACCAATCCGTTGTCGGATTTCAAAGGCAACATCACGGGCAGCGATGCAGACTATGCGTTTCATTACACCGGCAAGAGCGACCGTCTCTATGTTTTTGAAGCACCGATAGATCTGCTTGCGTTTCTGACGCTCTATCCCGCTGGTTGGAAGGATCATTCCTATGTTGCTTTATGTTCAACTGCCGACCGTGCCGCGCTTCGGATGCTGAAAGATCATCCGCAGTTGAAACAGGTTTACCTCTGCCTGGATCACGATTCCGCAGGAATTGAGGGGGCATACCGCATCGCGGACAGTATCCATTCGCTCGGAGAGTATCAGGTGTACCGCCTCTTTCCCGAACATAAGGATTGGGACGAAGACCTGAAAGCCCGCATGGGTAAAGACGCAATCCCCGCAGGTGAACATCCGAAGCTCGCGTATATCGCAGAGAAAACCGCCGAACTGAAAGAAATGTGCCTCGAAGACACCGACGAATATATCAAATACAAGCGGATGCCTGCCGATCTGTTTGACGATACCATGCGAAAGCTGGAACGGCTGAAAAAGCAGATTATCGCCTCGGACTTGACAGAAAAGAAAGAATCCTGCGCCACCGAGATGGCAAAAACCGCTGTCGCCTTCTGTATTTTACGAAGCCGACAGATCGGGAAACCGATCACGGTCGAAGCCCTTGCCGATCAGATGGCAAAGCTGTATAAACCGCACCGTGACAAGCAGAATATTTCCGCTCAGCTGGATTCCATCGGCTATGACCTGAAGGAAATCCGTGAGGATGCGGACAAAAGCGACGCACAGACCAAAACCGAAATCGAATGGCAGATCAGAAGAATGCTCCTGCTCGGGCTGTCCTGTTTACAGCTCGGCGGGAGCATTTCACTTTCGCCCACGGTTGCAGAACCGACTGTCGGGCAAGCAATTTCATACTGAAAGGAGTTCCGCTTTGGAAGGAATCACATTACTGATTGTCGTATCCGCCGCCATCGGCGGCATTTTTATTCTTATCACCGCGCTGTCCTACCTGTACGGACTGAAAGGAATCAAAGCCAAAACTGCGGGAAACGGTCAGCACGGGACCGCACGATGGGCAACCAACCGCGAAATCAAAAAGACCTACCGTCACATTCCATTTACCCCGGAAGAATGGCGGCAGAATCCGGGCAGCCGACCGAAGGAGCAAGGCATTGTGGTTGGCTGTCTATCCAAAAAGAAAACGACAACGGCACTTGTGGATACCGGTGATGTTCATTGTATGATGATCGGTGCCGCAGGCGTGGGTAAAACTGCATATTGGCTCTATCCCAATATCGAATACGCCTGTGCTTCCGGGATGTCGTTTCTCTCGACCGATACCAAGGGTGACATCATGCGCAACTACGGCTCTATCGCCTCCAAGTATTATGGCTATAACATTTCGGTCATTGATCTGCGCAATCCCATGCGCTCGCACGGAAACAACCTTCTGCACCTCGTCAACAAGTACATGGATTTGTATTCCGGGACGAATGAAGTACAGTACAAAGCCAAGGCGGAAAAGTACGCCAAAATCATTGCCAAGACCATCATTCTCTCCGGTATGGAAGCGGGCAGCTTTGGTCAGAACAGCTACTTCTACGATGCCGCAGAAGGTCTGATCACAGCGTCCATTCTCCTCGTCTCGGAATTCTGTAAACCGGAGGAACGGCACATCGTGTCGGTGTTCAAAATCATTCAGGAGCTTCTCGCACCGGGCAGGAATCGGAACAAGAATCAGTTCCAACAGCTCATGGAGCTTCTCCCACCCGATCACAAAGCAAAATGGTTTGCCGGCGCGGCGCTCAACACAGCGGAACAATCCATGGCAAGCGTTATGTCTACAGCTCTCTCTCGCCTGAATGCGTTTCTGGATTCGGAGCTTGAAACCATCCTTTGCAACGATACCGAGATTGATGCCGAGCGATTTTGTAAAGAAAAGTCGGCAATTTTCATCATTATGCCGGAGGAAGACAGCAGTAAATACTTCATGGTATCGCTTCTGATCCAGCAGCTCTACCGTGAAATTCTTGCCGTTGCCGATGAACACGGCGGCAAACTTGAAAACCGCGTGGTTTTCTACTGCGACGAGTTCGGCACCTTGCCCCGCATTGAATCCGCCGAAATGATGTTCTCGGCATCCCGCTCCCGTCGTGTTTCCATCGTGCCGATCATCCAGTCCTTCGCACAGTTACAGAAAAACTACGGCAAGGAAGGCGCGGAGATCATTATCGACAACACACAGTTGACGGTATTCGGCGGTTTTGCACCCAATTCCGAATCCGCCCAAGTGCTGTCCAAAGCACTCGGCAGCAGGACGGCGCTCACCGGTTCGGTCACACAGAGTAAAAGCGAAGGATCGCGCTCTCTGCAGATGATCGAACGTCCGCTGATGACTCCCGACGAGTTGAAAGCTCTGCCGAAAGGTACTTTTATCGTGACCAAGACCGGCTTCTATCCCATCAAGGTCAAGCTGAAGCTGTTCTTCAAATGGGGTATCCGATTTGAAAAAGAGCCGTTCACTGTCCCTATGCGCGACCGGGCAACCATCTGTTACGCAAGCCGTGAGGAACTGAGCGAAGCCATCTGCAACAAATATCATGTGGCGGACGATAAAAGCAACGGGAAAGATATCCCCGATGGCAGTTTCCGTGTGGAGGAAGCCATGTCGGAACGGCACTATTCAAGCAAAAAGGCGGCAGCAAGACACAAAGGATTGCGGACCAACCTCGGTCAGAACGGTGGTGCCAAGTGAATTATTTCGATTCCATTTACAGCGATAACCTTCCGAGCCGTGCTGTCCATGTGTATATGTACCTTGTAAACAGAGTAAATACGGACGGTCAATGCTGGCCGTCCGTAAGAAGAATTGCGAAGGATCTGAGTCTGTCTCCATCAACAGTGAAGCGCGCTATTGATGACCTGACCGTGCACGGGTACATCAAAATCGAACAGCGCTTCCGCAAAAGCGGTGCCAACAGCTCGCTCATGTTCACCGTCCCCGATTTTTCAAAATACCGCACACCCAAGGGATAAGTGTTTGTATTCGGTGGTCTATGGGTGGGTTCACCATGCACCCACAAGGTGAACTATACAGTTTAATAAGAGAGTATAGGCAGAAAAAGAACAATCAAACAGACTCAAAAGATCTCTTACTGAGCATAGATACTTCACTTGTTTCGGGATCAATCTGTATGACAATCTTGTTCTGTTTCAGAGCGTAGTCGACAGTATACGCAGTCCCTCCGCTTTTCCCATTGAAGGCACAGACCACAACATCCACTTTGTCGACCGTGTATCGGTTACAGGTACGATGTGATAAATACATTCCTGCGACCTGAGATAATTATCCTTTGCATCCTGAAGCTTTTTCTTTAGTTTTTTCCAGTTCTTTGTTTCTGAAAATCAATTCATCAATGGATTGTCTTTTGTTTTTTGCCTCATAAGTAGGCATCTCGTGAACGACTATCGGCGCACTGTATTTGTGTCTATTCCAAACTCCTTTGACACTTTTGTTGCTGTTTTTATATGCACAGGGTAATTCTACCTTGACGGCAAATGCAATGGACGTGATGCCATCTATCATAAAAATGATTCCGTATGAAAGCCACCTCGATGTGACACCGTTAATCGGTACAGCGGCAATGCTTTCTTCATGATCAAATATTATTTATTTGTGACCGAATCGTAAAAATCACGTCAGTCTTTCTTTGTGTTGCTTATAATCCGTTGCTTTGAATTCCGTCTACTTATATAATATTAGTGGGGAGGTGTATATCTATGATTACTGAGGATTTAGGCAAACGAATACGCGAGCTACGCCAGCAAACCGGGCTAAGCCAAGAGAAGTTCGCATTGAAGATAGGCATGGACCGAACATACTTTGCTTCTGTGGAGGCCGGGAAGCGGAACATAGCCATCGTGAATATTAAGAAAATAGCCGACGGACTGGGCGTAACGCTTAGTGAACTATTTGAAGAATTATAAGGAGGACTGTGTTATGGCGCAGAAAGATTTGCGGACCTACCGCAGGCGCGGCGCGACACGAGAAAGCGGTTATCATACTTGCGAAGAAACTACTGGTGGAGAGTGTCGAATTGTCCATGCAAAACGATATGTCTGCGATGGAAAAACAGTATGTTTTAGGTTTTCGCGTTCTTCGCTGGAACTTGTAGAACTCTTTGAGAAGGGGATCTCCATCATTGCTTTCGGCGGTTATGTTTTTTCAAAATACAAAGCTGTTGTATCTTTGGATTTGAGCTATTACTATGAAGGGCAAAGATATGCGTTTGGTGAAGAAGGGGAAAAAGTAATTGAGGGTGATAACTGGTCAAACATAGGTGCTCATGTTGAGCAGATAATAAACCGCGACTCACATGTAATCGATGTAATCATCGACCTGAAAATTACAAGTGAAAAAGGCAATATCCTTGATTTCGTTTCTTTTGATTTTGATGTTGTTTCTAAAGATGAGTTCTTGGACACCTCTTGTGCGGCGAGTTTCTACCAAAAGACAAACATGCATATTCCTTATTTGTATTATCTGCGGTCAGATTTGCCAATAGACTTATACCTTATGTCCGGACAAGAGTTTATTGAAGGAAAAAGAGTTGTGTTAAAAAGCTGCAATCGATGTGGCCGATATCTACCAATAAATTTTGATGACGAACTCAAAACACTTAGTTTTTCGCTTCATTGTAAGAAACGTGCCCCGTGTATTCATTCAACATTTAGGGCGTATGAAATACAGAACAATAGCGAACTTAGCCGGTCAGATTTGTCTGGGCTCAAAATCGAGGATAACAAGGTGGTGTCTTATTATGGGCATCAGCTTGAGTGTAAAGCATGTAAAAAGTTCTTTGTAAATGCGCCTCTAAATCCTCAGCGAAACGCCCAGCAATTCAAAGAGGATGGATTGCGAAGACGAGCACTTGAGGTTTTAGTTAACACGCTTCTTGATAGAAATCTTGTTCATTTCGAATTTGAAAGAAGAACAAAAAAGGAATTTTCAAAATATATCTGGGAAAAGTTTGATAAACGCTGTTTCAAATGTGGACCGGATTCTGAACAAATCGCTTTAGGAGATATGGCCTTAGACCACACTATGCCACTTGCCTATCTCTATAGGCTTGATGAAACAGCAACGTGCCTTTGTAGCAGCCATAATTCACAAAAAAGCGATCACTTCCCGGTAGATTATTACAGCGAAGATGAGCTCGTAAGATTAAGCGAGATAACTGGGCTTTCAATCGAAACACTGCACAAAAAGGAGATCAATCAGCAGATCCTTGACCTTTTAATTGAGAATGTTGTTTGGTTTTACGATAAATTTCTTATGGAACCAGACTACCAGAAAGTCCGAGATGGGATACGTACTTCGGATAAGATTAACGATTCTCTTAAACGGGTTATTGCGGGAAAAGTAGATTTAGCCGAATTGTATAAAAAACAAGTAGGGCACTACCCAACATCCGTCAGTCTTAGTGGAATTGCAGATTACAGATTTTGATATAAGCAATTTGAACAGCTAAAAGTTGCAGAGTCAACAGCAGAATATGGAAAGAAGAAATAAAGCCAGCGGCCGTGTGATTCTTTAAGAAACACACGGCCGCTTTTTCATTTTTTCATTAGGAACAAGTATTGATGCTCTACCGTTGCACCTTTATCTTTTATTCCATGCTTTTCGATTTCTTGCACATTTTCGCTACCTCTAAACACCTCATAGAAGAACGGCGCAGCTCTTTTTGACAATTCCTCTGCCATGTCCACTTTATCTGTCTTTCCAAGGTGCAGAATCACTTTTCCATTAGGATTTAGAATATCATAGCACATCGAGAAAAACGATTTATATATATCGAAATCCTTCTTCTGTTTTTGATCCAGAAATCGATTTTCTGCATTTTTGTAATCTTCAACTTCCCATCCACACAGCCATAGCCTCATCCAGTTTTGCATATAAAACCTTATGGAATCTGCAAACGGAGGTGAACAGATTACAGCATCAGCTTTAATATCTGTTCCACTTAAACTATTGTAATCGCCCAAAATAGATCTGCCCTTACAGTAAGTCGAAAAATCACCTTTTGCATAAGAAATATCTAATTTGTTTTTAAGGTGCTCTGTTACATTTTTGTATATAAACTCACCTGTTGGAGCATATGGGGTTAATGGGTGAGAGTTGCGGGAAAGCGCATATGGACGATTCCCGTGAAGTATATGTAGCAGACACGAAAAAACCATCGCTTCTGCCGCGGAAAAATCTTGAATGCGAGGAACAAAGTACTCTCTTGCACACAATATTTCCGCAAATGTGTCTTCATGAAAGTATGCCGGTAATTTCCCGTTATAACCAAAGTCGAAATACTTGTCTGACAACTCCGTAATCCGATCGGATTTCTTGTGAGCAGAAATGTAATTATCCACTTCTTTTAAGACAGTTATGCAGTCATTATATTCCGGTTTTTCAAGTTTCGCTTTAGATATTGTAAAGGCAAGCTCGCTTAGATCGTTTCCGATACCAATTCGTCCTTGCAAGCATGCTTCTAACGGAATAGTGCCGACGCCACCAAGCGGGTCAACAATTATATCTCCGAGCTCAGTAAACTGTTCGATCAAAAAATGAGCAATCGCCGGCTTTAGTTTACCGTGATATGAACAGAGGGAATGCCATGGATGCCCCCAGTTACGCCCGGAATAAGGAGCCTGCTTGTAGGGCATTTTTTCAATAAAAAATTTCGCTTGATTTTCAAATATTTCGTATGGTGTTTCATTTTTATGAAGCCTAAATTTTAATAATCTCTGAGATAAAACCATACCATTCTTTGAGTGGCGTTCTCTGAGAATTTCCTCATCGTATAAAACAAAACCGTGAGCTTCGCTTATTTTTAGCAGAATCTCATGTGTTGGGATATGCACTCCTGCAAATTGAGAATCGCCAATATCCATTATAAAATACCCGTTGTTTTTCATGGCATGTGAAAGGCGTTCAATTACTTTGTCCATATCAGCAAAGTATCCGGCAACCATTATCGGTATCCGTTTATCATATGCAACGGGTTCAAGCTCATTTAAATAAGGGGCAACAACATCCAGTACCGGGATATCAGATTTACGTTTAGAAACATTGTTAATACCCGCGATAATACCCTTTGAATGAAAGTCCGGTAAATCTTTTTCCGTAGCAACATGTCCGGTTAACTTTAACTCAAGCTTTGTATTTCTAATATAGTTTGTTCCGTTAAGATACGGAGGCGATGTAATTACGCAATCTATCTGATTCTCAATATCAATATTTCTTGCATCAGCGTCCAAGCATATTGTTTCTGCTAATGTAGGACATTCATCGCTATTGATATCCTGTATTGCCGTTTTTATTTTTGCGATAAAGTTGGATACAACATCTTTGTCGCCTTCTTTTTTTTCTGAATCTTTCGCAAATCTAAGGTCGCCTTGACGGATCATTTTCGATGCTCGAACTGTTACCGACGCAAGCAGAATCAGAGCAATATTATGAGAGGCTTCATCTTCGATTGTATCTACAAGCTTTTTCATTTCTTGTAATCGAGAAAGGACATCAGAATCAAAGAATTTTTCAAACCCCTCCCATCTGACCTCGTCAAACCGTAATTGATAATTATAGTTCTCAAGTTTATACAAAAGTTGTTCGAGAAAAGAACTGCAGATCTTTGAGTCACGTAAAGATTTAACAGCGTTAATTTTTGCTTCAATAACCTGCCGCATGAAGGGATTGGTTTCACAGTAGTACGATTTTATGCCATGTGATGAAGCTACCAGTGCGGTGGTTCCTGTACCACAAAACGGGTCAAAAATTGTGTGAATATTTTCTGGGCCTATTTGCATAACAATATCATCAATCAAACAAGAGGAATAACCCTCAAGATATGAATACCAACTATGAATTGGCTCACGCTTATTTAACGCAAAGGTGGCTGCAGCCGCCTTAGAATACTTTTTATCCATTGCTTTCCTCCAAGTTGGCAGTACCGACATATTCTATGATGTCCCCTATGTCGACATTGAGCTGATCACAGATTTTACTCAAGACAGAAAGCGTAACTTCTTCATCTCGATTTAATTTTGTCATTGTGTTTGGCGAAATACCGGTTGCTCTCCGCAACTCTGCTTTGCTCATTTTCTTATCTATAAGCAACTTCCACAGCTTGTTGTAAGAAATAGCCATAATGCACCTCCTGCAAAACTGAGATTAATTATATCACACAAATAGCAATTTCGCAATAGTATGCGAAAAAATAACAAGCAAAAAGGATTATCCTTAGCGTGGTCTTTAGTTTGTACCTCCGCTTGAGGAGTGCCGGTCAAAAAATACGTATTTCAGAAAATCTCTATCAGGCCCCCCTTTCAGGGCGGCTTTTTCTTTTCAGGAGCACGGGAATGGAGTCGGTTAAAGACGGTATCCTAACCTCTGAAAATTAATTCCCGGCATTCATTTTTTCAATTCAATGGCTAAAAGCCAAATGTGTCAGGTTTTTTTATTATTCATCCACTATTCCAAGAACTCTACCACAGCAATAAACACTGTCTGTCGAGCGCAACGGAATCGGTTTATATGCTTCGTTATGCGAGATCAGGCACTTGTTGCCCAGCTCTTTGATATATGCGTCGCCGTTGACAATGAAGATGCCGATGTCACCTTCCTCAAGTGCGTCGTCTTTCGCAACAAAGACGCGATCACCGCTGTGGAATGTCGGCTCCATGCTGTCTCCGGAGATTGGGATCACAAAGTCAGCTTGTTCTGCCTCGAGCGATTCGTTAACCCAAATCTTTTCCGGTAACTCAGATTCGAGAAAGTTACCGGTACCGGCTGAGGCGGGAAAGTCATAATAATCTATCCCTAATTTACGCGGTCTTGGCTTTTTTGGCTGGCTGACAAGTACGCGCTCATATTCCGCATCTAAAACTGAGTTAACTGCTTTCTTTCCAAATTCATCTATGTATCGGTACTTTTTTATGATTTCCCACTCGGTTAAATTGGGCACTTCTGCTGCCGATCGATAACCAAGAAGCTGATCCGCAGATACCTCAAGGACATTGCAAATCTTCAAGAGAGTAACGCAGTCCGGTTTTGCTCTTCCGCTTTCCCAAGTTGATACTGCCGATGGAGATTTCGCCCCAATGCGTTCGGCAAGCTCTTCCTGTTTCATATTTCTTGCAAGTCGTGCTTCTTTAATTCGTAAGCCAATAGACTTCATGACACAACCCTCCAATCTATCATAATGCTATTATATCACAGTCTGAATCAAATGTCAAGGGAAAACTTGAATTAAATTCAAGAAAGCCTCTTGACAAACGAACCTCGTTAATGTATAATATAATCACTTCACCGTGATTCAAGCAAAAACCGGAAAGAGAGGCATTGGCTATACCATGTCAGACCGAGCGATCCTCCATATTGATATGAATAACTTCTATGCCTCGGTTGAGTGCATGATGAATCCCGACCTGAAACCGCATCCGATTGCCGTTTGCGGCAGTCAGGAAGACAGACACGGAATCGTCCTTGCAAAGAATTACAAAGCAAAGGCGTTCGGTGTCAGTACGGGTGAAGCCATTTGGCAAGCGAAGCAGAAATGCCCGAACCTCGTTATTGTCCTTCCGCACTATGAGCAGTACATGAGATTCTCAAAGCTCGCAAAGGAGATATACGGCAGATATACCGATCTGATTGAGCCGTTCGGTATGGATGAGGTATGGGCAGATGTTACCGGATGTCAGCAGTTTATTGGTACACCCCTTCATATTGCAGAGAAGATAAAGGAAACCATCAAATACGAACTCGGGTTGACAGTCTCCATCGGAGTTTCCTTTAATAAGATATTTGCCAAGCTCGGTTCGGATATGAAAAAGCCCGATGCCGTCACCGTGATTCCGAAAGAATCTTTCAAAGAGATTGTGTGGGAGCTTCCCGTATCGGATATGCTCGGCATCGGTCGGGCAACTGAAAAGAAACTATCGTCAGTTGGTATTTATACAATCGGACAAATCGCGCAGTTTCCCGTCGACTTTTTTCAAAGAAGACTCGGAAAATGCGGTGTTGATATATGGCGTTTCGCCAACGGTCTTGATAACTCGCAGGTAATCGTCCGGGATATTGAAGCCCCGGACAAAACCGTCGGACACGGTATGACGGCAGTTCAGGACCTTGAAAACCCGGCAGAGGTCTGGAAGTTTATGCTCGAACTCTGCCAAGACATCGGGCATCGGCTCTTTGTCTTCAACAAGAAAGCAACAGGCATCGCAATTGCGATTCGAGATAAAAACCTTTTTACGAAGCAATGGCAGTGTGGACTCCCCGTTTCCACTCAAAGTCCATCGGTTATTGCGAAGGAAGCCTTCTCCCTGTTTTCGCGCAGCTATAACTGGTCCCATCCGATCCGCTCGATTACGGTCAGAGCCATCAATCTCACATCGCTGGACACCCCGTGTCAGCTCGACCTGTTTTCAGACCCTGTCAAAGTTGCAAAAGCAGAATCCCTGGACAAAACCATTGAAGACTTACGCTATCGCTTCGGAAAGAAAATCATCCGCAATACCTGTCTGTTGAACAATCCGAAAATGTCGCCGCATGATAATCCCGATATTATCATGCCGACAGGAATACCCATGTAGGAGGTTCAATATGCAAACGACCAAATTTGTCAAACAGCCGGTTGCTGTCAGCGTCATCGTGGAGAAGGACGGACGTGTGTTCCCCAGGAAATTTCTATGGAAGGACGGTCAAACCTATAAAATTGACCGAATAACAAGAGTTGAAAGAGCCGCTTCTACCAAGGTCGGAGGATGCGGTATCCGCTACACCGTCATGGTGGAAGGACTGCCTCGATACCTGTACGATGAGGAAGGTAAATGGTTTATGGAAGACGAGGTTGTAATCGAGGTAGATACATGATCATAGGTACAAAAGCCGAGTTTGAACAACTCGCCGACTTCATCCTCCGGGACTATCTCGGAAACACCTATGATGGCTACGACCCACTTGATATTCAAGCCTTCGCCAAAGACTACTTAAAACTCGATATCTCTTATTTTGCCTTTGACCCTGACACAGGAATTGAAGGAATGCGGACAGGAAATCAGATCATTCTCGACGACAGACTGCTCGATGACAAGAAAACCGGTGAGCGAAACTTCACGATTGCTCACGAGTGCGGACACGATCTGATCAATTGGCAGGATCCGTCCTATTCTCCGCAAACGGTTGTGAATT
>ERZ857840.1773-NODE-1773-length-23192-cov-6.881489_pt1 | contig 23192 bp, 20 predicted proteins | sample MGYA00519760_ERZ857840 | MGnify/ENA primary metagenome ERZ857840 (study PRJEB31778, sample SAMEA3449371) | human gut metagenome | biome: human gut; feature: human-associated habitat; material: faeces | place: United Kingdom | collected 2010/2012 ... | reverse complement strand
GGTTCGCTCCTGCGAGGATGTGGACGAAACAGCGCTTTCCTATGCAGAGATCAAGGCGCTGTGCGCTGGAGACGAGAGAATCAAAGAGAAGATGGATTTGGATGTGGACGTTGCCCGTCTGAAGCTGATGAAGGCCAGTCACCAGAGCCAGCAATACAAGCTGGAGGACAGCCTTTTGAAGAAATTCCCGGAGGACATTGAAAAGTCCAGGGGGTTCATTTCCGGTCTTGAGGCAGATATGAAAACGCTGGCGGCGCACCCACATCCGGAGGACGGCTTTGCCAGTATGACGGTCAAAAACGACAATCTTACGGATAAGGACAACGCCGGTGCGGCGCTCTTGGAAGCGTTCAAGGATGTGCGGGGTATGGAGCCGGTGCCCATCGGCACTTACCGCGGATTCCAGATGTCCCTCACGCTGGAGGATTTCGGCAAGGACTATGTTCTGACGCTCAAAGGGCAGATGACCCATCGCGTGACGCTGGGCAAGGATGCACGCGGCAACCTCACTCGTATCGATAACGTTTTGAACGCCATGCCGGACAGATTGCAGAATGTCAGAAACACGCTGGACGCGACGACCGCACAGATGGAAGCTGCAAAGGCAGAGCTGGGAAAGCCCTTCCCGCAAGAGGAAGAACTACGCGTAAAATCTGCACGGCTTGTAGAACTCAACGCCGAGCTGAACATCGACGAGCGCACGCCCATGGAGCAGTTGGCGGATGATGCCGCAATCTCTGCAAAAGCAGAACGCCCCTCCGTACTGGCACGGCTGAAAAACACACCGACGCGCCAGACGCAAGACACGCCCGGAAAGCAGCGGGAGCAGGAAAGCAGATAACAAAACAGCGCCGACGAGGAATTACTTTTCCTTGTCGGCGCTATCCTGCACCTTTGCCTCTTTCTCGCGGCGGCGCTGCTTCTGCTCTGCCTTTTTGCTGCGCTTTGCCTCTATCTCATGGAGCCAGTCTTTGACGGGAGCCTTCCACGGCTCGCTTTTGCTGGGAATGTTCTTGATAAGGCTGCGCGGATTCAGCCCCAGCCGTTTGGCGAGGGCGATATCTTCGTCATCCAGTCGGCAGCGCTTCTTGGCTTCCTGCCAGAGCTGATCGTTGTTTGCCATTTTACCACCACCGTTTTTCTTATTATACGGAAAGAACGAGTACAAATCAAGATTACAAGGAGGACGATTATGGAACGTAATGATATCCAAAAAATTTCTTTTGAAACCGCAAATATCCCTGTCTATAAGCAGAGCGCAGAGTATGCCATCGAGCATGACGAGCTGCCCGCCTACCGGGAATCCTTTCGCATAAACATGGCCTGCCGGGACGCGCTGGAGAAAGCAATCCATGAAAGCTACCACGACTACTGCCTCGATACAGGAAAAGCCGCCGCACAGGTCGCGGCGCAGTTCGGCATGGAGCGCATGACGTATGTGCTTGCCAATACCGTGCGTGCATTTGACCACGACGGACGAATCAGCCGCGATAATAAAGCCTGGGCGCAGACAATTCCGGTCTGCGCCGATGCCGACGAATGGGGGCATGAACGCAGCCGGTATTTTCTCGTGTCGCAGGTCAATCCCGGCCTTGTCAATCTGCTTGTCTCTCGTGTGCGCGAGGAACTGGAAAAAGAAAAAGACGTACCGGCAAAACGTCCCTCCGTGCTGGAGAAGATTCAGAAAAACAAGACGGCGATTCAGGCAAAGGCCGCAGAGAAAAAGCTGCCGGGACAGGAGCGATGACCATGGCCAGAAACAGAAATGTACAGATCATCTTCTGGGTGTCCGAAAATGAAAAGAGCATGATCGAAGAGAAAATGGCGCAGGCGGGCATGACCAATCTCAGCGCCTATCTGCGCCGTATCGCCATTGACGGCATGATCGTCCGGTTGGAGCTGCCGGAGCTGAAAGAAATGGTATCACTTCTTCGCTATGCCAGCAACAACATCAATCAGATTGCGCGGCGGATGAATGAATCCGGGCGCATCTACGATACAGATTTGGAACAGGTCGTCCAAAATCAGGAGCAGCTTTGGGACATGGCGAATGGGATACTAACGCGACTTGCTGCAATAAAATAATGGGATTCTGATTCCGACCATTGTGCTCAAAAAGCTTTTGACATCCTTGCGCTTTACAGCAACTCGTGTAGAATAGAATCAGAAAAGAAAGGAGCTGACGGCAATGAGATTGATTCTGAAAATTTTGCTTGCCCCGGTCATGCTTGTACTTGCGTTCCTGATCTGGCTCTGCACGCTGACCCTGCATATTTCCTCCGTGCTGCTGAATGTTCTGTCTGTGCTTCTCGTCCTTGTGAGTATTTTCAGCTTCATCGACCACGATGTAAAAAACGGAGTAATCGAGCTGGCGGCGGCGTTTGCGCTTTCACCCTACGGCCTGCCGATGATCGGCGCTTGGCTCGTTGCACAGCTTCATCTGCTGCGAGACTGGATGAAAGAAAAAGTATATTGGTAAAGCACAGCGCGGAAGTGTAAAAGCTTCCGCGCTATCTTTTTGCAAAGGGGGCTTGCCTGTGGCGACCACGCGAATCATTCCCATGCACGTCAACAAGGGCAAGACCATTGCCCAATGCCTGACGGAACGGACGGACTACGCAAAGAATCCGGATAAGACGGAAGACGGTGAATATATTTCGGCCTATGCCTGTGATGCAAAGACAGCGGACAGCGAGTTTCTTCTATCCAAGCGTCAGTACCGCCAGCTCACCGGCCGGGAGCAGGCCAGCGATGTGATCGCGTATCAGATTCGCCAGTCGTTCAAGCCGGGTGAGGTCACACCGGAGGAAGCCAACCAACTCGGCTATGAATTTGCCAGGCGCTTCACCAAGGGCGACCATGCCTTTATCGTCTGTACCCACACCGACAAGCAGCACATCCACAACCATATCATTTGGAACTCCACTACGCTGGACTGCACGCGGAAATTTCGCAACTTCTGGGGCAGCACCGAAGCTGTCCGGAAGCTCAGCGATCTTGTCTGTATGGAACATCGGCTGTCTGTGATTGAGAATCCGAAACCGCACGGCAAGAGCTACAACAAGTGGCTGGGCGGCAATGCGAAGCCATGTCAGCGTGATCTGCTGCGTGCGGCCATTGATGCGGCACTTGCGAAGAAGCCGAAAGATTTTGAGGCGTTTCTGAAGCTGGTGGAAGCGACCGGTTATACCGTAAAGCGCGGCAAGCATGTCACCTTCATGCGGGACGGTCAGCCGCAGAATATCCGGCTCCGGTCGCTGGGCGAAGGCTACTCGGAAGAAGAGTTGCGAGCGGTTATTCTCGGTACACGGGTGCATACGCCGCGCAGGAAAAAGTCGTTTCCTTCCAAGGCATCAAGGCCGACGCTGATTTCGCAGATTGAAGCCAAAATCGGCAGTGGCAAAGGCGCTGCCTACGACCAGAAGCTGAAAGTCGTGAAGCTGAAAAGCATGGCTGAAACGCTGCTGTTCATCCAGAAGCATGATTTCGCGGATTTCGATGTGCTGGCCGATTATGCGGATGCTGCAAGCAGCAGGACGAAGGAACTGACGGCAAAAATAAAGGCGGCAGAGAGCAGCATGGCAGAGATCGCCGTTTTGAAAACGCACATCATCAACTATGCCAAAACCAGAGATATCTACACCGCTTATCGCAAGGCCGGGTATTCCAGAAAATATTACGATGCGCACGAGAGCGACATCCTCATCCACAAGGCAGCGAAGAAGGCGTTTGACGATCTGGCGCTGAAAAAGCTGCCCACCGTCAAGAGCCTGCAAGCGGAATATTCCGATCTGCTCGTGCAGAAGAAGCTCGATTATGCAGAGCTTTCCAAGGCTCGTGACGAAGCGAAGCGGCTCCAGATTTATAAGGCCAACGCCGAGATGCTCCTGCGCACGGATGCCGATGAACAGCGGCAGACAAGAGAGCATCAACAGGAAAAATAGCGCTGCTTTGCAGGGCGCAGCCGAACGGGAATCGTTCGATCAATCAGGGGTTTGGGGAGCTTCGCCCCAACAAGCAAAGGGAGATTTCCGGTGACGGAAATCTCCCTGTTCGTCAAGTTTGTATAAACGCAGGCATTGCTTGCCAAGTGTTGATTCTTTCAGCCCGAGGTAATCACCTAAGGCTTCATGCTTTGTGCTCTTGGAGATTCTTACGGTACTGCATCGGCGTCTGCCCAACGTTCCTTTTGAATTGCGTCTGAAAATGACTTTGGCTGGAAAAGCAGAGATAGCTGCTGATCTCGCCAAGGGATTTTTCCGTGAATCGAAGCAAAGACTTTGCTTCCTGTATGCGACATTGCGCGATATAAGCGCCGATCCCCATTCCCAGCTCCTGCTGAAATTTCCGAAACAGATACGCCCGGCTCATTCCGGAAAAAGCAACGACATCTTCTGCCTGAATGGGTTCATTGATATGGGAATTGATAAACTGCATACAGTTGTATACTTCATGTGAAATATTGGAGGGAAGCTTTTGCTGAGCGACCCGGCGGGCAAAGTCTATAGGCATATTGTATTGCAGATTTTTGATGGCATCCTCAGACTGCATTTTTTCGCACTCCTGAATATAAGTATCGATCAGCTGATAGGTCTGCTCAATGTCCAGGCCGCCGGGGATGGCAGCTGCCTTCCCAATCATGGTAGCCCATCCGATGAAAATGTTCTTTGCCTGTCGCAGAGGAGTTTCTGCCACTTTTCCTTCCTGAACCGTAGGCGAACTTGCCGTGGCAAGAAAAAGCTGTTCCAGTTTTTCTGCGTCACCGTTTTGGATCATCGTCAGCATCTGCTGTTCAAATTGATAGGTGCCGTGCTGCCGACGTTCTTCCCGCTCCTGATAGGTTTGCCGGGAGTGACGCTGCGCGATCACTTTCTGAAACTGGGTATCGGTAATGCCAAAGGCCTGACCGATATCCAGTTTTTCGCCGGTAAAGGTAAAATGAAGAAAGAGCAAAAGATTCAGAAATTGATTATAGGTGAATTGGGGAATGCTGCGCAGAAAGGATGCAACTTCCTCGTAACGGCTGATGGGAAGCATGTTTTTCCGAATATAGGAACGAATGAATTCTTCTGTCACCGGCGTGCTGTATGCCGGCCCCAGAACAAAGGCGTGCAGCCCATCGCCGCATGTTACAAGTCCATAGTACCCCGTATCGGAGGAAACATAGACAGAAGGGCTTTTGTATCCTGTCATCTTGGAAAAAACAAATGGGTAAGGGTCTCCTTCTTCATAAAATCCGGAGGCGCAGACAAAGTGCTCCCCTTCATACATGGCAATGGGAAGATAGTGGGAAGCATAAAAAATCTCGCAGAAATTCTGATAGTTTTTCATAAAACTCGCCTCCGTAGATAAATATATAAAATTATAGACTATTATGCAATACAAAGCAATGGGCAATTTGTATAATATGAGTATAAACTTCCCGAATTATCTCTGGATTTCTGTGTAGAATTGCTTAAAGAAAGGACGAAGTCCATGACCATTGATTTGAACAAAGGATGGTTCTTTTGCAAAGAGGACGGTATACCAGTGGAAACGGATCTGCCGCACGACGCCATGCTGGCAGAAGCCCGTGACAGAATCTGTCGGAACGGAGTCAATACCGGATATTTCCCCGGCGGAAAATATCAGTATGAGAAGCGATTTGTTCTGGAAGAAGCGGCGGTCGGGAAATCCATCGTCCTGCATTTTGAAGGCGTCTATCAGAATTGCAGAGTCTATCTCAACGGCCTTGCGGTCGGCGCGCACCACTACGGTTATACCGCCTTTGACGTGGACATTTCCAATGCCGTTCAGGCGGGAGAGAATCTGTTGCGCGTTACGGTGGACAATTCGCTGGAGCCGAACTGCCGCTGGTATTCCGGTTCCGGCATCTATAGACCGGTAACGATGTGCATCCAAGACAAAAATCATATTTCCGGCGTGCATCTGGAAACTGTGGACATTCACCCGGCAAGGGTGCGAGTGGAGATAACAACGATCCGGCCTTGCGATGTGACCGTGGAATTTTACGACGGTGATACCCGTGTAGCTTCCGGCGCTCCGGGGGTCTTGGAAATTCCGGATGCGAAGCTGTGGAGTGCGGAGAACCCATATTTATACCGCGTTCTGGTGAGAACCGATACGGATGAGCAAACGATTTTCTACGGGATCCGGAATCTCGCCTGGAGCGCCGAAACCGGACTGACTGTTAATGACAAGCCGGTACTTCTCCGGGGCGGCTGCATCCACCATGACCACGGTGTCCTTGGTGCCTGTGAATATCAGGATGCAGAGGAGCGGCGGATTCGGATTCTGAAAGAAAGCGGGTTCAACGCCGTCCGCATGGCCCATAACCCGGCCTCTCAAATCACGCTGGAGATCTGCGACCGGCTAGGAATGTACGTGATGAACGAGACCTTCGACGGATGGTACATTCCCAAGACCTACCACGATTATTCCCGGTGGTTTGAGACGGATTGGAGATCGGACGTAACAGCCATGGTGGAATCCTCACGGAACCACCCCTGCGTCATAATGTATTCCATCGGCAACGAGGTATCGGAAACTGCGACCCCCAAAGGCGTGGAGGTCTGCAAACGGCTGACGGAATTTGTCCACAGTCTGGATAACACGCGCCCTGTCACAGCAGGCGTGAATGTGCTGCTGAACGTTTATGCCAGCATGGGCATGGGTGTATACAAGGACAAGGGAGATTACAAACCGGAACCGCTTCCGCCAAAGCGGGGGTATCGGGAAAAAAAGACCGGATCAGCCTTTTTCAACGCCATGACGCAGAAGCTGGGAAAACTGATGTTCTTTATGGCCGCCGGGAAGCGGGGCGACAAAGCCTGCCGGGGCGCTGCTGAAAGCCTGGACATTCTGGGGCTGAACTACGCTTCCTCCCGATACGACCCGGATGCCCGGAAGTACCCGAATCGGATGATGGTCGGTGCGGAGACCATGGCGGCGGATCTGCCCTACAACTGGGAGCGGGTAAAAAAATATCCGCAGCTCATCGGAGATTTTGTCTGGTCAGCGTGGGATTATCTGGGGGAAGCCTGCATGGGCTGGACCTATGAAAGCTACAAGGGGCTGCCGTTGCTTGCCAATCAGGGGATGATCGATATGACCGGAAAGCCTCTGGCGGCGATGGCGTATCTGCAAGTGGTCTGGGGACTTCGGAAGGAACCGTTTATCGGCGTGCATCCACTGAATCACGCAAAGGAGTCTCCGACAAAAGGCTCCTGGCAGTTTACGGATGCCATAGACAGCTGGAACTGGCCGGGTTACGCGGATACAAAGGCGACGATCGAAGTCTACGCGCCTGGGAATGCGGTGCGGCTGTTACTGAACGGGAAGGAAATCGGAACGAAAGGGCTGAAAGACTTCAAGGCAGTCTTCACCACGCGATATCAGCCGGGGACGCTGACGGCGGAGGCGCTGGACGCTGGCGGGAGGGTGCTATCCTCCTACAGCCTGTCCGGCGGAACAGGAGAAATACGGCTGTGCGCCGTGCCGGAAAAGTGGACGCTGCGCGCCGGCAGCACGGATCTGTGCTATCTGCCCATTGAATTTGTAGATGGGGACGGAAAGCTGCTTCCCACGATAGAGCAGCCGGTGGAAGTACTGGCCGATGGCGGGGTTTCTCTGATCGGCATGGGCAGCGCCCTGTACAAAACAGATGAGAGTTTCCTGCAAAACCACTGCCGGGCTTACCGCGGGCGGGCGCTGGCCGTGCTGAAAGCCGGAAGCAAGCCCGGAAAAGCAGCCGTAACCATAAACTCAGCCGGTGTGGAGCCGGTAACAATATACTTGGAGGTAGAATGAATGAAAACAAAGACAATACACAAGCCGCTTCTCAGCGGCGGATTGTTCGACAAGCCCTTTATGGACAGCCGGGCAACCACCCAGACCGTATCCACAAAGGAATGGGTGTTGGGGCACCTGATCGGCCCGTTGGGACTGATTTTTGTGGTCAATACCATTGCGGCGCTGGTTGAAAAGTTTTTCACCCAGCAGACCGGCGCCATGTATGGTGTGGACAATATTGCCATGATTATGAAGATGGGCGGCGTATATGAAGTCGTTATGACTGTGGCAAAAATCCTTGCCATGGGCACCGGTCTTCTCAACGGCTGGCTGATCCAGCATACCCAGTGCCGGCAGGGTCGTATGCGTCCGTGGTATCTGATTTTTGGATTTATTTCCATAATCATCGGCAGCCTGATTTTCCTGTTCCCCGGGAAGACGCTGGGAGAGAACTACTGGTACTATTTCTTCTTCCTGCTGATCTGCTATCATACGGTCGGTTCCAGCTATTTCTATCTGTTTCGGGACACGATCTGTTCCCTGACGTCCCGCAGTCCCAGGGAGAAGGCGTTTATTCAGTATATCCGGAAAATGTCCTGGACACTGATCTCCGGCATTATTATCGGTATGCTGCTGAACATGGTGGCGCTTCCCATGTGGCTGGAGAAGGATATCACCGGCTACCCGAAGCTGATGCTGATTCTGTCGGCCATTGCCATTCCGCTGCTGCTGCTGGAATACTTCTATACCCGTGAACGCATCACGGAGGATGTGACGCTAGAGCAGAGCAAGCCCGGCGAAGAAAATATTCCCCTGAAGCAGCAGCTGAAGGCGCTCTTCAGCAACAAGTACTATGTGATTTTGCTGACTCTTACCACAATCGGCGGCATTGTGGATAATTTCAAGGGCGGCAATGTACAGTATTTTTACATCAAGTTCCTGCTGGGAGGCGCAGAAAACCCCCTGATGTACACCATTTACACGGTGATTACCGGCTCCATGACCGGCATCGGCGCATTCATCATCTATCCCATGGCCAAAAAATTCGGCATCAAAAATCTGACGGTCGCCGGATATGCCATTGCATTGTTTGGAAGCGTTCTTGGCTGGATGTTCCCGGATCAGCTGGTGCTCGCTCTGATCGCGGGCTTTCTGCGGCAGGTGGGCTGGCTCCCCAATGCGTACATTTTTGCAACGCTCATGTGCTATGCCTTTGACAGCATCGAATACAAATCCCATCTGCGTCTGGAAGGCATGATGGGTGTTGCGGTGATTACTGCCATCCAGTGGCTGATCTATGCACCCTTTGCCGGCGGCTTTGAGTCCGGAATCCTGAAGCTGGGCTTTGTGGACGCCGTCGGCGTAGCACCCAGCGCAGAAGTGATCCGCTTTATGACGATGTCTTTCTATTTGTTCGATATTATTTTGGCGGCTGCGGTGGTTATCCTGCTGCCCTTTGTGGATGTGGAGAAGTATCTGCCGGAAATCAACACAGAGCTGCTGGATCGAAAAAAGCAGGCGGTGCTGGCCCGGGGCGAAGTGTGGGTCGCCCCCGATGAGCAGCAGCGGCTGGAGGATGAGGCGGCCGAACGAATCCACGAGGAACACAGAATCGAGGATCTAAAGGCCCGCTGCGCGAAAAAGGGGCTGGACTTTGACACAGAAAACGCCAAATATCTGGCGAAGCAGGCAAAGAAAGCTGCCAAAAAGAAAAAATAAGGGGTGATCGGTCATGCTGGAAATCCGGAATATTCAAATAGACGGCAAAGCTGACAACAGAACAGATCATTTGGAGCCGGAGCTGACGTTTGCTTTGGAAAGTGATGTTCCCGGAACCAGCCTGGCAGAAGCCTCAGTAACCGTCTGCGGTCAAACATTTGACTGCGGAAACGACCAGACCGGGTTTCCGTTAAAGGGTCTTGCCTTGCAGCCCTTTACGGAATATCCGCTGGAGATACGGGTACGGGATAACCACGGACAGGAAGCCGCTGCGGCGGATTCCTTCCGAACCGGACGGCTGAAGCTTCCCTGGAAGGCATCTTGGATAACGGATAAGGATTACAGCTTCGGCAAAAAACAGTCTCCCGTTCCCATGACCTTCCGCAAGTGCTTTCCCATTGAAAAGCCGATCCGGCGGGCGTACATCACAGCCACGGCCATCGGCATTTATGAGTTGAAGCTGAATGGCGAAAAAGTCGGAAACAGTTATTTCGCCCCCGGCTTCACCAGCTACAAAAAGAATCTGCAATACCAGTTTTATGATGTGACGGAACAGCTGGCCTGCTCCAATACCCTTATCGCCGTTGTCGCGGGCGGATGGGCGGTAGGGCGTTTTACATACGAGAACAAAAATAAGATCATAGCACCCCGGCAGGCACTTCTGCTGGAGTTATTTATAGAGTACACCGACGGTACAGCGGAAAGCATCGTTACCGACAGCAGTTGGGAGGTAACGCTTCAGGGCAACTATCGGAAAGCTTGCCTGTATGACGGAGAAATCTACGATGCCTCCGCTGGGCTGGAAGCAGTCAGCTGGAAGCATGTGGATGCCACGCGGCTTCCGTTCCACCCGGAGATCGCACTGGAAAACAGCCACGTTATCTGCCGGGAGATTCTGCATCCCGTTTCCCATTTTGAAAACGGCGATGGGGAAACGATCTATGATTTCGGCCAGAATTTTGCCGGAGTCGTGGAGCTGGAGCTGGAAGGGCGGCGGGGACAGGTCATTACCGTCCGTCATGCGGAGGTGCTGGACGGGGACAAGCTGTATACAGCGTCTCTGCGAACGGCCAAAGCAGAACTCCGCTACATATGCAAAGACGGAAAGCAGGTCTATTCTCCCCGGTTTACTTATATGGGGTTTCGCTACATTGCGGTTCAGGGCATAGACCCGGAGCTGCTTCGCGTGCGGGCGTTGGCGCTGTCCTCCGACTACGAGGAAACCGGCAGCTTCTCCTGTTCGGATGAACGGCTCAACCGTCTGCAAAGCAACATCCGGTGGAGCGGACGCTCCAATTTTGTGGACATCCCCACAGATTGCCCTCAGCGCGATGAGCGGCAAGGCTGGACGGGGGACATGGCAGTGTTTGCCAATACTGCGTGTTATAACTTCAATCTGAGCCGCTTTTTGGAAAAGTGGCTTCTGGATATGCGTTTAGAGCAGAGCTGGGGCGGTGGAATTCCCACAGTGGTACCGATCCATGGCTGTTCGACCCCGGTAGTGGCGACCGCCTGCTGGGGCGACAGCTGTATCCTTGTTCCCTGGGCAGAATATCGGGCCCGGGGGAATCTGGAGCTTCTCCAGCGGCATTATCCCTGCATGAAGCGATACATGAAAGCAGTAAAATTCTGGGCATCTCTCTCCGGGTTCGGACAGAGGAAGTATATCTGGAAGTGGCTCTTTCAATTCGGCGACTGGTGTGCTCCGGAGGGGTATGTCAGGGACTGGATGGCAAAGGGTAAATGGGTCGCCACGGCTTACTATGCCAATTCCTGCGCAATCATGGCCGAGATCGCCGGACTTTTGGGAGAAACGAAAGATGCAGCGCACTATGCCGAATTGCGCAGAAGCATCTGCGGCGCGTTTCGCGCCGTCCTCACGGACGGCAGAGGAACGCTGAAAAAGGAGTTTCAGACCGGCTATGTGCTTCCCCTGTATTTCGGCATGGAGCAGGGGGAAAACCGGGAAACCATGGCAGCCAACCTCAACCGTCTGGTGGCGGAGAAGGGCTTCCATCTGAATACTGGCTTTACCGGCACGTCCTATCTCCTGTTTGCACTGGCGGATAACGGGTATGTGGATACCGCCTATCGCGTGCTGATGCAGGACACCTGCCCATCATGGCTTTACTGCGTCAGAATGGGCGCAACGACGTTCTGGGAGCAATGGAACACCATTACACCGGATGGAAAGGTGCGCGACCCCTCCATGAATCATTATGCCTATGGCGCGGTGGGAGATTTCCTGTATCGCCGCGTACTGGGACTGGAACCCACCGAGGGCGGCTACCGGCATTTCCGGGTAAAGCCGGTACCCGGCGGCGGAATAACATGGGCGCAGGGCAGCGTCCGAACACCCTACGGTGAAATTTCCCTCCGCTGGGAGCAGACGGAGGACGACTTCCGGGTGACGCTGGACATCCCGGTTTCGACAACCTGCACGCTAACCCTTCCTGATGGAGAGACAATCGAGCAATTGAGCGGTCATCACACGATCTCGGCCGCACGGAGAAAGGATGAAACAACATGAAATTTCAACTTCTTGGCGCTTCTTCGCCGGAGGAATCTGTAAGAGAGCGGGCGCACAGAGCCATTGCCCGCGAAGCCGCGGCAGAAGGCATCGTGCTGCTGGAGAATAACGGCGTGCTGCCGATGCAGCCGCAGAAGATCGCGCTTTACGGCGCGGGCAGCCGCATGACCGTCAAGGGCGGCAGCGGCAGCGGCGACGTTCATGAGCGCTACAGCGTGACCATTGAGGAAGGCCTGAAAAACGCCGGATTTGCATTTCCGACGACGCTGTGGATGGATCGTTTCCAGGAAAAATACGAGGCGGATATTGCAGCATGGCGGCAGGGACTTGAGAAACAGGTTCAGAAATACAGTCCGGTGCAGACCATGCAGATGTTCATTTTTATCGGGGAGCATCCCATGCCATACCCTGCCTGCACGCCGGTGCTGGCGGATGAACTAACGGATGAAACAGACACTGCCATTTATGTCCTTTCCCGGCAGGCGGGAGAAGGAAAGGATCGCAGAGTGGAAAAGGGCGACTATCTCCTGTCCAATGTAGAAACCGAAAGCCTGCGGCTGCTGCGGAAACACTACAAGAAGCTGATGTTGATCCTCAACTGCGGCGGCGTGATGGATCTGTCCATTCTGGACGAGATCCCAATGGATGCAGTGCTGTTTTTCGGACAGGGGGGCATGGAGGGCGGCAATGCGCTGGCGGACATCCTGACCGGAAAAACCTGCCCCAGCGGCTGCCTGACAGACACATGGGCGATCCGCTATGACGACTATCCCAGCGCCGATACCTTCAGCCACCGCAACGGCGATCTGGAAAACGAGGAATACGCCGAGGATATCTATGTTGGCTATCGCTGGTTTGATAAGCAGGGCGTGAAGCCCCGCTATCCCTTCGGCTACGGCTTGAGCTACACGGACTTTTCTGTGGAAGTGAACAGCGTGACCCAGTCCGGCGTGGAGCTTACCGTAACCAATACCGGCGGGAGCTCTGGGAAAAAGGTGCTGCAAATCTATGTATCCAAGCCGGAGGGCGCACTGGAGCATGAGGTCAGAGCCTTGGTTGGTTTTGCGAAAACCAAGTGCTTGGGGCCGGGGCAGCGGCAGACCCTGTCTATCCCTTTCCGTTTGGAGGATATTGCTTCCTTTGATGAATCCCGCTCCGCCTTTGTGCTGGAAGCCGGGGAGTATCGGGTCAAGCTAAATGATACGGCGGCGGGCAGCTTCTGCGTGGAAGCGGAACGGGTGCTGGAAACGGTAGAGTCCATCGGCACAAAATCCGGAAAACCGGTTTCTCAGACGGTATCTCCCAAGGCGGCGGCTGTGCTGAAGCAGCTGGGCGATCGGGATAAGATTCGGCTGGTAGTGGGCGGCGGCTATGACATTCGGTGCTATAATAATGTCATGGGCGCGGCAGGGCGAACCTGCACCAAGCTTTTGAAAAAAGGCATTCCCAACATTGCTATGTCCGATGGCCCTGCCGGGCTGAACGTCAACCAGTTGAGCACCCTGACGCGCAATGCCGTTCCCCGGTATCCGGAGGGGCTTCCCAAGGACTGGCAGTGGGGATGGCTGGCGAAGGCGAACCCCTTCCTCCGGAAGATTCCGGGAAAAGGGAAAACGGTCTATCGCTATATGACCGCATGGCCCAGCGAAACTGTACAGGCGCAGACCTGGAACACGGAACTTTTGGAGGAGATCGGCAAAGCAGTTGGCCGGGAGATGCTGGAGATCGGCGTGTCCGTCTGGCTGGCGCCGGGGCTCAATATTCACCGCAATCCCCTGTGCGGCAGAAATTTTGAATACTATTCCGAAGATCCCGTCGTGTCCGGCAAAATGGCGGCAGCCGTTACTCGGGGTGTTCAGAGCGTGGGCGGTGTAGGCGTCTCCCAGAAGCACTTCTGCTGCAACAATCAGGAGGATAACCGCATGGAGGTCTCCGCCAATGTGTCGCAGCGGGCGCTGCGGGAGATCTATCTGCGGGCGTTCCGCATTGCCGTCACCGAGGGAAAGCCGTGGACGGTGATGTCCAGCTATAACCGCGTGAACGGAAAGCATGTGTGCAACACCTATGACCTGCTGACGCGGGTGCTGCGGCAGGAGTGGGGCTTCGAGGGACTTGTGATGAGCGACTGGAACGCCACCGAGCAGTGCTCCTACGCGGAAGCGATCAACGCCGGAAACGACCTCATCATGCCCGGCACGGCTGCCATTTCCAAAAAACTGGAGGAAGAATTGAAAACGGGCAGGCTGAACCGGGAGGCTCTGAATATCTCCGCCGGACGGGTGCTGGAGCTGGTTTTCAAGAGCGAGGCGTGCAAAGCATACAGATAGGAGATTTTTATGAACCCCATTTTACCGCTTACGGAATATGTTCCGGACGGAGAACCCCATGTGTTCGGGTCGCGGGTGTACCTTTACGGTTCCCATGACAAGGCAAACTCCGACCGCTTCTGTGTGCAGGACTATACGGTATGGTCTGCCCCTGTACATGACCTTTCAGACTGGAAATGCCACGGCGTGACCTACCGGAAGGATCAGGATCCCCGGTCAAAGCCCGGAAAGCTGGTAGATTACTACGCCCCGGACTGCGTGCGGGGAAACGATGGACGGTATTATCTGTACTACTGTGCCATGGGGCCCAATACGAAGAATTTCGGTCCCATGTCCGTGGCGGTATCCGATGACCCCGGCGGTCCATTTGAATACCTGGGAGATATTCAATACCCGGATGGAACGCCTGTGCTGAAATACCTGACCAACGACCCGGCTGTCTTGCATGATGATGGCCGTATCTGGCTGTACTATGGTTGGGGACTGGCACGGGATTTCCGAAGCAGGGTGTTTGCGCCAATTTATAATTGGGTACAGAGCAAGCTGTTCGGGCGGAGTATTTCGGAGATCAAAGCGACAAAGCCCAGCATTCTTTCCTGCGCTGTTGTGGAGCTGGAAGCGGATATGATGACGGTAAAAGCGGCGCCAAAAGCCGTGCTGGACAGCAAAACCACCGCCCCTAAGAGCAGCGCGCTTTACCATCACGCTTTCTATGAAGCGCCGTCTATTCGCAAGATCGGAGATACCTATTATCTGGTTTATTCCTCCGGCGAGAACAACGAGCTGGCTTATGCTACCAGCCGTTACCCGGACAGAGATTTTATTTACCGTGGTGTGATCATTTCCAATTCCGATCTGGGTTACAAGGGAAATACCGTGCCCAAAGCCCCTGCCGGCACCATTCACGGCGGCATCGAGAATATCAATGGGCAGTGGTATGTGTTTTATCACCGCTGTACCAACAATACGGATTACTCCCGGCAGGCCTGCGCCGAACCCATCACGATCCTGCCCGACGGAAGCATCCCGCAGGTGGAGATCACGACACAAGGACTTAGCGGCAGACCCATTCCCGCAGCAGGCAGCTTTCCTGCCGCGATCTGCTGCAATCTGACCACCGGAAAGAAAATGAAGCTGGGATTGGGCGCCCCCCAGACAAAACCCAGAGTTACGGAAGAAAATGGAGAAGTGTTCATTGCGGGCATAGCTTCGGGAACGGAGCTTGGCTATAAATACTTCCGCTTCTCTGGCGGGCAAGTTCTGAATATTCTGTGCCGTGGAAATGCAGAAGGAACATGGGAAGTGCGTGCCCAATCGGAACGGTTGGGAGAGATACCGGTGCTTCCCAGCCGGGATTGGACGGAAGCAAAAGCAAGGATCCCATTCCCGCCGGGTGACCATATGCTGTGCCTTCGTTACCATGGAAAAGGGACTTTGGACGTAAAGACAATCGGATTTGTGAGCATGTAGAGGGTCTGACCGGAAACCGTCAACACGCCCAAACAGCGGGCCTTTTTACCTGCTGTTGGCCATATTCCCGTTTTCAGATAAGCCCTAAATCAAGGAGAACAGAATAATGGCGAGAAACAGTAAATTTTCAAAGAACACCCTGTTCTATCAGGTCTTTCACAGCCCTGAATTTGCAGATTATCAAGAAGCGCTTTATCCGTCCCGAATGATTCGCTCCCTTTTGCAGATATATCCTCTTCGAGCATCCCGATGGCTGCTCGGTCTGGATACAACGGTACTGGTGGACACGCTGAATTGCCTTTCGGACAGAATCCGGCAGAAAACGGAGTTCTATGTTCCGTTAGGCGAAAGTAGCGGCGTCTATCCGTTTGTAATTGGTGGAAGAAAGCCCTTCGTTCTGCTGATTCCGGGCGGTGCATATGCGGAGGTTTGCACCCTGAACGAGGGGTTCATGATGGCTTTGGCGCTTAACCGGATGGGATGGAATGCCTTTGTCTGCAAGTATCGGGTCGGGAAAGAGGCGCATTTCCCCAACCCGCAGGACGATGTGGCGGACTGCCTGCAATGGATTTTTCAGAATGCTGCGCAAATGGAAGTCAACACCGAGGACTATGCAGTCTGCGGCTTTTCGGCCGGTGGACATCTGGCGGCAAGCTGGGGAGCAAAGGCTCTGGGATACCGGAAATACGCCCTGCCGCGGCCTAAGACAATCATCCTGGCATATCCTGTCATTACCATGGGCAGGAAAACCCATAATCTCAGCAGGAAAAACCTGCTGGGAGACAGGCAGGACGACCCGGAGTACCAGCGGCTGTATTCCATAGAAAACCAGGTCGACGCAGAGTATCCGGATACATTTCTCTGGGCTTGCGAGGCTGACAAGTGCGTTCCCTTTGAGAATACACGCCTGATGGCAGAGGCGCTGAGGAAAAGCGGCTGCCGTGTGGAGGTGCGTTCCTACAAAGGAACGGCGCACGGCTGGGGACTGGCGGCAGGTACGCCTGCAAATGGCTGGCTTACACAGGCGATCGACTTTTGGCAGTCGTGATTTTATACAGCAGAAGGGAGAAAAATATGGGATTTTCAAAGGATTTCCTCTGGGGTGCGGCGGCTGCCTCCGCCCAGATCGAGGGCGGCTGGAAAGATGGCGGAAGAACCCCCAGTATCTGGGATATGGCGACAAAAAAGCAGGTAAAGCACGGTGAAACCTGCCACACCGCCTGCGACCACTATCATCAGTGGAAAGAGGATGTGGCCCTGATGAAAGAAATGGGACTCAAATCCTACCGCTTTTCCATCAGCTGGTCCCGGGTGATTCCCGAGGAGGGCAAGGTGAACCCGGAAGGACTGAAGTTCTATTCCGATCTGGTGGACGAGCTGATTGCAAACGGCATCGAGCCGCTGGTGACGATTTTCCATTGGGATCTGCCCATGTGGGTCTACAAAAAAGGCGGCTGGCTGTCGGAGGGCATCGTCCCGCTGTTCCGGGAGTATACCAAGGTGGTGGTGGAAGCGCTGTCCGACCGGGTAAAATGGTGGATGACCATCAACGAGCCGGGCTGCTTCATCATGAACGGCTATATGCAGGGCGCCCATGCCCCCTTCAAGCATGATTATCTGGCGCTGTCCAGGCTGAGCCGGAACTGTATGCTTGCCCACGCCGCGTCGGTCAAAGCCATCCGGCAGTATGCAAAGCAACCGGTGAAAGTCGGTATTGCATTTTCTACCGGCGCCTGGGTTCCGGAAAATGAAACGCCGGCAGAAATTGAAAAGGCAAGAAAGCTTAGCGTGGAGGAGGGCAACGGCCTCATGGGCAACCGCTGGTGGATGGATCCCATGCTGGCAGGCAAACCCGTCCGGGCTTACGGCATTTATGCCTCTCACGAAAGGGATATGGCGGAAATCGCACAGCCTTTGGATTTTATCGGCCTGAATATCTATACCTCCTTTAACTACGCCGACTGGGGCAGCAATCAGCGTCCCGCGCCCGGCACGCCCAGGAATGCCCTGGGCTGGGTCATTGACGAGCGGTGTATGTACTGGAACGTGCGCTTCATCTATGAAAGATACAAGCTGCCCATTATGATTACGGAAAACGGCCTTGCCGCTCACGATATGGTCAGTCTGGACGGGAAAGTCCACGATCCCAAGCGCACCGATTTTATGAAGCGGTACTTAGGCCAGCTCAAGCGGGCGGCCAATGAGGGAATTCCCCTGTTGGGCTATCAGCACTGGTCCGTGATGGATAACTTTGAGTGGGCGGAGGGCTACGATCCCCGGTTCGGGCTTGTGTATGTGGATTTCACCATGGGAAAACGGATCATCAAGGATTCTGCCTGGGAGTACAAGCACATCATTGAAACCAACGGAGCGAAGCTGTAACCATTTTGTGAGGAACTGACGTGACGCAAGTAAAGAGATACGACATTTTTGACATTCGCCTGCAAGCCAAAGCAGGAAAGCCATTTGATACCCCTTTGAAAGCGCGCTTTGCCGCACCGGATGGAACAAGAATTACGGTATGGGGCTGCTATGACGGCGGCGACAGGTTTCTTATTCGTTTTATGCCGGAGCAAGAGGGCAACTATACCTATGAAACCCTCAGCCCAGTGCCCGCTATGCATGGGATAACCGGTTTTTTCCAGTGCACTGGTGTGGACGGTCACGGCAAAGTAATGCCGGACGGATTGTACCTGAAGCACGCCGATGGGACCCGGCATTTCAGCGCAGGAACGACCTGCTATGCGTGGATCTATCAGCCGCAAACCGTCCGGGCGGATACGATCGCCGAGCTTGAGAAGGGGTCCTTCAACAAGATCCGGATGTGCATATTTCCCAAGTGGTATCTCTACAACGAGCAATAGCCAGAGCTTTACCCACTTGCCGGAGAACCGGGGCGCTATGATTTTGGTACGCCCAATGTAAAATTGTTTCAGCGGCTGGACGAGGCTGTCGCCCGGCTGCGGGAACTGGAGATTCAGGCGGATATCATTCTGTTTCATCCCTATGATGCAGATAACTGGGGCTTTTCCCACATGTGCAGGGTGCAGGACGAGAAGTATATCCGCTATGTGACGGCACGGTTGGGCGCGTTCTCCAACGTCTGGTGGAGCGATGCCAATGAGTACAACCTGTTTCGCAGCGGCTACAAGGCAAAGAAAAGCGGATGGCAGCGCATTTTAAGCTGCATCCGCGAGAACGACCCCTACCCAGCCGCCACGGTTATCAGATAGAGATCGTCGATACATGGAGCATGGAGCGGCGGATTCTGGACGGGGAATATCAGGGCGTTTGCGAAGTGCCGTTGGAAGGGAAACCCTATATGGTGGTGTTTGCCCGAAAAATCCGCGCCACCCCGCTGCCGGAGAAATTCGATCCGGACTGCCTCCTGCGGGATCTCAGACATTATCCCGGCGGAAAAAATATCTACCGGCTGCTTACAAAAACGCCCCTTCTGGGCGGCAATACCTTTGTCCTGTATGATTCCCTTCGCCATTTGCAGACCATGGCAGAGGACGTTGTAACAGAGCGGATGATTGAGGCGCTTTGCGGTTATGCCAACGACGGAAAACTGTTGCACCATCTGTTCGGAATGCTGAAAAAGGAGTAATACCATGAAAATACAGATCGACCGAAACGGAAAAACCATTCCTACCGATGATTCCTGGCAGTTTGGCATCGGCAACGACCACGCCTGCCAGATGCTCCGTGCGGACGTCTGCGAGCACGTCAAGCTGGCGCATGATGAGCTGGGGATCCGCTATATTCGCTTCCATGGAATTTTTGACGATGATCTGCTGGTGATCCAGCGGCTGACGGACTACTTTAACTTCGCGGCCATGCCATGGGCCGGGAAGGTTCAGGAGCTGAGCTTCCGGCAGATCGCCAACGTATTTGACAATGTGTTGAAGTGCGGCATGAAGCCCTTTGTGGAGCTGTCCTTCATGCCCAGCGCCATTGCGAAAGGGAAAAAAGTCGGCCTCCGCTACCGCAATCACATCGATATGCCGAAGCACATGGCGCGCTGGTGCGATCTGGTCGAAAAATTCATCCGCTTTCTGCTGGAGCGATACGGAAAAGAGGAAGTGGAAAGCTGGTATTTTGAAGTATGGAACGAGCCGGATCTTCCGATCTTCTTCCACGGAAAGCAGCAGGACTATTTTGAGCTGTACGCCGCGACGGCCAGAACCATAAAAAATGTAGACGCCGCGCTTCGAGTGGGCGGACCGTCCACGAGTGCCTGCCGGTGGGTGGGTGCGTTCAAGTCCTATTGTGAGAAAAACGACGTTCCCTTTGACTTTTTGACGACCCATCACTATCCCGGCGACGGCTTCGGCAATTCCTTTGGCGTAAAGGATGCCTTTAAGATGATGAAGATCACCCATGACAACGCGAAAAACGGCGTTGATCTGGGCGATACCCTGACGGAGTATTTCTTTAAGCCGGACATTTACAAGACGTGGACAAAGGGGATACTCCGCAAGCTGGACGAAACGGCCAGACAGAAGGCCGGGGATACGCCCCTGTTCATGACCGAATGGAACTCCATGGCCGTATACAGCGCGCCTGTCCACGATGAAAAATACTCTGCCGCATTCCTCGTGAAAAGCGTCATGGATCTGAAGGGCATTATGGACGCCTATATGTTCTGGTGCTGCTCGGATGTTTTTGAGGAGCTTTTCATTCTGGGCAAGCCCTTCCACGGAAGCTACGGCATCGTGAACAATGATGGTATTCCCAAGCCGAACTTCTGGGGCTTCAAACTGCTGAGCCAGCTGTATCCCGAACGGCTGGATCTGCCCGTTACCAACGATGCCGTGGAGTATTCTGTGTTTGTGGACGGGGAGAAAACCCAGATCCTCCTGTATGCGCAGGACTTCGACTATGCGAAGCATGACACCACCGAATTGGAGATCACGATCAATACATCTGCCCGTTCCGTAACAAAACAGGTCATCGATGACAACCATTGCAATCCCAAGGCCGAGTGGCTGAAGCTGGGAAAGCCCGACCTGCTTACGCCTGCACAGGTAAAGATGATCAAAGAGAGTACCAGACTCGTATCCGAGTCGCAAGCATTTACCGCAGAAAACGGCAATACAACGGTTCGCCTCTCTGTCCAGACCAACGACGTTGTGCTGCTGACGCTGGAATAAAAATCAGGAGGCCCAAATGCTTTATATCGGTATTGACTTGTGGACATCCGCCTGCAAGTTGCTGCTTGTCACGGAGGACGGCTCGATTTTGAATACTGTCACGAAGGAGTATCCCTTGATCTTCCCGCATCCCAGCTGGTCGGAGCAGAAGCCCGAGGATTGGTGGGATGCGGTCGTGACCGGCGTTCCGGAGCTGCTGCACGGCTTTGATGCAAATGAGGTAGCAGGTATCGGCACAGGCGGTCAGATGCACGGCCTTGTTGCGCTGGACGCGCAGAACAACATCATCCGTCCGGCGATTCTGTGGAACGACGGACGCACGTCCAAAGAGGTCGACTACCTCAATAACGTTGTCGGCAAGGACAAGCTTTCTGCGCTGACGGCCAACATCGCCTTCGCGGGCTTCACCGCGCCGAAGCTTCTCTGGATGCGTGAAAACGAGCCGGAAAACTTTAGGAAAATTGCGAAGATCATGCTTCCAAAGGACTACCTGACCTACAAGCTCACCGGCGTTCACGCCTGCGACTATTCCGACGCGTCCGGTATGCTGCTTCTTGATGTACAGCATAAATGCTGGTCGCAGGAAATGCTGGATATCTGCGGTATTCATAAATCGCAGATGCCGAAGCTATATGAGAGCTTTGAGGTTGTGGGCCAGCTGACGAAGGAAGCCGCGCAGACGCTGGGCCTGCCCGAGACGGTCAAAGTAGTTGCCGGCGCGGGGGCGACAATGCCGCGGCGGCGGTCGGCACCGGCACGGTCGGCGCGGGCGGCTGCAACATCAGCTTGGGCACGTCCGGCACGATCTTCATCTCGTCCGACAAATTCGGCGTCGACCCCAACAACGCCCTGCACGCCTTTGCCCACGCCGACGGCGGCTATCACCTGATGGGCTGCATGCTCTCTGCCGCGAGCTGCAACAAGTGGCTGTGCGAGGAAATTCTGAAGACCTCCGATTTCGCGAGCGAACAGGCGGATATCACCGACGAAAAGCTCGGCGAAAATCACGTCTATTTCCTGCCGTACCTCATGGGCGAGCGCAGCCCCATCAACGATACGAACGCCCGCGGCACCTTCACCGGCATGACGATGGACACCAGCCGGGCAGACCTCGTGCAGGCTGTCCTCGAGGGTGTGGCGTTCGCCATCCGTGACTCGTTTGAGGTCGCGAAGTCCCTTGGCATTGCCATCCCGCGCTCGAACGTCTGCGGCGGCGGCGCGAAGAGCCCCCTGTGGTGCAGGATCTTCGCCAACGTCCTCGGCATCCCCCTCGACATGGTCAAGACCGAGCAGGGCCCCGGCTACGGCGCGGCGATGCTGGCGATGGTCGGCTGCGGCAAGTTCGCCTCTGTGCAGGAGGCGGCGGACAAGCTCGTCGAGGTCGCATCCACGACCGAGCCGGATGCAGCGCTGACGGCAAAGTACGAGGCGCGCTATCAGAATTTCAAAAAGCTCTATCCCGCGCTGAAGGATTTCTTCGCCGCGACGGTATAAGGAGGAACTATGAAGATTTATTCCGTTTCCGATCCGGAGTTTCGGCCCTACGGCAAGGTGCTGACCGGCTTTGACACGGCTGCGCTCGTCGCAGCCATGCAGACCGTCCCCATGCCCGAGCGCGGCACGGCCTACGAACCGGCCATCGAAGCGCTCGAGACCTGCGGCATCTTTGACGCGATGCAGAATCGGGCCTATGGCGGTCTGCCCATCCAGATCGGCATGTGCTGGGGCTATAACACGAAGCTCAACTGCCTTGAGTACCACCGGGACAGCGAGATCAACGTCGGCGAGCAGGATTTTATTCTCCTGCTTGCAAAAGAAGACGAGATCGAAGACGGCCAGCTCGACACCGCGAAGGTCAAGGCCTTCCGCGTCCCGGCGGGCACGGCCGTCGAGGTCTACGGCACGACGCTCCACTACGCACCCTGCCAGACCGCAAAGACCGGCTTCCGCGTCGCCGTCGTCCTGCCGAAAGGCACGAACACGGAAAAGCCCGCGTTTGAGCCGCAGAGCGAAGAAGACATCTGGATGACCGCCCGCAACAAGTGGCTGTTGGCCCATCCGGACTCCAGCGAGGCAAAGTCCGGCGCGCACATCGGCCTGACCGGCAAAAATATCGATATTACCGAAAACTAAGGAGGAAAGGTATCATGTTTGAAAACATCCCCAATGTCAAGCTTGGCCTCATCGCCGTCTCCCGCG
>ERZ857840.1766-NODE-1766-length-23274-cov-5.513803_pt1 | contig 23274 bp, 17 predicted proteins | sample MGYA00519760_ERZ857840 | MGnify/ENA primary metagenome ERZ857840 (study PRJEB31778, sample SAMEA3449371) | human gut metagenome | biome: human gut; feature: human-associated habitat; material: faeces | place: United Kingdom | collected 2010/2012 ... | reverse complement strand
AGGTTCACGGGGAGAAAACAGAATAAGCGTAAGCGAATTCTGTTGTCTTCCCGTCTTAATTTGTCTTCCCGTCAGTTAACGATGATATTCACACTGTAATCCCCGCTGACATAAACCCCGGGCTGATCGTTTATGAATACCGTGACCGGCACAAAGAGGTTGTCGCCGCTTTCGACAGCGACTCCCGACAGGTCGATTATGACTCTGAAATATTTCGTCGTGAAATACCTCATAAGGTCAACGGGACCGACGAAAACGATATTGATATTCTGCGTGATAACCTGAACGTCAACACCGTCGGGTACGTTTCTGAGTTCAAACACCGATTTGTCTGCGGCAACAGTGCGCCGTCCCATCTGATTGAGTGTGATATTTATTTCAACCGTATCTGTGCCGCTGACGTTTTCAACGCCGTCAGGCAGTGTGATGCGTTTGACTACCGTGGAAACGCGTTCAAGCGACGTTTCATCGATGTTTGCGGCGATTTCATCAATTCCCGCAAGCGCGGACGCCGTACCGCGAACCTCGATATATTCCCGCGACAGCGTTATGACCGCACTGTCGACGCCGAAAACACCGCCGATGAAATGAACCTTAACGGGCACTGATTTTGTGAGGTAAACCGGGATCGAAACATTCACCGCCCTGTCTATGAGCCGCAAATACGGTCCTGTCTGAATGACCGCACCGCTTTTGTCATGAAGCTCGACGGGGGCGCTTATGTTCACCGACTGTGTAAGCTCACCGGGGGTAACGTTGGCATACGCCTCCGCGATTTTTTCGATGTCCGCACGCGCGCCCTGCACCGTTACGGTCACGGGATTTGCGCCGTAATCGCCGATAACGGCATTCTCGGGCAGAGTGTAATCCGTGATCTCGATCCTGACGGGAATCTCCGCCGAGACCATTTCATCGATATAAAGGTATGCCTCGCTGACGCTCTGGCTCGCGACTGTGATGCCGTTCGGCACGATCACCGTGACGGGGAGATATATTCCGCCCTCGGTCGTCACTCCGGAGACGTCGATATATGCCGTTATATCTGTATCGCGCATTGAGTTGACGTCCGTTTTCTTGCCGGAGACAGTGACATCAAACGAAAACGTCATATCGCTTATGACAGTATAGCCCGTTTTTTCGGCAAGCTCGGTGTTTCCGATTATTGTTACTGGTATCTGCGAAAACTTTTTTTCGAAATCAGGGCTGTCGTAGCCCAGTACATAAAGCCAGAGCAACACGGCGCAAAGCAGTGAGATGATCAGCACAAGAAAGCCGTAAAGCCTTGAATGCGACTTTTTTTCCGCGTTTTTCTTACTGATTTTCCGATCCATTGTGACGCTCCTTCCTGCCGAAAAGACGTTCCTTGACGCCCTCCTTCTGCTCGGTTATAAGCATGGGAACGATATACTGTTCAAGCGTCGTCTTGTTGAAATCGCGTTTGAGAACACCTTCCGTCGCAACCGAAATAACACCGGTTTCCTCACTTACGATGATGACAACGGCATCGCTGTTTTCGCTCATGCCGATACCTGCGCGATGGCGTGTTCCCAAATCCTTTATTATATCCGGATTTGTCGAAAGAGGCAGGAAGCAGCCTGCGGCATAAACCCTCTGATTGCGGATTATTACCGCGCCGTCGTGGAGCGGCGCTTTGTTGAAAAATATATTGCCAAGCAGGAATGACGAAACCTGAGCGTCAAGCACCGTGCCGGTCTTGATGACATCGCCAAGTCTTGTCGAACGCTCTATAACTATGAGCGCACCTGTTTTTGTCCTCGAAAGATCCTCCGCCGCAACACAGATTTCGGAGATAACGCTGCGGTAATGTTCAGCCTCGCTCTTGTCAAATCTGCCCTTGAAGCCCTTTACGGATTCCCCGCCCATTTTCTCAAGCATGCTGCGGAGTTCGGGCTGAAACACAATGAGCAGTGCGATGAGACCGACGCTGATGATCTTTTCGAGAATAAAATACGTCGCACGCATCTGAAAGACGTCACTGACAAGCAGCATGAGCAGCATGAGGATAACGCCGAGCGCGAGCTTGCCCGCACGTCTGTCCTTCATGAACTTGAAAGTGTAGTAAAGGAAAAACGCAACAACGATAATATCGACTACATCAGCGAAGCCGATCGTGCTGAGCTGATTCGTTATTACGTAAAAATAGTGTGCAATCTGTTCCACGACAGTATCCTCCATGCCAAGAGATTGGTTATGTCACCCGAAAAACTTTTCGCAAAAAGCCTTTACGGCTCTCCCGCGGTGACTGACGGAATTTTTCTCGTTTGCGGTCATTTCGGCAAAAGTCTTGTCAAACGGAGGGTAGTAAAACAGCGGATCGTATCCGAAATCGCCGTCGCCCTTCTTTTCAAAGCCGATTCTTCCCTCGCATTCTCCTTGTGCGACAACCGTTTTCCCATCGGGAAGCGCTGCCGCTATGACACAGCAGAACCGCGCGGTACGCTTCTCCTCCGGCACATCACGAAGCTCTGCCAGCAGCTTTGCGTTGTTCCTGCCGTCGTCAGCAAGCTCGCCGGCATAGCGTGCGGAAAATACGCCCGGCTTGCCGTCCAGCGCATCGACGCAAAGACCTGAGTCATCCGCGATGGCAATGCATCCCGTCGCCTCACAGACCGTGCGCGCCTTTATCAGAGCGTTGCCCTCAAAGGTGTCCGCATCCTCAACGATATCGCCCGTAAAGCCTGCATCGCGCATGGAAACAAATTCATATCCTTTATTGTTGTACGGCGCGAAAAGCTCACTGAGCTCCGCCACCTTGTGACGGTTTCCCGTCGCGATGATAACCTTCATTCCTCCGCTACCTCACCGTTCGATTCAAACATCGCCTTGACGAATTCGTTGCCGTTGAAGGGCTGAAGGTCGTCCGCGCCTTCGCCGACGCCTATCAGCTTGACCGGAATACCGAGTTCCTCCTTTATCGCAAGCACGATACCGCCCTTTGCGGTACCGTCAAGCTTTGTGAGCACGATACCCGTTATATTTGCCGCAGAAGTGAACTCCTTAGCCTGCGAAAGACCGTTCTGACCTGTCACCGCGTCAAGTACAAGCAGCGTTTCACGGTTTGCACCCGGAAGCTCACGGTCAATGACACGATTTATCTTCGCCAGCTCGTCAAGCAGATTTTTCTTGTTGTGCAGTCTGCCCGCAGTGTCAACGATAAGGAAATCGGCGTTCTGTTTGCGGAACGACGCGATCGCGTCAAAAACGACCGCAGCAGGATCCGCGCCCTCTCCCTGCTTCACCATGGGTACACCTGCCCTGTCAGCCCAGACACCGAGCTGTTCAATGGCTGCGGCACGGAAGGTATCCGCGGCGGCAAGCACCACCTTTTTACCCTTTGATTTGAGAAGCGTTGCTATCTTGCCGATCGAGGTGGTCTTGCCCACTCCGTTCACGCCGATAACGAGAATGACCGTCGGCGTTTTTTCAAGGTCGATGGTGCCGTTTTCACTATCGACAAGTTCTGTCATGATGCTGATAAGCTCCTCGCGCGCCGCTCCTGTTTCCTTGATTTTTTTCTCCTTAAGGCGTTCCTTCAGCCTGTCGATGATCTCCTGCGATGTGGCAACGCCGACATCGGACATGACGAGAATATCAAACAGCTCCTCGAAAAATTCGTCATCAACCTTGTCATAAGACGAAAACAACGAATTGACAGGCTTCATCAGCACTTCCTTGGTCTTTTTAAGCCCGTTTTTCAGTTTTTCAAAAAATCCCACTTGTATTGTTCCTCACTTGACATCAATGTATTTCTCGACCTTTGAAATATCGAGTCTTATATAGTCCGAAACGCCCTTTTCGTACATAGTCACGCCGTATATCGTATCGGCTCTTTCCATCGTACCGCGACGGTGCGTTATCATAATGTACTGCGTCTTCACACATCTGCGTTTCACATAGTCCACGAACCTGACGAGATTTACATCGTCAAGAGCGGATTCTATTTCATCAAAAATGCAAAACGGCGCCGGGTTTATCTGCTGCAACGCAAGATACAGCGCAATTGCCGCAAACGACTGCTCACCGCCCGACAGCAGAGATATTGATTTGACGCTTTTTCCGGGTGGTCTTATGATGATATCTATGCCGCATTCAAGTGGATTTTCGGGGTCAGAAAGTTCAATATGTCCCTGACCGCCGCCGAACAGCTCGGTAAAAACCTCGGAAAATGCGGTATCGATACGTTCGATCGTCTCGGTGAATGTCGTTTTCATCGTCGCATTCAGCTTGGCGATCACGCTGTCGAGGCTTCTGCGCGTTTTGTTCAGATCCTCAACCTGAGCCGTCAGAAAATCATATCTTTCCTTCGTTTCCGCATACTCCGCAACAGCGTTTACGTTGATGCTTCCCAGCGCCTTGATCTGGCTTTTCAGATAATTTATCCTTGTCTGCGCCTTGACCATGCGCTCCGGCGGCAATCTGAACTGCTCCGCCTCGGAATATGTCAGCTCGTACTCGTCCCAGAGCCTTGTAATCAGTGTATCGTATTCTTTGTGCTGAGCCTCAACTCCGCTTTCAAGTCCGGTATATGTCCTGAACGCCTGATCGCGACGTGTATTCGCAACACGCATCTCGCTTCTACGCTCGGTGTCGCGGCGTTCCTTGGCTTCGTATTCGGCTTCAAGCTCCGCTTTGAGCGCCCCGAGTTCACGGGCGCGCTTTGCGATAAGCTCCAGCTTTTCGGTAATGCCGGAAAGCTCTTCCGTCAAAGCCCTCTTGCTTTCCCTGCTTTCGGCGATAATGCTTTCGGCAGCGTCGCACCGTGCCCGAAGCTCCTGCTTTTTTGCCCTGACCGCCGCAAGACGGCTTGCGGCGCTTTCCGCTGCCGAGGTCAGTCTGACCTCATCTATACGGAAGGCGTTGAGTGCTTCAAGAGCCGCAGCTTCGGTCGCTTTAAGACCGGAGATCCGTTCCTTCTGGTTTTCCGCAAGCGTTTTGAGTCCGTCGGCACGACGGTTTTCCTCAGCCGTTTCGACGTCAATCGTTCTCAGCTTTTCTTCACCCTCGGCACGTGTGCGCGCACTGTTTTCAAGCGCGGCTTCAAGCTCCGCCAGCTTTCCGGATTCCTCCTCAAGCCGTGCCGCAATGCCGCCGTACAGCGACCGCGCTTCATCGCAGCCGGGTGTGAGCCGTGCGAGATCCTCCTGCGCCTCGGCCATATTTGCCTGCAATTCTTCTATTTTGCGTGTGAATTTTCTCTTTTCCGTTTCAAGCGCGAACAGCGCGTTGTTCGCTTCTTTTATCTGCCCATCAAGCCGTTCGATGTCAACACCGCGCGTGAACACGCCCACCTTCTGTGCGGGCGAACCGCCGGTATAGCTTCCTCCGGCGTTTATGACCTGACCGTCCTTTGTCACGATTCTGACGCGGAAACCGCTTCCCCGTGCAATTGCCGATGCGGAATCGATATCCGCCGCAATCACCGTTCTGCCGAGAAGCTCGTCCGCAATTCCGCGATATCTTTCATCGCAAAGCGCAAGCTCACTCGCAATGCCGATATATCCGCGCATATTCCTTATCTGCGAAACATCGCATTTCTTGCCCCTGACCGTATCAAGCGGCAAAAACGTCGCTCTTCCGCCTCCGGTCCGCTTCAGGAACGCGATAGCAGCCTTTGCGTCCGCCTCATGTTCCACGACGACAAACTGCACCGACGCGCCGAGAGCCGTTTCGAGCGCCACGACATATTCACCGTCCGTCGAAAGCAGCGAAGCGACGGTGCCGTGTATATTAACGCTTCCGTTTTCGGTTCTGATCCTGCCGTCACGCGCGGCGTTCATGACCGTTTTGACCGCGCCCGAATAGCCCTCAAACAGCCTGTCAAGGCGGATAAGTCCCTCTCTCTGCTGTTCAAGCGCAGCGGCATTCACCTTCTGCGCCGATATTTTTTCGTCAACGCCGGCTTTTCCGACGTTTTGTTTTCTGATTTCTTCCTCGGCATCGCGTATGCCGTTCCTGATCCCGTCGCATTCCGCGACAGCTTTTTCGAGTTCTTCGCGTGCCTGCTCCGCCTGCTTTGCCAGCTCTTCGACGCGGCGACGGCTCGCTTCGATACGTCCGTCGTCGGTATTTCCGGCTGATGCTTCAAGCCGTGCCGCAAGCGCCGCTCTTTCAATACCGAGACGGTTCAGCCTTGACTGCGACTCTGCGATGTCTGATGTAATGCGCTCCGATTCTTCCGTTGCTTCATCCGAAGCAAACACTGCGTTGTTATACTCTGCGACCAGCTTCTTTTTCGTTTCATCGGCGTCGTTTTGAGCATTTTTTGCCTTTTCAAGCCCGCATTCCGCCGCCTTTTCCTCTTCGCACGCGCTTTCAAGAAGCTCACGTGCGACCGCTGTATCGGTACTGCATTCCTCTATCCTTGAATCAAGATGCAGAAATTCGTTTTCAATGACGGCTTTTCTCCCCGTCGCTTCGGCAGACGATGCGTCTCCGGCGGAAATTTCCGCTTCTGCCTCGCCTTTGCGCCTGAGAAGCTCATATCCTTCCTGCGCCGCCTTTTCTTCCTCGTTTTCGAGCCGCTTTATATCCTCTTCCGCAAGCTCCAGCTCCAGCTTTGCCGCGGCAAGATTCTGCTCGCGTTCACCCATTTCGGAGCGTATCTTATCTGTGCGCTCCAGCCACACGGTGATCTCAAGTTCCTTTTTTTCCTCGCTCAGCTCAAGATATTTCTTCGCGTTTTCAGCCTCTTTTTCAAGCGGACCGATACGTGCCGACAGCTCGCCGACAATATCGTTGACGCGCACAAGATTGTTTTCGGTGTCCCTGAGCTTGCGCTCCGCCTCGGTTTTGCGGAAACGGTACTTGCTGATTCCGGACGCTTCCTCAAAAATCGAACGGCGCTCGTCACCCTTTGCCGAAAGCACCTCGGAAATCTTGCCCTGACCGATTACTGAATAGCCCTCTCTGCCGATTCCCGTATCGTAAAACAGCTCGTATATATCCTTCAGCCTGACCTGTTTTTTGTTGATATAATATTCGCTTTCACCGGTCCGGTAATACCTTCGGGTGATAACGACCTCGGGCTCGTCGGAAAGTCGGATCCTGTCCTTGATCTGCGCTTCCTCGCCGTTTTTTGCGGCGTCATACTCCTCAGATGTATCAAGATACAACGACACGGACGTGTAATTCGCGGGCTGACGCTTCTGCGTACCGTTGAAGATCACATCCTCCATCTTGTTGCCGCGCAGAGATTTGAGGCTCATTTCGCCCAGCACCCAACGCACGGCGTCGCTTATATTGCTCTTGCCGCTCCCGTTCGGACCTATGACGACCGTAAGCCCCTGCGGGAATTCTATTTTCGTTTTTTCGGCAAACGATTTGAAGCCCTGCATCTCAATCTGTCTGAGTCTCAATTTGTTTCAATCCTTATTTTATATTCCGGAAGACTTTTGTCCTCGCGGAACGAAAGCCTTTTTCCCGTTTCGTTTTCAAGCCGGACGGCGTTTGCCCTGTGCTGACCGACCGCTTTTGAAACACACCCCAACGGCACATAAACGACAACATTATCGCCGGCGCCGCCCAATGCGTCCCTGATTTCCTTATAATATATTTCACTCATGACAAGCTCACCGAGCGCAGGATGCTTTGCGCCGAACGGTGCCTCCGCCAGATTTTCCGACGAATGAAGTCCGATACGCAGGATCTTCACACCGTTTTTCACAAATACCGACGCACAATCTGCCGCGCGGCTCACAGCCTCCTCAGTTGTCAGCGGAGTATACTTGCCCTGCTTCGTCAGCGTCATCAGCTCCGTTCCGGAAAACACCACCGTCGGATATATTCTCGCCGAATCGCAGCCCCAGCGTACAATCGCTCCTGCCGTATCAACCTCATCTTCCCGAGTCGAGCCGTAAAGCCCGCACATCATCTGACCCGTAAGCAAAAAACCGTTTTCTTTCAGAAGATAACACGCTTTTTCACTCACGTCGGAATGATGTCCCCGCCTGTTCAGGTCAAGCACCCTGTCCGACACCGACTGTATCCCGAGTTCCACCGCCGTGACTCCGTGCGCCTTCAGGATATCGCAGATCTCACCGTCGATATAATCCGGACGCGTCGACAGCCGTATTCCGGTGATTCTGTCACCGATATACTTTTCGGCAGTCTCAAGCAGCGATATCATGCGTTCACGTTCGATCCCCGTGAAGCTGCCGCCGAAAAACGCGATTTCCGCACTGTCTCTGTCATGAAGCGTCATAAGCGATGCCTCAACCGTTTCGGCAAGTTCCCTGCATTCCTCAGCCGTCTGCTCCGCACTGCGGCAGACGCCCGTGATTTTCGTCTGCGAGCAGAATATACAACGGAAGCCGCAGCCCTCGTGCGGGATGAAAAAAGGAATGTTCTTATGCCTTGTCTTCATCTTCGAAATATTCGAGAGCCATCCGCGCCGCGTATTGCTCCGCCTCGCGCTTACTGTGTCCCATTCCCTTGCCGAGTACATTGCTGTTCAGGCGCACCTCCATTGTGAAAACGCGGTCGTGCGCCGGACCGTCCTCGCCGACGAGAACATATTCGAGAATTTCCTCCGGCGTCTGCTGAACAATACGCTGCAGCTTTGACTTGTAGTCCTCTGCGCCTTTTTTCGCACAGCTCCGTATAGCCCCCGTGAGCCTCGGAAGTATGAATTCGCGCGCATGTTCAATGCCGCCGTCGAGATATATCGCGGCGAGCAAAGCCTCCGTCGCATCGCTGATGATCGACTTTCTGTGTCTGCCGTGCGTGACGATCTCGCCGTGACCGAGGTAAATATAACTCCCAAGCGACAATTCGGATGCAACCTCGGCAAGCGAATTTTCGCAGACGACCGCCGCGCGTATCTTCGTCAGGTCGCCCTCGTTGAAGTCCCTGTAATTCTTGTAAATATAATCGGAAACAATGACCGACAGAATCGAATCTCCCAAGAATTCCAGCCTTTCGTTACATTCGACCGCCGTTTCCCTGCCACGTACCTCGTTTGAATACGACGAATGCGTCAGCGCCGTTCTCAGAAGCTCCTTGTTTTCAAAGACATATCCTATTTTAAGCTCCAGTTCCTCCTGCGGACGCTGGATATCCTCATTTTTCATTTCAAGCACCCGTCACGGTCAGAGAGGCAATACCCTCTGCCATTTTTTCGTTGATTTTTCGCTCCGCAAAGCCGTTTGCCTGTATCACCGCACTGCGCACCGTTTTTTCGGACGCGTTGCCGTGTATCTTGACGACAGGCTTTGATATCCCGAGGAGCGGCGCACCGCCGTATGCGGTATCATCCAGCCCCTTCATAAATTTTTTCAGTTCTCCCCTGACGAGCAGACCGCCGAGCTTTGTTTTCGTATTCGCGCCGATCACGGATTTCAGACCGTCCGTCATAAACCTTCCCATGCCCTCAATCAGCTTGATTACGACATTACCCGTAAAACCGTCGCACACGGCAACATCGCATACGCCGAGAGGCAGGTCGCGTCCCTCGCAGTTGCCCACGAAATTCATGTCCGACGCAGTGAGTAACCCATATGCTTCGCGGTATATCTTCGTGCCCTTCTGCGGCTCGGTTCCGTTGTTTATGAGTGCGACACGCGGCTTTTCGACGCCAAGCACCGCCTGACAGTATATCTCGCCCAGCTTCGCAAACCTCAGAAGCGACAGCGCATCCGCTTCGGGATTTGCACCCGCATCTGCCATTACAAACGGCTGTGACAGCGGAACGATTGCGCTGAGCGCCGCGCGGCGAAGACCCTTGTAGCATCTGACATAATGGCTTGCCGCCGTATAAAGCGCACCTGTATTTCCGCAGCTTATGAGTATGTCCCCGTCACCCGCCGCGAGCATACGACAGCCCGTCGCCATAGACGAACCGCTTTTTGCACGTATTACGGACATGGCATCATCGGTCATCAGAACCGCCTCGGGTGCATCGATGATGTTTGCTTTAAATCCATCAAGCGCACGGCGTATTTCTGTCTTGTCTCCGACAAGTGTCAGAGCCGCACCGCATTCCCGCGCACCTGCCACTGCTCCGCGCACAAGCTCTGCCGCAGGATTGTCGCCGCCCATGACATCGATGATTATATTAGCTTTCACTTTTTTTCTCGCCCTCGGATGTCCAGCCGCAGTTTTTGCTGCAATATCTGATATTCTTGTATTTCTTCTTCAAAACCATCGCACCGCACTTCGGACAGATCTCATCGGTCGGGATATCCCAGCATGAGAAGCTGCAATTCGGATAGTCCTCGCAGGAATAGAATGTCCTTCTGCTCTTGCTCGTCTTTGTGACGAGCTTTTTCCCGCAAAGCGGGCATTTGAAGCCCGTATCCTTGTGATAGGGCTTTGTTGTCTTGCAGTCGGGGTAGTTCCTGCAAGCGAAGAAGGTGCCGTAAGCGCCCTTGCGCAAAACCATATCGCTTCCGCAGTTCGGGCATTTTTCGTCGGAGATTATTTCCTTTGAAGGATCGGTCTCCTCCGGCTCGGCGGCGCTTTTTCCGTCCTTGTCAAGCCGCTTTGTATTGCGGCACCGCGGGAAATTGGGGCAGGCGGCGAATTTGCCGTAGCGTCCCTCTCTGATGACCATACGCGCACCGCATTTTTCACATATTATATCCGTCTCTTCGACGGGCTTTTTATATTCTATTTTGTCGATCATCTTGTCTGCGTTGTGAAGCTGTTCGACAAAATCGGCATAGAATTCGGAAAGTATCTCGTGATAATCAGCCTTTCCGTTTTCGATAAGGTCGAGATCATCCTCCATGCGCGCCGTGAAATCGTAATCAACGATCTTCGGGAAGCCGTCCTTCATGAACTGCGTCGTTATTCTGCCAAGCTCGGTAGGCTCAAGCGCCTTGCCGTTTCTCTGGACATATCCGCGGTTGATGATGGTCGTGATCGTGGGGGTGTATGTTGAAGGTCTGCCGATGCCTTTTTCCTCAAGCATTTTGACAAGAGAGCCTTCGGTGAATTTTGCAGGAGGCGCCGTGAAATGCTGTTCGGGCTTGAGACCGTGATTTTTCGCGATGTCTCCCTCGGCAAGCTCGGGCAGAGTGCCGTCTCCGTCCTCGGAATTGTCCCCGTCGTCAACATCACCGTAAACCGCAAGGAAGCCCGGGAAACGCATTGTGCGTCCCGTTGCGCGGAACACATAGCCGCCGCACGTCAGATCGGACGCGACGGTATCGAAATCCGCATTTTTCATCTGGCTTGCGACAAACCGCTCCCAGATGAGCTTATAGAGCTTATACTGATCGGCGGACAGCTTGCCGCGTACATTTTCGGGAACCAGTGACGGATCCGTCGGGCGTATCGCCTCGTGCGCGTCCTGTGCGCCCGACTTGGATTTATATATATTAGGTGTGGCAGGATAATAGTTGTCGCCGTAATGAGTACATATGAAGGTCTTTGCCAGCGCACGCGCGTCATCAGAGATACGTACCGAGTCGGTACGCATATAAGTTATGAGACCGTGCATACCCTTCTCGCCGACATGAACGCCCTCGTAAAGCTCCTGTGCGATCATCATGGTGCGCTGAGAGGGGAAGCCGAGACGACGGTTCGCCTCCTGCTGGAGAGTGGATGTGGTGAAAGGGGGGAGCGGGCGTCGCTGCTTTATCTGCTTTCTGACCGATGAAACGATAAAATCACCGTCACCGACAGCTTCAAGAACCTTTTTTGTCTCATCGGAGTTGGTCAGATCAAGCTTGCCGTCGGCGTTTCCGTAAAACTTAGCGACAAACGGCTCATTCTTCGGCGTTATGAGGTTTGCGGTAACCGACCAGTATTCCTCCGGCACAAAAGCGCGTATTTCATCGTCGCGTTCCACGATCATACGCGTCGCAACCGACTGAACACGTCCTGCCGAAAGACCGGATTTGATCTTTTTCCAGAGAAACGGCGAGATCTTGTAACCGACGAGTCTGTCGAGAATACGTCTTGTCTGCTGTGAATCGACAAGCCGCATATCAAGATCTCTCGGATGCTTTATCGCGTCTTTGAGCGCGGTTTTTGTGATTTCGTTGAATGTGATGCGCTTTGTTTTCGCCGGGTCAAGCCCGAGCGCCACAGAAAGGTGCCAGCCTATCGCTTCACCCTCACGGTCAGGGTCGGTCGCAAGCAGAACGAAGTCGCTCTTCTTTGCTTCCTTTTTCAGTTCGTTGATAAGCTCGCCCTTGCCGCGTATGTTGATATACTGCGGCTCAAAGCCGTTTTCGATATCAATACCCAGCTTGCTCTTGGGCAGATCACGCACATGACCCTTTGATGCAACGACCTTGTATCCCTTGCCGAGACAGCTTTTTATTGTGGGAGCCTTATTCGGTGACTCAATTATAACAAGTGTGTTCATAACAATACCGGTCGGAAACGTGCATAAATCCGTTTCCCCGAATCCTCTTTTATTTTCGTAAAGTGACCGCCGTGCATACGGCTGAGCCACGGTATATATCGTATTTCAGTATGAATTCATATGTTCGGTATGAATATCCCGCCTGCCTCCGACCTTACTCTGCCGTAGATCTCAAGCAATGTGAGAGTTGACATGACCTCGGACACAGACAGCCCCGTTTTCACGGTGATGGTGTCGGCGGTAGTGCCGTCCGTGTCGATTGCATTCATGACCCTTCGCTCCGTTTCGGTGAGGTCGTCGAGCGTCTGACCGACAAGCGGCTTTTTCTGCTGTTTTCTCTGTGGCGTCTGTTCTTTTGCAGGCTTTGCCTCAGCCGCCTTTACCGTGCGCGGAGCAGTCACGGGAGCCTTCGGCGGTTCGCTCTCGCCCATCGTGAAAGCATCACCGCGGATATGTATTTTGTCAGGATACGCAAGCTCCAGCGACGACAGCACATCATACGGTCGCGCCGCCATGCGTGCGCCTTTCTTGAGCATTTCATTCGTACCGACGTTGGTTGCGCTCCCCGCAGGTCCGGGTATCGCAAACACGGGCTTCCCCTGCATGACGGCATCCCGCGCCGTAATCAGCGCGCCGCTGCGCGCTCCCGCCTCGCATACGATAAGCGCACACGAAAGACCCGCGATGATCCTGTTTCTTATGGGAAAACACGCACCGGTCGTTCTGCATCCGGGATAATATTCGCTTAATATAACACCCCGTTTTTCCATTTCGCCGAAAAGCTCATAATTCTCCATCGGATAGACCCTGTCGATCGGAGTGCCGAGTACCGCGACGCTGTAACCGCCAGCATCAAGCGCGCCCTTGTGCGCCGTCGCGTCTATACCCGCCGCAAGACCGCTCACAATGACGGTATTGCCAGCCGCCAGCGACTTTGCAAACGCATATGTGACGTTTCTGCCGTAATCGGTCATGCTACGCGTACCCACCATGCCGACAACGCACTCGTCGTCAAGCCTGCGCAGGGTGCCTTTGTAATAGAGCACCGTAGGCGGAGCAGCCAGCGCCTTCAGCCGGCTCGGGAACAACGGATCGTCATATGTCAGAATGCCGACGCCTTTTCTGTCGCACTGCGCGACAACAGCCGATGCGTTTTCAAGCTCTTTTGAAAGCAGTGCTTTTGCCGCCCTCGGATTAAGGTCGGCAATATCGGAATAATCGTCGCGGCGGTATATCTCCTCCGCGTCGCCGCAGGCGCCGTAAAGCACATTCACGGAGTCAATTTTCGTTCCGAGAACCATCGCCAGCCACACGGCATATATTCTTTTATCCGTTTCCACGTCTCTTCATCTCCCAAAGGATGATCGCGGCGGCAGCAGAAGCGTTGAGGCTCTCCGTCCTGCCGCTCATGGGTATATAAACACCGCCGTCACAGGCGTCGGCGGTCATGCGGGAAATACCGTTTCCCTCGTTTCCGATGGCAAAGCTGTCATCGCTGCGTATGTCGGTTTCATCAAGTCTTTTGGCGTTTTCATCAAGGAGTGCCGCGAAAACACGCCCGCCGTCCGATCTCAGATTCCGTATCGCCTCCGGCATATCGGAAACGACGGTTATATCTGTGGAAAACAGCGCGCCCATCGTTGCCCGCACGGTTTTCGGAGCGTAAACGTCCGCACAGTCGGCGCTCAGCGCAACGCCGCGCGTACCCAGCGATGCCGCGGTGCGTATGATTGTGCCGACGTTGCCGTTATCCTGAAGCGACTCAAGGATTATGCTTCCCTTTTCGGGTGTTCCCCGTCTGACGGAATCGAGAAAACGGGAAACGCACAATATCCCCTGCGGCGATTTTTCGTCGGTCATTTTTTCGTAAACGCTGTCCGTAACCTCATAAACGGTGTCGCCGCACCGTTCAATAAGCGCAGGCGACCGCGATATCGCGTCGCCCGTTGCAAAGACGTATTCGGGTGTATGACCGAACCGGATAAATTCCTCCAACAGGTGAACACCCTCAAAAAAGAACAGCCCCGTCGACTCGCGTTCACTACGCCTTTTCAAAAATGCGACCTGCCGTATTTTTTCGTTTTGCCGTGATGTTATCTTTTCCATATCGAAAGCAATTCTCCGGAACCAAGCGGCGCTTTTTGCCGCTTGTCTTCGTCTTACATTTAATTATAATAATATATCAAAAGCGTTTTGTCAATATTTTTTTCCGAGCACGACACGTTCGATCCCCTGAACGTCGCGGATGAACGCCACCTTGTAGCCCGCTTCACGGAGCATATTGCCGACATCCTCCGCCTCTCCCGCGCCGACTTCAAAAATGATTGCGCCGCTGTCCTTGAGGATGATGGGTGCAAGCGGAATTATCGTACGGTAGTAATCCAGTCCGTCCTCACCGCCGTCAAGTGCGGTGTGCGGCTCATAAAGCACCTGCTGCTGAAGTGTATCCATGTCCTCCCGCTTTATGTACGGCGGATTGCAGAGTATCGCGTCAAAGCGATGCCCGAACTGCTCAGCCAATGCGTCATAATCGCTCTCATCAAGCGCATCAAAGCGTCTGACGCTGACATTCGGATACGCCTCAAGGTTTTTTTCGGTGTACGGCAGAGCCTTATACGAATATTCGAGCGCGCAGCCCTTTACGTCGGGTCTGTTTGCGCTGACCGCTGCCGAAATACATCCGCTGCCGCTGCATATATCGACGAAGCTGCCGCCCTGCGGTATAATACCGATTGCCGCCTTGACGAGGTTTTCGGTGTCGCTGCGCGGTATGAAGCATCCCTGCCCGACCTGTATCTTAAGTCCGTAGAACCAACAATTTCCGATGATATACTGCACGGGAACGCCCATTCCGAGCCTGTCGATGGCGTCGGACATTTTGTATGTGATCTCCTCCGGAATCTCATCGTCTGCCATGAGAAGGAGCTTTGAGTGGTCAACGTCAAGAAAAGCGCAAAGAAGCACATCGCAAAGCGGTCCCGCCTCGTCGCCGAACAGTCTGCCGAGTGTTTCACGTGTAGAACGTCTGTATTCCGATATTTTCATAAGTATCTCTCCGCTGTTTCAGTTGTTTTCGCTGTTTCCGCCGTCTTTTCCGCTGCTTTCGGCTTCCGCTTCTTTTTCCGCTTTCGCTTTTTTCGCGGCGGCGACCTTTTCTTCGGTAGGTACGTCATAGTCGGGGAATTCCTTGACGAGTGACGCCTTGACGCTCGCGATACCGACCTCGATCATACTGTCGTCGGGCTCACGCGTCGTTATATGCTGAAGCCACAGTCCGGGTGCGGAAAGTATACGTGTCAGCGTATTTTCGTGCTTTCCGGCGTACATGATGTATTCATAGCCCACACCGACAACAAGCGGCAGGCTCAACAGCTTGAGCAGCACACGTATCCACATCGTGTCCCACGTGATAACCGATCCGGCAAGAATCGAAAGAATCATGATGACGAATATGAACGAGGTGCCGCATCTCGGGTGAAAGCGCTTCTGTTTTCTCACGTTTTCAACGGTAAGATCCAGACCGTTCTCATAACAGAAAATCGTCTTGTGCTCCGCGCCGTGGTACATGAAAACGCGTTTTATCTCCGGCATGAGCGACACAAGCGCAATATATGCGACAAAGATGCCGATCTTGACAAGTCCCTCGATGACGCTCTTCGTCCAGCCGAGGGGAACAATGTACTTTTCAATGCCGCGCACAAGCAGGGCGGGCAGCCATATAAACAAAAGCAAAGCGAGCGCCACACCGAGTACTGTACCGATAAGTGACGCGACCGCCATGATTGATTTGCCGAATTTTTTGTCCAGCCATTTTTCGAATTTACTTTCCGCCTCCATCTCAACACCCAGCATTTCGGTGGATTCCGTCAGCGTTCTGAAGCTCATGACAAGAGTTTCCGCAAAGCCGACAATGCCTCTTATGACAGGCACTCTGCAGATTTTGTATTTCTCTCTCAGAGTATGTCTCTGTTTCTGCCGGACGACGATATCGCCGTCTGTGTTGCGTACCGCGATGGCGAGTCCCTGCTTGGAATTCATCATCACGCCTTCCATGACCGCCTGACCGCCGACGGCGCCGAGGCGGGGATTGACCGCGCATTTTTTGCTCATAAAATCTATTTTCCTTTCGGGACGCGAAACGTCCTCTTGAATTATTCACAATTACGTATTATAATATAGCTGAAAGCAAATGTACATACCCAGATTGTAAATTTTTTTAGGCGGAGGCAAAGCCATGTCGCAATCCAACACACTTTTCGCGAAAAACGACTCGGGGTTTATCTGCGCGGGATGCGGCAGAGAGGTACCCCCTCTCGGCTATTCGTCGCGTAATCACTGCCCGTTCTGCCTCTGCTCGCTCCATGTCGATGTCAACCCCGGCGACCGTGCCTCGCAATGCCGCGGGCTTATGAAGCCGATAGCCGTAAAAGCCGATTCCCGCCGCGGCTTCGTCATAACTCACCGTTGCACCGTCTGCGGCTTCACGCGGAACAACCGCTCGCAATCGGACGACGACACCGAGCTTCTTATAAAGCTCACGAATCCTTATAACATAGAGTGAGGAATCACAGATGGAAAAAAGCAAAAACACAACTCTGAGATATTATATCGACCTCATCGTCGTATGCGCGCTGGCGTTTGTCTCCGCATATATGCTGCTGCCGAAGGGCGGCAAATGGGCAACTCTTCCCTTCTGTATAGTATGCGCCGTTGCCGCAGGCTTCACACGTGTGAAATGGCTGTTTTCGTCGATCATATTCGCCATCTCCGCTTACTTTGTAAGCTCATTTTTCGTCGGAGATTTTGAATTTTCCGTTGTATGCGCGGCGTTTTCGGGCGTATGCTGCCTTGTCGGTTGTCTCGCCGCAAAGTTCACTAAATCAAGGAAAGCACTCGCCGCCGTTGCCGCCGTTTTCCTTGTCGCGATCGGCTGCGCCGGGCATTTTTATCTTTTCGGCAGTCCACTGTCGGCGTTTCACGCTTCCGACACGCTTGAAGCCTATGTCAGTGAGAATTATACCGATTCGGTAAAAACGAACGGCCTGCGCTACGACCGCGCAAAGCGCCTTTATTTCACCGAGATCTACGGCACGAACAACGTGACCGACATCTGTACACTGTATTCCGACGGCACATATGTGATTGATAATTACCGCGCCCGCGCCGTTAATTCGCTGATGAGCGACGCGCGTCTGAAGGTCCAGCGCGCACTGCGCGACGCATATCCGAACGGAAAATTCAGCGTCGTATCCTCGGGAATAAGCGCCTTTCCCGAAGGAAAGCTCGACGTTTCGGAGCAGTTTTCGGATCTGTCGCGGATGTCCTTTGACATCAACGTTTCGACCGCTCTGACTCTTGACGACTTCGCTTCGCTTGCAGGAGAATATATCCGCGCGGTTGCAAAAGCCGGGCTTCGTCCCGCCCATATCAGAGTACGCGGGGGAAACGTCGGAAAGCACTTCCTGACCGTGAAAACTCTCCCCACATCGTTTTCCGCACCCGTCAGCGTCGCCTTTGAGCCGGAGGACCCTTTCGCGCTGTATGTCGCGAAAAAACTCATGAAATAGCTCCCGGCATATCGCCGGAACAAACTCATACATCACTGTTTCACCCGCTTTGCATCACCGTTTTCCGCGAAGCGGGCTTTTATGTTCGCAAATTCACCTTTTTCTTCTCATTTTTCTGCAACAACGGCAACAAATCAGACATTTTTCTATTGACAAACAGGCGCAGATGTGATAGAATCAACGTGCTTGGTATCGGTTGATTATGTTGCAGACTTTTTGTTTTTGTGATATTATAAGTTGCAACTGCAAAAACAACCTGTTTTTGCAGCGTCAGAAACCGTTTATCAAACAGAATTTTTTAGAAAGGATGTATCTTTTATTATGAAGAAATGCATCACCAAAAAGGCTCTTTGCATACTGCTTTCGGCATTGCTAACCGTCAGCGTATTCGCAACCTGCCTCGTCTTCTCCGCAAGCGCAGACGATGCAATCGTAATTGACAATTTTGCAAACTACGCAGGTAGTACAACAACAATTATGACACGCGTCGGCGAAGCAAAGACTCTCGGCTCCGTAAGAAACGCTGTAGCTGGCGTCGTAAACGATTACAACTATTTCTATGTAATCACTTGCGACGGAACAGGCAAAGTCCTCGCTACATACCAGACACTCGGCAGACCTGACGGCGTCAAGACAGATGTCGAAATCCCCGAAGGCGGCTTCGCTCTTCTCTGCAACGCCACTCCCGGCGGCGCGCACACTCAGGAAGTTATCGATTCCTTCAAGGCAATCGAAACAGGCAAGTATGTTGCACTCAACAATGTTGACCTCGCAGCTCTCGCTGCTGCAGGCAAAGTAGCGGCTCTCTCAGGCGCTTCCTTCACCGTATCCGATACTCCCGCAGTTACAACTCCCAAGGTTGTCGCTATCAAGTTCGAATCCGCTGACGGAAAGACCTCCGAGATCGGTCGTAACTGCACCACCTCCGCCCTCATCGACGGCGATACGGTCAGTGCAGCCACCGCTCACAGCACCAATGGTCTTGTTCTTTTCATGAACTCCGAAGCTACCAAGGCTGAAGCCTTCAACAGCTTCACTCTCACCGTCGAAGCCGACAAGCTCGGTCATGTCGACGGCGGCGCGCTCTCGTTCTATGTTGAAACCGGTTCCATGATCGGTCTCCCCAAGGATTTCAAGGTTGCTGTAAAAGCTTCCGATGACGGTGTCACTTTCACCGACAAGGGCGAGATCGTTCTTGAAAACGCAAAGTGCGAATGGGATGCTTCCGATTCTTCCAAGAACACAATCGGCGTCCAGACCTTCAACTTCACCGCTGATTTCAACGCCAAATATGTTCAGTTCGTAATTACCTTCGGCAAATCTCCTTATACTGACAAGCCCACCTTCGAGTTTGTCGCGCTTTCTGAAGTTGCTGTCAACTTCTCCGACGCGAAGGAAGAATCTTCCGAAGAACCCTCTACCGCACCTTCCGAATCCAAGAACCTTGCACTCGATGCAACAGTTCTCAACACTCCCGAATATGTCGACACCGAAAGCCAGTGGCCCTGCAGCTACAACGGCAAGGTAAACGACGGTATTATCGCTGAATACAAAGTTCTCGGTATGGCCGGCGTCAACTGGGCAGCTTTCTACTGCAGCAACGACAACCCCAAGAATAACTTCGACGGCAAAGTCGGCGAAATCGTTCTCGACTTCGGTACTGTTACCGAATTCTCCTCATTCAGAACTCATATCTACGGCACCGGCGGCGACGGTATCGCTGAGATCGAAAAGGTCGAATTCTTCGTTTCCGATGACAATTCCACCTGGACCTCCGTTGGTTCCGTAACTGAAAACCTCACCGGCGAAGGCGCTTGGGCAGAGCTTGAAGCAGAAGCTTCCGGTCGTTATGTCAAGTATGCGTACACCAAGTCCTCCACTGTCGGCGGCGTATTCCTCTTCATCTCCGAATGCGAAGCATACGGCAAAGTTGCTGCTGAAGAACCCAGCGAAGAGCCCTCCGAGGAACCCTCCGAAGAGCCTTCTGAAGAGCCCTCTGAAGAACCCGGCGACGAACCCGTTATCGCAAAGCCCGAAAACAGCGCTTTCAACCTCGATGTTGAACTTTCCGCTGACAACGTAAAGGCTGGCAGCAGCTTCGTTGCAACCATCACCGCAAGCAACCTCAAGTCGTTCCTCTACGGTGTTGAAGCAACCCTTACCTATGATAAAGACCTCTTTGAGCTTTATCTCCCCACCGGCAACTTCCTCGACACTCTTCTTGCAAAGAATGTTGAAAGCGGCGAATGGGAAAGCCTCACCACCGCTGAAGCCGGCAAGATCGAACTCTCCTTCGTGACCGCAGAAGCTGCAAACCTCATCGACGAAGACAGCTTCGCAATCGCTCTCATGTTCACCGCTAAGGCTGACGTTGCCGCTGGCCTCGCTTCCTACATCGTAGTTGACGCAGTCGCAGGCACCAATGCTGATTCCGACCGTGTCGACGGTACCGGTTCCTTCGCCAAGATCACCACCGGCGAAAAGGCTCCCGTAACTCAGCCCGACGCTCCCGTCATCAAGGACGTCAAGGATCCCGCTGCAGTTATCGCAGTTGAATTCCCCGAATCCGTCAAGGCAGGCGATATCTTCACCGTAACCGTAGCTCTTGAAGACCTCAAGAATTCCTTCCTCGGCGTTGAATTCGCTCTCAAGTATGACGACAAGGCAATTATGCCCGTACTTCCCGCTGACCTCATGAAGCTCTTCTCCGCTCCTTACGTTCAGGATTCCGACTGGGAATCTCTCACCACTGTTGAAGGCAACGTTATCAACTTCGCAGCTGTTAACGCTCAGCAGGCAAACGCAATCCAGAGCGCTGATGACTTCGTATTCCTAATCCCCTTCGTTGTTCTCGACGACGTAGCTGACGGCTATAACATCTATATTTCCATCGATGATGTTGCCCTCACCACCGTTGACGCTGAACGTGTTGAAGGTCAGGGTACTTACGCTGATATCACCGTTGGTAATGACGGACCCGACGAACCCTCTTCCGAAGAGCCCTCCTCTGAGGAACCCTCCTCCGAAGAGCCTTCCGCTGAACCTTCTGTTGAGCCTTCTTCCGAAGAGCCTTCCGAAGAGTCCTCCAAGACTTCTCCCGAAACCGGCGACTTTGGCGTAGCTGCAATCGCACTCCTCGCTCTTGTCACTGCCGGCGGCGTGTTCGCAGTCAGAAAGTTCAGATAAGTCTGAATTTTGATAAATGAAAAAAGCCCTTCGGGGCTTTTTTCATTTTCCTATCAAACTCTTCGAATCATAATCGCGTCAATATACCGTTATTTTCCGCTCACACGCTTGACGGTAATCATTTGATTGCGATTCATATCTGAAGAAATGCAAAAAAAGCGTTTCCTTTTTTGTGAGGAAACGCTTCGCCGTTTATAAATTTCTTTCTTTTGCCGCCGCAAGTATTTTCGGGAACCTGACCGAGAATATGACCGTACACAGAGTCGCAGCGGTAAAATCGGCGCACGACTCAGCTAGGAACACGCCGTCAACGTCAAACCAATGCGGCAGTATCAGTGCCAACGGTATCAGCAATATGACTTTTCTGAGCAGCGCGATAAACAACGATGTTTTTGCCTGCCCCAGTGCCACAAACATGTTCTGACAGGCGCGCTGCAAACCGAATATCAGCATTCCGGTCATAAAGAGCGGAAGCGCGTGTACGACCTTTTCTCCAAGCACGGGATCATCGTTGAATATCGACGCGACGGCACCGGGAAGCATCACCATCGTAAGTATCATCACAAAATTGAAGGTGAACAGCACCGCCACAATTATCCTGAACGCCTGTTTTACGCGATCATAGCTCCCGTGACCGTAGTTATAGCTCACGACAGGGACGACCCCCTGTCCGAATCCCGCCATAGGGATGCTCACGAACTGTATCGCGCTCTGCAGCACCGTCAGTGTACTGACGTATATGTCCCCGTAATTCTTTAGACTGCCGTTTAATACAAAGCCGACAAGGCTTTCCGTGCTTGCCATCACGAACGGTGCGGCGCCCAGAGCAAATATCGACCTGACAACGCTTCCGTCAAAGCGCAGATATCGTTTTTCGAGGCTGAGCGACGCTTTGGACGAGGCGAGGAAACCAACCACCCACAGCGCACTGAACGCCTGAGAAATGACGGTTGCAAGCGCCGCGCCCCTGACACCCATTCCCGCAGAATATATGAACAGCGGGTCAAGCACGACGTTTAGAAACGCACCGATTATGACAGACAGCATACCGATCCCGGGTCTGCCCTGAGCATTTATAAACGTGTTCAGCCCCGTCGCAAGCATCACAAACAGCGTACCTGTCATATAAACGGAAAGGTAGTCCATAGAATACCCTATCGTCGCCTCGGAAGCGCCCGTGAGCAGCAGTAACGGCTCCATGAAAATATATACGGCAGCTGACGTGACAGCCGCGAAAATAACAAGCAGACCAAATCCGTTGCCGAGAATGCGCTTTGCGCGCTCCCGGTCGCCCTTGCCGAGCGCTATTGACGCCAGCGGTGCACCGCCGCCGCCCACGATGTTCGCAAACGCTGCGACGAGCATTATCACCGACGACGTAACCCCGATACCTGCAAGCGCATCCGTCCCGATTTCGGGAATATGACCTATGTATATGCGGTCGACAATGCTGTAAAGCAGATTCACAAGCTGCGCAGCCACCGACGGAAGCGCCATTTTGAAAATCAGCGGCAGCATTTTCTCCGTGCCGAGCTTCTCCTCATACGTATTTGCCATAAAAACCTCCTCTGCAAAATAAAAAAGCCGCACAACTGCGGACCATCAAATCTCGGGCAATTCCGCACAATTCCGATTGCGCGGCAAGGTGAGTCGTTCTTGTGTTGTACTATTATGTCCTAATTGTTTTCGCCGCGTTTCCTGTGGTACAAAAAAGAAAAAGTCGCATTTCGCGACTTTTTCTTTTCTTGGTGCGGCTGATGGGACTTGAACCCATACGGTTGCCCACACGCCCCTCAAACGTGCGCGTCTGCCAATTCCGCCACCCTCGCGTAGCACAAAAACTATTATACACGATCGGGCAAAATTGTCAAGGGGGTGTGGGCAGTTTTTTTGCAAAGGAAGATCGGGCGACGTCAAAGTTGTTCGGCTTCGTGCAGCCACAGGGCGGAAACCGCATCGGAAGGCATGCGCCAGTCGCCGCGCGGGGAGAGCGTGACCGTGCCGACTTTGGGGCCGTCCGGCAGGCAGGAACGCTTGAACTGCTGGGCGAAGAAGCGCCGCAGGAACACGAGCAGCCATTTTTTGATGGTGGTGTCGTCGTAGCGGCCGTCCATCGCCAGGCGGCACAAGCGGTAGATTTTGCGCGGCGCAAAGCCGAAGCGCAGCAGATAATACAGAAAGAAATCG
>ERZ857840.1765-NODE-1765-length-23291-cov-8.852987_pt1 | contig 23291 bp, 16 predicted proteins | sample MGYA00519760_ERZ857840 | MGnify/ENA primary metagenome ERZ857840 (study PRJEB31778, sample SAMEA3449371) | human gut metagenome | biome: human gut; feature: human-associated habitat; material: faeces | place: United Kingdom | collected 2010/2012 ... | reverse complement strand
GGATGAGCTACGCAATCATGCCGCAACACGGGACGATCTTCTTCTGATTGATGATAGAGGAAGATAGCTGGGTATTTATCTGCAAAACCATATATCTTCAGCAAGAGAAAGACGCCGGCATCTGCCGACGTCTTTCTTTGCGTAGAGAAAACTACTTACCAATACTTGGGGTACTTGCTGGTGCTCTGCTGTTTTTCGGCATACTGCCACCAGGGAACTTGGGTGGCGAAATCCGTCAGCTTATCCCAGAACTGGTCGGCCAGCGTACCCTTTTCCACGTAAACCGTGACAGTATAGGTCTTGGTGCTGCCATCTTCCATGGTGGCCGTATAGGTCACGGAGTTGGTGAAGTTCACTGTCTCGCCACTGCCAGGCGTGAGGGATTTAACGCCGTTGGTGGAGATAGTGGGAGTCAGCTTTGTCACATCCGTGCCGCGGGGCATGGTGATGGTAATGGTATTAGTGGTATTGTTCACTGCACCGGCCACGCCGTTGATGGAGAAGCTGGTGATGCCCTTGGCCGCCGTGGTGGCCGTCTCCCACTTGCAGGTGATGGTCACATTACCTGCAGGCATGGTGAAGCGGTTGCCTGTGATCTTGACCGTCTCACCGCCGGCCACCGCCAGCGAATAGGTCAGGGAACCCTCCGCCATCTGATAGCCGCTGTCAGGCTTCACAGTGACGATGATCTCATCGCCCTTATCCGCCTTGGTGCGGTTGGTGGTAATGGTGCCGCCCTTGGGTGCGTTAATAGTGATGGTAAACTTACCGGTATCCGGCGTTTCGCTGCCGCTGCCGTAGGCGGGAATCTCCACCTTCAGGGCTGCGCTCTCACCGCCGGAGGCGTTCTTGACCACAATGTAAATGTCACGGGCGTCCTCGGTCAGATTGCTGAGGGTGATGGTGTTCTCGCCCTGAACGGCAGATGTGCCGTTTTTGCCGGTATCCACCGTGGGCACTGCCGCACCGTGATCCACCACCTTATAGAAGTAGTTGCCCGCCTCGCTGGAGGTAAATTTCACCGTTGCGGCAGTCTTACTGCTGCGAGTGGCGGAGCCGCCGGACAGGGTGGGGGCATTGGGGGCGGTGTACTTGATCTCCACCGTGTAGGTCTTGGTACTGCCATCCTCGGCAGTGACGGTGAAAGTTTTGCTGCTGTTGGGGCTGATGCCACACATGACATTGCCGGAGGACCATTTGCCGATGATGCCAGTCGCATCGTCATAACCTTCTGCCTGTGCCAGAGACACACCGATGTAGTTGATCTGCATAAAGACATCCGTAGAAGTGCCGATCTTGTTGATCAACGCCTTGTCCGTATTGGAGGGCAGCGTGATTGTCCACGTCGTACCGTTGAGCTTGCCCTCAGCGATCACGGACTTATCGGCGTTCAACAGCTTGACGGCGGTGATGTCCTTCGTGGTGCTCTTGGTTCTGGTGATGGTCACCGTGTAGTCCTGCGTAGAGCCGTTCTCAGCCGTCACCGTGAAGGTGGCAGCCTTATTCAACTCCATACCGCAGGCTTTGCCAGCGGCGGGCCAGTTGTCCGTATCGCCGGACTTCTTCACCGTGGCATAGTCGGAGACCGTCAGCTTCAGGATCATCTCGCCCAGCTTGCTGGTGTCGCTACCGGCGGGCAGGGTAAAGTCGATGGTCTTCTTGGCATTGTCGATCTTCACCGTGGCCGGAGACGTCGTATCACCGGCCTTCGCCAGCAGGATGGCACTCGTGATCTCCTTCGCGGCGCTCTTGCCTCTGACAATGAGAACCGAGTACTTCTGCGTACCGCCGTTCTCGGCGGTAACGACGAAGGTCTTGGCCTCGTTCAGCTTCATGCCGCAGAGCTGACCGTCGGCGGGCCAGTTGGTCTCGGCACCCTCCAGCTTAATGGAAGCGTACTGAGAGCAGGTGAATTTCAGCGTCATGGCGGCCACATCGGCATCGGTGGTGCCCGCAGGCAGCGTGAAGGTGATTGTCTTGTTCTGTTCGCTGATATCCGCCTTCACGGAGGTGCCGCCCGTCTTGGTCAGGACAGCCTCCGTAATCGCCTTTTCGGTGCTCTTCTCGCGGTTGACCGTGACCGTATACTCCTGTGTATCGCCGTTCTCAGCCGTTACCACGAAGGTGGCGGGAATGCCCAGCTTCAGGCCGGAGCGCAGACCGGCAGCGGGCCAGTTGTCCTCGGCATCTTTCAGCTTGACCGCCGCACGGGGGGAGCAGGTGAACTTCAGGATCATCTCGCCCAGCGTACTGTCAGTCGTATCGGAGGGGACGGTGAAGGTGAGGGCGTGGCCATCCTCGTCGATCACAGCCGCAATATCGCCCAGCGTTGCGCCGGTAAGTACCTTCTTATCGCTGGGGGCACGATGGATCACAACGGTGTACTTCGCCGTGGTGGTGCCATCCTCCGCCGTAACGACAAAGGTCTTTTCCTCGTTCAGCTTCATACCGCAGGCTGTGTCGTTGATCCAATCCGCCTCGGCATCCTTCAGTTTGATGGACGCATACTGCGAGCAGGTGAACGTCAGCGGCATCGTGGCCACGGCGCTGTCCTCGGTGTCGGCGGGAACCGTGAAGGTCACGGTCTTTCCTGTCTGATCGACGACACCGTCCACATTGCCCAGCTTTGCGCTGTCGATGGCGCACTGGGTACTCTTGGCGCGGACAACGGTGATGGTGTACTCCGCCTTGGCGGCGTCGTCTCCGCCGAGGCGGCACTTCTCAGAGCGGACGGTGAAGGTGACCGGCGTATCCAGGGTCATGCCGCAGGCCTGACCATTCGTAGGCCAAGGCGTTTCGTCCCCAGCCCGAATGATATCCGCGTACTCGGAAATGGTGAACTTCAGCACTGCCGCGGACAGCGTGTCCTCGTCGGTATTGGCCGGGACCGTGACGGTGTAGCTGGTGCCCTGGTTTTCGACCGTGGCACCGGTGATCTTCAGATCCACATCCTCCAGTACGCAGTCGGTGCTGGCCTTGGCGGGATCGACATCGAAGATGGCCGTGGCGGTGATCTTCAAGCCGCTGTCGGGCATGGTGAAGGTGGCCTTGTTGGCGTCCTCCGGGTCCTTCGTTACCGCGATCTCCGTGCCGTCGGCGTCCTTGACCTCCCAGCGCTTCAGCGTATAGCGGTCGCCGGGGGCAGCGGTCAGGGTAACGGTCTGGCCCTCGAACACCACGGATTTGCTCTCCACGGGGTCGCCGCCGCCCACAGAAACGGCAGCGCTGCCCATGGTGGCGGGGCTGGCCTTGGCGGTCACGGCGGCAAAGATCTTCGACCGGAACTTCGCCGTGATCTGGACGTTGTCCCCCGCCAGTTTGACGCTGGGGTAGCCGCTAACATCATTGTATGTCACATACTCCGGGTCATTCGCGCGGTCAACATCGTCGATCATGATCTCCCAGCCGAGAAGCACCCAGGATTCCTTCCAGTTACCATCACTGTTGAAATTCACAATGGCCGTACTTCCTGTACGGTACACATACTGGGTATCGCGCGTGTTGCCGTTGACCGTGACCGCCGGGGCCCCGTTGGGGGTGGAGCCCCATGTGACCGTGGTGCCGACGTTTTTAAATTCCGCGAAAAGCGTGACATCCGCATCCGGCATCTTGAAGGTCACCGTATTCGTCTTGCACTGTTCCTCGGTCAGTTTGATGCCGGGCTCGTCCTTCCATTGCACAAAGGAAAACTCGTACATAGGGCTTTCACTATACGGCTCCGCCGTCGCCGTAACGGTCTCGCCCTCGAAGGCGCTGGTTATGGGGGTCCCGCTCTGATTGGTGAAGACAACATTGCCCTTCCGGTTTCCGTCCTTGTCGCCCTGGTCTTCCCAAATCAGCGATGTGGAGGCGGACAGCGAATGGGCAACGGCAAATTTCGGAACATCAAAGCTTACCGTCACATTGTCCAGTCCTTCGCTCTTGGCCAGAATGTGAAGCTTCTTGGCCCCAGCCGTCAGGCCGGTAAGCTGGATCGTGTTGGCGTAGCGCCGCAGCGCTGTGGTCTCGGCCGTTTCGTCAAACGAGGGTTCCTCGTCGGCCTCTGTCACAGCGTAGTAATAGGTGCCCGCGACATTGGACTTTATATAGATGGTGGCCGTATCCTCCGCCGTGCGGTTCACGGCAATGCTTTCCAGTGTAATCTCCGTTGGTGTTTCGATCGGTTGGTCCGATCCATCCAGAACGGTAAGATTATATCCGTACTTTGTCCCATCCGCGGTGGTAAAGCAGATTATGTCGCTCCTTGTAGTAGCGGTCGTACTATTGCCAGCCGTTATAATATTTGTCGCCTGCTTTCCACTGGCTGTCGCGTACTGGGTAATCAGGTCGCTGTTTGCCAGTGTATATACCGGCGTCACATACGCTTTACGTTTTCTCACATTTCCAGTTGGTACACCGTTTGTATAAACTTTTATCTCGCCTAAGACATAGTCGCACTCAGTCTTATTAACGGATTCCTGTGGTCCATCAGGGTAGTTTTTCCATTCAACTCCTATTGGTGTACCATCTTTTCCTGTGTTAAACTTTGGGCTACTAAAAAAATCAACGTCGACCATCTCAAATGAGGTCAAATACGGGTATTGCGCAGACTCCTCCGCATACGTCCGGTCGCACAGGCCAGCCAGCAGCAGCACTGTCAACAGCAGCAACGGCAGAATCGTTTGTTTGTGTTTTTTCATATAACTCTCCTTGCACGGGAACCGGCCCCCTCATGCGGCGGCCAGTTCCCGATGCCGGGAGGGCAGGCAGACGCCTGCCCTCCCGGCAGGGTGTACGTTTACCAGGGGTGATGCGTATAGTCGCAGCAGATGAACCAGCAGATCTTGTCACCCGCGCTCAGGGTATAGCTGGCAGCGCCGATGGGAGGCGTGTTCCAGTTCTCATAGAACTTGGGATTGGTCGCCATCTCGCTCCGATCCGGGCCGTCGGTATACATCCAGCCGGACATATCGCCGAAGGTGAACTCACCGACGCCGTTCAGGGTCGCCATATAGGTGCAGCCCGCGGGGACCTCAGAATCAAGCTCATTTGCAACAGCAAACTTGCGCATGATGTCCATCACGGTTTCACCGGCAGTGACCGTGATAGTGCCATAGGTGATGTTAGCTGCGTCATCCGCGCTGGCAAAATACCTATGCGCCATGTCAATCAGATCATCAACAGCGTCTGTTACAGTATAGTCATCTTCGAGTAGATCACCGTTCTTGTATGCAGTCGAATTGACCGCCTCGGTAAAGTCAAAGCCGTATTCGATCTTAAAGGTATTGGTATCGGTGGCAAACACATAGTAGTTGCGGCTCTCGGTGCCGTTGGTCAGGATCAGCTTGGGCGCTCCGGTGCTAAGATCCAGGGTGTTGGTGGTGGCGTTGTAGCAGCCGGAAGCGGTCGTGTTCGTGGGCAGAGAGAGGGTGGCCGGAACGCTGGCACGGGAAGCCGGTACCGTGTTCAGGCTCGCGTTGACATTATAGTTGATAAAGGTCCACTTGCCATCCTTGTTCGACTTGGTGTTGCCCATGAAGGGATTCTGCACGTTGGTAGCAGAGATCGCAGTATTCGTTGCATCACCGACAACGATGCTGATAATGCGCAGGGGGTCGTTTCCGTCAATGGCAACGGCGCCGCTGGGCAGACCGGCAGCCAGCTTATAGGTCTTGCTGGTCGTGACGCCGCCCTCGGAGGTGCTGATGATCACGGTATAGACCTTGTTGAGCAGGTTCACATTCGTCGCCGTGCGGACATTGCCCGCACCCGTGAAGGAAAGGTCGCCGTTGATGGTGGCGCCGGCATTGCTCAGGTTGATCACCACGTTGGTGCTCTTCAGGCCATTCTCGGTGCCGCCGGCCACCATGGCGCGGATATAGATCTGGTCGCCGGTATTGCTGTCCTTCTCATAATAGGCGGTGGTGCCGCCAATGGTGACGGAGGACACGGCGTCAATGGAATTGACGGTCGTGCGGGTTACTTTCCCGGTCGTGGTCGTCGTGGTGCCGTCGGCAAATGCCATGGTGCTGAGAGACAGCGCCATCACGAGAGCCAACAACAATGCGGTGATCTTCTTCGTCATTTTCATGTTGTTTCTCCTTTACTAAATGTTGTTTTTGTTCCACGTGCGTCAGGTTCTCGCTTTAGCCCTGCGTATCACTCCTTCCACTAACTCATGAGCCTGTTCATTGGCTCAGCGCTATTTCAAAGCCGTAGGAACGGCTGCTTGACCCATTCTCTATAATCAGATCCCGCGGCTCCCGCGTCAGATCCAGCACCATGCGGCCGCCCAAATCCGCCTTCAGGCAGGGACTATCGCCATTGACGGACGCGCCGTCCGCCAGCGTAATGTTGGCTGTGCAGTTCTGAAAATCCGTTTCTATCGGCAGTGTGATGCAGATCACATATTCCGCATCCTTTCCGCTGCCGCGCTGCTCCACCGTGCCGACGCTGTCACCGATGATGAACTCGCGTATGGCCAGCGGGTCGCTGTTTCCGCCGCAGCCGCCCAGCAGCAGGCTTACCGCCAGCAGCAGAAGCATCAGCCATGCTATGCGCTTCATCCCGCCGCCTCCTTGATCCGCAGGCAGTAGCTGCGGCTGTAGCCGTCGTTCAAAACCGTCACGCAGGGGTCGTCCACCGTCAGATCCACCACCAGCGACATACCGTCAATGGATACGATGCACGGCTCAGTCTCGTCCAGCGTCGCGCCCTTGGAAAGCTGGAGCGTCAGCGGGACGGCGGTCATGTCCATGCCCTCCGTGGGGGGGATGAACACAACACAGCTCAGCCCCGTCTCCTGTCCGCCCCAGTTCTTGGTGACGGACACGGTGCACTCGGTTTCTCCGCATTTGGCGGAGAGGATATCCCACTTGCTGCCCTGCTGGGCAGCAGTCGCCTTCCCGCCGCAGCCTGCCGCCAGCATCAGCAGCAGGCACAGCAGCGCCAGAAGGATGGTTTTCGTTCTTCTCATGGTCTCAGCTCCAATCCCGCTTGGTGTGGCTGGTCTGGTGGTCGGTCACGTCCGTGTTGTCACCCAGCTTGTCCCACAGCTGTTGGGAAACGCTGCGCTCGAAGGTCACGGTGACTGTATAGCTGCTGGTGTCCTCGCCCAGTGTCACGGTGTAGACTACCGGTGCGGTGAGGTTCACCACCTCGCCGGACACGGGACTGACCACCGCGCCCGCCGTCACGGTAACGGAGGGGGCTACCGCCGTCACGTCCGTACCGGCAGGAAGCGTCACGGTGATGGCGCCTGCGCTCTGGTCGATGACGCCGTCCACCCCCAGCACGGAGAACGCCGTGATCTTCGCGCCGGTGATCGGCGGCACGGGGGTGTCCCCGCCGCCGCTACCGCTGGCGGAGATCAGCTTGCCCTCCCTGTTCAGCACGGAAACAGTGTAGGTGCGGGACACGACGTTTTCATCGCCCGCCACGATGTACTGCACCGCCTTGGAGAAGTCCTGGGGCAGTCCGGGCGCGGGAGAGCAGACCTTTGTCCCCGGCCCCAGCGTCACATCCGGCGCGAAGAACGTGCTGGACAGATTGCTGTCATCCACGCCGGACACGGTGATGGTGTTGGCCTTGTTGTCGATGATGCCGTCATAGACCGTGCCGCCGATGGTAAGGCTGAAGGCGGAGATAGACGCCTGCGTCCGTGCCGTGGCCTTGATGCGGTACGTCCGGGTATTCGTCCCGTCGCCAGAAGTGATGGTGAAGGTCGTCCAATCCGACAGGTTCATGCCCTTCTTCCCGTCCAGTGCCGGCGAGGCGGTGGCCCCATAGGAGAGGCGGGCGTAGATCATCAGATTTGAGGTGTCCTTTCCTGCGTCGAGCAGCAGCTCAATATCCGTGCTGTCCGTGCCAGTGGTGATATTCTTGCCCAGAATGTCCAGATCCCGCAGGATATTGGCGTCCTTCAGCATAATGGTATCGGTGTAGATCTCCGCGCCGGAGGGCTTTTCTTTATCCGAGAGCTTGACTACCACATAATAGGTCTTGGTGGTCTTGCCGTCCTCCGCCTGCACGGTGAAGGCGGTCTTGGTATCCTTCACAAAGGTGACGCCGCCGGTAAGATCCGGTGCAAGGATCGTGGCATAGTCAGACAGCTGAAGCTGCGGGTGCATATCGTTCAGCGGCGTACCGGCAGGCAGGGTCACGGTGATGATGTTGTCTCCTCCCTCGGTGGTAAACACGCCCTGCTTACCCTCCAGTGTAAAGGAGGTAATGTCCGCCTCGGTGGACAGCTTACGGGAGAAATCGAAGCGATGATAATACAGGGAATAGGGATGCCCCGCCCCGCCGTTATTCAGGAAGCCCAGATACCACTGTGTGGCATAGCAGCCCTGATAGGTGGCCATGGCGTTCTTGGGCGTCGTGTTGCTGTGGGCAAAATAGCCCTCGTCAAAGTCGGCGTAGTTGAGGAACGAGGTCAGCACGCTGTCCTTTCCGTTATTGAGGCGCACATCCGTGTGGACGTCAACGCCCATAGCGGAAAGAGCGCAGATGATCTGGGACGCGCCCTCAGAGGTATACACGCCGCCCCACTGAACGCCGAAGGGGTTGTCAAAGGGGTCGGTGCCAAAGCTGTTCATAACAATGTCAAAGCCCTCCCACAGCTTAGCCTTGACCCGCTCGCCGTACACTGGATCGTCCTGATACGGTGCGATAGACTGCATCAGCATGGTGACCATATCCAAGCCAAAGCCATCCGACAGGTACTTGTGGTTCAGGATCGTCTCCAGCAGCTTTTCCCGCGTCCACACGGCGTTTTCAGGGATAGTATAGTTGCCCATATCCAGGGCGTTTAGGGCAAAAATGGGACCGTTGATGGTATATCCGCCGCTGTAGTTATAGAGGACTGCGGCAAGGTCGTCTACCTTATTGCCCTTGGCGTCAATGAAGGGTTCACCGTTGTTGTACTTGGACAGCTTGGAGCAGTCGATGCCGCGGGCGGTCAGTGTCATGATCTTACGGTCAATGTTGGTCATTGCCACATTGGTGGTGGTGTCCAGCCGCTTGATGCACTCCGCGATGGAGAAGTCGTCGTCAAGATTACCCAGCTTCTTCTGGTAGAAGCCCAGGTTCATCCATTCCCAGTCCTCCCACGCGCCTGCCGTTGTCCGGCTGTACCGCTGGTTGATCTTGCTGACCAGTGACTCCATGTCCGCCTTGTAAGGATTCTCTGCTTGCTCCTGAGAAACCGTTACAGTGACGGTATAGGTGTTGGTGGAGCCGTTCTGCGCTGTGACCTTGTACTGTACCGGCTTGCTGAAGTCCTGCGCTTCACCGGAGGCCGGTGTGACCGTGGCGAAATCCGATACACGGATGGTCGGTGCAAAGGTGATGCCGGTACCAGCGGGCAGCACCAGTGAGATCGTACCATTCACCTGATCGATCACGCCTGCCGCCGCGCCATAGGTGAAGGACAGTATCTGTCTGCCTCTTGCCACCGCCGTGCGGGTGATGGTCACCGTATAAGTACGCACTTTGCCGTCTTCAGAGGTAACGGTGTAGGTGTTTTCGCCCACCTTCAGCGTATCAGGCTCGACGAGCACCGCGAACTCGGAAATGGCGATCTCCGGCTCCACGGCAGCCAGGTCCATGGCGTAAGGGATGGTAATGGCGATATTGTCGCCATCGATCACGCCCTCCGCGTCGCCCAGCTTATAGGCGGTGATGTAATTCTCTGAGGACTTTCTGGCTGTGATGGTCACCTTATAGTCGGTGTGCAGTTTAAAATTGCTGTTGGTCACCGTCAACGTCAGGGGCGTTGACTCGGAATTAGTAAAATCGAAAGAACCGCTGCCGGTAAAAGATTCCCCGTTGATTTTGACCTCCGTACCGGTATGGGTAACGACCGGCGTGATGGCGCGCAGGTCGGTGCCCTTCGGCAGATTCAGGGAGATCGTCTTGTTGGTCTCGTTGATCTTGGCGTATCGGGTCTTACCATCATCAGCGGTAACGGCGAAGGAGGTGACCAGATTGTCCGGCGTACCCGTTTCGATGACGATACGCCATGTGGCACTCAGTGCATTGTATTTCGTGCCGTATGCCGGATCATAGGGGGTTACCTGATAGGCAAGAATCCCATCGGTCACAGAGCCGGCCACGGAGTGGGCGGTCAGCCCGGTTCCCACCTCTACTTGCACGGTCAACTGGGAACGGTCTGCGTCCTCCGGCAGCTTCACCGTTACCGTGCGGGTCTCGGTATTGATGCTGCCCACCGAGCCGCCGATGGTCACACGGTCGATGACCGGCTCCTTGATGCGGCATTGCTCAGCATAGGCAAGATATTCCGGAACGAGCTGCTCATAGATGACCCGCAGGGCAGCGGGGCTGACCTGACTATAGCCTTTTTTGGCAATATACCTTTGCAGGTACTCCCGCATGAACTGCACGGCATCGTCGCCGCCGATGCGCCACTTATCCTCATAGGAGTCAAAGAGACGGTTGCCGTTCATGCTGGTCTCGCCCTCATCAAGGTCGAAGTAGGCCGTACTCATGCCCAGCCAGTAGCCCAGCGTGCCGAGCATATCCGCATTGGCCGGATGATAAGAGCCGATCTCCGTTTTTGACGCGGCGATCTTATCCATCTCAAGATAGATCTGGTAGAAGGTGTTCGTGAACAGCTTCGCCATACCCAGCAGCTCCTGCGTATCGGCATCTGTCCAGGTATTCTTGCTGGTGGCCTCGGCGGCGAACGCATAGGCGAAGAATGTCCGCCCGTCCTCAGAGGTGACGTTATACCGGATCGGCTTCGAGAAGTCGTAGGCTTTGTTCAGCTCCAGATCGGCGGTATTATTTTTCGAGCTTTTCAGGTCGCCAAAGTCGATGGAGGTCGGCGTCATCACATAGGCGTTGGCGGCGGAGCCCTTGCGTACGCCGTATACATTGATAAAGCCGCCAAAGCTGCTGTACTTGGGCGCTATCACGGAATTGCCGTTGTAGAAGGTACCGCTGTTCTGTATGTAGCGGTCAACCGTGGTATCTCCTGTGGCAGGCCAGTTGCTGGTCGCCGCAAACGCCTGCACCGTCAGAGAAAGGGTCATCACCAATGCCAGCGCCATGGCGAGGGCGCGGCGCAGCGGCTTTTTGAAATTGTGTGTTGTCTTTTTCATATCGTCACCTCACTCAGAGCGGATGGCCTCGTTGGGGCTGATGAGCGTTGCCTTGCGTGCGGGGATCCATGCGGCGGCAATGGCCACGCAGCCGGAAAACACCACGCCGCAGACCGCCAGCCACCAGGGCAGCACACACCGCAGCTCACGGGACGCGAAGATCACCGGTATCAACCACTTGGCGATAAAGCTCAGCACCAAGCCCGCCGCGCCGCCTATCACGCCCACGATCAGTGCCTCCGAGAGAAACATCTTGAAGATGTCGCTGCGAACGGTGCCCAGCACCTTCAGCACGCCGATCTCCCGCGTCCGTTCCGTGATAGACATCATCATGGTGTTTGCCACGCAGATGGCGGAGATCAGGACAGCGATACCTCCCAGCGCGCCCAGCATCCCCTGGATCTGCCGGGACTGTGTCCGCACCGTCTCCAGCATATCGTTGAGGGAATAGGTGTTCAGCCCCGTGTCGCGGATCAGCTTGACAATACGCTGCACGTCGTTGACGTTCTTGACCATGACCCAAACCAAGTCGTAGGTAGGACCGTTGGCCTTCTCCTCCGCTGTTTTAGTCTGGGTAGTCGCACCCATGTAATTGGCGTTGGCCTGCGTCATCTCCTGCAAGCGGTCAAAGGACATGAACGCGGCGGTGGCGAAGTTGTTGTTCAGGGTGGAGCAGATGCCTGTCACCCGCAGGGTATAGAGGTTACTGGAGGGCAGTGCCCGTCCGTCGGTGTCGGCCTTCGGCTCGCCGGTCAGGCTGGAGGAATCGAAGGTCATGCGGACAGGCACCTCCAGCAGGTCGATCAGGGCGTTGCCGTTCTCGTCCACCGCCAGTTCCCAGTCCTTGGCCTTGTTGGCAAGACCAGCCGCCACGTCGTCGGTGAACAGCACCTCCGGATGCAGGCGCGTACCGTCCTCGGCCATAACGCCCCGCTCCGGCGTCAGCATGAAACGCTCCGCCGTGGTCATGTCGATGCCGTAGACGCGCACCATGTTCACATAGTTGCCGGACACGATGTAGGCGGACTGCTGATAGACCGGCGTTACCGCCTCCACACCGTCGATGCCCCGGAACGCCTCCAGTGCCTTGTCGTTCAGCAGTGCCTTGCGCCCGTAATCGCCGGTGGCAGGCGTCACATCGATCTTTGTCAGGCTGCCCAATGCCTCGATGCTCTCGCGGTATGCCTGTTCATATCCGAGACCTACGGAGATCAGCACCACGATACACATGACGCCCACCGCCATGGATAGGGCTGTCAGCGCCGTGCGGGTCTTTCGCCGGAACAGGTTGGTGCAGCCGTAGCGAAACAGGTCTTTTGGCTTCATACATTCCCGTCCTTATTGCTTCCGTCGTAGGACAGCGGCTTCTCCCCGATGCCCGGTGCGCCGCCGTCTGCGTCAAAGTCGTCGTCAAAATCGTCCAAGGCAGCGGTGTTTTCGGCACCGGGCCCGATCTCGCCGCGCTTATAGCGGATGATGACATAGACCACAATGCCGATCAGGATGAGCGCAAGGATCGCTATCAGCAGCCACAGCCACCAGCGGCTGCCTGTGCCGTCTTTATTTGCGTTGACGCTGTTGGCATCTGTATCCGCAGAGCTTTCCGCCACGCTCAGCGGCACGGAGATGTCCTGAGAATACGTCTCGCCGTTGGCGTCCTCATACTGGAGGATCATCTTGCCCACAAACGCGCCGATCTTGGAGAAGCCCACCGTTACATCGGCGCTGGTGGAGCCGCCTGCCAGCAGGTCACCCACATAACAGGGGGTGGAGGCGGTCATGCCGTCCGTGGCCAGCACCCGGATATTCATAGCCTTGGCGCGGCCCATGTTGGTCAGCGGCACGGAGATGGTAGCTTCCTTATCCTTGCTGAGTGTGCCGTACACCTCCGGCGTACCGGCCAGAACATCCATCTTCTGACTGACCGGCAGCATGATGTTCTGCGCCGCCTTACCGGCCACCGCCTCGGTGGTCTCATAGGTCAGGTTGATGCCCAGCATGGCGGGGCCAACCTCCGCGTCCTGCTTGGCCATGATCTTGTATTTCAGGATCGTCGTACCGCCCGGCTTGATGGAATCGGCATAGGCGGTATCCGTGCCGCCTACGCACAGCGTCAGGCCGGGAGAATTGGTGAATACCAGACTGGAGATGATTTTCTTGGCCGTGTCATACTTGGAATTGTTGATCAGGGTCAGGCGCAGCTCCGTCTCCTCGCCTGCCATCAGGCCGGATACCTCGGTATCGTCCACATACAGCTTATAGCTCTGCACCATCACCGACATGGCGGAGGCGTCATAGCCGTCGATCACAGTAAACTGCGTGGAGAAGGAGCCCTCCGCAGGGGCGCTGTTCTCGAAATAATTTGCCTTGAATTTAATGGACTTGTTGCCGGAGGTGGCAAAGGGCGACACCGTGAAGGTGTAGTCCAGATACTTCACCTCGCCGCTGGCCCAGTAGTCGAAATACTTGCCCAAATTGGTGGAGTCGATCACGAAGGGGAACTCGTCCAGCGCGGCAGACACCACGGGATAGACCGTCACGCTGGTCAGGGTGCCGCCCACATTGATCACGGGGATCCGCATGGAGATAGTCTGATTGGGTGTGCCGGTAGGCACGGTATAGGAGCCGCCCGCGTTGGTACCCGCCACCTGAAGGCTGCCGAAGGCGGTGGTAACGCCGGACATATTGCCGTTGTCGGTAACGGTCACATAGGCACTGACCTTGAAGGTCACGTCCTCGGTGATAGTGGTGCCGTTCACGGCATCCTCCCGCCACACGGTGGCGTTGATCTTAAAGGGCACGGCATAGCGTCCCTTGCTGGCGAACTCGCTGATCTTGAACTCGAACCACGCCTCCGCCGTGGAGTTGTAGGACATATCCTTTAAGTGCTGCACATCGCTGGCGTAGATCAGATCAAAGGGCCAGTTGGACACGCTGGCGTCGGTAGGCACATCGGGATAGATGTTGATGTTGCGCAGCATGTATTTCTCGCTGGGCAGGTACTCCTTATTCACCGCCAGCGGCAGCACGATCTTCACCACCTGACCGGGAACGCCTTTTGGGGACTGTGCGCCGGTATCCATCAGGATCAGGGCGTTGGCGTCGCTGGGTATGACCTTGATATCCGTGTTGGGCTTTTCGTCCGTAACCGAGACCCCGCCGACGCCGGCATCCTCTCCATTTTCGTAAGACGTGTAAGCCTCAATGGTGCTGTCATCTATCACATCCTCTGTGACTTCTTCCGCCATAGCGACGGCGGGCAGCAGGGATACTGTCATCAATACGCAGATCAACAGGGCCAGTACCCGTTTTACCGTTTCTCTTTTCACTGTGCGTTCTCCTCTCCGGTGTGGTGATTTTCTGTCTCTATCTTTCCGTCGCTGAAATAGACGGTACGATCCGTATAACACTGCATCTGCGGGTCATGGGAGCTGAGGATGAAGGTGGTGTTCCTCTCCCGGAAGATCTCGCACAGCAGTTCCATGACCTCCTGGCCGGTACGGCTGTCCAGGTTTCCGGTAGGCTCGTCCGCCAGCACGATGGAGGGCTCCGTAATAATGGCACGGGCGATGCTGACGCGCTGCTGCTGACCGCCTGACAGCTCCGCAGGCCGGTGATCTACGTGTCCGCGCAGTCCCACGCGGCTCAGGGCCTGCCACGCCAGCCAGTTCCGTTCATCCTCCGGCACGCCTCGGATGGCCAGCGGCAGCGCCACATTCTCCAGCGCCGTGTATTGGGGTAGGTTGTTGTAGCTTTGGAACACAAAGCCAATATAGCGGCGGCGGAACCTTGTCCGCTGCTCCTCGTCCATAGCCTCCAAATGATGCTTGCCTCGGACAATGATCTCCCCCTCCGTGGGCGGCTCAAGACCTGCCAGCATATTCAGCATGGTGGACTTACCGGAGCCGCTTCGGCCTGCGACACAGACAAATTCGCCTTGCAGCACGGACATGTCCACGCCATCCAGCGCACGAACCGTGTTGCCGCCAACGGTGTAGTGCTTCTTCAGCCCCACCGTCCTGATTATCGTTTTTCGTTCACTCATAGTTCTCTCTCGCTATCTCAAATGTGGAGGGCGGCAGCACATAGTTCCGCTCCTCCGCCGTCAGGCCGAATTTGATCTTGATGCGCTCCAGCTTCCGCACCCACGGGTCGCCCAGTGCCCACAGCACCAGGAACGTACACAGTCCGTGACAGAAATCGAAGAAGAAGCTGGATAGATAGGCCGCGCCTATCGTCTGCCAGGTAAGGGGGCTGACGTAGCCGATGATGAAATACAGGTTCATGATCCAGCCGTACAGAAAGCCGGACAGGAAACCATAAAGGCATAGCCGCAGGGGCGCGTGGTCGGTAAGCTGCCGCACAAAATGCAGCAAATCGCCCCGGTTGGTATTCTCCGGGCACAGCCTGTCCCACCATTGCGCTGCAAAGTGACGGCGGCTTCTGCCCCTGAATACGCCGGCATTTTGCAGAATACCCGCCAGAAAGCCCACCAGCCCCCATGTGAACATCTGCCACGGCGTCCACGGCCCCTGTCCGAAAATGAAGTTGCTGACAAAGGCGGTCAGTGCGCCGGTAAGAAAGCCCGCCTCCGGCCCGAAGGCCACCGCCGTAATGATAATGATGGCGGAGCAGGGCTTGAAGTTGGGCAGCGGGATGATCTCAAACACCGTGCGGCCTACCACGGCAATGGCCGCCATCACCGCAATCGGCACCAGCTCGCGAGCCTGGGGCTTCTTCTTATCAAATACCAGTATGAAGGGGATGGCGGAGGCCAGCAGGAACAGCAGGCCCAGCAGAATATCCGAGTTTAATATGATGTAGTCCCAGAAAGTGCGGGAACCCACCGGATTGACCGCGGGGCGGTGGCTGTGGTAATAGCCGAAGGCCACCATCAGGGCGGGCAGCACCAGCAGGATCACCCACGCGGCGGCTCTGGTTCTTTTGCTGACAAAGAGCTTCGACACGACGCGATCACCTCCTCGCAGGTAATGTCCATGGGGAAGTGCTCTGCCGCGATACGGTTGGCGTCGGTGGTATAGAACCGGTTTCCGGCAAAGAAGTCGTGGGGCTCGCCCTCGGAGAGCAGCAGCCCGTCAAACATCAGGGCGCAGCCTGTGGCGTACCGGGCGGCGAATTCTACATCGTGGGTCACCACCAGAATAGACGCGCCCTCCCGGCACAGTGCCAGCAGCAGCTGCGCCAGCTCCGCCTTGGCATAGGCGTCCAGCCCCTTGGTGGGCTCGTCCAGCAGCAGCACCGTGGCCTCCCGCAACAGCAGCTTGCCCACCGCCAGACGCTGGATCTCGCCACCGGACAGGTCGTAGGGATGCCGCGCCAGCAAAGGCGTCAGCTCCAGCTTTTCCGCCATCTGCACGGCCTTGGCTTTGTCCTGTCCGGCACTGTCCAGCAGCTCCTTCTCCACCGTATCGGCCACAAACAGCGACCGGGCATTCTGGGGCAGCATACACAGCCGCTGCCCCTTCGCCAGCTTCACCTTGCCCCGATAGGGCTTTCGGAAGCCGGCCAGTGCCTGCATCAGCGTGGTTTTGCCTGCGCCGTTGCCGCCCAGCAGGCATAGCAGCTCACCCTGATGAAGCGTTACGTCTGTGCCCCGCAGGACATCCTTGCCCTTTTCGGCATAGCGGAACCAAAGCTCCTTGCCCTCTAAAACGGCGGGGCACTTTGTTTCTTTTTCGGTTTTTGTGTCCTCAGGTACGGTAGCATCTTCCGCGATGGGCAGCAGCCGCTCCAAGCGGCGGCGGCCGTCCCGCACCGTCAGGGGCAGCTCGTCTGTCTGCTCCAGCTCGCTGAAAATGCGGACAGCGGCGGGAAGTCCGAAATAGATACGGCTTTTCTCCGCGCTGCCGGACAGCTGCCGCGCGATCTCAGCCGGCGCGCCGTCTGACAGGATACGCCCCCGATCCATAGTCACCACACGGTCGGCGGCGGGGAATACCTCGTCCAGCCGATGCTCCGTCAAAAGGATGGCTACGCCCAGCTCGCGGTTGATCCGCTGGACGGTGGCAAGCAGATTGCGGGCCGCCAGCGGATCCAGCATGGAGGTGGGCTCGTCCAAAATCAGCAGCTTCGGCCCCATCGCCAGTGCCGAGGCCAGATTCATCAGCTGCTTCTGCCCGCCGGACAGCTCCGTGGTCTTACTGCGGAACCACGGCTCCATGCCGAAGAAGGCAGCCATCTCCGCCACGCGGCGGCGGATCACCGGTACGCTCAGTGCCATATTCTCAAGACCGAAGGCCAGCTCGTGCCATACGAAATCTGTGACGATCTGGTTATCCGGATTCTGCTGCACGAAGCCGATCTCCGCCGCGGCGGTCAGCTCCGGCAGTTGGGAAAGGGGCGCGTCCTTATAAAAGGTCTCGCCGGCCCTTGCCCCCACAGGCAGCAGGCCGGGCTTGGCATGGCGCAGCAGCGTGGTCTTGCCGCAGCCGGAGGGGCCGCACAGCACCACATACTCGCCCTTTTGCATCTCCAACGAGACGTCGTCCAGTGCCCGCGTGTCAGCCAGCGGGTAGGAGAAGCTCAGGTGTTCAAACCGTAAGAGCGCCATCTGATGGCCTCCTTTGTTTCAAGAATACCGGGCAGGAACATCAGCACGGCGTAAAAGACAAACATGGTATAGCTGGAGTTGCCCAGCAGCACCGGCGTCATGGCGGGATAGAACTCCATATACCCGTGACCGAAGGCGCGGGCGGTAATGCAGACACCCGCCACCGCCAGAATAAGACCCAGCGTCCGGGCATCACGACTGTCGAAGTGGAACAGGTGGAAGGTGGTACGCCGCTTGGCGCCATAGCCCCGGGATTTCATACTGTCCGCAGTCTCCACCGCCGCCTCCATGCTCATGGTCAGCAGCACCGACAGGTTCCGCAGGGCACTGCCCAGCCTTTGCAGCAGCCGCGTGCCTTCCTCCTGCAACATGGCCTGAGACTGCCGGATCTCGCGGCGATTCTGCTGAAGCTGTGGGATGAACCGCAGCGTCATGGTGATCAGCAGCGACGTGCCGGGGAAGGGCTTGCCGAACAGGTACAGGAATTTATCCGAGGTCATGACCTCCTGATAGCAGGTGAACCACATAATGACCGCGCACAAGGAGCAGCCGGACACCAGGCCGTAGCACACCGCTTCCAGCGTGTACCACAGGTGGTTGATGGTAAAGAGCATGGTCACGCCCCGATGGTTGAATAGCGGATTGGCAAAGGCGATCAGCAGAAACATAGGGGCCACGAACCGCATGGTGTGGCCGTAGGCCCTCCAGCCCCGCAGTCGGATGGAAAACCAGCTGGCGCCCAGAAACGACAGCACTACCGTGACGGGGTGCATACAGGCCAGTGTCAGGCCCAGAACCAGTACGAAGTACGCCATACTGACCGCCGGATGCAGGTTCCCGAAGAAACGCATCCGGGTATCAGTCATGGTTATCCTTCCATTCCTTGCCGTACCCGTAGGGATCTCCGTTTTCCAGATCGCAGCCAAGGTCGCAGGTGTAGTTCCACTCAATGACCTCGCCGGGCTTGACGTAGTACACGCCGCAGCCGTAGTTGGGATACCAGTCGTTGACACAGTACATCCAGCCGCTCCAGCGGCCGCCGTCGAATTCATAGAGGTTGTTGATGCCATCCACATAGCAGCCACTGGAGGTACCGCCCCGATAGGACATGTGGATCTTGTACTTTTCGCACACAAAGGCGAGGACGTCGAAAACCGTGTCGCCCTCCTCGATCTCCACCGTGGTTACCGGCAGGATCACGCCGGAGGCCGGGACGATGCCCGCCCACTTGCTCTCCAGATGCATACCGTTATTCACCGCCGTATCGCAGCGAATGGTAATGGTGACGGTGTTTTTCTTGCTTTCGGGCTTCTGCTCGGGGGTAGGCGCGGGGGTATTGCTGTCCTCGCCCTTCTGGTCGTTCTTTTTATTGTCGTCCTTTTTGCCGCCGGAGTTGGACGGCTTGTTGGCGGTATCCTCCTCCGGGGTGGTAGAAGGCGTCTGGTCTGTCTTATTGCCCTTGTTGCCCTGCGGCGCATCTCCGGAGCCCTGGGCATAGAAGTCCGCCACGCTGTCAGGCTTGCTTTGGGATGGGGTAGTTGTTGTTTCCTTTTTGCCGAAGCTGAAGGCCTCCGTAAACCAGGAATACCACGGCTTTTCCTCTTCGGGTTGGTCGGTATCCTCTCCCACATAGTCCAGATCCAATTCGCCGCTATTGCCGGCAGTGCCGGTCTGGGCGCAGGCGCACAGGCTCAACAGCATCATAATTGCCAGCAGAAACGCGATAATATATCTAAGATTTTTCTTCATTTCTATACTCCTTCAGCCCGTGTCAGGGCTGTTGATTTTGAGGATGCGGGAGGGGCCGGCAAACCCCTCCCGCTATGGAAAAGACAACGGCATTTGCCGTCTCGACTTGCCTTTTGCGGATTTGAGGATGGGGGACGGGGCGGCTTAAACCCCGTCCCCCTATGGAAAGCTGACAGTCTCCGTTCAGACTGTCTCGGCTTGACTGGGGTTAATTGCTGCGGATATTGTATCAAGTGCGGCTTCAGCGGAGGTCTCTGCCAAGGTGAGAGCCTTTGCTTCAGCCTCCGCCTTTTTCTTCGCCGCCCATTCAGCCTTAGCAGCCCGCTCCGCACGCTTTTTGGCGGCTTGTTCCCGTTTTCGCTGCTCGGATTGCTCCAGCTTGCGCTGCCGCTTCTGCCTTCGCTCCTCGCGAAACAGCGGTTCTTGCTTCACCTTTTCCGCCTTATAGCGAGCGGTGTCGCGCAGCTTGCGCATGGAACGAGGCTGCGGCAGCCTTGCCGCCGCCATCGCGGCTGCCCAGCTGCCAAAACGCTGCTCAATAAACGTACCGCCATCCACTTCGCTGGGGGATGGGCTGTGACCCAGCGAGATGGCACACCGGCTCAGATACCGCGCCAGCTGCGGCAGCGGCGTATCTGCGTTTCGCTCGGCAAATGCTTCGTCACGCGCTTCCAGTGCTGCTACAGCCCTTTTGACTATTTGGTTTTGTGCCCACGCCTGAAAATCAATGGGACGTCCGCCGCGTTGAGACATAGTAACACTCCTCCTTATTACGAAAAAATGCCGGACAAACCCCTTCTCAGGGGATGACCAGCGACATTTTGGCAAGAAAAAACGCTGACAAAATCCGTCAGCGCACGCTCCTGCCCTCGTCACAGCGAGAGAGCGCCACTGTGTACCAAAGATCCTTGACCGTGCAATTCTCCTGCCCTCGCGCCACAAGGCTTTCGCCTTTCGTACATGATCTACCTTCTCAGAAGCTTCCTCCCAATGGCGGTATTACCCAACAGCTTTCGCCGCTTCGACCATTTCCTTGCGCTCACAGTGCCGTCCGCAGAGGGTTTCTAACCCAAATTCCTTTTAGGCTGCTGCCTGATCTTTTGCATATAAAAAGATCTTTACGACCAACACAGCCACACGGTGTCACCGGATCATATTTACTTGTCTGATGCAAATGAATGATGCTGCTGCGGTTTGTGCATACTGCAAAGTGTCAGCACACGCTCTGGGTATTTCGTAAATCATATACAATTTACGACAGAAAAGTTACCGCAATTCCATCTTTTACTATACATTGACTTACCAAAAAAGTCAACAAAAAATGCAGGAAAATTGTGAAAAAGCAAGAACTATCTGAATAGCGATTCAAATTGCTTTATATTGTTTCCATCATCTGGAAGTTCAAAAGAAAGGATACCACGGCATCTTGTTAATTGCCGTCACAAACACCGTCAGAAGGAAGGGAGATTACTATGCCACGGCGAGGAGAGAACATTTACAAGCGGAAGGATGGTCGGTGGGAGGGCCGCTATATTCGCGGCCGGACACCTGCCGGCAAGGCAGAGTATGGCTATGTATATGCCAAAAGTTATGCAGCCTGTCGTGAGAAGCGACGGAAGATGGAAGGAGTCATACCACAGAAGCCGACTCTGACAGGTGAAATGTCTGTGGCCCAGGCAGTTGCGTTCTTTTTGTCAGATCGCCGTGGTGAGCTAAAGGCTTCAACGGTCGGGCGCTACGAGTATGTGATCAGCCATTATATTGTCCCAGATCTGGGAACGGTCATGCTTCATGAGTTGACGGCGGAAAAGCTTTCTGCCTATTTTAAGAGATTGCAGAACCGAGGTCTATCAAGCAAAACCGCGAGGGATATTGGTGTGCTGCTAAAGACAATTTTCAAAGTGGTGAAAAAGAAATGTCATTGTGATTGCCCCGGCCGGGATGTGGAGCTGCCCGCATATCGCGGCAAAAAGATTGAAGTATTTTCCGATCACGAGATAGCCCTGCTGGCGCAGAAGATCCTGGAGGCCCCGGACATCACAGGGCTGTGTATCCTTCTGGTGCTGAACACGGGGCTGCGACTTGGTGAGATCTGCGCTCTGCGCAAAAGCGACATTGACTACCGCTCCGGCTTTCTGCGAATTGAGCGCTCGGCTGCCCGTGTACGCGATGCTTCCGGGACACATCTGGTGGTGCAATCCCCGAAAAGCGGCAGTTCTGTGCGTCTTGTAGCCATTCCCAATGATATGCTGGAATTGCTGAAAGCGACCACCCAGAGCATTCAGAGAGACAATTATCTGCTGACCAACACGGACACGCCGATGGAACCGCGCACACTGCAATACCGATACCGGAAGCTGCTGGAACGCTGCGGTATCCGCTATCGGAATTTTCACGCCCTCCGACATACCTACGCGACAAGGTGCATGGAGAATGGTGTGGACATCAAGAGCCTCAGTGAGCTTTTGGGCCACGCTGATGTTCGGACGACATTGCAGACGTATATTCATTCTTCTCTGGCCCATAAAAGGCAGGCTGTTCAGAGCATATGTTTCTTACCCATGGAAGGGGCGGGCAGCGTTTTAATTCCGTCAAAAATTCCGTCAGAGATCTCAGCAATTACCGTGCCGCCAAGCAAAACAGGGACTTGTTTCGTAAATTGTATATGATTTACGAAAAACGAACTATTCCTCATGCAGCCGTAGGCACAGATGCCTACGGCTTTTTTGTTTTGCAGGCAAGGCGCGATCCGGCTTGCTGCATCGTGAACAGGGGCTAATCATCCTGTTATCAAGACCGTCTGGGATAGAACCGCTCGCCGACCCACTCTGCGGTCAGCTCTTTCGGATGCAAGACCAGCGTGGGCGTATGGTTCTCCGCAGCAAAAGCAAAGGCTCTGTTTTCCCCACTGTCCGTTGCTGACATATCCGCATCATGGACATATAGTACCACATCGGCAAGGCCGATGATCTTCCTATAGGCTTGCAGTTGTGCATCCGGCGTACCCACGGGACACACAACAGAAATATGGGTGCATTTTTCCAACATAGTAAAATAGCGTTCCCGCAGATACGGCGCCCACTTTGTGGCTTGTTCCTCATGTGGTATGTAGCAGAAAAGCATCAGGTCTTGGTCGGTGGTTTCCCGCAGACCATTGACGATCTCGGCTGCGTACAGACCTACGCCGCAGTCGCAGGCGGTCAGAAACTGTGTCACACCGCGCTGGCGCAGCGCCATGATCTGCTGCGCCAACTCCATTTTCAGTTTTTGGCAGCGGTCATCTTCCTCGTCAAACCCCCACGGCAAGCGCATGGGGTGCTGTCCCATGACTGCACAACGGTATATACGTCGGTATTCTTCCAAAGCAGTCACACCTTCATAAGATTATTGTCGCAATAAATAATACGACAATAATTATTAAAATGCAACGATTTTCCAAAGTATAATAAACGAAAAATCCAAGGTGGTGAAGTTGTGACAGACATTCTTGAAATCATTAAGCAGAATCGTGAGGCACGGGGATGGTCGGAATATCAGCTTGCTGAACGCTCTGGCCTGCCACAGTCTACCATCTCCTCGTGGTATAAAAAATCTATGACGCCATCGTTTGCATCGCTTGAGAAGATCTGCGATGCTTTCGGTGTTACATTGTCGCAATTCTTTGCACAGGACGACATTCGTGTGGCTCTGACTCCCGCGCAGCGTGAGATGTTGGATAAATGGAATTGCCTGACATCAGTGCAGCAAGCAGCTTTGGCAGCACTCATGGATACGATGATATGAATGGATAAGCCGGTTCTCGCAGCGAAGAAGTGTTTTCCACCTGTACGCCCCGGCAGCTTTCCGCTACAATGGCCTTGTACTTAAGG
>ERZ857840.1750-NODE-1750-length-23400-cov-3.472607_pt1 | contig 23400 bp, 34 predicted proteins | sample MGYA00519760_ERZ857840 | MGnify/ENA primary metagenome ERZ857840 (study PRJEB31778, sample SAMEA3449371) | human gut metagenome | biome: human gut; feature: human-associated habitat; material: faeces | place: United Kingdom | collected 2010/2012 ... | reverse complement strand
CTTTCCTGGCTGAAATTCAATGAACGTGTACTGGAAGAAGCTGAAAATCCAGAAGTCCCATTATGTGAGAGACTGACATTTGCATCGATCTATCAGAGCAATCTGGACGAGTTTTTCATGGTACGTGTGGGATCATTATATGACCAGACACTTCTTGACAAAAAGATCCGTGAAAATAAGACAGGCATGACATCACAGGAGCAGATTGATGCAATCTTAAAACGCACAAAACAAATCAATAAACGCAAAGAAGCGGTCTATGAAGAACTGATGGAACGTGTGGCAGAACAGGGCATCCGCATTTTACGTTTCAATGAACTCGATGAAGAAGGGGCTGCATATCTCGAGCGTTATTTTGAATCCGAGATTGCACCATTGATCTCGCCTACTGTTGTAGGAAGAAGACAGCCATTCCCATTCCTTAGAAATAAAGAAATCTATGCCGTAGCCGTACTTGGCTCCAAGGGCAAGAAAGACCGTCTGGGAATTATTCCATGCACCAGCAACATCTTCGGACGCCTGATCGCAGTTCCGGGAATGCAGGGCACCTATATGCTCGCCGAAGAACTGATTCTGCATTTCGCACCGGCGGTATTCAAAGGATATAAGATCAAATCAAAATCTTTACTCCGTATCACAAGAAATGCCGATATCGATGCAGATGCATTGTACGACGAAGATCTGGACTACCGTGAATTTATGGAAGGGCTGATTAAGCAGAGAAAGAAACTGGCACCGATCCGTCTGGAACTTTCCAGAGATATCGACAAAAAAGGAATTGCCGTATTATGTGAATATCTGGAGCTGGATGAAAACCATGTATTCATATCTTCAACACCACTGGATCTGTCGTTTGTATTCCAGATCCAGGATCTTCTCAGAAAACATACGGAATTATATTTTCCAAAACGTACACCGCAGCGCTCTGACCAGTTCCAGGATGGAAAAAGTATCATAGAACAGATCCGGGAAGAAGACAAACTGTTATCTTACCCATACGAATCCATCCGTCCGTTCTTACATCTGCTGACGGAAGCGGCCGAAGATCCGGATGTCATCTCCATTAAGATGACTCTGTATCGTGTGGCGAAGCAGAGTAAAGTGGTAGAGGCACTGATCGAAGCAGCCGAGAATGGAAAAGAAGTTGTCGTACTGGTAGAACTGAGAGCCCGTTTTGATGAGGAAAATAATATCGGCTGGTCCAGACTTCTGGAGGATGCCGGCTGTCAGGTGATCTACGGACTGGATGGCTATAAAGTGCACTCCAAGCTGTGTCTGATCACCCGCAAAAATGGAGGTCAGGTAGAGTACATTATACAAATCGGTACCGGTAATTACAATGAAAAGACATCCAGATTGTACACCGACCTTTCTCTTATGACAGCTAACGTAGAGATCGGACTGGAAGCTTCCAATGTATTCCAGGCTTTGTCAAAGGGTGAAGTTGTAGAGCACAGTGAACATCTTCTGGTTGCACCGAAATGTCTGCAGAATAAAGTACTTGCCATGCTGGATGAAGAGATTGCACATGCAAGAAATGGAGAAGAAGCTTATGCTGGATTTAAGCTCAATTCTCTTACAGATAAGAAGATCATCGATAAACTGATCGAAGCTTCCGAAGCAGGTGTGAAGATCGATATGGTTGTCCGTGGAATCTGCTGCCTGATCCCTGGTGTGGAAGGAAAGACAGAAAACATTCGTATCATCAGCATTGTCGGAAGATTCCTGGAGCATTCGAGGATCTATATATTCGGAAACAGTAAGCGTAGGAAATACTATATTGCATCCGCAGATTTTATGACAAGAAATACAGTCAGACGTGTGGAAGTGGCAGCGCCTGTATACGATGAAAGACTGCAGAATAAATTACAGGATATGTTCGATATTATGCTTGCAGACAACCAGAAAGCAAGATATCTGGATGCAGAGGGGAATTATCATCGTGTAATTAATGAGGAGGCACCACTGAATTCACAGGAGTATTTTTACGCACAGGCATATCACGAACTTTAAAAAGAGGTAACTGAATTGCCATGCATATATTCCGACGAAAAAGCATAGAGTAATACAAATTACCAGCACGGTATTTTTATGAAACGTCAGGAATGGAAAGAAAAAGCGGCGGAGATGTCGGGAGTCCCAAAAGATGTAGCAATGGGGCTCCCGATTCTTACGATTACCGGAACAAATGATCTTTGTGTGGAAAATTACAGAGGAATGACAGAATATACAGACCAGATAATAAGGCTTCAATCCAAAAGTGGTCAGATCAAAATCACTGGGAAAAAACTGGAAGTTATATATTATACAAATGACGAGATGAAGATTCACGGTCACATCAGAACAATTGAGTATCAACTATAGGAGGGGACCGTCGTGTTTGAACAGCTGATCTGGTACTTGAAAGGTTATGTCAGGATACGGGTAACCGGATATTCGCCGGAACGTTTTCTGAACGCCTGCCGTTATAAAAATATTTATATATGGGATCTGAAGCGGGTCTGCGGTTCATATGAGATGAATCTTACGATTGATGGTTTTCGCAGACTGAAAGAGATCGTAAGGAAGACCGGTACGAAGGTTTGCATCATACGCCGCAGTGGTCTTCCTTTTCTTTTACACAGATACCGTAAACGTCACATACTGCTGTCTGGTTTTCTTATCTGTGCCGGTCTGATCCTTTTTATGACACGTTTTATCTGGGGCATAGATATCAGTGGGAATCTCTCTTATACAGATGATACGCTGAAAAGATTCCTTTCGTCCGAAAACGTCAAAGGCGGTATGAAAAAATCAGATGTAAACTGTAGAAAGATCGTGCAGGATCTCAGAAAAAAGTACGACAGGATCATATGGGTTTCCGCTTCCGTGGATGGATGCCGTCTGGTCATCCGGATAAAGGAAAATGAAGACGATTTTACGGACAGTTCAAAAATCAGTTCAGACAATAACGAAGAAGGAAAAGATATTATTGCAGATACGGACTGCACAATTGTAGATATTATAACGCGTACCGGTACTCCTATGGTACAGCGGGGGACAAAAGTGAAAAAAGGAGCTATCCTTGTGTCTGGTCAGATTCCAATCTGTAATGATGAAAAAGAGATTACCGGTTACAGATTGAAAAATGCAGATGCAGACATAACAGGAGAAAAAGCCATTACATATCAGAAAGAGTTAACCAGACAATATATACGGAAAAAATATTACCGTTCAAGATTTTACTTTCTCCAGAAAAGAAATTACGGAATCCGTCTTGGCAGGCATTATTTCACGACTGAATCTAAAAACAATCAATATCCGGTCTTCGAAAAACATGTAGTTCAGAAAAAATATCCGATTGCCAATGTAATTCCGGTGACATTAGAAAAAAGCACGATAACGCCTTACCGCAAAATGTATAAGAAGTATACCAAAGCAGATGCCAGAATGATATTATCGGTAGATTTTCAGGATTACTGTAAAGAATTGGAGAAAAAAGGGGTAGAAATTATCCAGAATGATGTTAAAATATACACAGGGTCTGAGACGTATTATGCAAAGGGAACACTAAAGATCAGATGTTCCGTTGGCAGAAAGATGCCGTCTGTACCGATTCCGATAGAAAATTCTTCGGAAGAAGAAACAAAGAATGGAGATTAATGCATGGGATTAATGGAAACAGTCATCGATATACCTGCAGAACATGAAGCGAATGTGTTCGGGCAGTTCGATGTATATGCAAAGAAAATAGAACGGGCTCTTCATGTAACACTGATCGCGAGAGGTGAAAGTGTAAAGATCATGGGAGATGCTCTGAAGGTGGAAAAAGCAAAAAAAGTGCTGGATCAGCTTGTTGAACTTTCCAAAAGAGGCAACACGATCCAGGAACAGAATGTAGATTATACACTGGCACTTGTAATGGAAGACAGTGAAGAAAATGTTCTGGAGATCGATAAGGATATTATCTGCCATACATTACAGGGAAAGCCGATCAAACCCAAAACCCTTGGGCAGAAAAAATATGTAGATGCAATCCGCAAACAGATGATCGTCTTCGGACTTGGGCCTGCCGGTACCGGTAAGACATATCTTGCGATGGCAATGGCAATCACTGCATTTAAAAATAACGAAGTTGGAAGGATTATTCTGACACGTCCTGCAATCGAAGCAGGAGAAAAACTCGGATTCCTTCCGGGAGATCTTCAGAGTAAGATCGATCCGTACTTACGTCCACTTTATGATGCACTGTATCAGATCATGGGCGCAGAAAGTTTTATGAAGAATTCTGAAAAAGGTCTGATCGAAGTGGCACCGCTTGCTTATATGCGTGGGCGTACGCTTGATAATGCATTTATTATTCTGGATGAAGCTCAGAATACCACCCCGGCACAGATGAAGATGTTCCTTACACGAATCGGATTTGGCTCAAAAGTTGTCATTACAGGTGATGCAACACAGAAGGATCTGCCATCCGGTCAGGTATCGGGACTTGATGTGGCAACAAGAGTTGTAAAAGATATCGAAGATATCAGTATCTGCCACCTTACCAGCAAAGATGTTGTACGTCATCCGCTGGTACAAAGAATCGTAAAAGCATACGAAGATTATGAAAGCAAACACGAAAACCGTCGTGGAAATGATGCTAAATACAAAGGAAAAGATAAGAGGCGAAGATCATGACATTATATTTTGAAGAAGAAGGGGATGTGAAACTTCCACTTGAATGTGAAGCACTTGCAAAAAGAGTAGTAGAAGAAGCCCTGGATTATGTAGGCTGCCCTTATGAGGCAGAAGTAAACCTGCTCCTGACAGAAAATGCACAGATTCATGAGATGAATAAGGAATTCAGAGGAATCGACAGAGCAACTGATGTATTGTCTTTCCCTATGATCGATTATCCGGAACCCGGAACATTTGACTTCCTGGAAGAACAGGAAGATTGTTTCGATCCTGAAAGCGGAGAGCTGACGCTTGGTGATATTGTGATATCAAAAGAGAAAGTTCTTGCACAGGCAGAAGAGTACGGACACAGTCCGATGCGAGAATATGCTTTTCTTATTGCGCATTCTGTGTTACACTTAACAGGTTATGACCATATGGAAGATGAAGAACGCCAGGTGATGGAACAAAAACAACGAGAGATTATGGAACGCCTGGATATTCTGAGATAACAATTGATCTTACTAATTTATACAAAATGATGGAGTTAAAGATGTATGTCTGAACAACGTAAAAAAAATGAGAAGAATTTCCTCGTACAGGGATCGATTCTGGCGATAGCAGGAGTTATCACAAAGCTGATCGGAGCATTTTACCGCATTCCGCTGCTTAATATTATCGGAACGGAAGGAAACGGATACTATTCCGTAGCGTTCTCAATCTATTCCGTGGCTTTGATGTTGACTTCTTACAGCCTCCCTTTGGCAGTATCAAAACTGGTATCCGCAAGAGTCGCCGTAGGAGAATACAAAAATGCACATAAGATTTTTCGTGGAGCCATAACATTTGCATTGCTCGCCGGTGGTTTTGTAGCTCTGCTTGTATTCTTTGGAGCTGATTTTATTGCAACGACGATCATGCATCTGGATATGAGTGCATATGGGCACCGTGTATTCTGATCGTTGCATTACTTGGAGTTTTGAGAGGATTTTTTCAGGGAATCGGTTCCATGGTCCCGACTGCAATTTCACAGGTTATTGAACAGATCATAAATGCAGTTGTATCTATTGCGGGAGCCTATGTATTATTAAATGCAGGAAAAGCCGTAGGAAAAACGAGAGGTGACAAATCTTTCGGTCCGGCATTTGCCGCAGCCGGAGGAACACTTGGTACTGTTCTTGGAGCATTCAGTGCATTAGTATTTGTTGGTCTTTTATTTCTTGCATATAACAAAGTCTTCAAACGCAAAATGAGACGTGACCATTCGAAAAAACGCGAAAGCTATAAGACGGTATACAAAGTTCTGTTTGTAACGATCGCACCGGTTATTTTAAGTGCAACTGTATATAATATCAGTGACTTCGTAGATACGGCGCTTTTTAATAACGTAATGGCTGCACAGGGGTTCAGTAAAAAAGAATATGCAAGTCTTTTGGGAATCTTTCAGGGACAGTACAGTACAATGATCAATGTACCGCTTTCTATTTCCAGTGCACTGGCGGCATCTCTGGTGCCAAGTCTGGTTGCAACAGTACAGACTGGTAGCAGAAAACAGGTACATAATAAGATCAATACGGTAAGCCGTTTTAATATGGTGATCGCAATTCCATGTGCGGTTGGTTTTATTACGCTGGCAAAACCAATCCTGAATATGTTATATTTTACTCAGGATAATACAACGGCTGCACTGATGCTTCAGATGGGAGCTCTTTCGGTTGTATTCTTCTGTCTGTCAACTGTTACCAACTCTGTATTACAGGGCCTTGATGACATGATGACTCCGGTAAAGAATGCTGCAATTTCCCTGGTGATCCATATTGTGACATTGTTCCTGATGCTGGTAGTATTGAAATGGAATATCTATGCCGTAGTATTAAGTAAGATTATTTTCTCCGGAGCAATCTGTGTATTGAACGCAAAAGCACTGCGTGACAGGATTGGATATGTGCAGGAAAAGAAGAAGACTTTTGTAATCCCTGCACTGGCTTCACTGATCATGGGTGTGATCGCTGTTTTGGTCCACCTGATTTTCGAATTGTTCGCAGGCCCATATATTGCGACGATCATCGCACTTCTTGCAGCAGTGGTAACTTATGGTGTGGCTATTGTTGTACTTGGAGGAATTACAGAAGAAGAATTACTTGGCATGCCAAAAGGAGCTACCCTTGTGACATTATGCCGTAGATTACATTTGATAAAAGGGGAATACAGGTAAGTTATGAGACCAGTAAAAAAGATTGCACTGTTACACGATATATGCGGTGTAGGAAAAGCAGCCATGATGAATATGACACCTATCTTAAGTATGATGGGAATTGAAGCGTGTCCCATCCCGACTGTGTTGTTATCGACACATACCGGAGGTTATGGAACACCTGCCATATATCATGTACCCGGAGAATATATACGTACGTGTGCGGATCACTATAAGAAAGAAAACATTACATTTGACGCGATTTTTGTAGGATACCTTGGTAATGTTGACGTGATTGATTCTGTTATTTATTTTATCAGTCAATTTCCGGATACCAAAGTAATCCTTGACCCAATCATGGGTGATCACGGGAAATATTATTCTAATTTTGATGGATCTTACGGTACATCGATGAGAAGGCTTTTGCCTTATTCGGATGTAATTCTGCCAAATCTGACAGAAATGTATCTGCTCGCCGGAAAAGAGTATCAGATCACAGGGAATCACCGAAATGTCCTGCATCTGTGCGAAGAACTGCGCAAAATGGGTGCCAAAGATATAATCATCACCAGTGTTCCGAAAGATGACTGCAAAAAAGGTATCGTATTATATGAAGACGATGCATTTCTCTATATCGGGAACGGTGAAGTATTAAAAGAATTTCACGGAGCCGGTGACGCATTTGACGGAATGTTTCTTGCCAGACTCCTGCAGGGTAACACACTTCTGGAAAGTGTCCAGGCTTCTCATGCATTCGTATGTGCATGTATCAGAGAAAGTGAAAAGTATGATTATCCGGAGCGGGAGGGGCTTCTTATCGAAAAAACATTGAGAAAAATCGTATAAATACAATGTTATAAGCTAATACTGTACTCAAAAAGGAGTAATCACTATGAAAAATAAGTATGGTATTGGCTTTTTACTGTTTCTGATCCTTGTAGTATTTGGAATTACCTGTGCTTATCAGCTGAGTTTGAATAAAGGAAAGCGTGAAATCCAGGCCGAAATAAATGCGAAGGAACAGAAAGAAATGAACAACACTTCTGTGGCAGCAGACGGACAGGCTCTTAAAGACGACTGTTATTATCTGAAGGAATTAAATGGATATGTGGTTGTATATCTTAGTGATAAAAAGACAGTATATGAATATACAGATATTTCACTGGAGGGCCTTCCGGAAAATCTTCAAAAAGAAATTCAGAATGGAAAATATATAGAAACATCAGAAAGCTTATATGGTTTTCTGGAAAATTATTCCAGTTAAACCTGAAACTTACAGAAAGGACAAAAGATAATGGATGATAAAAAAGTAGCAAGAATCAATGAATTATATCACAAATCAAAATCAGAAGGTCTGACACCGGAAGAACTAAAAGAACAGCAGATCTTGAGAAAAGAATATATAGATTCTTTTAAAAGGAACCTGCGTGGGCAGTTGAACAACATTTCTATAAAGGAAAAAGACGGAAGTATTACGAATTTAGGTGAGAAATTTGGAAACAAAAAAGGAAATTAGACATAAGATCATCCGTCTCAGAAAAGAGATGGATCCACTTGTGTGGCAACAGGCAACCAACGACATTACCGAAAGAGTTATCAATCATCCGCGATTTTTAGAAGAGACCGATATATACTGTTATGCAAATTATAACGGAGAAGTGGGAACCTCTTCCATCATGGAGGAAGCCTGGAAGCTCGGAAAAAGTGTGTGGTTTCCGAGAATTGAGGGAAGCGAAATGAATTTTTACCTGGTAGAAAGTAAAGATGACTTACAGCCGGGCGCATACGGGATTCTGGAACCAACCGGCGATCATATAGCAGACGGAGAAGACGGACTTTTGATCATGCCTGGAGTCGCTTTTGATGAAGAATGCCACAGGATTGGATATGGCGGCGGCTTTTATGACAAATATCTGGAAAAACATCCGAATCTGCATGCAATTGCAATTGCATTCGAATTGCAGATGTACAGAGAACTTCCTTTTGAGGAACATGATATAAAGCCAGAGAAAGTTGTGACAGAAAAGCAGAGTTATCCGCTTGATACAGAAGAGAAAAGTCTTATATAACAAAAAGGAGTGAACAAAAGATGGCAAACGGGTTACCGAAAGATCCTATGCTGTTACTTAGTGTAGTCAATACAAAACTCAGAGATTATTATCACAATCTGGATGCTTTATGTGATGATATGAATGTAGAAAAAGAAGAAATTGTGAATACTTTAAAAACCATTGATTATGAATATGACGAAAACAGACATCAGTTTGTCTAAATCCATGATTACTAATTGATTCTAAAATAATACAAAGGAGCAAAAAGAATGCTTAATAATGTTAATTACGATATAGATATTACAAAAGAGCCGCCGGCGGATGATACTGCCCGTCAGTATTATTTCATCGAAAAGGCAAAGGCATATGTACAGCGTGAATCCGAAGAACTTGGTCGTCCGCTGACGTTCTGCGTTACAACCTTTGGTTGTCAGATGAACCCGGTAATAGAGAATTATTAAGCATTTATATTGAACATACTTAAAGCTCCGGAAAGCATTGATTTTCCGGGGCTTTTTTGCTATCTGTATAATAATGTGTGGGTTAATCCATTCTTAAAAACGATCTCTGTAATATGCCTGTCCATAACTGTGATATGGTCAATAATGGAGTTCATAAGTGTTTTCATTGCTTCTTCATCCATCATTGCAAGTTCGGAATACTCTATATTCCCACCACTGTTAATTTTGTGTGAGATAAGGAATTGAGATGCGGACTTAATGAATGCTGCCTGATCAACATTTTCTGAGATAGAAGATGAGTCTAGGCTCTTAATGCTATTTTCCAATTTCACCTTATCAACCTCTAATTTTGTTTTCATTTCAAGAAATTCTTTTTCATCCATTGCATCATCATCGAAGAGGTATGCCTTTTTCAATCGCTCCAAAGCACGATCTGTTTTTTGGAGTTTTTCTAGCAACTCTTTTTTCTTTTCCGCTGTATCAGTATTTTTACCATCTTTACTAACTAGTTTACCAGATAAAGTTTCTGTACCGGAACGACCATATAGCAAATCAATTGTATCCTGTAAGCTTGATTCAGATATTCCGGCCACGTCTGTGAAATCAATATGAGAGAGTATAACCCTTTCCAATGATTCAGTATCTTTGATGAATCTCCTACTTTTAGATGCATCAATAATAGCTGCTATATAATTTATCATGAACGGACCAATCTTTACATCGCTGACATTCAAGTTACCGCAATGTTTTTTCTGGTACTTTCCGGTACAAGCATAAGAGGATGGTCTGAATCCATTTCCTCTACGCCTATCCTTGGCAGTAACTTGATAGTTTGACCCACACTTGCCACACACGATCAGTCCGGCAAATACATTACAGTTCTTTCTAATCGGATGCATGGCAGATGTATTCTTTCGTGTATGATTTGCATCCATGCGTCTATTTACTTCATTCCATATATCCGGGTCTATCAATGGTGGAAATACGCCCTCCATATAGATAACTTCTTCATCAGCTTTTCTTTTCCCCCTGGCACTTTCCCTGTAGTTGTAGCGATAGTCCCCTTTATTGATCGGATTCCGCAGAAAATCAGCAACAGTCTTAGATGTCCATTCACCACCACGCTTAGTAGGAATATTATGAGAGTTGTTATAATCCCGTATGGTTACAGAAGAACCACCGTCCAGATACATCTGGTACATGGCTTTAGCATAAGGTGCTTCTTTCTTGGAATGTACAGGGCATTTGTTTTCTGCGTCCCAGTCCCATCCGTAGGGAACCCTTGCACCATTCCATTGCCCGCTCTGTGCCCTACCTATCATTACGTCTGTGACACGCTCAGATGCCAATTTGCGCTCTAATTCGGCGAACACAAGTATAATCTTAAGGATAGCTTCTCCGATGGCACTAGAGGTGTCAAATTGCTCGTTCAGAGATATGAACGTAACATTGTTGTATTTGAAATCATCATACATGAGAGAGAAGTCCACAAGGTTTCTGGTGATACGGTCGATTTTGTAAACCACAACATGAGACACTTCCCCTGCTTTTACTTTCTCCATCATTCGCTCAAATGCCGGACGTTTGGTGTTCTTACCAGATTTACCCGCATCCTCAAATACCTCAATCCGCTTTTTATCAACGTGCAGCACGTGCTCGCAATATGCTTTCAGTTCTTTCTTCTGGAATGGGAGAGAGTCCTTGTCTACTTGATAACCGGTAGATACACGGACGTATAATGCTACTATTTTTTCTTTTTGATTTGTCATTTTATTCATCCTCCTTAAAATTAAGTATAAAAATAACAGCCAGCAAGGAACAAACGTTCCGCTTGCGTAACTGTACGAGGGATGATATACTTTCATTGAAACATCTTGACATTATCCCCCATAAGGTGATGTCAGAATCCCGGTGCCGTGATACACACCGGGATTTTTTATTTATTGTAAATTTATTTCTTGCTGTTGAGCGATTAACTGAGTAACATTGTCGTTATCAATATCTACATCATCAGAATTATCAGCGCGGAATTTAACTGGTGATGTGTCATCTTGTAATTCAAATGGAATTCCAACATTTATAGTTGCGCCAGAAAGAACTTCTTTGTAGTAATTGTTATATGATTCATCATCATCTATAGCAGACGCCCAGTCTGTCTTTTCAAGTTGAATCCCGTTTTGATATGCAACAAATGAATAATGGTCTAAAAATGTGCAGTCACGATCATTGATATTCGTAAAATCAAAATACACTAATAATATTTTCTTTCCAGAAGAATCTGTATCGTCTACAACCTTACTTCCGGTATATTTAAAGCTTGTTGTATTAGAAGTTATATCAATTTTTTCTACTTTATCATATCCATCTTCGATATTATCATTTCCATGTTTTTTAACCCATTCTTCCTGTGACAAATTTTCATCATCATCGGAAGATGCATCTTTCTTAGCATTGGCAACGTCTTTTTTGCCTGATTTCTTTTTTGAACTGGATTGCGCTGTTTGCTTGGTGCTGGATTCTTTCTTTTGAGAAGTATTTCCACACGCAACGGTTGAAATGGATAATATGCACGCTAACAGTGCTACAACAAATTTCTTTTTCATAATTTCCTCCTCAATTTTTTACAATAAAATCACCATTTAGATAGTTCTTTATATTGCTCATAGTTATCTTGCTCATCTTGCTCACGCAATTCTGCATTTCTTTTCAAAGCATTACGTTCAATTTCTTCCCACTTTTTTCTTTCGCTAATTTTCTTTTCACGCAAAATTTGTTTTTGCTCAGCCATTTGCTTGGCACTTTTCTTTGTTTCCTCTTGTTCAATTAATCGTCTTTTCTTCTCTTTATTCAAGCGGTTAACATCGGATATAAAATCGCATATTTTGTAAATAATGAAAATAATTATGGCAGGAGGAAATGCTAGAACTACAAGTCCCATAATTATAAATGATGTAATCATAGATAAAACCTCTTGTACGCTATATAGCTTTTGCAATTCGCAGTTTGTTTAAATCTGGAAATAATTCACATGCTATTTCAAGATAGTTGTTCATATGATTTCTCATTTCTATTTTCTGAACATCTTCTTCATCAAAATCATTTCCGAGAATATGTCTCATTTCATGCAAGAACACTTCATGCTGTTTTTCGTAGTTCAATGATGCATCTATGAATATTGTATAAGAATCATCAGCGTTGTGTTTGACGCATCCTGGAATGCCATATGACTTATCTAGCATTACCACGTTTATATAATATCCTTTGTAGTACAATCATTCCTCACCTTCCTCAATTTTACGCAATTCAGCGAGCTTCTTGGCAAAATCAACCAGTCTTTCTTTATCAACGGTGTTGTATACATCAAAGAGAATCTTGTCGTTGTTGTAGATTTCCTGTGCTGTACGAGCTGTCTCTTCATCAATGTAGTAGCCTTTATTGGAGGTTTCTTCGATTGGTTCTTCGCCTGTAAAGTATTCAACGCTAACCCCAAAGTAATCAGCTATCTTTTGAAGCTTTTCCCTCTTAGGAGTGTATTTCCCTTGCTTCCAGCTCGTGAGAGCGGATGTTGTAACGCATGTTTCTTTTGCAACTCTGTATGCAGTCACATTGTTTTTCTTTAGTAGTTCTTCAAATTTTTCATACATAGCTTTTCCTTTCTTAAAGCAAACTTAGAAAACTATGCTATTATATGTTGACAAGCTTAGAAAACTATGCTAACATACAGACATAGCTTAGAAAACTAAGTTAGAACAATATAAGGTTTCTTAGATAACTTAGATGGTGCTTTGATTATATAAGAAACCTTAGATAGTGTCAATATCTAAGGAGGTGTAATAGTGTACGAAAAATTCCAATTATTATTGGACAAAACGAACAAAACGCCATATCAAGTGTCGAAAGATACTGGAATTTCCACGGCAACATTATCTAACTGGAAAAACGGCGCATATGTTCCAAAGGTAGACAAGCTGATGATTCTTGCAAAATACTTTGATGTTCCGATTGAGTATTTCCTGGAAGAGTAGAAAGGAGAACAATGAACGAATTACAAATTTTTAATTCAAAAGAGTTCGGTGATATTCGAACAGTAACTATTGATAATGAACCGTTTTTCTGCATGGTGGATATTTGCAAAGCATTGGAAATATCAAATGTAAGCCAAGTGAAAACAAGACTGAATCAAGATGGGGTCATTTCAAATGAGGTCATCGACAGCATAGGCAGAAAACAGAATGCAAATTTTGTGAATGAATCTAATATGTACAAATTGATTTTCCAAAGCAGAAAGGAATCTGCCGAAAGATTTACGGACTGGGTAACCTCAGAAGTTCTTCCGGCAATCAGAAAGACCGGCGGATATCAGAAGCCAATGACAACCGACCAGAAGATTCAGTTACTTGCTCAAGGCAATGTAGAGCTGACAGAGAAAATTGACAAGGTAGATAAGGACTTGCAGGAGTTTAAGGCAGACATGCCCTTGTTAGCACTGGAATGCCAGAGAATCACAAGAGCGAAGAATCAGAAAGTAGTTCCGCTGATGGGCGGAAAGGATGCACCGGCATACAAGAATAAAAGTCTGATGCACAAAGTATACAGCGATGTGGATGCACAGCTCAGAAGAGAATTCGGTGTGAATACTTATAAGGCAATTAAGCGGAGCCAATGTGATTTGGCAGTTGAGATTATTAAAAAATACGAATTGCCAAGATGTCTGAGAGAGGAAATTGATGATGAAAATTCTCAGATGTGCTTTGCTGTGTAGGAGGAAAGCATTATGGACGAAAAGAGAAAAATGATAGAAGCAGAACTGAAAGCTCTTGGAATTAATACCATTGATGAACTCAACGAAGCCATCAAAAAAGAGAAACTGGATGTCACATTAATGGTTGCACCGATTCCGAATAAAAAGGCAGCAACGTGTTAGGAGAGCGTATGAAAGAAATCTTCAAAAAAATCCTGTTTTGGGTGACAATCGCAATACTATTCGAGATAGTTTGGATCGCCATACTACTGATCTACTGCCGAATGGCAGGCCCACTAGATATTGTGTGGAAATAAAATTGCACCCATAGAGAGTGGCATCTCATACAGGTGCAAATGTAAAAATAAATGACGATTAAATTGTACCATAGGAGAGATTATGAAACAACCTAAAAAGTTAACATTAAGCCAGAAAAGGCTTCTGGCAGACCTCGGATTAAATCCGAAAGAATGGATGAACCTGTTCGAAGATGATTTGTACTTACATATCGTCAAAAAGGATAGTTCAGATAGAAAAATTATAGATAAGGAAGAAAGGGTGATAGTTGGTGAAGCAGATTAAATTGCTGTCCATGCATATCCAAAATTTTAAAGGATGTAAGGACAGAACTATTGAGTTTGGTGAAAAAACAAGAATCTCCGGTGCGAATGCCACTGGAAAGACAACCATATTTGATGCGTTTACGTGGCTATTGTTTGGAAAAGATAGCCTTGGAAGTTCTGATTTTGATATCAGGCCGTTGGACGCAGACGGGAAGATGGTAGATAATATTGAGATTTCTGTTGCAGCAAAGATTAGCGTTGACTGTGACGAATATGATCTGAAAAAGGTTCAGAAGCAGAAATGGGTTAAAAAGCGTGGAACTAATACAAGAGAATTCCAGGGGAACGTGAATGAATTCGAGATTAACGGATATCCGAAGAGTCAGAAAGAGTTTAAAGAGTTTATCTCAGAAATTGTTGACGAGGATGTGTTTAATCTGATTACAAATCCAAACGCTTTTAATGCATTAGCTTGGAAGAAACAACGTGAAATCCTTATGAAATTTGTTGGAAGCTTTTCTGATGTGGATATTGCAGATGGATTCGGTGAGAAATACACAAAGCTTATCCCGGAACTGAAAATTGCAAGCACGGACGATATCTTGAAGAAATACACCAAAGCGAAAACGGCATTAAATAAGGATATGGTTGAGATCCCGGCACGTATTGATGAAATCTCCAAACAACTTGTGATTGCTGATGTAGGAGCGTTAGAAGTCGAAAAAACAGCCAAAGAAGTGGCTCTGCAGAAAGTAGAAGATGAATTATCAGGTGGCAACAGTCAATTGGAAGATATCAATTCTAAACGTCAGGATATCATGAATCTCAAATTTCGCATTTCCGAAATTCAGAACGAAGAGAACCAGAAGTTATTCGATAAATCAAAGGCTCTTAGAGATGATCTGGTAGCGAAAGAAGATACTCTGAGAAGCATTAAACGTGAGATCGCTGATACGAATTCTGAAATTCATTCGGTTCACTCTAAATATGAGTGGTCTGTTAAGGAAGTTAAGCGGTTACAGGAAGAATGGAAAGCGGAAAAAGCAAAGACATTCCCTGAAGTGGTTCCAATGGAGCCAATTCCAGACAGTGCTTCGGTTTGCCCGACTTGCGGACAGGATTTGCCGGAAGATGTGATTCAGAAAAATATTGAGAACTATGAGAAGAAAAAACAGGCATATGAAGCTAAATATACGAATGATTTTATCCAGTTCAAAGAGCGGAAGAAAAATAAAATCTCTGAAATCGAAACTGCCGGAACAGAAGCTGCTGCGAATAGGGATAAGTATAAGAGCCGTGAAGAGGAACTTCGCAAAAGCATGGCCGAATTGGATTCTAAGCTGGCGGAAGCTCAGAAAGCATATGATTCTGTACAGGAAGAACTTGATCGTTATCCAAAGACAGCGGATATTTCTGAAAACACTGATTATAAGGCAACTGTAGAGAAAATCTCGGTACTTGAAAAAGAGATTGAATCCATGAGTTCCGATACATCTGGAAGAGCAGAACTTGAAGCAAAAAAAGCGGTGCTGAAAGATGAAATTGCGGAGATTGCCGGAAAGATTCTGGCAGCAGACAATTCCAAAGTAAAGGAACGTATCGCAGAACTTGAAGCAGAGCAGAAAGAAGTCGGACAGAAAATCGCAGAACAGGAGCAGATGATTGACCTTGTGGAAGATTTCATCCGTGAAAAAATGAATAGGATTTCTGCAAAGGTTAATGAGATGTTCAAAATCGTTTCATTCAAGTTGTTCTCAGAACAGATTAATGGCGGTCTGAAAGAAACTTGCGAATGTACTGTAAACGGCGTACCGCTGTCAAGTTTGAATAACGGGCACAGGATTATTGCCGGATTGGATATTATTCAGTCGCTGTCAAACTTGTATGAAGTTAGTTGTCCGGTTTTTATCGACAACAGCGAAGCGGTAAATGAGGTTAATTTTCCAGAAATGAACGCACAGACGATTCATCTGGCGGTAACTGATGACAAAGTATTGAAAGTAGAAAGTGAGGATAAATAAGATGTTAAAAGTTGATTTTGAAAGAACAGAAATTAAAGGATCGGAGCCACATATTCTTACAGAATTTACGATGCTCGCAAGAAATTTACGTGAGTTTCTTGCACAGGACGAAAGTACAGAGTATGCAGACGCAAGGATTGCAAGGGCGATTGAGTTGTCAAAAAAAACATCAGATGAGATTGATGAAGAAGTTTTGAAATCCATCAATGAGTTAGGAAAAATGTTAGCAAGAGTTTGTTCCGAAGAAAAGTCAAAAAAAAGAGAACGATGATAAAGAGCCGTCAACGGGCAATTCGGATTTTGATAATTTCCTGAAAGACCTCTTTTGCGGAGGTGCTAAGTAATGTACATAAAAGCAAAGTATCTCAAGAACGATATCCCGGCCGGAAAAGCTTATACCTTTGAAACCTTGTCCCTGTAAAAATCGGGGACAAGGTTTCTATCGGTAAAGCACAGGCGATCGTGGAAGTTGTGAATGTGCAGGAAGATGAAGTCGCCGGATATAAGGAAAAAATCAAGAAAGTGCAGAAAGTGGAGGAAGAATAGATGGAATTTAAAATTGGTAGACTTTACAGGGTTAAAAATGGTGAAGAAAAAGGAAATATTATTAGGATTGTAAACCATGATGCTTTTGCAGACAAGTATACATATGAAACAATTAATGAAATTAAAGAATGCCTGGTTAACAATTTCTACAATGGATCACCTTTTTCCAAAAGTTTAAAACCAGTAAGTGAATGCATTGTGATTTACCGTAGAGGTAATGAAGTTATTGCGTTAAATAAAATCGATGGTTCAAAAGCTGTTGCAAAATGCCATCCAGATGATGATTTCGATTTTATGGTCGGTGCAAAATTGGCTTTCCAGAGACTTGTTGGGGAAGAAACGGTTGAACCAGATAACAACTTAAGTGAAGTAGCTAAAGCTTTTAGATTATTAGTAAATGCTTTTCTTAAAGAAGGCTTTACATCCACAGAAGCAATTCGTATTGCGATTGGAATTGCGACATCAAAACCGAAGGGAGACAACTAGCAATGGCAGAGAAAAAAGAAGTGGCTCAGAAACAGGAGTTTACGACTGGATTGAGCAATTGGACAAACACAATTACAGGTCTTGTTTCAAGAGATTTTGAGCAGTGTGGTGTTTCTTACGATGAATACGCAAAGCAGTGTGCTATGAATGCCATGAGTTCAATCTTTCAGTTGGTTCAGAATACAGACAACACAGACATGAATAACCTTAACACTTCCAATCTGAGAGAAGTTGTGGCTCAGTGTGCGAGCCTTAAGCTGAACGCCAACGCTGTGCCTAGAGAAGTATATTTTCAGCTCAGAAGCAAGCAGATTAACGGTCAGTGGTGCAAGATGGTTGAAATGGGAATTGAGGGAGATGGCAACGATGCGCTTTTAAGGCAGTTCGGAAACAATGTAGACACTGTGTATCCAGTATGGCTTGTAAAAGAGGGCGATGATTTTACATACCCTCGCAGACGAGGGATTGAAGTAGAACCGGCAGAATGGACTCAGAAAGGATTGTCCGATAAGACAGTGCGTGTCGTATATCCGGTAAAACTGAAAGATGGAACAGTTGATTACCTAATTGCAGAAAGAGAACCCGTTAGAACAAACCTGATCGCTCATATCAGAAATAATCTTCTGAATGAGACGTTTGGTATTTGCGAAAACCGTTACAAGGCTACTCCAAAGCAGAAAGAACAGATTAAAGCAAAAAAAGAGGAAATTTTATCTGCTGTTCGTGAATGTGAAACTTTGGAAGATATCTTAAAGTGTGAAGTTGCAAAACCATATATCAGTGCTGCATGGCTTGATACACCGGATGCAATGATTGTCCGCAAGATGCGTAACAATGCAATTAAGAAGTTCCCTAAGAATCTGAACAACATGGCTTCAAACTCATTATTACAGCTGGATGAAACATACAAAGCATCACAGGAAGAGATTGCACAGAACGAAAACTCACAGGAATTTGTAGTTGAAGATGAATCTGTAGTAGCTGAATCAGAAGCAGTTGAGATAGAAACGCCGGAGTTTGCAAAGGAGTAAAGATATGGAATTAAAAGATTTAAAAACAGGAATGGTTGTTGAAACAAGAGATGGTACAAAATACTTGATTGTCAATCAGGATGGAAAATTATACGGTATTGGAACGAACGGCTATATGCCGCTTGATGGAGGATATCCACATAAAAGTAATATGACATGGCCGGCTGATTCTGACCTTGATATTATGAAAGTTTTCAAGCCAGCATTAGGAAGTTTTAACAACATGCTTTCAGATGAGCACAACTGTATTTGGAAGCGCGAAGAAGTACGAAGAATGACTGTTTCTGAAATCTGTAAAGAGCTTGGATATGAAGTGGAGATTGCGAGAGATGATAGTTAAAACGATTGGTTCTGGAAGCTACGGTAACGGTTATGCTCTGATTTCGGGGGAAGATATTCTTCTTCTGGAATGCGGAGTTCCGGCTAAGGAAATGCTGAAAGCTATTGATTATCAGACTTCCATGGTGAATGGTTGCATACTGTCACATATCCATGGCGATCACGCTGGATATATTAAACAGTATATGCAATACGGAATCATGGTGTACACATCGGATGAAGTCGAAACAGATGTTGAAATGGTAATGGGAGAGAAAACCATAGGCTTACAGAGGATGAAACGTCAGCAGATAGGTGTGTTTTCGGTAATCCCTTTTCATGTACCACATGGAGAAACAGAATGTGACGGATGGCTGATTGATACACCGGATGGACGGATTCTCTTCATCACAGATGCTGAGTATTGCCCGTATGATTTTTCGAAAATGCATATCAACTACGGCTTGATCGAATGTAATTATGCAGAGGACTATATCAGAATTGAAGATAGTAGTCCTAAATACAACCATGTATTAACCGGTCACATGGAACTTGAAACGTGTAAACGGCTGATACAGAAGATTAACAATGTAAGACTAAGAAGTATAGGCTTGATACATTTAAGTGCCTACAATGGCAATCCAGTGCGGTTCACGGAAGAAATACATGAGATAGTTGATTGTGATGTGGATGTGTGGGTTGCAGAAAAAGGAACTGAGAAAGAATTTAGGATGATGCCGTTTTAGGAGAATAAATGAACAGATTTGAGAAGATGCATGGTAAGCCTGGTGCAAAATATGGAATCTACAACAAACAGGCTAAGAAATTCCAGTTTGGAATATGTGAAGATACTCCGATGCTCGCAGAAGCAAGGTTGTGGCAGAAAATCGGAGATGATGCAAGAAAATGGAGATTTGAGGTAAAGAGATTGCCGGATAAGGAGACATAAAGGATGAATAAAGTAATTTTAATTGGACGCTTGACAAGAGATCCTGAAATCAAAAGTTCACAAGGAGAAAAATCTACAACGATTGCCAGATACACACTGGCTGTAGACAGACGCTTCAAAAGAGACGGAGATCAGACAGCTGACTTTATCGGATGCGTTGCTTTCGGAAGAAGTGCAGAATTTGCTGAGAAATATTTCCGTCAGGGACTGAAGGTTATCGTAACCGGACGTATTCAGACAGGAAGCTATACCAATAAGGACGGTCAGAAAGTTTACACGACAGACGTTGTGGTAGAAGATCAGGAATTTGCTGAGAGCAAAGCAACGAGCCAGCAGAATCAGCAGAATAACAGTACCCCAGCAACAGACAGTGATGGCTTTATGAATATCCCAGATGGGATTGATGACGAGATGCCGTTCAATTAAGGTGTGACTATGGCTGGAAATTATAAACACGGTGGTGTACATACAAGATTGTATAACATTTGGAAATGTATGCGACAAAGATGTTCCAATCCTAAAAGTAGTAGATATTCCGTCTATGGTGCTAAGGGAATTAAAGTATGTGAAGAATGGAATGATTTTAAGAGATTTCATGACTGGTCTATGAATAATGGATACGATGAAAAACTTACACTTGACCGTATCAATAATGATCTTGGATATTGTCCACAAAATTGTAGGTGGGTCACTTACCGTAGACAGGAAAATAATAAAACAAATAATAGATACCTCACATATAATCATGAAACGCATACGCTTGGAGAGTGGTCTGAAATTACAGGTATTAAATTAAGTACTATTTGGGCGAGATTGGACAGGGGATGGACAGTAGAAGAAACATTAACACTTCCACTTGGAAGTGTAGTATCAAAAAAGAAAGTGGGGTAAGCGCAGTTTTGGGTAAAACAAGACCAAAGAAGTGTTGCCATCCAAATTGCTTTGATTGTCCTTATAAGGATTGTAGATGGCAAGAAATGACATCTCAAGATTTTTCGGAGAGTAATAGTAGGGATTATGAGCTATTTGAGAGTGCTACTGGTGGGAAATACCACAAAGGATCGGATAAGGAATATAGAAATTTACGACAAATGGCGTATAGATCAGAGCATCCAGTAAAAAGAGAAAGAGCTGATTATCATCGAAAATATTATAAAGAACATTGTGAAGAGATCAAACGACAACAAAGAGAAAATTATGACACACGAAAGAATACTAAATCTTGTCGCAAATGGCGCAAGAAAAACATAGAAAAAAAGAGAGAATATGATCGCCAACGATATCTAAAAAGAAAGGAGGCGAAGCAAAGTGCAGAAAGAAAAGAAGCCGTCTGAAATCATACAAGAATTTCTTGAGTTCTTAAAATACTGCGATAAAGAGTATAAAGATTGCGTAACGCAGGTATATAAGTATGACAAAAAGAATCAGGACTACTTGCATGATATTGAATTTGCTCATGACTATGATGAACGATGCAAGTTGGCCACACAGATACACAAACAGAGAAATGACAGACGAGCGATGAAAGATAGAGTTGAATTTGTCGAAAAAGTAGCTAAATTCTGTGCGGACAGGCAGAATAAGCAGTTCATTGACAGGCTTAAAAGCCTATTGGAGCAACAGGAAAGAGCTGAACAGTATGTACTTAGCGAACGCCATTATAACAGGAGAGGTGAGATAGCCAATGATACTAATTAGTGATAAGGGACAGCAGAAAGGCAAGCATACCGCTAAGGAGAATTACTGGAAGGATCAGGGAATAGAAGTATTAACCATGCCACTCCCTTGTGGAGATTACATAATCGCAAACGAAAGGGTTATGGATGTAATCAACCGAAAGAATGAACGTGGAATTCCAGTAAAGAAGATGGATTTTCTTGGAACATACAATGCGACTGTTGACACTAAGAAAGACATTCAGGAGCTTGTAGGCGACATTTGCGGTAAGCAACACGCAAGATTCCGCGATGAATGCATATTGGCTCAGAATAACGGAATTAAGCTGTATGTACTGGTGCAGAATGCCGGTGGATTGATTAAAGGAACAAAAGATATATATAATCCGACAATCCGAACGCTGGATGAGCTTCATAAATGGAAAAATCCGAGACTTTTTGTGATGAAGCGTACAAGTGATGTGATTGGTCATTACAAGAGCGGAAAACCAATATACAGGCGCACACAAAGGTATCCGGCAGCAACCAGGGGCGAAACGCTCATGAAAGCTTGCAAGACTATGCAGAAGAAATATGGAGTTGAGTTCATTTTTTGCAGTAACTCTGAACAGGGAACGAAAGTTATTGAACTGCTTCAACAGGAGGTTAGGTAGATGGAACATTCTTTTAATATAGATATAGCAGCAGAATATGGCATCGAATGTGCAATTTTACTTAAGCATCTTTATTTTTGGATTAAGAAAAATGAAGCGAATGATGAAAATTTCTTTGACGGAAGATACTGGACATACAACAGCGTGAAAGCCTTTTCGGTATTGTTTCCGTATATGACTGAAAGAAAAGTCAGATACACTTTGGAGAAAATGGAAGAACATGGATTGATTGTGGTCGGCAATTATAACAAGTCTCAGTACGATAGAACCAAGTGGTATGCACTGACGGATTTGGCTTATTCGATTTTACAAAAAGGAAATTTCCATTTGACAAAAACGGCAAATGGAAAAGACGCTAACGGCGAACCTATACCAGATATAAACACATATATAAATACAGATAATATATTAGATTCTAAAGAATCTAATTGTCAGACAGAGGTCAGACGATGCTTAGATGCATGGAACGAATTGGAAGAATACGGCATAAAAGCGGTGTCTAAAGTAAGCAACACATCTCAACGGTATCAACGATTAGTGGCAAGAATCAAGGAATATGGTATAGAGGATGTCTTAAAAGCCATAGAGAAAATTAAAGGCAGCAGTTTTCTACAGGGAAAATCGAATAGTAGACGAGCGTGGGTTGTTACTTTTGATTGGTTCGTGCTGCCGAATAATTTTCCAAAGGTATTGGATGGGAATTATGACGATGTGAAGAGTGATGGACCACATGAGACAAAAAAGCTGGAAGAAGACGGGTGGCAGTAAATGATTAATGAAAACGAGATCAGAAGGACATTATCTCTATTAAAGCCGGACGGCCATTTGTTCGAAGTGCGGGTTATATATAATTCTAAAGCCGTGTATAGCGGATATTTTAAATCTGCAGACGATCTGATGGCAGCATTGAGCAGAGATATCCGAGATTATGCCAACTGCAATATTTACATCACTCTAAATTATTTGAATGATGAGTGCTATTCCAGAAGCCAACGGAACAGATTTATGTCGAAAGGATTGGCTACAACCAGTGATAAGGATGTCCTGGGATATGAATGGATATTCATTG